>Ga0187776_10001644_pt1 | contig 11295 bp, 12 predicted proteins | sample 0216_BV02_MP12_2_FD_132426 | JGI IMG/M metagenome (GOLD analysis project Ga0187776, IMG submission 132426) | Tropical peat soil microbial communities from peatlands in Department of Meta, Colombia - 0216_BV02_MP12_20_MG | ecosystem: Environmental > Terrestrial > Soil > Wetlands > Peat | place...
AAGAAGTTCCTGGTGCGCAAGCCGGTCGCCAACGCGATCATGCGCTCGGGCTTCGGCTCACGGCACCACCCGATCCTCGGCTACACCGCCATGCACACCGGCGTCGACTGGGCGACCGCCTATGGCACGCCGATCTTCGCCTCCGGCAACGGCGTGATCTGCGGGGCCATATGGCGATAGATCAGGAAGAGGGCTACAGCGAAGATCGCGCCAACAGTGGCAAGGAACATGGTGCCCACCTGAATGATCGGGGCCGATTGGAAGATCAGACCGAGGATAAGAGTCAGGATGCCGCAGTGTAGAATCCAGAATCCCACGACGGGGAGATCCTCACCGACGAATTCGGTGGCCGTCGGGACTGGTCGCAGTCCCACGAAGTCGCTGTAGCGATGATGCCACACGAGAAAAGGTAAAATCTTGTAAGTCATCCCAATGATCATGACCGATATCCATCCGAGCAGGGCCAGAACGACATACCCGAACGCCAGCCGGGAACTGGTGCGCGGGCTTAATCCCCAGCCGGATGCCAGCCACAGGCCGATAAGACCCACGATGGCCAGATAGATTAGGGCGCTCACGGCGTGCCAGAGCCCCCAATCCAACTTGGGGCGGCGGCTTTCGCGGAGCGCGGTGAAGATCTTCCAGAGGAATAGGCTGATCGCCGCGACGATCACAACCGCAAATGGTAGGCTGGGCGTGCTGCCGGTCAGGGCCGATGCCACCAGCCCCACCAGGCCAATGTTGAGCAGCCAGAACTCCCAGTGGGTGATCCAGTCATCAGCCAGTTCGCCCAGGCTGAACATCGGGATCAGCTTGTAGCCCACCCCGAGGATCATCATGCTGACCCATCCCAAGCCCGCGAGGTGCGCGTGGGCGGTGATCAATCGCACCGTGTCGCCGCCCAGGATGACGACCACTCGGTTGACGGCCATCAGGCTTCCGAGGATGGCCGTAATTAGCAGGTACGCAAGCGCGGCGACGACGTGGCGGGCGACGATGTCCCACCGGTCGAGTTGCCAGAGCGTCCGCCCCAGATTGATCGTGTACAACAGGATTGCGACGACGATCAGCCCCGCCCCAGCCACGACCCCCTGGAATCGAAGGGTCCAGAAGTGGAGGGTCATGGTCACCGTCCCCAGGAGCATGAACCAGAACTGCCAGCGCGCCATGCGCTCGCTGTACAGGGTGGTCTCCAGCGCGACCGGGACCAGTTGGAACGAGGCGCCCATGGTAGTCATGGTAATCCAGCCGAGGGCCAGCAGATGCGTGATGGCAAGCGTGTGCCCCTGGTAATAAGATCCCTCGAGTCCGAGGGTCCCGAAGGGCGCCCAGAACAGGACCGCCAGGAAGCTCAACTGCGCGGCAACCCAGTAGCGGAGCGGCACCCAGAGGGACGGCGCCTGGGATGGCCGACTACTTCCAGATCCGAGTCTCGCACCAGCCATCCTTCGTCTTCTCCGTGACGTACCGGTACCCCCGGTCGTCGAGTTTCGCGTGCAGGAATCTCGGTGGCCGATCCGTGAGCGCCACTAGTTGCCCGCCAGGCTCGATCCCTGCGAGTGCCTCCAGAATCTTCATCATGGGCTGGGGCGGCTCCAACCCACGGGCATCCACCACCAGGGGGTGGTCGGGGCCAGTACGGGCTTCTGCCGGGTGTGAAGGCGCTGGGGTCTCCTCACGTGGGCCGACGGGGCGAAAAAACGTGATCCACCACTCTTCGGGGCCCCGCTGCTCGGCCCAATGGGCGAAGCCCCGTTGTGCCAGGACGTCGTAGAGCGGCACAGGCTCGAACAGGTTGCAGAGCTGGAGTACCTGGTCGGCCCGAAGAGACGCAACCGCCTTCATGATCCGGTGATATGGCTCTTCACCTGCTCGGACGTCCTCGCGCACGTCCACGATCACCGGCCACTCCTCCTGGAGACCTCGAAGCTCCTCGGGCATGTCCACAGCCTCAGGCTGCGAGGACTGGCTTGGTCTGCCCTCGTCCAAGGGCAGAGTTTCTCCGATGGCGCGATAGATTTCGGCCAGCATCTCCCTCACGTCCACCTGTGCCGTCCGTGCGGCCTTCTCGACCGTCACGAGCGGCGTGATCAGCTTGCGCAGAGCCGGCCGCCGCAGAAGCTCGAAATGCTTATTGTACCGGGCCAAGATTTCGATCATCTCCGGATAGGCCTTGAGCAGATCGGAGATCTTTGTGTCCCGCGTTGGCCTGAAGGGTGTCCTGACCCCGTTGACCGTCATGACTCTTCTCCCCCGCTCCCTCAATGTCTACGAGGCGCGCTAGCCGGTGACAACTACCTCGAATGGGCAGGCGATAGCGGCCACCGGGCAGACGGCCTCGCAGTCTGTACAGTAGTCGCAGGCGTCCGGGCGGACGACGACGGCCTTTAGGTTCAGGATAGCCAGGGCGTCCGCATGGCACGCCTCAAGACAGTCTCCACACCCGGTACAGATGTCGCGTTCGATCCGAGGCAGAACCAGTAGGGTGTCCATGGATTACCACTCCCGTGTGAGGCGGCCCGAGTCGTTGGTAGGAAGATAGGGCACCGGGGCGAGCCCGTCTGCGACTTTTGTCTCACAGTCTGGGCATGGGACAGCGGCTGGGACAGTGATGGTGGCTGGTGGGTCCTGCGCCGTCAAGTCTCGCTGGCGCGACAGAGGCCAGACGGGAAGAATTATGGGTGGCAATAGGGGGGAAATGGAGCCATGAGGGACGGGTCAAAGCATTCGGCTCAGGGCTGCCTTGCTGATGATCACAACCCGGTGGCGGTCGAGTTTGATGGCGCCCTCTCTCTCGAGGACCTTGAAGGCGCGACCGATCATCTCGCGAGCTGTCCCCACGACGGCTGCCATCTCTTGTTGCGTGAACTGCTGCTTAACGCGCAGGCCGCCTTGGCCATCGTCCTCCGCAATCTCCAAAAGGAGCTTCGCCACGCGGCTGGTCACACTCCGGAACGATAGGTCTTCGACCTTCCGGGTGAAGTAGCGGAGCTTTCCAGCAAATGCCCTGAGGAAGCCGATGGCGATGGCGGGGTGCTCTTCCACCAGATGCCGCATGTCGGTGCACCGGATCCCCCACAGGGTGGCCGGTTCAATCGCCTCGGCGTTGGCCGGGTTCGGGCCCTCGTCGAAGATTGGGACTTCGTTGAAACAGTCACCCGCAGCCACAATCCGGAGAACCTGCTCCCGCCCATCGGGAGAGAGCTTCGAGATCTTCACCTGGCCGGACCGGACCACGTACATGGCTTGGGCCGGCTCCCCTTCTGTGAACAGGATCTGTCCTTTCTCCAAACGCAGGTCGAACATGCTGGCCCGGATACGCTCCAGCGTTCGCGCGTCGAGACCCTGGAAATACGGGATGGCCTTCAACTGGTCAAGCAATATGGCCATGTCTGAGACGATAGAGCAGGGATGCCCCAACTGTGGGTATTGTAAGAGGAGGGAGGGGACAGGTCAATTGTCCCGCTGGATGAGGTGGGATGATATACATGCGAGGGCATATCAAGCCGAGGTCTGGTGTCGGCGGAGTCACTCGCACCATCAAATTGAACAGCACATCTCCGGGTGTGCTCTCCGCCAGATCATCGCGCCTGAAGACATGCTCACTCGTCAGCTTCGTCCGGTAGTGCTGGAGGAGAGAACCGAAGGAAAAAGCTGCTGGCAATCGTGTTATTGGCGGGCGGACTGTTTCTGTAGCCGTACGCCGCCCAGGCCCACTGCGACACTCTCAACGGGCCGGTGGTGGCGGCGGGCCGTGAGTTTGTTGAGGCGTATGCCCCCTTCACGTACTATGTCGAGCGGATTCACGTCGCGGCTGAGGGGGCGCACGGTCACTGAGGGCGTGCCGGCTGCGCGGGAGCCGCTGAGCGCCGTTGTCTCATGAACCAGACCTTTTCCAGACGGGGCTGTGGCACACTCCCCCTTCCGTCTATATTTCGTGCTGGGGCATTCGTGGGTCCTGGCCCTCTTTGCCGGTCAAAAGGAACCGTTTCGCTTGCTCCCCCTGATGCGTCTGCACGTGGCCGTGGGGGTGTAGCCGCACAAGAGAAGGGGCCAGCGGGCCCTGGCTGTTCTTGCGCAGAGTGGGCGGAGATGAATCCGGTCCAACAGACGAGGGAGATCATCATGAGAGCAGGATTGATCATGACTAGCGTCTTGGTATTGGGAATGTTTACGCTCGCGGGTATGGCTGGGTTTGCAGGGACTCCTCCGAGCGAACCCTCCACCGATACGCGGCAACGGATCACACTGCCCCGAGCCCAACGGGACAAGATCCTGGCCGAGATGCGTCAGATGCTCGGATCCATCAGGGGGATCCTGCATGGCCTGGCAGCCAACGACATGCCTACAGTCGAAAGAGCGGCTCGGGTCTCCGGGATGGAGAGAGCGGCCGATCCGGAGCTCAAGAAGAGGGTTCCGGAAGGATTCCTCAAGTTCGGACTCCAAACCCATCAAGGTTTTGATACGCTGGCCGATAAGGCGAGGGCAGGTGGAACTCGGGAAGAGATCATAAAGGAATTGGCAGCGCTCACCAACAATTGCGTGGGTTGTCATGGCGCATACAGGGTTGTTGAAGGGCGCTAGCAGCGGGGAGCGTTTCGACATTCCTGGCGAGGGTTGAAACCCTGGTCCGCTCCGTCAATGGGGTGTTGGGCATTCACGAACTGCGAGCGGAGTACGTCGGACCGGAGAGAGGAGGTTTCGTTTATGAGTGCGAAAACCGCGAAGCAGATCTTTTATCTCGGCACGCTCATCTCGTTGGCACTTTTCTTAGGGCTCACTGTGGACACCCACCGTCAGGTGCAAACGCTCACCCATGCCGATCAACTCAGCGAACAGGTGGTGGCGGGGAAACGGGTCTGGCAAAAGTACAACTGCAACGACTGCCACACCATCCTCGGATTCGGCGGCTACTACGCGCCGGACATGACGAAGGTTTATTGGCGGAGGGGCGAAGAGGGGATAAAGACAATGATCCGCACGCCGGAGCAATTGACGACATGGCGGAAGATGCCCCACTTCCCTCTGAGCGAGCAGGAACTCAGCGATCTGGTGGCCTTCTTGAAATGGACCAGCGAGATCGATACTCACGAGTGGCCGCCCCAGGATGCCAAGCTCCGGCGGACGGCGCAGACCGCCGTTGCCATGGGTGTGAGCTCCGGCGCTGCACTCTTCAAAGACAAGGGGTGCTTCGGGTGCCACCGGATGAACGAAACGGGTGGGACCTTGGGGCCGGATCTGACGCATGTGGGAGGACGCCTGAGCCGAGACACCATCGCGAAGATTCTGGAGAACCCCAGATCGGTGAACCCGCAAGGTATCATGCCTCCGCTACCTCTGAGCCCCGATGAGCGAAATCAGATTGCAGGTTTCCTGGCCGGCCAGAAGTAACGGGCCATCAAAAGGAGGGATATATCCATGCCAGTAACGCATCCGTCTCAGCGCGTGGCGTACCCCTACTTCGTGGTCGCCCTGCTGTTGTTTGTCCTGCAGGTCCTGATGGGAACGTGGCTCGCGGTGAATTATTGGGCCAGCCTTCCGCAGTGGCTGGTGGACGTCTTCCCATTCAGCACGGCCCGTGCAATCCACACGAACCTCTTGGTCCTCTGGCTCCTGTTGGGCTTTATGGGGAGCACCTACTACTTGCTCCCGGACGAGACCGGGCGCGAGCTGTTCAGTCCCACGCTGGCCTATCTCCAGCTCATCTTACTGGCCGGCACCGGTGTAGTGGGCATCGTCGGATTTCTCTTCTACTGGACAGAGGGCAAGCCGCTCCTTGAGTTGCCCCGCCCCCTGGACATCCTGATCGTCATCGGGGCGCTCATGTTCTTGTTCAACGTCGGGATGACGATGCTCAGGGCCAGAAACTGGACGGCCGTCCAGGGGTCGCTCTTGGGCGGCTTGGTCTTTCTGGCCCTGCTCTACCTTTTCGACCTGCCGTTCTACCGGAATCTGACGATTGACTGGTATTACTGGTGGTGGGTCATTCACCTGTGGGTCGAGGGCTCCTGGGAGTTGGTCGCGGCCGCATTGACCGCCTGGATCCTGCTCAAGATCACCGGGGTAGACCGGGCAGTCGTCGAGAAGTGGCTCTACGTGGAACTGGGCCTGTTCCTATTTACCGGCATTGCGGGGACCGGGCACCATTACTACTGGCTGGGCGCGCCACGCTACTGGCTGTGGGTCGGCGGGATCTTCAGCGCGCTAGAGCCGCTTCCCATCGTACTGATGCTGTGGGACGCCTGGCAGCACGTCAAGGAGCGGCGTCTCCCGGTGAAGAGCCGCCTGGTCTTTACCTATGCGCTGGGGATGGCGATCTTTCACCTGGTGGGCGCCGGGTTCTGGGGGTTCGCGCACACCCTGCCTCAGATCAACTATTACACGCATGGCAGCCAGGTGACGGCCGCGCATGGGCACGTGGCGTTCTTCGGTGCCTACGTCCTGTTGAACCTCACCTTCTTCTACTACGCGATGCCGGAATTGAAAGGAATCGGCCGGTTCTCCGAGCGGCGCGGCCGCCTTACGTTCTGGTGGATGTCTCTGGCCATGCTGGGTATGGGTCTTAGCTTCAGCATATCCGGTATCCTGCAGGCCTACATCGAGCGGGTCATGGGTCTCGGGTACATGACGGCCCAGGCGCAGATGCGGTTCTGGTTTGCAGTCACCTGGGTCCTGGGCCTGATCCTCTGGGTGGGGGTGGTCGTGACCGTAGTGGATCTCTTGACTTTACGCCAGGCCCCGGCCGAGGAAAGGGCCTGAATCCTCAGCAGAGATTGTGAGGAGAATCCCTCTTTCCATGCATGAATAGACGGCCCATCGGGGAGGTGCTCCCCGAAGGGCCGTCACGTTTGTGAGAGGCAGGTTGGCTGGCAGAACTCGCTCGGCAACAGGCGGAGAGCAAATCGGATTTCAGCTCGTAGATTGTCATTCCCGACTGGCCAGCGCCGTGACGGTGATCTCGACATGAGCGCCCGCGGGTAAACCCCTCACCTCGACAGTGGTCCGGCCTGGCGGGTTTGCCTTGAAGTACTCGGCGTAGATCGCATTCATCTTGGGGAAGTCGCCGAGGTCCGTCATGAAGACCAAGGTCTGGACGGCCAAATCCATGCTGGATCCGGCCGCCTCCAGGATAGCTTTGATGTTTTCCAGCGTTCGCCGGGTCTCGGCCTCGATACCGCCAGGGACAATCTCCCCGGTGGTGGGATCGATGCCCTTCTCCCCGGCCACGAAGACGAAGCCGCCCGCCTCGATTCCTTGCGAGTAGGGACCAACCGGAGGGCCAGCCTTCTCTGTCTTAATGACTTGGATGGGTTTGGTTGCCCTCTTCTCCATGGAGCATCCTCCTTTCCTTATCTGTTCCTGGCTTCGCCCGGGAAGGGAGACTAAAGTAGGCTCGTCGCCTGGCTACCGCTGGCCGCACGTTAGATCGTGAGGATGTTGCTTCGCAGGAGCACATCGCTGATGACGGGCATCGTGGAAATCTGCCCGGCCTGGATCATGATCCGGGCCCGGGAGGGGTCGAATTCAAGGCCGGGGCCAGGCGCTTGACCAGGACGGGTAGGAAAAAGGAGGCCAGGAAAAGGACCAGTGGTGCGAGAAACCTCAGGGCGAGGAGATCTCCCGGTGAGCTCACATTGGTCAACTCATCCAGAAAACACGTGAAGATGAGCACCGAAGGGAATATCCCAACGATTGTCCCGCAGAGATAATCCAGGAATCTGATCCGCGTCAAGCCGGAGGCGTAATTCAGAGGAGCGAAGGGAAAGTAGGCCAGGCGCAAGTAGGAGATCAGGACGAACCCGTGTTCCTCGCTTTTCGCATCCAGCCGCCGGAGCTTCCCCCTCAGCAGGCGTGCAACGAAATCTCGTCCGAGATGGCGTGCCACCAGGAACGAGAGAGCGGCGCCGCCCGTGCCTCCGATCACGTTGTAGATGGTCCCCAGGAATTTCCCGAAGACGACGGCCCCGATCAGGATGAAGATCGTCGCGGGGACCAGGACGGTGGTGCCCGCCGCGAACAGCAGAACATGCACGGCCGGGGCCAGCAGTCCAAACCTGCCCAGGAGCACCTGGATACCCTGTTTGGACGCGTGACCACCCGTCCCGGTATACCGAAGACCAACGAGAGCCAAGAGAAGGAATAGAACCAGCGCGGCAGCCTTGACCGTGGCGAGAAGACCACTTGCAGGCGCAGACGCATCTGCGATGGCCGTTGTGACACCCTGATGTTCCTGGGGCTCTGCCATGCGTTGCGCCCCTTCCAGGCCTTTTTCTGTTCGTGCCTTATCTGGCAGCCTGACCTCTTCAGGCGATCTCGATGGCTCGCTCTGGAATGACCTCGCCGATCTCCCAGACAGGCTCGTCCTTCGCCGCGAAGCGCTCACTGACTTCCTGGGCTCGCTCCGCGGGGGCGGAGAAAAGCAAGCCGCCAGACGTTTCCGAATCGTAGAGCAATCCGATGAGGTCGGGGGAGATACGCGAGGCGATTCGCAGCGCCAGTCGTCCGTCGCGAGCGCAGTCTTCGACGTACATCTTGTTACGACCCATGCCACCGGCGAAATTTCCGGAGGCGGCATACCCTAAGGCCCCGGGCAGGAGCGGCACGGCGTCGGCGCGAAGCCGAAAACCGGACGCGCTGGCCTGGATCATTTCGCACCCGTGTCCCATCAAACCAAAACCGGTCACGTCGGTGCACCCCCGGATGGTCATCTCCGCCAGAACCTCGGCGGCTCCTCGATTCAAACGGGTCATGCTCTGAATCGCTGCTTCCAGGTGGGATGCCTCGGCCCGCGCGGCCTTCCCGGCGGTGGCGATGACACCGGTCCCGAGGGGCTTGCTAAGAAAGAGCCGGTGGCCGGGCCTCAAGCCACCCTTGATCGTGATCTGGTCGGGATGCACGAGACCGGTGACAGCGAGGCCGTATTTCGGCTCTTTATCCACCACAGTGTGGCCGCCGGCGATGACCCCGCCGGCCTCTGCCACTTTGTCCGCTCCGCCCTGGAAAATCTGGCGGATGGCGGTCCGGGGAAACTCCCTGGGGAAACCGGCCACGTTCAGCGCCAGGAGGACTCGACCGCCCATGGCGTACACATCGCTCATGGAGTTGGCGGCCGCCACCGCCCCATAGATGTACGGGTCGTCCACGATGGGGGGGAAAAAGTCCACCGTCTGGATGATGGCCTGCTGGTTGTTCAATCGGTAGACGGCCGCGTCATCGCTCTTGGCCAGCCCCACGAGGAGGTCGGGGTGCTCGTGCTTGGCCAGGTGGTCCATCAACTCGTGCAGGTCCGCCGGACCCAACTTGGAGGCTCAGCCGGCACAAGCGGCATATGCGGTGAGTCGAATCTCCTTGCCCGTAGAGGCAACGAGACTGTTGTCCGGGCTCATCATTGTCCTCCGCCCTCATCCGCCCCTGAACTTCCGCAGCGGCAAGGGGCCGCATTGATTCTCCGCTACCCGAGTCAATTCGCTGGACCATCCACGGCCTGGTGTCGTTCGCATACGGCCAGCCTTCCGGCCCCGGGGTGGTTCTGTTGCGTCTTCTGTCACGGATAACACAGTATCCGCAATCAGACAAATAGATTCTACCAATAGAGCGATAGAGAGGGTTTGACAAGAAGCGCAACTGGCGATCGCGAACCTGTGGGTGCGACAGCCGGTCTAGCGCTCGATGAGTTCCAGGGACACCACGATGGGCGCTTGGGCGCCGGGACGGTCGACCACCAAGGATGCGGCCCGATCCTTGAGACGAATGGCCTGATCGAAGTCATCGAGGCTATGTATCGGCTTGCCGTTGGCGAGCAAGATCACATCCTGCGGGCGGAGACCAGCGCGAGCGGCGGGGGAATCGGCGTCTACGAAGGCGACAAAGATCCGTCCCTCCGAGGTGGGCTGGTTGGGGGTCGTCTCGCGTTCATCCCCTCCCCGGACCAGGAACCCAAAGCGCTCGCCGGCGAGTTGGGCGCGTGCCTCGACCGGCATCGCTCCGATAGTGACGGGTACGACCACGCGAGAAGTGTCGCGCAGGACCGTCAGGATCACGCGTTGGTTGACGGGTTTGGTGCGGATCGTTCGCTGGAGCTGTTTAACATCCCAGATGGCCTGCTTGTCTACACGGATGATTACATCCCCACGCCTCAAGGGGGACCCTTCGGCCGGGCCGCCTTTCAGGACGTCCACCACCACCACTCCGATGCCTGCCTGGGGACCGAAGGTAGTGGCGAGGCGATCCGCCAAATCCTCGCCGACGTCGGAGATGGAGATGCCCAGCCATCCCAGATCCGGGGTGGCCTGCGCAACAACCTGTTTCGGGCACATGAGCAACAACACGAGGAGCAGGGCCACGGGAAGACCCACCAGCACCCTGCCCTGCATATCCCTACTCACTGCTTCACCAAATCCTTTACCTCGATGTCCACGCCGCATATCTCGCAGAAAATCCACTCTCCCTTGATCTGGGAGAGTTCGAAGGTCATCTGGAAACAGTAGGGGCAAAAGCGCACTTCGCCGCCGGTCGATTTCTCCGCCTCAGGCTCAACCATGCCCGATTCTCCTCGGGATCCACTGTAAACGCCCCACCTGTGAGCTTAGACTAGGGTGTCAAGAACGTCAAGCAGCAGAGCGCAGGTGGAATCCATTTATCGATGCCCGCGCAGTCCTTTGGTGCCCTCATCGCGGCGAGGAGACCGGAAGCACATGGGTTCGGCTTGGCAACGCGATTCCTCCGGGACCGACATTTGTTCTGGGAACCATCACAGGGAACGGAACTTTGTTGCACCTTTGTTGCACATTGACAGGAATTTTGGGGCTATGGTATCGTGGGTGGCCGGTGCAGAAAGGCGAGTGAAGGGGGTCCGAGGGCAGGGTTGGCGTTGCGGCGTGGCCCTGCTTTTTTGTTCATGGGAATACTTGGGCGGGCTCTTCAGAGCTGGTGGGCACGGGTGCAGGCATCCCTGATCGCGGTGCTCTTCCTCTTCGTTCAGGCAGAGTCAGCGGTGGCGGGAGCCTTGGAGCGCGCCATGCTGGGCAAGTCCCAGGTGGTGGACCTGAGCCAGGCCCAGATCGAGTCCGCGCCCGCCGGCGGAGTGCAAGAGCACACCCGACCCGAGGGGATGGGAGAGAAGGAGCGGAACGAACTCACGCGGCGGGTCCCAGCGACTGGCGAACTGGGCACGCATCTGCACTTGCCCTCCATCGTGTTGAAGGGTAAGCCCACTGTGGCCCAGATCCCTCCCCGTGACCTGTTGGTGCGCGCCGTGGTAGTGGATATTGCCCCTCGGGTCGCCCAGGCGGCAGA
>Ga0187776_10001645_pt1 | contig 11288 bp, 9 predicted proteins | sample 0216_BV02_MP12_2_FD_132426 | JGI IMG/M metagenome (GOLD analysis project Ga0187776, IMG submission 132426) | Tropical peat soil microbial communities from peatlands in Department of Meta, Colombia - 0216_BV02_MP12_20_MG | ecosystem: Environmental > Terrestrial > Soil > Wetlands > Peat | place...
AATCTCATGACTGACGCCAGCCACCATCTCCCCGAGGGCCGCCAATCGCTCCGCCTGATGCAATTGCTGCTCGAGGAGTCGCCGTTCCTCCGTCCTTTTTTCGATAATCCTCTCCGCCCGCTTCACGATGAGACGAAGGACGACGAAAAGGAGGCTCATTACCACGGTGGAGCTGACCAGGATGATAATCTGCAACCTATTTATGGTCTTGTAGTCCTCGGAGATGTCCTGGGTGATCTCGAAAACGCCGAGAATCGGGCCGAGCTCTGCGGAAAGGGGCCGCTCCAGACGCATCGGGATGTAAGTCTTCAGGATCCGTTCCTTCGCCAAGGCCCCGAAGTCGAAGCCGAGAAAACCGCCGCGCGAGATGAGGCGGGATGAAGACTGGCCCTCCTGAGCCATGGCGAAATCCCTTCCGCCCAGGCCGGAAAGCGCAACCAGAGAGCGGTCCGTACTGTAGGTGATGAACTCGTTCAGATCGTAGATGTCCACCCGATCAATCTTGAAACCGTGAATGGTGTTGCGCACCGCCTTGTCGAGCCGTTCGTACTGAAGTGGATTACTGAGCTGCACGCGCCCATACTTGAACACTGTCGGCAGCACGAACTGCATGATTACTTGGTGATTCAAATTGGCGGCGACGAGCATCGCGTAGTCTTCACTCTTCTGAAGAAGCTCCGTCCTGGCGCGATGAGAGATAAAGACTCCCAGCGCGAGGGTGAAGACGAAGATGACGACCATGGCGGTCAGGGAGAAGTACTTCACCAGGCGGAAGGGCTTTGTGCTGTCGTGCGTCTCAGGATTCATGCCGCCAGATCCAAGGGTTATCAATCACGAGAGATTATACACCATATAGACCGGTCACAGGTCCAGGCGGACTGCGAATAGCACCTGATCCCGCCCGGGGAAGATCCCGAAGGAGAGGCGGTAGTCTCGCTTCAGCTCGTCGCGGTACCGCTTCTCCTCCTCCGCGTTAACTTCCTGGGCCGCCGCAGCCGCACTCCGAATGCCCCCTTGGTACCAGCCCAGCTCGAAAAACAGGAGGATTCCGCCCAGCACCGGGCTGTCGTGGGTGAAGGCCGCTACCGCCCCCCAGATGAAAAGACCGTTCAAAAGAAACGACGTTGCCGCCTGGGCCGGTCTGCCGACGTAGAGGTGACCCGCACCCGGAAGGACAGCCGCCAGTGCTCCCGCAACTTCGGGCGACTTTGGTGCGTGGTACGGTCTCTCCTCCAGCACCTGGATCAGCGATCGCGCCGTGGTATACCGAAGGCTCCCTGGTGGGACCTTTTCCAGGGTCGCCACCGCCAGGCGGTAGTCGCCGGTATCCATGTACAACCAGGCCAGGCGAAACAGGACCGCCTCACGTTCCGGATCTTCAGGGTAGAGAGCGACGAACCGTTCTCCCCAATACTCAGCCTCACGGTATCGCCGCTGGGCCTCCAGCGTGGCAATCATCTCGACGAGCGCCGTTCTTCCCTCGGGACGCTGTGGCTCCCTCTGCGAGAGGGCGAGGAAAGAACCGAAGGCCTTGTCGAAATCACCTCCGAGGCGGTAGGCACGGCCGATCTGGAGTTCCGCTTCTGCGGCCCGTGGATCATCAGGGAACAGAAACCGGAACCGTTGATATTCCCCCACCGCCCGGTAAAAGTCCCGCTGTTCATAAAGGTGCCCGGCAAACTCCCAGAGCTCGTCGGGACCCTCCTGCGCTCGAGCCTGACTGGACCCGAAGACGAGGAGCGCCACCACCACCCAACACCACAGGAGTCGCCGTGCCATACCACAAGCCCTCGGGTTGCTCATCCCAACTTACATACGAGGCCGTGGCTGGAGGCAGGGGGGTCTCCGAGACAAGGCGCATCTGGAGCCACTACCTTTCTCCGATAAGAAAAAGCCTCCCGAACTTTGTCCGCCCCTCCGCCACAAGGCCGGGCCTCGCCGTATACTGTCAATGCCGCGGCTATGCGACCTTGACGAGAAGGCTCCACTGCCCCCAAGCTTTTCGATCGCGGCTAGAAGCCGCTCCCACCCAAGACCGGCCGCTGCCGCAGGCAGGGGGGTCTGCCCCCGAAGGTTTTCGGGACAGGCCCCGCAGTACCTCCGGGACAGGAGCGCAAAGCGCATCCGGAGCCTCTACCTTCCTTCGCCGATAGGAAGGCCCCCCAACAACGTGTCAGTTGGGACAAGATTATTCCTGCCTGATTCGTTCCAGCTCCAGTCTTGTCTCGGGATCTCTGTTCGCTTCGTCGAAAGCCGCCTTCATCTTCTCCGGATCGTCCCTGCCATGAACATACGCCCAGTCCTGCTTCTGTGCCACCAGGTATGCTTTCACTGCGTCAATGTACCGGCGTTGGCGGAAGAGCGCCACGGCGAGATTGTACTGCGCCTTGAGATAGGCGGGACAGATGGCGAGGGCCTGCCTGAAGTGGGCTTCCGCCTGTTCGGGCTTCGCCTGGTGAAGGTAGACAATCCCAATGTTGTTGTGGGCCACGGCGTAGCATTGGTCAATGCCGAGCGCCCTCAGATACGAAGCCTCCGCCTCCTTGAGATATCCAGCCTTAAATTGGTAATAGCCGAGGGCGTTGTAGTAGGGAGCGCTCTCAGGATAGAGCCTAACCAAGTGCGAGTACCGTCCGATTCCATCGGCAGGTGAAAGCTCCCTAACCGCGGCCAGCAAGGGCGAACCCAAGGCCAGGAGCGCAAGGAAAAGAAACGCCCTCGTTCGTCCGGAGATCTCGCCCTCTCGGCTTCCTCCGCCCATATACTCCTGTCACCGTCTCGGCTTGAGGACTCCCCTCACCCACCCCGAGGCACTAACCGGTCCCCTTCGTAGGCTTCGTGCGGCGCTGCTCCCGCCAGCGCTTCAGTCGATCGCCCAGGGTAGCCTCGTAGCCGCGCTTGGTCGGCTCGTAGAACCGCAGCTCCTCGATCGCCTCGGGGAGATATCCCTCGGGCACATAGGCGTCGCGATGTTCATGAGGGTATCGATACCCTCGACCGTAGCCGAGGCGCTGCATTAGAGCGGTTGGCGCGTTCCGGATTCTCAACGGCACCGGCAGACTCCCGCTCCGCTCTACCTCATCGGTCGCCTTCCCGTACGCCACGTAGATGGCGTTGCTCTTCGGGGCAGTGGCGAGATAAACCGCCGCCTCGGCGAGGGCAAGATCACCCTCAGGGCGGCCCACCAACTGGAAGGCCTGTTGCGCAGCCATGGCGACCACGAGCGCCTGGGGATCCGCGAGACCGATGTCCTCGGTAGCAAATCGCACCATTCGCCGAGCAAGGTAGAGGGGGTCCTCCCCGGCGGCGAGCATTCGCGCCAACCAGTAAAGGGCGGCGTCGGGATCGCTCCCCCGGAGACTCTTGTGAAGGGCCGAGATGAGGTTGTAGTGCTCCTCGCCCCCCTTATCGTAGAGCAAGGCCTTGCGCTGGAGAGCGTCCACTACCGCCTGAAGGGTTACCCACCGTCTCCCCGTCTCGTCCAGAGGGGTGGTGAGCACCGCCGCCTCGAGCCCGCTGAGAGCGATGCGTGCGTCCCCCCCTGCCGTTCTGGTCAGATGGTCGAATGCCTCCTCGTCCACCTGGGCCGGGACGCCTCCAAGGCCCCGCTCCTTGTCCCCCAGCGCCCGCCTCAGAATCATCTTGAGCTCTTCCTCGGAGAGAGGTTCGAGGACTACAACCGGAGCTCGAGAAAGCAGCGGGGCAATCACCTCGAAGGATGGGTTTTCAGTGGTTGCCCCAATGAAGACGACGGTTCCCTTTTCCACGTGGGGTAGCAAGAGGTCCTGCTGGGCTTTGTTGAACCGATGAATCTCGTCGACAAAGAGAATAGTCCGCCGCTGATAGTGAGCCCACTGTCGCCCGGCCTCATCAATCGCCGCCCGGACTTCCTTGACGCCTGCCGTCACTGCCGACAAGCCGATAAGGTGGGCACCAGTCTCTTGGGCAATCAGGCGGGCCAGGGTGGTCTTGCCGCACCCGGGAGCGCCCCAGAGGGTGAGGGACTGAAGCCGCCGAGTCCCGAGAAGCCTGCCGACCGCCTTATCCGGCGCCATAACGTGCCGTTGCCCCACGAACTCCTCAAGGTTCCTGGGGCGCATGCGCTCTGCGAGCGGGGCCTCTCTGTCGCCGGCGGTCGAACCGAAGAGTTGCTCCTGCCTCACGGTCTCTTCCCTGCCACAGACGTCATAATTTAAGGATTTTTCTGGGAAACCTTAGCCCATGGGGCCGGGTTTGTCAACGGAGCCGGGCTGCTGGGGGCAGGATGGCAGAGGATAGCAGAGCCTGACGGCTCGTTGGAGGTCTGAGGTGGAGGCACATTGGTCAGTGGGCAGTAGTCCGTTGTCCGTGGTCCATGGCAGAGGGCATAGGGAGGCAGAGGGTGCAAGGCGTAAGGCGCACGGCTGAAATCTGACCATTGAGAGCTGATCCCCCGATCCCTGGCCCCTGATCCCTGACGCGGCAGCGGCCGAGAAGAGATCCGTGTCCATCAAATCTGTGTCCCATCCAGACGAGAACGACACACGCAGTCAGGCCTCCACCCTCCCGACTGCCCTCCCCAGGTAGCAGTCTTTGATCTGCTGGTTGTCGAGGAGCTCGGTGCCCTTGCCCTCGAGGGCGATGCTTCCCGTCTCCAGCACGTAGCCGTAATGGGCAACCTCGAGAGCCGCCATGGCGTTCTGCTCCACGAGGAGGATGGTTGTCCCCTGCTCGTTGATGGACTCGATGATGCGAAAGACCTCGGCAACCAGGATGGGCGCCAGGCCGAGAGAAGGTTCATCCATCATTATCAGTTTGGGCCGCGCCATGAGAGCTCGACCGAGAGCCAGCATCTGCTGCTCCCCTCCGGAAAGGGTGCCACCCAGCTGCCGGCTCCGCTCCTTGAGGCGCGGGAAGACCGAGTAAACCCAGTCGATATCCTCGTTCACTCCCCGCACGTTGCTGCGGGTGTATGCGCCGATGCGAAGGTTTTCCCAGACCGTCAGGTTGACGAAGATTTTCCGGCCCTCTGGAACCACAGCCACGCCGCGGTTCACCACCTTGTTCACCGGCGCCTGGGTGATGTCGTCACCCAGAAAGGTTATCGTGCCGCTCTTCGGTCGGACCAGTCCGGCGATGGTTCTGAGCGTGGTACTCTTCCCGGCGCCGTTGGACCCTACCAGTGTTACGATGCTCCCTTCCCGAACCTTGAGAGATATGCCCCGAAGGGCATGGATGCCGCCGTAGAAAACGTGGAGATCCCGGATCTCAAGCACGGTGCCGCTCCCCCAGGTAGGCCTGGATCACCCGTTCGTTGTTCTGGATCTCCTGAGGCGTTCCCTCGGCAATGGTATGGCCGTAGTCAAGAACCTTCAGGCGTTCGCAGATCCCCATCACGAAGGTCATGTCGTGCTCGATGAGGAGCACCGTCAGGCCGTACTCTCGCCTGATCTTGATGATGAGCTCCATGAGGGACTCGGTCTCAGCCGGGTTCATCCCCGCTGCCGGCTCGTCCAGGAGGATGAGCTTGGGTCGGGTGGCCAGGGCCCTGGCGATTTCGAGGCGTCTCTGCTGTCCGTAGGGCAGGCTCCCCGCCTTCTCCCCCGCCAGGTGCCCCAGGCCCATCTCCGCCAGAAGCAAGCGGCACGTCTCCAGAGCTGTTCTAGCCTCGCGCCGGTAGCGGGGCAGCCCGAAGACCGCGCTTAGGAAAGACGATCGGACCCGGAAGTGAAAGCTAACGAGAACGTTTTCCAGGACGGTCAGGTCAGTGAAGAGCCGGATATTCTGGAAGGTCCGGGCTATTCCCTGGGCCGTGATCCTGTGAGGCTTCTGGCCGTTGATGAGTCTCCCGGCCAGGAGGATCTTTCCCCGAGTAGGCACGAGGTTTCCGGTGATCATGTTGAACGCCGTGGTCTTCCCCGCGCCGTTGGGGCCAATGAGCCCCACGAGTTCTCCGGGCCGGAGCTCCAGGGAAAACTCGTTCACCGCGGTAAGGCCACCAAACTCCATGGTAAGCTGGGTAACGGAGAGCAAGTCGCTCACTTGCCGCCCCCTCGAAACACGCGAGACACCGGCGACCGCTCCAGGAGCCAGTCCCAGGAGAATTCCCTCCGTCCCATGATCCCATGGCGCGCGAAGATCATGAGCAAGATGAGTGCGATGGAGAAGACGACCATCCGCATTCCCGGGATACCCGGTATTTGCAAAGAGCCAATGCTCATAGGCTCCTCCACCACCCTCAGCCACTCACCGCCGAAGGCGAAGAGCAGCGCGGCGATGACCGAGCCCGTCGTGCTCCCCAGACCCCCGGCCACGATAATGATCAGCAGGTTGAAGGTGAGGAAGAAGGTGAACAGGGTAGGCGAGATGGTGGTGATCAGGTGGGCCAGGAGACCCCCAGCCACCCCCTCAAAAAAAGCGCTCGTGGTGAAAGCCAGCAGCTTGGTCCGAAAGGCGTTTATCCCCATGGCCTCGGCGGCCACTTCATCCTCACGGACCGCCTTCATGGCGAGCCCATAGGAACTCGCCACCAAGCGGACGATAAAAAAGATGGCGATCACGGCAAACCCCCAGGCCCACCAGAGATTGGTGTAATTGTGCAAGGCCTTGAGCCCCAGGGGCCCGTTGGTCACCCGCTGGAGGTTGTTGGCCACACTCCGCACCACCTCGCCAAAGCCCAGGGTCACAATGGCCAGGTAATCCCCTCGGACGCGAAAGACCGGAAACCCCATGAGGAAGCCCAAAAAGGCCGTGACGATGCCGGCGGCGACAAGGGACCAGACGAAGGAGACCTGAATAACGCTCAAGGGCCAGATAATGGGCTCGATGATGAAGGAGATCTCCTTTTCCGCCGGGCTTAGGGTAAGGAGTGCCGAGGTGTAGGCGCCGATGGCCACAAAGGCATTCGGCTCCAGGGAGAACTGGCCGGTGATTCCGTTGATCAGATTGTAGCTCACGGCGAGGGTGATGAAGATCGCCCCGTTGTTGAGGATCCGAACTTGGTAATCACTGAGGTACCGGCTGGCCAGGTAGAGGAGAGCAAAGAGAATCCCCACCGATGCCAGGGTAAGGAGCTGATTTCTGAGCCGACCTCCCTCCATCGTCCCTTACTCTTTTTCGAATTCTCCCGTCCTCCGCCTAATCGGGGAGAGATTGCCCCATAATGCCCGTGGGCCGGAAGAGCAGAATGGCTATGAGGATCACAAAGGCGATGGCGTCCCGGTACCCGGCGAGGGCTGGTGCAACTGCAACCAGCAAGATCTCCGCCACCCCGAGGAGAAACCCGCCGAGGACCGCACCTACCACGTTGCCGATACCCCCGAGCACGGCTGCAACGAAGGCCTTGAGGCCCGGGATCACTCCCAGGAAGGGATTGACCTGGGGATACTTCATCGCCCACATCATGCCGCCCGCCGCCGCCATAGCCGAACCTAGGGCAAAGGTCAGGGAAATGATGCGGTTAACATTCACACCCATGAGCCGGGTCGTCTCCATATCCCGGGAGACCGAGCGCATGGCCAGCCCCACCTTGGTCCGGTGGATAATGTAAAGCAAAGCAAAGAGCAGCGCGATGGTGACGGCGGGAGTCCAGACGCCCAGCAGCAAAATGTGGATTTGGCCGACACTCACAACCTCCGCAAACATATCAGGCCGGAAGAAGGCCTTGGGCCGCCCGCCCCAAACCACCAAAGCGAAATTTTCGAGGAGAAAGGAAACCCCGATGGCGGTGATGAGGGCGGAGATTCTCGGGGCGTTCCGTACCGGGCGGTAGGCCCCTATATCGATGAGGATGCCCAGAAGGGTCGTGAGCACGGTGGCTCCGAGGAAGGCGACCCACCAGGGGAGGTTGAACAGGGCGTAGCCGAAGAAGGCGAAGTAGCAACTCATCATGACGATATCGCCGTGGGCGAAGTTGATGAGGCGGATGATCCCGTAGACCATGGTGTAGCCTACGGCGATCAGCCCATAGAGGGCACCCAGAGAGATCCCGTTGATTAGCTGCTGGCCGAAAAGCTGGAGGTCCATCGGCGATCGCCCTATATTGGAATAACTCCGTCCGCGCCGAACCGTGTCTACGTAACACGAACGGGCGGCAAAGTCAAAGTAATTCCCCGGGTTCGAAGGGCATGGGTCTCCCCTCGCCTCGCGAGGGGGATCGCGGCGCTCACATCATTCGATCGCTCCACTACTCCAATACTCCATAAACAAAAATCCCTCCCTCGGGCCGGATTGGTCCAAGAGAGGGATCGCGTCTTAGATTTTCGTTACGGGTTGACCGTTGTCACGTAGACGAACTTGCCGTCTTTCACCTGGTTGATCACCACGCTCTTCACGGCATTGCCGTCCTCACCGATGTTGATGTTACCCGATATCCCCTGGAAGTTCTTGGTGCTGGCCAAAGCCTTCCGGACCTCGGGTCCCTTGGTGGAACCGGCCCGATTGATAGCGTCCATGAGAATGAAGTAGGCGTCCGCGCCGAGAGCGGTGAAGGCGTCCGGATCCTTGCCGGTCTTCTTCTTGTAGAACGCCACAAAGTCCTTGCCCAGCTTGGTGGTTACCGCAGCCTCGTTGAAGTGGCCGGTGAAGTACATGCCTTCTACAGCCTTGCCCCCGATCTGAATGAGTTCGGGCGCCTGGGCTCCATCGCCGGTCAGGATGGGGGCGGTAATTCCGAGATCCCGGGCCTGCTTGGCCAAGAGGGCATCCTCGGCGTAGTAGTTGGGCGCATAGATGATGTCAGGTTTTGTCGCCTGCACCGCAGAGAGCTGAGCGCTGAAATCCTGGTCGCCCGTCTGGATGTAGGTGGTGGAGACCACCTTGCCGCCGGCCTTGGTGAAGGACTTGACGAAGAAGTTGGCGAGCCCGACGCAGTAGTCCTGAGCGATATCGACGATCACCGCCGCGGTCTTGGCCTTCAGGGTGTCGACCGCCAGCTTGGCCGCCACCTCACCCTGGAAGGGGTCGATGAAGCAGGCACGGAAGTAGTACTTCTTACCCTGAGTCACGAGGGGATTGGTGCCGGTCGGGGTGATCATGGGGACTTCATTCTTTTCGCCGATCGGGCCGCCGGCCATGGAATTGCCGCTGATGGCCTCGCCAACAATCCCCACCACCTTGTCCTTCTTGATCAGGCGGTCAACCGCGTTCGCCGCCTCGATCTTGTCGCTCTTGGTATCTACCAGGAAGAGCTTGACCTCCCTGCCCAGCACCTTGGGCATCATCTCGTTGGCTGTCTTGACGCCGTCCCACTCCATCTGGCCGTAGGCAGCCACGCCGCCGGTCATGGGGAGATAGGCCCCGATGTTAACCGCGCCGCCGGCTGCCGGTTTCTCCGCCGGCTTCGCCGCCGGCTTGGCAGGCGCCTGCGCCAGCGCCGGAGCGGCCAACACGGCGATCATCGCTACCGCCATCAAAATCGTAAGCACTCTTTTCATCCTCTTTCCCTCCCTTTGTTCAAGTAAAGTGTGTTTTCGTCCTCGTTCCAACAATCGTCGCAGTTCCTCGTGCCGCAATGCATCATCAATGGTACGGACTGAGCTCTGCATGGCACAGCCGAGTACGCCACCGCAGAGTGTTCTGCTCCGTGCAGAAAGGAAAGACTGACTTCTCGGGGAAGGAATCCCGGGTGCTGCACGTAAGAAGATGGCGGAACCCTAACACAAGGCTGGCCTCACTGTCAACAGCGCCGCGAAGCGATCCCCAAGGAGCCACATGCGGCCGACTCACAAGGACGGCTGGTAGAATATTCCGAAGGATTCCACCGTCGGCGGATCCGCCGGTTTCGGAATGCCCTGCTCCAGTCTGGCCACGTAGAGAGGTCGACGGCAGAGTCCGCCCTTGCCGAAAAAGATCGGCCCTCCGAGCCCAGCGAAGGCTGAATCTCTGCTGGAGATTGCTTCGAGCCCCCGAACCACCTGGGCTCGGCGACGCCCCTCACGAGCGACCACCGCTCGCACGAGACGAAGGGCATCGTAGCCGCCGGCGGCTATCCAGTCCGGCTGCCGCTTGTATGCTGCGGTGAAGCGCTCCACAAAACCGGCGATCGCAGGGCTGCTGCCTCCGAAAAGAAGCGGTTGCGACACCAGGAGACCGTCCGCCGCCTGGCCGGTCATCTCGTAGAAGTCCCGATCTCCGAGCACATCCGGTCCCAGGACCAGGCCGCCGAGTCGCTGCCGACGCCGCTCCATGAGCAGTAACCGGGCGCTCTCGGGGCTTGTGGCCAGGAACAGTGCCTCCGGGCTGGCGGCCCTCAGCTGCTGGATCGCCAGACCTACCGCCCCCGCCTCGGGCTGGATGGAAACCCGGGCCACCACTTCCAGGTTCTGTTTGCCTGCCTCCTCAAGAAAAGGTTCCAGGAACAGGTTGGCGTAATCGGACTGGTCGGCGACCACCGCCGCGCGGGTGAGGCCGAGGGCCTTTCTCATGTAGGCCGCAAGAAACGCTGCCTGGTCGCCCCCGCCGAAGATAAGCGAAAACAGGTTGCTCCTCAACTTCTCCGGCACCTCTTCGCCGGAGACTGTCGGGGTGATGAGAGGCAAGCCGGCATCGCGATACACGGGAAGCACTTCCGACACCGATTTGGCGCAGAGATAGCCGATCACAGCGGAGACAGAGGAATCCTGGGAGACCTGTCGGGCAACGGCGACCCCCTTTTCTCCGCCGCACGGTGAATCGTAGACAACGACCTCGACCTGAGTCCCTTCCGCCTCCACCTTCGCCTCTGCAGCGGCGAGGAGAACACCGAGGTGGAGCATCTGCCCCTCCTCTCCGAGATAGCCGCTCAAGGGTGCAACCAGGGCAACCCGCACCGGGCCTGTCGAGGCCCCTCGATCGGCTCCGGTCCCGCAGCAGCTGAGCAGGGCGCCCAGGATGACAAGAAAAGCCCACTGCAGCGACGCGGCGGCACGGGGACACGGGGACGCGGTGACGATCATCATTGCCTCCATATAGCAGTTCCGAGCGGCCAGGGGTCAGGGGGTCAGCGAGACACGTTCAAGGCGTTCTATCGTCCCGCTCCGCGGGACTCGTTCAAATCGTTCAAATCGGAAAAGCTATAGGGATCAGGGACCGGGGATCCGGGAATTGGACCTCCTGGATTCCGGCTCCTGACTCCTTTCGCCTTGGGTCTCGTGCCCTGCGCCGGGGCAGGGTGGTCTGCGGCGCAAAGCGGATTCGGAGCCTCTACTTTCCTTCGCTGACACAAAACCCCCCCGAGCTCTCCACCACTACCCCGCTACAACGCCCGGCCTCACCTTACACGATCAACGGAGCGACTATGCGCCTTTGCAGAGCAGATCTCCCTGCCGCAG
>Ga0187776_10001646_pt1 | contig 11286 bp, 10 predicted proteins | sample 0216_BV02_MP12_2_FD_132426 | JGI IMG/M metagenome (GOLD analysis project Ga0187776, IMG submission 132426) | Tropical peat soil microbial communities from peatlands in Department of Meta, Colombia - 0216_BV02_MP12_20_MG | ecosystem: Environmental > Terrestrial > Soil > Wetlands > Peat | place...
AGGCGACCTGCACCTCCGCGCGGTCGGCTAGGCCGGCCGCGACGACGTTCTTCGCCACGTAGCGCGCGGCGTAAGCGGCTGAGCGGTCGACCTTCGAGGGATCCTTGCCGCTGAACGCGCCACCGCCGTGACGGGCCATCCCGCCGTAGGTGTCGACGATGATCTTTCGCCCGGTCAGTCCGCAGTCGCCCATCGGGCCGCCGATCACGAACCGCCCGGTCGGGTTGACGAGAAAGTTCTTGTGGAGCTTGCGCTCGTCGTACAGGTCCTGCGGAAGGATCTTGTCGATCACGTTCTCCCACAGGTCGTCCTTCAGCAGCGACTCCGCGCCGTCGCGGTGCTGGGTCGAGATCAGGAGCTTGACGATCTCGGCGGGGCGCCCGTCTACGTAGCGGATCGTGACCTGCGTCTTACCGTCGGGCCGGAGGTACGGCACGAGCTCCGCCTTGCGCACGTCCGCCAGTCGACGGGCCAGCTTGTGGGCCAGCGAGATCGGGAGCGGCATCAACTCGTCCGTCTCGTTGGTGGCGTACCCAAACATCATCCCCTGGTCGCCCGCGCCGGCGACGTCGAACTCGTCGTCGTCGCCGGGATCGGTCCGCGCCTCCCACGCCACGTCGACGCCCTGCGCGATGTCCGGAGACTGCTTGTCGATCGCGTTGATCACCGCGCAAGTGTGGTAGTCGAAGCCGTAGTCGGCGTCGGTGTAGCCGATCCGCTTGATCGTCTGACGCGCGACGTCCTGGATGTCGACGTAGGTCTCGGTCGTGATCTCGCCCGAGACGACGACAAGACCGGTGTTGACCAGGGTCTCGCACGCCACCCGCCCGAACGGGTCGTCCCTCATCACCGCGTCGAGCACGCCGTCGGAGATCTGGTCCGCGACCTTGTCCGGGTGACCCTCGGTCACGGATTCGGAGGTGAACAGGAACTCGTTGTCGGAATGGATTGTCATGGGATCTGGAGGAACAGCTCCGCGCTCGTGTCGGACTCCTCCCTCGTGGCGGTGAGACCGACCCCCCGGATCCGTTCGAGGTCCGGCCGCAGCGCCGCAAGCTGGGCGCCGCGCATCAGTCCCGCCTGCTCGCCAAGGCTGAGGAGCTGGTTGAAGTCGAAGTAGAGTAGCGAGCCGACCGGACCGGGGCTTTTGCCGAGAGCGGCCCGGTAGCTCCGGCTGTCGGCGAGCGACGCGGTGTGCTGGGCGATCGCCCCGATCGCGGTGGCGCCCGTGGAGACCACGACCAGTCCGCGCCACAGTGAGTTCAGTCAACCACCCCGCGCGCGTGCCTGCGCCAGTTGCCGGCGCTCGCTTCGCTCGACGAAGTCGATGATCACCGGCACCCCGTCGAGCCCGTAGCGCTCGCGCAAGCGGTTCTCGAGGTAGTAGGCGTAGTCGCGCGTGACCTTGGCGCGCGAGTTGACCTGGATCGAGAACCGAGGCGGCCGGGTGACGGTCTGCGTCGTGAACAGCAGCTTCAGCCGCGAGCCGGCGCCGCGGCGGCCTGACCCCGCAGGCGGTTGGCGCGCCGCGACCGCCTCGGACAGGAACCGGTTGAGCTGCGGCGTCGGGATTCGTGCGCGAGCCCGGTCGGCGAGCGCGATCGCCTCCACCAGCAGCCGTTCGACGTGGCGGCCCGTCTTCGCGCTGGCGGTAAGCACCCGCGGCCGCAGCCGCAGCTTCTGGTGCGCGCGGGCACGCTCGTGCTCGAGGTCGACGTCCTCGGCGAGGTCCCACTTGTTCAGCACCAGGGCGGTCGCGCAGCCGCTCTTCATCGCCAGCTCTGCGATCCGGAGATCCTGCGCGGTGATCCCCTCGGTCGCGTCGCACACCACCAGCGCGACATCGGCGCGCTCGGCGGCGCGGCGGGAGCGCAGCGCGGTGTAGTACTCGACCGACTGGGAGACCTTCGACTGCCGGCGCAGGCCGGCCGTGTCGATCAGGATCAGCTCGCGCCCCTCGAAGCTGAGCGGCAGATCGATCGCGTCGCGGGTTGTCCCGGCCTGCTCGGAGACGATCACTCGCTCGGCCCCGACGAACCGGTTGACGAGCGACGACTTGCCGACGTTGGGGCGCCCGATCACTGCCAGGCGCACGGCGTCGTCGTCCTCGTCGGCCTGCCGGTCTGCATCCGGAGCGAGCTCGGCGATCCGGTCGAGCAGATCTCCGGTCCCCAGTCCCTGGGCGGCGGAGACGGCGATCGGGTCGCCGAGCCCGAGCCGGTGGAACTCCGCCGCCAGCGGAAGGTCGGCCGCCGTATCGATCTTGTTCGCCGCGACGATCGCGGGGAGCGGGCTGCGCCTGAGCATGTCCGCGATCTCGTGATCACCCGGGCGAAGCCCCGCCCTCGCGTCGACCACCAGGACGGCCGCGTCGGAGTCGGCCAGCGCCGCCCGAACCTGGTCGCGGACGAGCCTCGCGAGCTCTGCGCTGTCCTCGAGGTCGACTCCGCCTGTGTCGACCAGCGTCAGCGTCAGTCCGTTCCATTCGGTCCGCACCTCCTTGCGGTCCCGCGTGACCCCGGGGTCCTCGTGCACCACCGCTTCGCGGGTCTGGGTGAGCCGGTTGACCAGCGAGGACTTGCCGACGTTCGGATAGCCGATGATCGCGACCTTCATGACCGTTGTGAGGCTAGTGGCCGTCCGCGCAAAAGCTCGACGACCCGCTCGACCACCTGGGGCACGGTGAGCCCGGTGGTGTCGAGGATCACCGCGCCGGGCGCCGGGCGCAGCGGTGAGTGCTCGCGGGCGCGGTCGCGCTCGTCGCGCAGCGTCTGATCCGCCAGCACCGCCTCGACGTCCGCCCCGAGCTCGGCAGCGCGCCGGCGTGCTCGCTCGCGCGGGTCCGCCGTCAGGAACACCTTGAGGTCGGCGCGGGGCGCCACGACCTCGCCGATGTCGCGCCCCTCGGCGACCCAGTCGCCGTCTGCCAGCAGCTGGCGCTGCCGCGCAACCATCGCCCGGCGCACCGCGGGATCCGCCGCCACTCGCGAGGCCTCCTCGGAGATCGCGGGCGCGCGGATCTCGCTGGTGACGTCGCGCCCGTCGAGCAGCACGCGCGTCGCGTCGCCGTCCGCGTCGTCGGCGAACTCGACCTGCGCCTCGGTCGCCGCCCGGGTCGGCTCCACGCCGCGCTCCGAGGCCGCGAGCGCCACGGAGCGATACATCGCTCCCGAGTCCAGGTACGTGAATCCGAGCGCGCGTGCCACCGCCCGCGCCACCGTCGACTTCCCCGCTCCGGCGGGTCCGTCGATCGCGATCACCGTCATGCCGCGAGCGCCGCGACGTCGGACGCGAACAACGGGTACGAGACGTCGGCCGCCTCGATCCCCACAACCTCCACGCCCTCGTCGGACGCGAGCCCTGCCACCGCGCCCAGCAGCGCCAAGCGGTGGTCGCCGTGCGCGCGCAGGATCCCGCCGCGCAGACCGCCCGTCCCCCGCACGACGAAGCCGTCGGGCGCCGCCTCGATCTCCGCGCCGAGCCCTCGCAGGCCTTCGACCACCGTCGCGATCCGGTCTGATTCCTTGACGCGCAGCTCGCGTGCGCCGCGAACGATCGTCTCCCCCTCTGCGAAGCACCCGAGCAGCGCGACCAGCGGCAGCTCGTCGATCGCCAGTGGCACCTCCTGCGCCTCGACGACGGTCGCGTCGAGCGGTCCGGCGGAGACGTCGATGTCGCGAGCTGGCTCTTGCGCCGCGAATTCGCCGACCGGCTCGGAGTCGCAGAGCACGATCGCCCCCATCCGCTCGAGGATCCGCAGGAACCCGGTCCGCGTCCAGTTCACGCCGACGCCCTCGAGCACCAGTCGCGAGCCCTTCACGAGCACGCCCGCGGTGATCAGGAACGCGGCCGATGAGAAGTCGCCCGGGACCTCGACCTCGGCAAGCTCGAGCTCGTCGGCGTTGCCCACGGCGGTGCTGAACCCCTTTGTCGGATCGCCGCGGCGGTCGACGGGCGCGCCCGCCCGCAGCAGCATGCGCTCGGTGTGGTCGCGGGTCGCGATCGGCTCGAGCACGGTCGTGCGCTCGGTCACGAGCCCCGCCAGCAGCACGCACGACTTGACCTGCGCGCTTGCCACCGGGAGCGTGTACTCGATCCCGCTCAGCGGCGCGCCGTGGACCGTGAACGGCGGGAAGCGGCCCTCCCGGGCGTCGATCCGCGCGCCCATCAGCTCGAGTGGCTCGGCGATTCGGTCGACCGGTCGGCGCCTGATCGAATCGTCGCCGTCGACAGTGAATACCTGCCCCTGCTGGACCGCGAGCCACCCGGGCAGCAGCCGCATCAGCGTGCCGGCGTTGCCTACGTCGATGCGCCCCGGCGGAAGCTGCGCGTCGCGCAGCCCGACCCCTCGGATCACCATCTCGTCCGGGCCCTCCTGGACGATCGCGCCAAGTCCCCGGACCGCGGCAAGGGTAGAGCGTGTGTCGGCGGCCTGGAGGTAGTTGCGGATCCGAACCGGCTCGGACGCCATCGCCGCGAGCATCGCCGCCCGGTGCGAGATGGACTTGTCGGCCGGGACGCGGAGCCGTCCGCGGAGCGGGTCCGCGGGTCTGAAGCGCGCGTTCACGCGCGCGAGACCGGAAAGCCCAGCCCGGCCACCAGCTCCTGCGCCCGCAGCGCCGCCTGATCGCCGGCGATCCATAACGCGATCACACCCTCCTTCATGTCGGGGGCGGGGTACAGCGCCATGTCGGTGATGTTGACACCCGCGCGCCCCAGCGCGAGCGCGAGCTCTGCGACCACGCCCGGGCGGTTGGGGACGGACGCTCGCAGCTCGAACAGCTCGCCGCCTGCGAGCTGTGCCTCCAGCAGCCGGCGGCGATCGCCGGCGGCGGCGTCGTTCCAGGCGGTTAGCCAGTCGGCGTCCCTGCTGGAGAGGGCGTCGGCCACGCTCCGGAGTGCCGCGACCGCGTGCTCGATCCCGTCGGCCAGCGCGTCAGCGTTCGACAGGTAGATGTCGGTCCAGATCACGCTCGAGGCGCCCGCCACCCGCGTCGCGTCGCGAAAGCTGGGGCCGGTCGCGGGCAGCCGCTCGCCGCCGGCCTCGAGCTCTTCCGCCGCCTGCGCGACGAGCACGTTCGCAAGCACGTGCGGTAGATGGGAGACCGTGGCGAGGATCGCGTCGTGCGTGTCGGGGTCGAGCGCGACGGGCCGCGCGCCCAGCCCGCGCAGCAGGCGGTGCAGCCGCTCGTACAGGATCCCGCCGGTCGTGGAAGTGGGGGTCAGGTACCAGGTGGCGCCGTCGAACAGGTCCGCGCGCGCGTGCGCGACACCAGCGCTCTCCGCACCCGCCAGCGGGTGGCCGCCGACGAACCGGGGATCGTCGATCGCCGAGACGATCGCGCGCTTGGTAGAGCCGACGTCGGTCACGACGCAGTCGCTCGACGCCGCCGCCAGCGCCTCTGAGACGACGGCCGGCAGCGCCCCCACGGGCACGGCGACGAAGACCGCTTCGGCGCCGGCGACGGCGTGGGCGACGCTGCGGCAGGCGTGGTCGAGCGCGTCCCGCTCGAGCGCCGCCCGAAGCGCGGCCGCGCTCGTGTCGTAGCCGGACACGATCGCGTCGAGCCGCTCGCGCGCCGCGAGCGCGATCGAGCCGCCGATCAGCCCCACCCCGATGACCGCGAGCTGCACCTCAGCGTCGCGCCCTGACCGCTGCCGCGAGGTCGTCGAGCACCTCGGCCGTCGCGTTCCAGTCGAGGCAGGCGTCGGTGATCGACTGCCCGTACTCGAGTTCGCCACCGTGCAGGTCCTGGCGCCCGAACACCAGGAATGACTCGAGCATCACCCCCACGATCGCGCGGTTCCCCTCTGCGATCGGCGCCCGACCGCGGCGGCGACGTCCGGCTGACGGCCGGGGTCCTTCCCGCTGTTGTCGTGACTCAGGTCGATCATGCCTCGCTCGGGCAGCCCCGCCCTGCGCAACAGCGACATCGCCGATGAGAACGACTCGTCGTCGTAGTTGGGCCCCTCCTTGCCCCCGCGGAGAATGACGTGGCAGTCGCGGTTGCCGCGCGTGTAGTGCACCGCCGGAGTGCCGTGCACGTCGATTCCGGTGAAAGCGTGCGGCACCGCGGCGGCGCGGACGGCGTCGACGGCGACCTGGACGTTGCCGTCGGTCCGGTTCTTGAACCCCACCGGCATGGAGAGACCGGAGCCCAGCTGGCGGTGGATCTGACTCTCGACGGTGCGCGCCCCGATCGCGCCCCACGACACCGCGTCCGAGATGTACTGGGGGATGATCGGGTCGAGGAACTCGCACCCCACCGGCACTCCCCGAGCGAGCACGCCGAGCAGAACCTGCCGGGCGAGCCTGAGCCCCGCGTTGACGTCGCCGGACCCGTCGAGATGCGGATCGTTGATCAGGCCCTTCCATCCGGTCGTCGTGCGCGGCTTCTCGAAGTAGACCCGCATCGCCACGCACAGCTCATCGCGCCAGCCGGCGGCCGCCGCGCTGAGGCGTCCGGCATAGTCGAGGGTCGCATCGGGGTCGTGGACGCTGCACGGGCCGACGATCACCAGCAACCTGTCGTCCTCGGCGTCGAGCACCCCGTGGATCTGCGCCCGCCCGCCGAGCACGACACCGATCTGGTCGTCAGACAGCGGCAGTTCGTCGAGCAGCGCCCGCGGGGCGAGCAGCGGTTCGACTCGCTCGATCCGCTGGTCGCGGACGGCGTCCGCGGTGCGCATCGAAGTCATCGCCACCTCAGATCACCGGCGGATTCGAGCACCGCGTGGTCGCCATGTCCATCGTTCGGTTGTGTCGCCATCATCGTCTGCCGGTCCTTTCTGAAGCCTGGGGAACTGTAGGGAAGAGGGCCCGCCGTCAGGACGGCCCACGGGGCTTGCGGCGCTCGGCTTCCGGGTGGTCCCGCGGCGGGACTGTTCGCCGGAGCGGTGGGAGCAGACCGAGCGCCTAGCTAAATCGCCAGGCGTACCAGCAGCCGAGATACGCGGCGAAGGTGCTGCCAGCGCTGGGGCTACCGGTCGTCATCGGTGAGGGTGGGTTCTACCAGAGGGCCGCGGGAATGCCAAACGGAGCCGCCGCGATCAGGCGCGGAGCACCTCGGCCAGCGCGGCCACGAGCCGTTTGTTCTCCGCCGCGGTTCCGGCGGTCACCCGCAGCGCTCCCTCTCGTCCGAGCGACGCGCCCGCACGTACGAGCACGCCCCGCGAGGCGAGACCGCCGAGCACGTCCTGCTCGACGCTGCCCTCCGGTAACCGGACCCAGACGAAGTTCGCGTCGGACTCCGCGACCCACTGCCCGAGCGCCCGGATCTCCTCCTCGAGCTCCATCCTGGCGGCGATCGTCTGAGCGACGCGGCGCTCGACCTCGTCCTGATGGCGTAGCGCCTCGACGGCTGCGGCCTGGGCGGCGGTGTTCAGGTAGAACGGCTGGCGGACCTGGTCGACCGCGATCCTGAAGTCCTCCGAGCCACACAGCCCGTAACCGACGCGGAGCGCGGCCAAGCCGTAGACCTTCGAGAAGGTCCGCAGCAGGACCAGGTTCGGATGCTTGCGCAGCAGCTCGAGCGACGCGTAGGGGTCACCGATCCGCAGCGAGAACTCGACATAGGCCTCGTCGAGGATCACGCAGGCGTGCCCCGGGACCCGGTCGAGGAACGCCTCGACCTCGTCGAGCCCGAGTGCCGTGGAGGTCGGGTTGTTGGGATTGCAGACCAGCACCAGCCGGGTGGCAACGGTGATCTCGGCGGCGAGCGCGTCGAGGTCGTGCCGGTCCTCGGCGTCGAGCGGCACCTCGATCGCGCGCGCGCCCGAGGTTGCCGCGAGGTGGGGGTAGACGCTGAACGCCGGCCAGGCGTAGACGACCTCGGCGCCCGGCTCGAGCAGCGCCTCGCCCGCGGCCAGCAGGATGTCGCACGAGCCGTTCCCGAGCGCGATCCGCGCCGCCGGGACCCCGTAGCGCTCGGACAGGGCCTCACGCAGCGCCGAGTAGGAGGGGTCGGGGTAGCGGTTGGCTCCGACCAGCACCCTGTGCGCGGCCTCCACCACCTCGGGCAGCGGCGCGAAGTAGCACTCGTTCGACGCGAGCATCGCGACGTCGCCGCCGAGGTCGTAGCCGCTTGCGATCGGGTAGTTCGGGATCCTGCGGATGCGCTCTGCGAACTCGATCGGCACTACGCCTATTGTGCCGACTCGAGGTCCGCCCGGAGCGCCCGGGCCTCGTGCAGGTACACGTGACGCTGGTGATGGTCCTCAGGGGCGTAGTAGTGGACCAGCACGCGGATCACCCGCGGCAATGAGCCCGGCACGGGCACCTCGCGGGCGCACATCAGCGGCACCGAGCTGAGCCCGATGTTGCGCGCGGCGACGGCGGGGAACTCCGCGTCGAGGTCCTCCGTGACCGTGAAGATGCAGCTCACCATCCGCTCGGGCGCGAGCTCGTTTCGCTCCATGATCTCGCGCATCAACTCCTCGGTCGCACCGAGGATCGCGTCAGCCGTGTTGGACTCCACGCTGGTGGCGCCCCGAAGCGCGAAGACCCTCATTCGGCGGGGATTCTGCCAAAGGGCGCCGCGCCTGCCCGCCTAGCGCAGCTCGTAGACGGCCGCGCAGCCGAAGCGGTGGACGGACCGCGTCAGCGGCGCCATCACCGCTGCCATGTCGGGACGCGTCTGGCAGTCGGCGAGCAGGAACCTGGCGCCGATCTGGCTCACGAACGAACGCACCGCGTAGCCCGGAATGGACCCGTCGAAGATCATCTGCGCCATCTGCGCGCGGGCGGTGCAGTGTGGCTGAGACCACAGGCAGTCGCCGACGTACGTCCGCCTGCCCGTCTCGGCCGGCACCACCGAGCCCAGATAGAAACGCGTGAGGACTCCGCCGGGCTGCGGATCCGCGGCGAGGAACTGCAGCGCGCGGTGCTCGTCGGGCGTGGTGAAGTTCGCGTTCCCCGGCTGCGGTGCGACCAGCTGCTTGGCGCTGTGTAGCTCGTATTCGGTGGCCGGGATCGTCGCGACCGCGAGTCCCGCGATCACCAGCGCGCGCCTGACCGGGAGCTTGCCGAGGCGCGGCGGGATCTTCCCGAACCCGATGCGCTGAAGCCCCTCGATCGCGAGTACCGACAGCGGAATCGTGATCCCCTCGAACGCGTGCAGCGGGGTGGCGCTCACGTCGCTCGCGGACAGCAGATAGATCACCACAGCCGCCAGCGGCCAGATCCGCGTCACGGTCCCGATGAAGTTCCGAGGCTTCACCCGGATGGCGAACAGCGCCGGGATCAGCAGCGGCAGCATCGCGACGAGGATCGTGGTGAGCGAGAACGAGTGCTTGCTCGCCACGCGCGCGAGGCGCCAGGCCAGGTCGGCGCGACCGAGGATCGCGTAGTAGGCCAGCGGGATCCCGGTTGCGACGACCGTGATCAGAGGCAGCGCGACCCGGCGCGGCGTGCGCCTGTCGCGGTACCAGAGGGTCAGCTCGGTACCGACGATGATCAGGATCAGCAGCTCGCCCTGCCACGGGTGCATCCCGCTCGCAAGTGCTCCGAGCAGCCCCGGCGCCCAGAGGAGCGCGCGCCCGCCGGCGGTGGCCCGGGCGCGCGCCCGCTCGTACGCGAACAGCGCGAACAGCATCGCCGCGAGCGCGAGCAGGCCGAACGTGTAACCCCACGAGAGAAAAGCGGGGAACAGGTCGCCGAGCACGCCCCAGGATCCGTAGATCACGGTGAACGAGCCGAAGAACAGGCCGAGGGTCAGGGCCGCCCGGCGCGGCCAGGTTCCGTTCAGGCTGCGCTGCGCGTACTCCCGGACGCCGTAGAACGACCCCACGACCGCGACCGGCTTCCACAACAGCAGCGCGAGCCAGGGCGCCACGCCGAGGGCCGTCAGGGCCCCCGAAATCGCGACCGCGGGCTGGAAGTAGTCGGCCGCGGTCGGATGGAGCACGAACAGGTTCCCGGCGAGGACGTGACGCGACGCCTCCTGGATCCACGCCAGGTACTGCATCTGGTCGACGAGGTAGATCCCGTCCGTGCCGGTCCACACCAGCCCGTGGGCGATCGCCTGATACAGGTCGAGTCCGAGGATCCACAGGGAGAGGGCCGCGAACGCCCCGAGGAGGAGCAGCTCGAACCAATCCGGCCGCCAGCGGACCGGCCGCGCGACCGGTGCCGGCCGCGGCCTGACCACCACCGGAGAGGCAGGCGGAACCCCCGCAACGTCGATTTCCGCGCGCATAAGCGTCCGACGCTAACACGACGCTAATACTGTTTGCATAAAGGTCCTTAGGAAGGACCTTTACTGGAGGCTCAGGAGAGCTTGCGCTGGAGCGCTCTGGAGACCTGCCCAGCGTGGGTGTTGAGCGGGCTCAGATTGTGGTTGGTCATGTAGATGCTCGTCGTCGGCAGGAACGTCACGACCAGGAACAGGGTCAGCGCGAGCGTCGCGCGGCGCAGCCTGACGCTGGTCCCGAGCGCCGCCAGCGGCGCCAGCCAGATGACGTACCACGGCATCAGCCACGCCAGGGTGATGATCAGCCCCAGGGTCGCCCAGCCGGCTCGTGAGATCCAGTCGCCGCGCTGTCGGAGCAGGAACACGATCGCTGCCAGGACGGCCACGTCGATGATCCGCAGCAGCACGGGCGTTCCGCCGCCGACGCCGAGTACCAGGCCGAGCACGTTGGGAATGCTGAAGTCGGTCAGCAGCGTGCTCTGGTCTTGAAGGTCGGGGATCGAGAACCCGAACAACGCGATGCTGAGTGCGACCAATGGGATCGCGGCGGCGAGCGACCCCTCGATGATGTGGAGCATGCGGCGGCGCGCGGGCCTGACCGCCACGAGCAGGAACGGGAGCAGCAGGATCGCCGTGAACTTGATCGCCACCGCCAGCATCAGCACCGCGCCGGCCGAACGGTCGCGACGCGCCAGCAGCAGCGCGATCGCCGCGGTCGAGGGGATCAGCATCAAGAAGTCGTTGTGGAAGCCGCCGATCGCGTAGACGAGATAGATCGGGTTGAACGCGACGAACACGAGCGCGAACCGGGGGTCGCGCCCGAGCTGGCGCGCGCACTGCCACACCAGCGCCAGGAAGGCGAGGCTCGCCAGCACAGCGGTCACCTTGAGCAGCCAGTAGGAGGCGGCGAGCGATCCGAGCGGCAGCAAGTAGGTGATCGCCGTGAACAGCGGCCCGTATGGGCTGTGCAGGTGGTGCCAGGTGGTGAACCTGTAGACCGGATCGTGGACCTCCTGGGCCATCACGTGCGTGTATGGGTTGAAGCCGTGAAGCGCACCCAGCCGGGCGTAGCCGAGGTAGTTGAAGAGGTCGGTGA
>Ga0187776_10001647_pt1 | contig 11282 bp, 9 predicted proteins | sample 0216_BV02_MP12_2_FD_132426 | JGI IMG/M metagenome (GOLD analysis project Ga0187776, IMG submission 132426) | Tropical peat soil microbial communities from peatlands in Department of Meta, Colombia - 0216_BV02_MP12_20_MG | ecosystem: Environmental > Terrestrial > Soil > Wetlands > Peat | place...
AAGAAGATCGCCGACTTGGTGAGGCTGTGCATGACCATGTGCAGCAGCCCCGCGAAGTTGGCGAGCGGTCCGCCCATCCCGAAGGCAAAGCTGACGATACCCATGTGCTCGATAGACGAGTAGGCAAACATCCGCTTGATGTCGTCGCGGCGGTAGAGCATGAACGCCGCGAACAGGACCGAGGCGAGCCCGAGACTGACCATCAACGGCCCAGGTGCCAGCGCAAGCGCATTCGCGGACATCACCATCTTGAACCGCAGAAGTGCGAAGAGCGCGACGTTGAGCAGCAGTCCGGAAAGCACCGCGGAAATGGGCGTCGGACCTTCCGCGTGAGCGTCGGGGAGCCAAGCATGCAACGGTGCGAGGCCGATCTTGGTCCCATAGCCCAGCAGCAGGAAGACGAACGCCAGGTTGAGCAGCGCGGGATCGAACTCGGCGGCGCGCTGCACGAGAATGCTCCACGCCATGGCATCGAGCCCTTCGCCGAGGACGGAGCTCGCGGCGAGGTACACGAGAATAGTCCCGAAGAGCGCCAGCGCGATCCCGACGCTGCCCAGGATGAAGTACTTCCACGCCGCTTCGAGCGCTTCGTGCGTCCGGTAGATCCCTACCATCAACACCGTGGTCAGGGTCGCCAGCTCGACAGAAACCCACATCAACCCGACATTGTTCGCGAGCAGCGCCAGGTCCATCGCGAACATGAGCGTCTGGTACATCGCGTGATAGAACCGCAGGTACGCGTGCGTAAGCCGCCCGATCTCGAGTTCGTGGGCGATGTAGCTCGCGCTGAAGACGCTGGTGGTGAAGCCGACGAACGTGCTCACCACGATGAACACCACGTTCACGTCGTCGACGATCAGAAACGGCCCTGGCTCCGGGCGCACGGCAAAGAGGGCAAGAGCGCAAAGCAGGGTGCCGAACGCGGCCAACGCGTTGAGGCGCGCGGTCGTCCGATCGTCCGGCAGGAGCGCGAGTGTCACCGCGCTCACCGCCGGTATGACGAGGATAGCCCGGACGGCCAGCAGGCCGGGGTCGTCGATTGCGCTCATGGCCGTTCCACCCGGACGCGGTCGAGCGCGTGAACGTCCACCGAATCGAAGCGCTCGCGGATGCGGAAGAGGAAGATGCCGATCACAATCAAGGCGATAAGGATGGAGAAAGCGACGCTGATCTCGACCACCAGTGGCATGCCTCTCGCTCCGGTCGCGGCGAGGATGAGTCCGTTCTCGATCGACATGAAGCCGATCACCTGGCTCACCGCGTTGCGCCTCGACACCATCATCAGCAGCCCCAGCAGGATGACCGACAAGGCGAAGGAAAGGTCCTCGCGCACCAGCGTGCCCGAGTGGGCGGTGATCGGCAGCATGACCAGGATCGAGAGAGCGACCAGAGCGATGCCGCCGAGCATGATCTGGCCGATGGAAACCACGGTCTCGATGTCGCGATGGATGCCGAGCCGGACGATGATGCGGTGAAGTGCGATCGGGATGACGATCGCCTTCACGATCAGCGCGATCGCCGCCGTGATGTAGAGATGCGGCGCGTCCTGGATGTGCGCCTGCCAAGCGACCGACATCGACACGACCAGCGCGTGCAGCGCGAACACGTTGAGCAGGCTGAACATGCGGTCCTGGTAGAGCAGCATGAAGCTCACCAGCACCAGGCTGCCAGCGAACATGTGCGCGACATCGATCGCGAGACGGTCCATCATGTGCCCCGCGAGACGAAGAGCAGCAGCGTCGCGAGGAGCCCGAGCATCAGCGCGGCGCCGAGGAAGTACGAAACCCGGAACACCCGCATCTTGGCGATCACTGTTTCGAAGACGGCGAGGAGAAACCCGCCCACGGCCATCTTGGCGACGTAGAAAAGGACGCTCACGGCATAGGTTGCGAAGCTCTCGCCCGCGATGGCCACGCCCCACGGCGCGAACACGCAGCCGATGACCGAGAGATAGAGCAGGAGCTTGAGCGACGCGGCCGCTTCGATCACGGCGAGGTGACGACCCGAATATTCGAGGATCATCGCCTCGTGCACCATGGTGAGCTCGAGGTGCGTGGCGGGATTGTCGATCGGGATCCGCGCGTTCTCGGCGATCGCGACCATCACCAGCGCGACCAGCGCCATGCCGAGCGACACCCGCAGGCCAACATCTGCGCCGTGCATGTAGGTCGCGACGGAGGAGAGCTGCGTCGACCCGGCGAGCAGCGACAGCGTGAAGACGATCATGAGCAGCGCGGGCTCGGCGAGCGAAGCGATCATCATCTCGCGGCTCGAGCCGATGCCGCCGAAACTCGTACCCACGTCGAGCCCCGCCAGCGCGAGCACGAAGCGGGCGCTGCCCAGGAGCGCGACGATCGCGATCAGATCCGCGGCGGGAGAGAGTGCGAGTCCGGTCGCAAACGTGGGCACAAGCGCCGCGGCGACCCAGGTCGTCGCGAAAATGATGTAGGGCGCGACGCGAAAGACCCAGGAGGCGTTCTCGGCTAGCACGACCTCCTTGCGCAACAGCTTCAACAGGTCGCGGTACGGCTGAACGAGCGGCGGCCCGCGGCGTCGCAGCAGATGCGCCTTCACTTTGCGCACGTAGCCGGTAAGAAGCGGAGCGAGCAGAAGGACCAGTACGCCCTGGCCGAGTTGCACCAGTGCGTCGAGGGCTATTGCCATATCGCGAGCACGACGAGGAGCACGACGAGCGCGCCGGCGACCAGCGTGAGATAGCCGCGGATGGTGAGAAACTGCAACCGATTCAGCAGATCCGCCGTCGCGTCGACGATCTTCTCGATCGGCGCGTAGACCGAATCCCACACGAGGTCGCGGAGGTGCACTTCGAATCGCGCCGGGCGCCCATCGCCGGGCCGAGGCACGTCGACTTCTTCGCGAGCGTGGAACACGAACGTGCCGAATACCCGCCGAATCGGCTGCGCGAAGCTGCCGGCGGTGTATTGCGTCACGGGCGTGGGATCGGGGAACCCGCAGTCCCATGGCGCCGAGCGGCGAAGCGCATGCGAAGCGAAGCGATGGATCACGTACGCCGTGAAACCGGCAGCGAGCGCGATGCAGACGAACAAGACGAAACCGTCGTAGGAGCTGCGGCTCTCGGCGATAGGGACGATCACGAGCCAGCCGAACGCCGATTGCTTCGGCATCTGCGCGCCGACGCCGAGTTGCGCCACCGGGGCGAGCGCATCGATGAAGTAGCTCGGCAGAATGCCGGCGACGAGACAGAGAGCGACGAAAACCAGCATGGCGGTCAACGAAAATCGATCGGTTTCCTGTGCCGATCGCGCAACCTCCGAGCGGGCCCGACCGAGGAACGTGATCCCGAACGCCTTGACGAAGCACGCGCCCGCGAGCGCGGCGGAGAGCGCGAGCAGTCCTCCGACGGCAGGCACGAGAAACTTGAGCAGCCACTGCGGCAGCTGCGGACTGAGAAGGATTGCCTGGAACGTCAGCCACTCCGAGACGAAGCCGTTGAAGGGAGGAAGCGCGGAGATCGCCGCGGAACCGATGAGAAACGCGAACGCCGTGATCGGCATCCGGTGCACGAGTCCGCCAAGCTGCTCCATGTCTCGCTGTCCCGTCGCGGTCAGGACGGCGCCGGCGCCGAAAAACAGCAGGCTCTTGAACAGCGAATGGTTGAAGGCGTGGAACACCGCCGCGGTGATCGCGAGCGCTGCGGCGGCGAGCATCGCATTGGCCCGGAAGGCGAGCGCCAGGCCAAGGCCGATGAAGATGATGCCGATGTTCTCGACCGTGTGATAGGCAAGCAGACGCTTCAAGTCGTGCTCCATCAGCGCGTGAAGCACACCGAGGACCGCGGTGACTCCGCCGAAGAGCAGCACCACGCCGCCCCACCACCATGCGGGTGGACCCATCAAATCGAATACGATGCGGATGAAGCCGTACACGGCGACCTTGGTCATCACTCCACTCATCAGCGCCGACACGTGGCTGGGCGCAGCCGGATGGGCCAGCGGCAGCCACACGTGCAGAGGCACGAGCCCGGCCTTGGACCCTGCGCCCAGAAGAACCAGCGCCAACACCGCCGCACCGATGGCCGGCGAAATCGGATTGCTCCGGATCGACTCGAACGCGTAACCTCCACCCGGTCCGGCAAGAAGCCCGAAGCCGAGCAACAGCGCCAGCGTTCCGAGGCTCGCCATCAGCAGATAGATGTAACCGGCTCTCGCATTGCTGCCTTCGCGATGGTGGGACATCACGAGCGCCCACGACGTGAGCGACATGAACTCCCAGCTCAGCAGAAAAGTGAAGGCATCGTCGGCCAACACCACGAGATTCATTCCTGCCAGGAAGGCTGCGAAGAAGGGAACGACACGAGTCGGTTCCGCTTCGTGCCGCCCATAGCCGAGGCCGTACAGACTTGCTGCGGCACCGCCGAGATTGACCACAACGAGGAAAACCGCGGCGAGCGCATCCAGCCGGACATGCGCCCCGAGCCAGGGCAAGCCGAGGGGGAGGCGCGACGTCTCGACCGTGGCGCCCTTTGTCACGAGAAACGACAGCGCAGTTGCCAGCGCCACGCACGACACGATCAGCGCGGCGACGTACGGCAGAGAGCGACTTGCGTTATGTCGTCTGGCGACCACCGAAGCAACGCTGGCGACCAGAAGCGCCAGAACGCACCATAGAAGGACTTCTACCTTCACGCGGGCTTGCCTTGTCCTAACTATTGCGACCTGACGATTTCTCGAGCTTCGGTCAGCGTGCTTTGAGCCGCACGCCGCGTCCGCCGCGTTCGCTTATGCCACCGTCACCGATCAGCTCGACGCCCGCTGCCTCGAGAGCAGCGATCAGCTTCATCAACGAATCGACGTTTCCACGGATGACGCCCTCGCTTGCTTCCATTCTCTGAATGGTCGGCAGCGACAGTCCGGAAGCTGCGGCAAGCGCCCGCTGATCCATCCCTACCAGAGCGCGCGCAGCTCGGAGTTGGGCAGCCGTGATCATGTACTAGCAATTAATATTGATGTCTATAACATTATTATATAGACTTCATCAGCGCAAGCCCAGTGAAACACTCGGCTCAACGTGCCGCGCGTAGCCGGGCCTCCGGCAAGGCGAATCGCACTTTCAACGCGACAAGGGCGATCAAGGCCCTGAGGGAGGATTCGTGCAACGGCGCGAAGTGGAAGTCCTGAACAAGGAAGGCCTCGACGCCCCTGCGTCGGCCAAGCTCGCCCAGATTGCGTCAACGTATCTGAGCGAAGTTTCGGTGGCGCGCAGCGGCCGCAAAGTAAATGCGAAGAGTGTGATGGGTGTGATGATGCTGGCCGCTGGCCGGGGAAGTCGCATCGTGATCGAGACCGATGGCCCGGACGAGAGCGAAGCGCTCGAGGCGATCGTCGCGCTGATCGCTAGCCACTTCGGCGGATATGCGTGACGTGGACGGCTACTTCAGAGCTCCGAATCAGGGCGTGACAGGCGAGAGGGCTCGCGCGGTGCATTGCCGCTGGCTCATGCTGCTCCGGACGCTGGCCGCTTCAGCGCTCATCGCATCCTCGGTTTCCTCGGCCGCGCCTGAAGATTCCGTGGACTTGGCCGGCATCATGCGTCTCACGGTCGACGGCTGGACCCGCTCGCAGGTCGACGGGCTTTTCCCTTACGGCTTCGACTTTCTTGCCGACAGCGCCCTCGAGCCGCATCGAATGTCCGCACCGAACCTGGCGCGCCAGGCGTTCACCGCATTCACGCTCGCCAGGTACTACGAGCACACGAGGGACCCGCGGCTCCGGCAGCCGATCGCGCAAGCGCTGGCCGCATTCCGGGCCCGTTCGCTCCCGATCGGCAAGAGCGCCGCTCAGAGGATTCTGGAGGCCGCGCGGGTCCTGTCCTTTCCCGTTGCGCGCTGGAGGCTGCAGACCGCGCTGGAGCGCAGCGGATTTCTCTATCAGCGCGCGGGCGAGGGCAGGGTGGTCAGTCCCGACGAGAAATACAGCAACGCGCTCGCGGGGACCGTGGCTTTGGCGCTGCTGACCGAACTCGTCTATTCGCGCGCCTCGGGCGACGAGAGCTTCGCCGAGCAGCGCAAGGCCTGGCTGGAGGGATTGCTCGCGCTGCGCATCCCGGGCGGCGGGTTCCGGCAGGATCCGACGCTGATCGACGATTCGGACTACGACAACGGCGAAGGCTGGCTCGCGCTCGCGGTCTACAGCGACGCCCATCCCGACGACGCTCGGACCGCGGCCGTGCTGGCCGATCTGGACGATATCCTACCGCGGCGCTATACGGAGACTCCGAGTCAGCATTTCTTCCAGTGGGGGGCGATGGCGGCCGCGCAACGCTACCGGACGACGCACGACGCCCGATTCCTCACCTACCTGCGGCGCCAGGGAAGCGACTTCATCGAGCTTTCCCGGAGGCGGCTTCGCCCGTCGGACAACAACTGCGCCGCGATGGAGGGATTCGCGGCGATCCTCGCCACGTTGCGCGCAGCGGGGGAGGACGAATCCGCGGGCGCGCGCGCGATCGGCGAGTGGCTTTCACGGGAAGTTGCGAAGCTGCCGAGGCTGCAGATCCAGCAAGGCCAGCAGTCCCTGGCGCTGGGCGGGGAAGCGTACCTGCGAGCGCCGCGGATGGCCGATTACGCGGGGGGCTTCCTCAGCGGGTTGTACATCCCGGTAACGAGAGTCGATGTCGCCGGACACTGCCTCTCGGCGATGCTGACGCTTGAGCGCCACGGCGCCCATTGAGCGGCAGACGACCAGCCACCAAGCCGGCCCGCCTCCACCGGGCGGGCCGGCTTTTCACGGCAGCGATCGATAAGCTACTTGCGCCGGATCCAGCGCACGATGCCGATGGCGACGAATGCACCGGCGATCAGCGCGAGGGTTTCCGGCTCCGGTGCGCGACCGGATACGTCCCCGTTCGCCGAGCCCGCGAAGGCAAGCGCCGGCGATACGAGGAGCCACAGCGCAACAATGGTGTTCCGCATGAGTCCCCCTTGTCCCGGCAGAAGCCGAACCGATGCGGCTGCTGCCATCTCGCTTGATACCGAAGCGGCTTGGTTCCGAGCCAGAAACGTGCCAAATTCGGCCATTGCAGTGAATTCATCAACTTGGCGCGAGGGACGAAGCGCATTCCAGGCTCCGATGTAAAACTCGCCGACAGCCACTTCGAGGTTTCCATCATGGCAACGCACGCCAACTACATCGCCGGCGAATGGCTCGCCGGCCAATCGACGCGGCCCAACCGCAATCCGTCCAACCTCGCCGACGTGATCGGCGACTATGCCCAGGCCGACGCCGCGCAGGCGAACGAAGCCGTCGCCGCCGCGGCGCGCGCGTTCCCCGCCTGGGCCTCCGGCTCGATCCAGGAGCGCGCCAATGCGCTCGACAAGATCGGCACGGAGATCCTGGCGCGCAAGGACGAGCTGGGGCGGCTGCTCTCGCGCGAGGAAGGCAAGACCCTCCCCGAGGGCGTGGGGGAGGTGGCGCGCGCGGGCCAGATCTTCCGCTTCTTCGCCGGCGAAGTCGTGCGCATCGCGGGCGAGAAGCTTTCGTCGGTGCGCCCCGGCGTGGAGATCGAAGTGACGCGCGAGCCGATCGGCGTGGTCGGCGTCATCACGCCTTGGAATTTTCCGATCGCGATCCCGGCGTGGAAGATCGCTCCCGCGCTCGCCTACGGCAACACGGTCGTGTTCAAGCCCGCGGACTTCGTTCCGGGCTGCGCCTGGGCGCTCGCGGACATCGTCGCGCGCTCGGGCATCCCGGCCGGCGTGTTCAACCTGGTGATGGGCCGCGGCTCGGTGGTGGGAGAGACGATCGTCGATCATCCGGGCGTGGCCGCGATCAGCTTCACCGGCTCGGTCGCGACCGGCCGCGCGATCGCCGCCAAGGCCATCGCCCGCATGGCCAAGATCCAGCTGGAGATGGGCGGCAAGAATCCGCTGGTCGTCCTCGACGATGCCGATCTCGCCACCGCGGTCAACGTCGCGGTGCAGGGCGCCTACTATTCGACCGGACAGCGGTGCACGGCGTCCTCGCGCCTGATCGTCACCTCCGGCATTCACGACCGCTTCGTCGCCGCGCTCGCCGAGAAGGTGAAATCGCTCAGGGTCGACGACGCGCTCGCGCCCGGCACCGACATCGGGCCGGTGGTCGACCAGAGCCAGCTCGACCAGGACCTGTCGTACCTCGAGATCGGTCGCAAGGAGGGGGCGAAGCTCATGTTCGGCGGCGAGCGCCTCAAGCGCGAGCACGAGGGCTACTATCTCGCACCCGCGCTCTTCACCGAGGCGAGCAATGCGATGCGCGTCTCGCGTGAAGAAATCTTCGGGCCGGTCGCCTCGGTCATCCGGGCGAAGGGCTACGACGAGGCGCTCGCGCTCGCCAACGACACCGAGTTCGGCCTCTCGGCGGGCGTGGTCACCAACTCGCTCAAGCACGCGGCGCATTTCAAGCGCCACGCGCAAGCCGGGATGGTGATGGTCAATCTGCCCACGGCGGGTGTGGACTATCACGTGCCGTTCGGCGGACGCAAGGGCTCGAGCTACGGGCCTCGCGAGCAGGGCCGCTACGCAGCCGAGTTCTTCACCGTCGTCAAGACCGCGTACACGGCGCCGTAAGTCCTGCGACCTGCGGGTCGATCACCGGGTGCGTGCTAGACTTCGGCGCACCTCGTCACGGCGGCGCGACGCGTGAACGATCAGAATCCCTTCCGCGACCCGAATCTCCCGCGGCCGGCGTCGCCGCACGCGGATCGCATCGAGCAATGGATCACGCTCGCCCTGCTCGTGGTCCTCGTCGCCGGCTGCTATCTGGTCCTGCAGCCGTTCATCACCGCGGTGATCTGGGCGGTCGTGCTGTGCTGCACGACGTGGCCCGCCTTCGTCCGCCTGAAGCACGCGCTCGGCAATCGCGTGACGTGGCCGGCGCTGCTGCTGACTCTGGCTGCGGGGCTCGTGCTGCTCGCGCCGTTCATCATCGTCGGCATCTCGCTCGCCGAGAACGCCAAGGAGCTCATCGAGCAGGGCCGCCGCCTCATCGACGAAGGTCCGCCGGATCCGCCCTACTGGGTGGCCAACATTCCCATCGTTGGCGAAAGCGCCCGCGCTTACTGGGCGAGCATCGCCCACGACAGCGCGAGCCTGCTGGCCGACTTGAGGCAGTACCTGCAGCCGATCCAGGCCTTCGCGCTCGCCGGCGGCGCCGCCGTCGTGCATGGCGTGCTGCAGCTCGCGCTGTCGGTCCTGATCGCGTTCTTCTTCTATCGCGACGGCGAGACGCTGTCGCAGCGGCTGATGGCGAGCGTCGGCCGGATCGCGGGCGACCGCGGGCGGCGTCTGATCGCGGTCGCGGTGTCGACCATGCGCGGCGTGGTGTACGGCATCCTCGGCACCGCCATCGCGCAGGGCGTCCTCGCGGCGATCGGCTTCTGGCTGGCTGGCGTTCCCGCCGCGCCGCTCCTGGGTCTGGCCACGTTCTTCCTCTCGCCGGTGCCCGTGGGTCCGCCGCTGGTGTGGGCGCCCGCGGCGTTCTGGCTCTTCGCGCAGGGCCATGCCGGCTGGGGCGCCTTCATGCTGATCTGGGGCGTGGCGGTGGTGAGCAGCGTGGACAACTTCATCAAGCCGCTCATCATCAGCCACGGCAGCAATTTGCCGTTCGTGCTGGTGCTGCTGGGCGTCCTCGGCGGGGTGATCGCCTTCGGCTTCATCGGCGTGTTCCTGGGCCCGACGCTGCTCGCGATCGGCTTCGCGCTGATCCAGGACTGGAGCGAGGAGCGGCGGAGGATCGCGACGTCGTAGCGGCACCGGGCTTCGCGTAAAATCGGCGTCCACGGAGAGGTGGATGAGCGGTTTAAGTCGCACGCCTGGAAAGCGTGTTTAGGCGATGAGCCTAACGCGGGTTCGAATCCCGCCCTCTCCGCCAGAAACCTCAGTTCCAACCCATTCCCAAGCGTTCCAAGCGCGTCCGATCTCGCAGTCGTTTTGCGATTTTTCCCTATGAGAATCGTGTGACAGCTACTGTCCAACGGTTCGCGGCCGGTACCGAACGCGTTCGTTGACAGCCGGGGGTATGTGGGGGTAGCGTTTCGCGGTCCATACCCCCAGGATCGAAAATCTACCCCCATGCCACTTACCGACGTCAAGGTGCGCAAAGCAAAGCCGGATGACAAGACATTCCGGCTGTGGGACAGCGGTGGCCTGTACCTCGAAGTTTCCCCGGCCGGCGCCAAGCTCTGGCGGTTCAAGTACCGAATCAACGGAAAAGAGAAGTTGCTCGCACTAGGTAAGTGGAACCTGGTCTCGCTCGCCGAAGCGCGCCAGGGGCGCGACGACGCGAAGAGACTTCTGGCGCGCGGCATCGACCCGAACGCTCAACGCAAAGCGCAGAAGCGCGAGTCGCGAGACCGCGCCGCCAATAGCTTCGAAGTGGTTGCGCGCGAGTGGTACGGTAAGCAAGCGCTTTCGTGGGTCCCGAGCCATGCGAACGACGTATTGCGCCGGCTCGAGCGCAATCTCTTCCCGGACTTGGGCGGACGTCCCATTGCCGAGATAACGGCCCCCGAGTTGCTCGCGACTGCGCGGAAGATCGAAAGCCGCGGCGCTCACGATCTTGCGCATCGGATGCTGCAAGTTGCGTCTCAGGTCTTCCGCTACGGCGTGGCCACCGGTCGCTGCGAGCGTGATCCCGGACCTGACCTCCGCGGTGCACTCACGCCGCACAAACCGAGCAACCAGGCTGCGGTCAAGGCGGACGAGCTGCCCGCATTGCTTCGCGCGATCAAGGATTACGACAAGATCGGCGACCGGCAGACGGCGCTCGCCTTGCGGCTCCTGGCGCTTACGTTCGTGCGCACCGGCGAGCTTATCGGCGCCGAGTGGTCAGAAGTCCGTCTGGACGGCGAAGCTCCTGTGTGGATCATTCCGACGGCGCGCATGAAGATGCGCAACGAACACGTCGTCCCGCTCTCCAAACAAGCGGTCGAGGTTCTGCACGAGCTACGGTCGATCGCCGGCAAGAGCCGCTACGTATTGCCGGGGCGAAACGGCGACGTTCCGATCAGCAACAACACGATGCTTTTCGCACTCTACCGGCTCGGCTACAAGCGACGCATGACAGGACATGGGTTCCGCGCCGTGGCGAGCACGATCCTGAACGAGTCCGGCTTCCGTCCTGACGTGATCGAACGCCAGCTTGCGCACTGCGAGCGTAACGACGTGCGCGGTGCCTACAACCGCGCCGAGTACCTCGCCGAGCGCACGCGCATGATGCAGCAATACGCGGACATGCTCGACGCGATGGCGGCAGGCGCGAAGGTGA
>Ga0187776_10001648_pt1 | contig 11276 bp, 12 predicted proteins | sample 0216_BV02_MP12_2_FD_132426 | JGI IMG/M metagenome (GOLD analysis project Ga0187776, IMG submission 132426) | Tropical peat soil microbial communities from peatlands in Department of Meta, Colombia - 0216_BV02_MP12_20_MG | ecosystem: Environmental > Terrestrial > Soil > Wetlands > Peat | place...
CGTCACGCCGCGGCTGGCGAGCTCTATGGCGAGGGATTTCACCGCGCCGTGCAGGCCCGCCTTTGCGGCGGCGTAGTTGGTTTGTCCGCGATTGCCCATGATGCCGGCGACCGAGGTGACGGCGACGATGCGCCCCCAACGCGTGCGCAGCATCGGCAGCAGCAGAGGGCGGGCGGTGTTGAAAAAGCCGTTCAGCGAAACCCCTATGACGCTCGACCATTGCGCGTCGCTCATGCCGGCCATGGGTGCGTCGGCCGCGATGCCGGCGTTGTGCACGAAAACTTGGATCGCGCCGCCCTCGAGCAGGCGCTCGACCGCGGTCGTGGAGGCGGCGGGATCGGAGACGTCGAAGGCCGTGCTTTCCGCGCTGCCGCCTTGCGCGCGCAGCGCCTCGACCAGCCGCTGCGCGCGCGCGGGATCGCGGCGCGCATGCACGATGACGTGCAAACCGCTCGCGGCCAGGCTTGTGCAGATCGCCGCGCCGATGGTTCCCGCGCCGCCCGTAACCAGCGCGCGCTTCATGCGCCCACCTCCGGCGCGAGGACAACCGCGGCCCGGCCGCGTAGTAGCTCCTTCCCGCCTGCCAGTACGACGAACTCGTAGAGGATCTGCCGGTGTCCGCCGATCAGTCTGCGCGCCGTGAGCAGGAGATCGTCGGCGATGTCGTCCAGGCGGTCCACGTTCAGCGTGACGTCCCTGACCGCCGCCAGCATGCCGGCGCGCGGGGCGCGCGGATCGGTGAGCGCGCCGTGCACCGCCATGGCCTGAGCCGCGTACTCGATCCCGCACAGCGCGGGCAGGACGCCGTGCTCGCGCAAGGGATGCGCCGGATCGCGATGGCTGACCGCGCGGCAGGTGATGGTTTCCTCATCGAAGCGGACGACCTCGCTCAGCAGGCTCATGGCCCCGCGGTGCGGAATGAAATCGAGGAAATCGGCGCTGCTCACCGGCACGGGCAGGTTTCGACCGTCATGTGCCGGTCGCCCGCGTACATGAGGGACACGGATTGCGCGACGCTGCCGCGCGAGGCCGCGAGCAGCGGCAAGGCCTGCGCAGCCGGGTTCGTCGCGAGCGCCGTCGGCAGCATGCAGGGAAAGCGCGCAGACGCGGGGCCCGCACCGAGCGAAACCTGCCAACGGGCAAGCGCGCGCCCGCGCGGAGCGGGCGAAAGCAGCAGCGCTACCGCGAATGGCGCCTCGATGTCGCGCAGCGCGGCCAAAGGTGCGGGAAAGGGCAGGTCACAGGCAACCAGCATCACGGACGCCTGCTCCGAGAGCACGAGACCGACGGCCTCGAGCAGGCCCACGGCGAACGACGCGTCGTAGCCGCAAAGCGCCACCGAGCGCTGCCGCGAGCCCGTGCTGATGCTCCAATACCCGGGTGCCGCGTTGTGCACCGAGTTGTGGAACATCGTCGGGGAGACGTCGCGCTCCGGCGAGGTCACCGCCTCGCACAGCCTGTGCACGATCTCGCCGTCTCCGGAACTCGAGGAGAACACCATGGCGATGTCGCCCGCAGCGCGCTCGCTGCCTGCGAGCGCCTCGTGTGCCACCGCCAGCGCCCAGCGAGCCAGCCTGGGAACGCGGCGGCGCTCGTTCGGCGGCAGCTGCGGCAGGTCCGGGTCGCTGCGAATTTCGGGGCCCTGCAGCAGCTCGCCGTCCAATACGCGGCATGTCGTCTCCCAGTCCGGCAAGCCCGGACCGAGAACGCCTACCGACTCGAGGTGGACGGCATTCATGCGAGCTTGGCGACCAGCAGACTGCAGTTGCTGCCGCCGAATCCGAAGGAGTTGCTCAACACGTACCGCAGATCGCGAGTTTCCTGGGCGGCCGCCACGCGGCTCGCAAAAGCCGGGTCGACACGATCGAGATTCAGCGTGCCGGGGATCAGACCTGTCTCCACGCACAGGGCGCAAATGATCGCCTCGACGATGCCCGCAGCCCCGAGCGTGTGGCCCGTCCAGCCCTTGGTCGAGCTGCACGGGACCGAGTCGCCAAACAGGCGGAAGATGGCGCGATCCTCGATGCGGTCGTTCGCAGGCGTACCGGTGCCGTGCATGTTGACGTAGTGCACCTCGTGCGGGGTGACGCCGGCGCGCTGCAGGGCGAACTGCATGGCCGCGTACGCGCCGTCTCCGCTGGGGTCGGGCGACGACATGTGAAATGCGTCGGAGCTCTCGCCGTAGCCGACCAGGGCGACACCGTTCTGCGCACGGCCCGGGCGCTCGAGCAGGGCGAAGCCCGCGGCCTCTCCGATCGAAATGCCGTCGCGCGCCGCATCGCACGGCCGGCAGGGCTCGCGCGACAACAAGTCGAGGGAGTCGAAGCCGTACAGTGTGGTCAGGCACAGGCTGTCAACGCCGCCGACGACGGCGGCGTCGGCGTAGCCCGCTTCGATCATCCGGGCCGCGCTCGCGAACACTTTGGCGCTCGACGAGCATGCCGTCGATATCGCCGCGGCGGGTCCGCCAAGCTCGAGATAGCGCTGCACGAAATCGGCGACCGAAAAGAGGTTCATGGAGTAACGCTCCGTGAACCATCCCGGCAGCGCTCCGCTGCGTGGGTCGCGCTGCCGATAGGCGCGCTCGCAGTGCTCCATGCCCGAGGTGCTGGTTCCGATGAGCACGGCGATGCGGTCGGGGCCGTAGTGCGCGCGCGCTTGCGCGACTGCGGCGTCGAAGCCGTCCTGCTGCAGTCCGATCTGCGCCAGGCGATTGTTGCGGCAGTCGAACTCGGCGAGGCGCGGCACGAGCGGCTGTTCCTCGGTGCCGTCGACCCGCCCGATCCAGGTGTCGAGCGTAACGCCATCCAGATCCATGGGCCGCAGACCTCCCCGCCGCTCGCGCAGGCCAGCAAGCGTCGCGGCACGGCCGAGCCCGAGCGGATTCGCCGTCGTGTAGTGAGTCATCAATAGTGGCCGCACGCGCTGCTCCGACAGATCGACCGGACTATACCGGAGGGCGGATCTATTCGGGCCGGTCGGCAAAGGCGACGGCACACAGCAGCGACAACACGGCGCCGAGCGCAACCGTCATGCCGATTTCGTGTAGAACCGGAATGCGCGACAGCGCGAGGCAGCCGAACGCCGAAAGCGTTGTCCCTGCGCATACGACGACCGAGCGCTGCGCGCGCCGCTTTTCCTCGTCGTCGGCGTGACGCCTGGCAAAGAACAGCGCGTAATTCAGGCCGACGCCCACGACCAGCAGCAGCGCGACAAGATTGAAAAGCGAAAGCCTCTTGCCAACGAGCAGCAGCAGTGCCACGTCGATCGCCACCGCCGCCAGCGTCGGGGCGACGACGCGCGCCGCGCGCCGCAGGCTGCCGAGCGCAAACGCGAGCAGGGCGCCAATGCACGCAAGTCCCAGCGCGATATAGCGCAGCGCCTGGTTCTTGTACGTCACGACGAGCGCGTTCGACTCCGCCTTCAGGTCGATGAACTCGTCGCCCCGCGCGGATGCTTCCTTCGCCAGCTCCGCGGGCGCGTTTACCACGCGCAGCATGGCAAGCGCGTTCCAGCCATCTTCATCGCGCACGAGGAGCGAGTCGACCTTGAAGGCGAGCGCGGTTCCATCGAGATCGCGCATATCGAGCAGCGGCGCGCTCCGGGCGCGCGCCACGTCGTCGAGAAACGGCGCGAAGGCGCCTGCGCGGAACGGAGAATTCCTGAGCGCGCTGTCCAGCCTCGCCGCGAGCACGTCCCGCTCTGGCAGCGCCGCGCGCCGCGCTTCCTGCGTCCTCTGGCTGGGGAGGTAGGTCGAGGGAACGTCGAATCCGGATAGCCAACCGCGGCGTACCGCGCCGGCCAGCCACGCGGCCATGGACTCGCTCGCCTGCAGGGCGGCCTCGCGCGAGGCCCCGCGGGCGACGAGCAGGTAGCGCAGGCTGGGCGCGCCGAGCTCTGCGCGCAGATCGCGGTCGAGCTGCTTGGCCGATGCGGAGACCGGGGTCAGGCTGGAGAGATCGTCGTCCCACAATCGGTCGTGCCGCCATGCGATCAATGCGAGAGCGCCCAGGAGCAGCGCGGTTGCCGGCCAGCGGACGCGGCGCGCCGCGCCCGCGAAGCGATCCAGCCAGGCAAGCCCTCTTTCGGCGGGGGGCGAGCCGGGCCGCACGGGAAGCATGGCGGGGACGATCCAGCGCGTCGCGAGGCCGGCCGCGGCCACGCCGGCGACCGTGAACACGCCGAGCTGGGCGAGTCCTGCGAAACTGGACAGAGCCATGGCCAGGGCTCCGAGCACGGTGGTCAGCACGGCGAGCCTGAGCGTCGGAGCGATGCGCGCCAGGGCATCGCCGAGCGACTCGCCCGGACGCGCCTGCATGAACAGATACGTCGGATAGTCGACCGCTTCTCCGAGCAAGGTCACGCCGAAGCCAAGCGTGATCCCTTGCAGCTTATCGAAGCCGAGCGCGACCGCGGTCACTCCGACAACCAGTCCCGTCGCGACCGGAATGAAGCTCACTGCGAGGATCGGCGCCGAGCGGTAAGCCGCCCACAGGATCGCGAGCACGAGCGCAGCGCCGAGCAGCGACAGGCGCCAGACGTCCGTGTCTACGGTGGCGCGAATGTTCGCCGCGAATACGCCCGGACCCGAGAGCAGCAGCCGGCCCGCCACCGGGCGCGTCGCCGCGTAAGCTTCTTCTATCGCCTGCACCACGCGCCGTTGTGCGTCGGCGTCGAAGGCCGGCGCCCGGCTCTGCGCGACGAGCAGCGCCCGACGGCCTTCGCGCGAGAACCAGACCCCGTGCCGGGTATCGGGACCGCCGTCTGGCGCGAGCCGGCGCAAGACCTGCGCCATTTCCCCGGTCGGGTCCTCAGGCAGCGTGGCGCGCACCAGTAGTCCCGCCGAGGTGCCGAGCAGTCGATAGGTCTCCGCGAGCGCCGCCTCGAGGCCCTGGACCGAAAAGCGCTCGGGACCGACCGTGGGGCTGAGCAGGTATCGGTGCTCGAAGAGCACGGCCTGCTCCTTGCGGTTCGCCCCGGCCGCACCGTTGCTCACGTACGCGAACTGGCCGCTTGCGCGAAGCCGGCGGGCGAGCTCGCCGCTGGCGCGCGCCAGCACGTCTTCCGGCGCGCCCTCCAGGCCGATCAGGACGAGGCGCGATGCCGCACCGTCGCGCAGCTGTCCGAGCAGGATCCGCTGCGCCGGGGTCGCCGACGGCGGCAGAAAAGCGGACAGATCAGTCGTGAGCGTCAGGCTGCGGTACAGCCATACGCCGCAGGCGCCGAGCGACAGCAGCCAGGCGGCCACGAGCAGGCGCGCGCCGCGGGTCAATCCGTCGCCTCGTCGATTTCCATCACGGTCCGGTCGCCACTCGCCTCCCATACCTCGACGCGCCGCAGGCGCGCGCCGGAGCCCCAGACGCTGATCGCGACGACGTACTGGTCGACGTCGGCCGCGCGCGGCCTGAGCCGCATTTGCCAATCGTCGAGCGTCCCGGACACGACGACGTCGAAATCACTCTCGAGCTTCTCGAGATCCCCGGCGCGCGTCGCGCGCACCGCTTCGATCAGCGCCGCAACGCCCGAGCTGCCGGCCCCGACATCGATCTCCCTGCGGCCTGCCGCCGGGCTGTCGATCGCCAGTCGATTGCCATCTATTGCAATGCGCTCCTTGTGCGGCGACACGACCATCTTCTCGAGGCGATCGGGACGCCGGTACGACAGCGTCCCGCGCGACAGCAGCGGCGACTTGAGCAAAGCGCTGTAGCGCGTTTCGACGAAACTCGCGCTCGCGCTGCGCACGGTAGCCAGCGTCTGCATCAGCCGCGCCGCGTCCAGGCTCGGCGCGGCTGCCGCAACCGAGACCAAGCCTGCCGCCAGCACCGTCGCCGCCGCCTCAGTGAGGATTCTCATTCCAGTAGTCATAGAAGTTGAACCAGTTGTAGGGCGAGCGGCGCGCGTAGCGCTCGAGCCGCTCGACGTAGCGGGCCAGGCACTGCAGTGCCCAGGCCTCGCGTTCGGCCTTCGCCACTACGATCCCTTCGGTCAGCTCTTCCAGGAACACCTCGTAGCGCGCCCCGCCCTCGTACAGGCCGAAGAAGGTGACCACGGGCGCGCCCACCGTGCCCGCGATCAGCAAAGGGCCGAGCGGGAAGTCGGCCGAAGCACCGAAAAAATCGTATGCCAGTACCCGTGCCCCGCGCAGAGGGCGATCGCCCAGGAATCCAACGATCTCCCCCCGCTCCAAGCATTCGCTCACCTTCATCATGGTGTCGGGCCGGCCGGGCGCTATCACGCGCCCGCTCAGCTCCGGCGCGATGCGCGAAACCGCACGCATGGTGTGTGAGGTGTCCGCTGCGTGCATGACCATATTCACGGCAGGAATTCCGTCGCTTTTTCCCAGCGCGCGCAGGAGCTCGAAACTGCCGAGGTGCGCGCCGAGCAGAATACATCCGCGTCCGCGGCGCAGGATCTCGCTCAGGTGATCGGCGCCGTGCACCTGCACGTTGAACAACCGTTGCCGTCCCGTTAGCAGGAATACGCGGTCGTGTATCGTCGACGCGAAGGCATGGAAGTGGCGCAGCACGTCGGCGAGGCGCGGTTCGCGGCCGAGCGCGCGCCGCAGGAACGCCCTCGAAGCGCGCCGCGCCCTCGGCGAGGAGGCGACGAAGTACCAGCTGATGGGCTGCAGCAGCCAGCGTGTGGCGCTGCGTCCGAGCGCGAAACTGAGCCAGGCGATGAGCGCGATCGCCAGCGAGCCGCCCCGCTCCTGCTCGACGTCCCAGGCCGCCGTAGGGGCGTGCTTAGGCAGTGTCGCGCGCTCCGAAGCGAAGCATGCCCGAGGCGACCAGCAGCTCGCCTCGGCGCACGCGAAAGCCGATCGATGCCTTGCCCTCGGCCTCCAGTTCAATCTCGAAATGCTCGGCCGGCCGCAAAGGGGCGTGGAACTTCGCCGCGGGGATCGCCGCGAGCGGTCCCTTCATGAGCGGAGCCGCGGCGCGCGCAACGCGCGCAAGAAGCAAGACCCCGGGAACGACGGGGTTCCCCGGAAAGTGGCCGACCAGAGAGGGATGCCCCGCAGCGATGCAGTCTCGCACGCGCATCACGCGAGGTTCCGGTTGCGTGCGGCGGCCGCTTCGAGCAGCGCGAGCAGCTCGGCACGCGGCAGCTTCCCGGTCGCCGTGCGCGGCAGCGCATCGGCCATGATCAGCGGCCGCGGCAGGAAGGCGGAATCGATGCGCGCGCGCAGCGCGCGCAAGATCGCTCCCGGCTCGACCCCCGGTGCGACGACCACCGCGGCCAGTCGCGTCGCGCGCCCCGCGGCGGCGCCGGGATCGAAGAACACCCCATCCTTGACTCCCGGCAGGCGCAGCAGCTCGCGATTCAGCGCTTCGATCGATGCGCGCTTGCCGGCGATCTTGGCCATGTCCTCCGGGCGCCCGAGGAGCCTGAACCGCGTCTCGCCCAGGACTTCCACTCGGTCCGGGATCCTCAGCGCCTGGGCAAGATGGCCGCCCTCAATCCAGGTTTCGCCGCCGGCGCGCCGCAGTCGCATGCCCGCGCGTACCTGCCAGTTCTCCTCGAGCGCGGGGCGGCGCAGCGCGAGCGCGCCTCCTTCGGTGCAGCCGTAGATCTCGTGCACGGGCGCAGACCAGCGCTGCTCCGCTTGGCGCGCGAGGCCCGCTGCGAGCGGCATTGTCGCGCTCAGGAGTCCGGCGAGCGTCGGCAGCCGGACGGCATCCTCGACGCAGGCGCGCAGATGAGCCGGCGTGGTCACCAGCCAGCGCCTGCCCGGCACTGCAGCTAGCGCTGCCGCGATGTCGCTGGGCAGCAATGGGCGGCTGGAGTGCGCCGGAACGCCGTTTTGCATCGGCAGCATGACTGTCGTTTCCATGCCGTAGATGTGCTGCGGTGGAACCGTGCCGACGATCGAGCACACGCCGCCGGCGGCCAGCCCGAGGTAGGCGCCCAGGGCGCGCGCGTCGGCGACCAGCGAGCCCCAGGTCTGTGCGTGGGCCTGCGGGCGACCCGTGCTGCCCGAGGTGTAGGCGATCAGCGCGATCCGATCAGCGCCGAAGCGCGGCACGTCGAAGAAACCGTCCGATTGCAGGAATTCCGGCGTCATGACCACCGGAAGGCCCGCCGGCACCTCCGTGTCGGACAGGCAGTACGTCTCCGGCTGGCTGGCAAACAGGTCGAGCACGGCGCCCGGCGCCCGCGAGAACGGCAGCAGACTGACCTGCCCCGCGAGCATGGCAGCGGCGAATCCGAGCATGAAGCTCAGCCTGTCCTCGCATAGGTTGAGCACGTGGCGCTTGCGCGGCAGCAGCGCCGCGAGCGCGATCGCAGAGCTGCAGAATCGGGCTGCGTCGATCGCCTCGCCCCCTCGCCAGCCAATCGCGTCGTTGGCGCGAAAGCGTTCGATCAGGGCGAATTCAGGGGCCATCAGCCAATCGGCCGCGCGGCGCCCTGGCCCACGGACTGTAACTCGGCAGGCGGCGCAGAAACTCGAACGGCCCGGCGTGTCGATAGTGGCGGAATCGGATCCTGCGATAGAGATACTCGCAGGCGAAGAACAGGGCGAGCAGCAGGTAGCTGACCAGGTTCGTGAACAGCGACCAGAGCTCGCGCGGCCGGGCGAGCGCGAGAACGAAGGAAACGGACGCCATCGCGACGAAGAACAGCACCCAGAGGCCGGTCAGGACGCGCGTGTAGCGGGCCAGGTCCGGCGGCAGTTCGCCGCCGCGCTCCATACGCGCGAAGCGGCTGACCATGGGCTCGAGGCCGGGGCGCAGCGTGACGGCGAACATTCCGGCGAGCGCGAGGTAGATGGCAAGCGGCGGCGCGATCAGGACTGCCTCCGGCGCCAGCGCGCCGAGTGCGAGCGCGAGGGCGCACAGGAGCAGGCCGAGCGGTGCCGCGAGCGCCGGGCGCACGCGCGCCGCGAGCGCGCTCCAGGCGAGCAGTACCAGCCCGAGCGCAGCCCAGCGGGCGTTCCCGGTAACCACCGCCAGGTGCGAGAGGGCGGGAAATGCACAGCAGGCGGCCGCGACCAGGAGACCGGTGCGTCGGCTCATGACGCGCCGCTACCGGGTGCGGTGCTTTTCAACGTACCCGCTCAGCGCGCGCAGGCAGGAGAAGGTGACCTTGTTGTTCTCGTCGTCCGAACGCAGCTTGAAGCCGTACTTGTGCGAGATCGCGAGCGCGACCTCGAGCAGATCGATCGAGTCGAGCCCCAGTCCTTCGCCGAAAAGGGGCTGCTCCGGTTCGATTTCATCGGGCGTGCAGTCGAGATTGACGGCGTCGACGATGAGCGCCGCGACCTCGTGCTCGAGGTGCGTCTGTGGCACTACCTTCTCCATCTTAGACACGGAGCGACTTCCTCCCGGGTCCGACCGTGCCCGCGGGGCTCGCGCCGGTAACCGCCGAACGTGCGAAGCAGCCTACAACCGCAACATGCGCGTACGCATATCGTCTTCCCGCTTGTGTCTCCATCGGTTGCAGTTCTTGTAGATCGCCCTTCACCCAGTCGCACCGCAGATAGCCACGAATCGAGGAAATTATAGCGAAGCGCAGCTTTGCAAGCGCGTTTCGCGCCGTGGAAACGATCACTCTTCGGGCGCCGTCGGGCGGCATGGCAGACGGCGACTTTCCCTCAAGTCGGCCGACCCCGCTCCAGCCGGCGCAGGAAGACGCTCATTTCCTTCTCGGCCTGCTTGTCGCCTTTGGCATGCGCCGCCTCGATCCCGCTGCGGTAGGCGTCGGCAGCATCCTCTGGGCGTCCCGCCTCGGCGAGCGCCTTGCCCAGCATCTTCCATGCGGCAGAGTAGCGCGGGTCGCGCGCCACCGCCTCGCGCAGATGCTCTAGGGCGCGAGCGGTCTCGCCGGCCTTGAGGTACTCGCAACCGAGTGAGTAGCGCAGCAGCGCGCCGTCGCGCGGCGTGCCGAGCAGCTTCTCGAGATTGGCGATCGGTGGTGCGGCCATTTCCGGCTAAGATTAGCGCAGTCGCTCAGCTATTTCATCCGCGCCCCGACCATGAGGACCCCGATACAAACCCCGGACGCGCCCGCCGCGATCGGCACCTATTCGCAGGCAATGCGTGCGGGGGACACCGTCTACCTTTCCGGGCAGATCGGGCTCGATCCGCGCAGCATGCAGCTCGTCGAGGGTATCGACGCCCAGGTCGACCGCGCGTTCCGCAACCTCGCGGCGGTGGCGCGCGCCGCCGGGCTCGGTCTCGAGCACAGCGTGCGCATGACGGTTTACCTCACCGATCTCGCCAACTTCGGGAAGGTGAACGAGATCATGGCGAAGTACCTGCGCGAGCCCTATCCTGCGCGCGCCGCGGTCGGCGTCGCGAGCCTGCCGCGCGGCGCGCTGGTGGAAATCGACGCCATTCTGTACGCAGGGTGATCGCCGAGGCGAAGCTCGCCAAGCTCGGCATCCGGTCGCGCTTCGACCTGGTGCTGCACCTGCCGCTGCGCTACGAGGACGAGACCGCGCTCACCGCGCCGCGCGACGCGCCGCCGGGAAAACCGGTGCTGGTCGAGGCCGAGGTGCTGCGCGCCGAGGTGGTGTACCGGCCCAGGCGCCAGCTCGTCGTGCACGCGAAAAGTGGCGATGAGCCGCTCGCACTGCGCTTCTTCAACTTCTACGGCAGCCAGCTGAAGCAGCTGCAGCGCGCCGCCGAGGAGCATCGGCGCGTGCGCGTCTTCGGCGAGGTGCGCACGGGCTGGTTCGGTGCCGAGATGGCGCATCCGCGCTACCGCCTGGTGGGTGAGGGCGAGGCGCTCGCGCAATCGCTCACGCCCGTCTATCCGACCACGGCGGGCATGCCGCAACAGGCCTTGCGCAAGCAGGTGCTCGTGGCCCTGGAGGCCGAAGATCTGGAAGACACGCTGCCCGAAACGCTGCTCGCGCGCCACGGTCTGCCTGGCTTCGCCGACAGCGTGCGGCTGCTTCACCGCCCGCCGCCCGGAGCCGACCTCGCTGCGCTGGCCGAACGCACGCACGCGGCCTGGCAGCGCATGAAGTTCGACGAGCTGCTCGCGCAGCAGCTGTCGATGCGCCTGGCCTACCGCGCGCGCCGCGGCCGCGCGGCGCCGCGTCTGCCGGGCGACGGGCCGTTGCTTGCGCGCTTTCGCGCCGCGCTGCCGTTTCACCTGACGCGCGCGCAGGAGCGTGCCGTCGCCGAGGTGCTGCGCGACCTCGGCACGCCGCACCCGATGCAGCGCCTGCTGCAGGGCGACGTCGGCAGCGGCAAGACGATCGTTGCGTTCGAAGCGGTGGTGATTGCCGTTGAGAACGGATACCAGGCGGCAGTTATGGTGCCGAC
>Ga0187776_10001649_pt1 | contig 11270 bp, 10 predicted proteins | sample 0216_BV02_MP12_2_FD_132426 | JGI IMG/M metagenome (GOLD analysis project Ga0187776, IMG submission 132426) | Tropical peat soil microbial communities from peatlands in Department of Meta, Colombia - 0216_BV02_MP12_20_MG | ecosystem: Environmental > Terrestrial > Soil > Wetlands > Peat | place...
ATCCTGTTGCTGCAGAAGTGGGAGCACGACGTCGCCGCGTGGGAGGGGCTGCCGGTCGACGAGCAGGAGCGCGTCATGGGCCGGCGGAAGGACGACAGCGTCGAGCTCGACCCCAAGCCCGCCGACTCGCACGTGGCGAGCACCGACCAGGACCGCTTCGGCAAGATCTTCCGCCGCAACATGCCGTATGGCACCGTCACGAATCACGGCACGATGTTCGTCGGCTTCAGCGCCGACCAGAAGCGGCTCTCGGACATGCTCGCGAGCATGGCCGGGCTCGGCGACGGGCCGCGCGACGCACTGACCCGCTACACGCGCGTGCTCACCGGCGCCTACTACTTCGTGCCCGCGGCGGACTCGCTACGCCGGTTCATCCCGGACGAGGACGGCGCCGGATAGGTCTCGCGTCAGGTCGAGGCCGGCTCGATCGCACGCTCGCGCCGGGCGCGCAGGAAATCAAGGATCAGGACCTGGATCGCGCCGGCTACGGGGATCGCCGCGAGCGCGCCGAGGACGCCGGCGAGCTCCGCGCCGACCAGCACCGAGATGAGGATCACCAGGGGCGAGAGCGCGACCGTCCGGTTGTAGACGAGCGGCTGCAGGATGTGGTTTTCGAACTGCTGGTAGACGATGAAGAAGACGATCATCACGATCCCGGCCGGGAGCGAGTGCAGGAATGCGACCGCGACGACGATGACCGCGGCCAGGGTCGCGCCCACGAGGGGAATCAGGTCGAGCAAGCCGACGAGCAGCCCGAGTGCGACCGCAAAGGGCACGCCGAGCAGCAGCAGCGCGAATGTCGCCAGTGACCCTGCGATCAGGCTGATCGCGAGATTCCCTGTCACGTAGCCGCCGACCTGACGGTAAATCCCGTCCCCGACGGCGCGCCAGCGCTGCTGCGATTCCGGGGGCAAGAGCCCGTAGAAGCGCTCCATCCACGCCGGCCCCTCGAGGAGCATGAAGAACGTGAGGAACGCCACCGTCACGGTGCCCACGATGAAGTTGAGGATGCCCTTCGTGACCGAGATCGCAGCGCCCGAGAGTCCGAGGAGCTTCTTCGAGCCGCCGTGCTTGACGTAGTGCTCGAGCCTCTCCACGACGTGGTACTTGGTCTCGAGGAAGCCGAGCCGTCCTCTGCCGTGCGTCAGGTCGTGGACGTAGCCGGGGGCTGCGTCGACGAAGTTGTTGACGTTGTCGATCAACGTCGGGATGAAGGCGTAGCCGATGCCGGCGATCGCGGCGAGCACGATCAGGCACGCGGTTCCCGACGCGAGGCTGCGTGGGCGCATACCCCGGCGCATGAGCCACGCGACGAGGGGGTTGATCGCGAGCGCGAGGAAGATCGCGATGAAGACGTAGACGATCACCGACCGCGCGATCACGATCACATGCAGAAGAGCCCAGACCGCGACGATCAACCCGAGGACGGTGAGGACCGTTCTCACAGGGAAGCGGACGATGCGCTCCATCCCGTCAGGATCTACGACGCCTCGGACGTTCGAGGCGTTACGCAGCAGCCGCTCGTCTTCGCGCTGCGCGCGCGAGGTCCGTCAGCTCTACAAGCGCCTGGGCGGCCTCGCCGGCGTCCCGGTCGCGCAGCGTCGCGTGGACGGCCTTGCCTGCGGTGTCCACGTGGACGCTGGCCAGCCGGAGCCGCCGTTGCACCGGGCCCTGCACATGCCGAAGGCTTTGCGCCTTCTCCAGCGGAACCCAGCACGTGACCCGGCGCAGTCGGCCGCTCACCGTCGCCACGCAGGTGTCGCTCCTGCCCCAGCGCAGCACGCGGTAGCGCAGCGGGCTCTTCCAGCGCACGCGCCGCGGCGGCGGCGACAGCTCGCTCGGCCGGTCCGGAACGAGCCGGTCGACGAGCTCGAGCGCCAGCGTGCGCTTCGCAACCGGCAGCAGCGTCCGGAGCTGACCGCGCTGCGCCTCTCCCTCTCCCTTGCCCCGCTGCCGGCCCGCGAGGTCTGCCTCGAGGCGACACCAGCCGAGCGGCCGCCAGAGGACCGGTTCGACGAGCCGGACAGCCTGCACGCGGCCGGGACGAATCACCTCGGCCGTCAGTGCGACCAGCCCGCCGCGCAGGTGGAGGCCGTCGTGCCCTTCGGCGACGGTCAGGTGAAACTGCTGGTTGAACCGGCGCCAGAGCACCGTCACGATGCTGATCGCCCAGATGAAGCCGCCTCCCCCGATCAACGCGGCCGCCGTGTGGGGCGACACCACCAAGCCCGAGAGCAGGCCGACCAGGACGAGGACGAGCCATCCCCTTTCGAGGAGGATCGACGCAACGAGCGGGCCGGTGGCGACGGTTGCGAGCACCCGCTCCGGCGGTCGCGCGAGCTCGGCGTCCCCGGCCGGAAGCCCCTCGTGCAGGCGAGCGCCGCGCGCGAGTGCGAGGAGCCGGTCGCGCAACGGCTCGACCTCGTTCTCGGCGACGTAGGCGAGACGCGCCGTCGCGCCGCTCGCTCCGGCCATCCGCAGCCGCAGCTCGGCGACCCTGAACATCCGCGCGAGGCCCGGCCGGACGACGTCGATGGCCTGTACCTGCGCAAGCGGGAACCGCAGCGACTGCCGCCTCAGCAGCCCGGTCTCGACGCGTAGGTCGTCGTCCTCGATCCGCCAGCGCGTCACGAGCCAGGAGACGAAGCCGCCCAGCGCGAGCACCCCGATGATCGCGAGCTGCGGGACTGCATCGGTGACGCGGCCTCCGCTGAAGAGGATCGGGAGCAGCAGGATCCCGATGGCGATCGTCGCGCGGCCGCCGCGCACCACGGGCGAGAGCGGATGCAGCCGGTGCCAGCCGTCGGGCGTTCCGGTGCTCACAGTCCCGCCGCCTGCGCCTCGCCGAGCTCGGCGAGGCGATCGCGCAGGCGTGCCGCCTCGCCGCGCTCCAATCCCGGAATCCGTGCGTCGGTCGCCGCCGCCGCCGTGTGCAGGCGTACGGTCGCCAGGCCGAAGGCACGCTCCAGAGGGCCCGCGCTCACGTCGATGAACTGCATCCGCCCGTATGGCACGACCGACAGACGGGCGAAGAGGACGCCGCGCCGGATGAGGAGGTCGTCCTTCCGTTCTGCATACCCCCACGACTCGTAGCGCCGGCCGACGGCCACCCACCCGATCACCCCCGCGACGAGCGAGCCGCCTGCGAGGCCGAGCGCCCAACTGGATCCTGCTCCGGCGAGCGCCACCGCGACCGCAGCCGCAGCGGCCGGCACGGCGACCTCCCACCGGCGCAGCCGCAGCAAGCGCCGTGACGGCGTCCGCCATTCCTCCGGCTTCACATGGGAAGCCTAGAGTCGGCCGCTTCCGGCGCTTCGCGATGACCGGGCGCCGCCTTCTCGTTGTCAGCGATTTTCCGGATGCCACGGGAGCGCAGCACCGCGACGATGGAGACGACAGATTCGGCGTAGGAGGCGAGATGGACACAGAGACACTGCAAATCGGGAGACGAGGCGACGTCGTTGCCCTCGCCGGTCGTCGCGTCGGCGATGCCGGCCGCACCGGCGAGATCCTCGAGGTCCTCGGCGACCACCTCCACCCGCACTACCGCGTGCGCTGGAAGGACGGCCGCGAGAGCATCCTCTATCCCGGCGAGGGGACGACGATCGATCGCTCGAGGTCGCCGGCCGCCGGGAGCGCCGACTAGCGCAGGGAGCTGCCGTGCCCGCCCGAGGGGCTATCGGCCGAGCACCTCGGCGTAGACCTCCTCGAGCTGCGTGGTCGGGTCGCCGAAGCGCGCACGCACCTCACGCAGGTTCCGCTCGCCGTAGCTGCGGCGCAGCTCGGGGTCGCGCGCGAGGCGGAGGATCGCCTGCGTCACCGCCTCGATGTCGCGCCGCTCGACGACCTCGCCGCCCTCGCCCTGCTGGATCCACTCCTCCATCGACGGCGCGCGTCCTACGACGAGCGGGACGCCGCTCGCCATCGTCTCGAGCAGCGAGGCGGGGGAGGAGTCGACGTCCGCGAGCGTCACCGCGAAGTCGGCGGACGCGGTCACGGACGGCAGCTCCGCGGCGGGCACGTCCCGGACGGCGATGTACGGCGCCAGCCCGAGCTGGGCCACGAGCTCCTCGAACTCGCCGCGCGTCCAGCCGCCGCCAGCGCTCGAGAAGAGGCGCAGCTCCGGGATCTCTTCTCTTGCCTCGGCGAAAGCCCTCAGGAGCACGTCGAGGTTCGTGTACGGGCGGAAGTTGCGGAGCGAGAGGCAGACGATCGCGTCGTCGGGCCAGCCGAGCGCCTGCCAGCGGCTGCGATCGGCCTTCTCGGGCGAGTAGTTGTCGATGCGGGCGTGCCAGAGGATCCGGTGGAACTTCGTGCGGTCGGCGCCGAGCTCGACCGCCGCGTCCTCGAGCGCCTGCGAGTTGACGACGTAGGCGAGCGCGCGCTCCGGCGCGATCGCGACGCGCGCGCGTTCCTCGGCCTCCGGTGACTGCCACGCGTCGACGATCGCGTCCTTCCCCCAGGGGCTGACGACGAGCGGTTCCAGGCCGGCGCGCGCCGTCCAGTAGCCGTAGGGGAGGAGGTAGTGGGAGTGGACGACGTCCGGCTGCACGTCCCGGGCGAGCTTCGCGAGGGCGGCCGCCATGCGATAGCGCCGCAGCACCGGGACGCGCAGGAGCGGGTCGAGCTCCTGGAACCGGTGCACCTCGATCCCGTCGAGCTCGCCGCGCGGGTTGGCACGCCCCGAGGCGACGTGCACCTCGTGGCCCCGCTCGGCCAGCCTGTTCGCCCAGCGCGCGAAGTGGCGGGACTTCGCGTCCCCGATCCCGAGGATCCGGAGCTTTCCGTTCTCAGCCACCGTCGACCTCGCGCGTGAACACGACCATCTTCTGGTTGTCGGGGTGCCCCCAGTCGCCCAGGTAGGACATCACGAGGCCGGTGCCCTGGCAGGCGCAGCGGAGCGTGTCGAGGTCGTAGTGGTACTTGTCGCGGTCGGGGTAGGAGACGACCCGCTCGGACTGCTGGATCTCGCCGAGGTACGTCTTCCCCTGCGGGTTCTCGTAGATCGTCGCGTAGAAGCGGCCGCCCGGCGCCAGCACCTTCGCCATCTCGACGAGGCAACGCACGACCGTGTTCACCGGCAGGTGCGTGAAGACCGACTGCGCGATCGCGTAGTCGAACTCGCGGCCGAGCTTGCTGAACTCGAAGGCGCCGTTCACGAGCAGCAGCGGGTCCTTGTCCTCGAGCCCGTAGCGCGGCAGCTCCACCTCGCGCGCCCGCTCGAGCGTGTCGCCGCGCTTGTCGATGCCCGCATAGCGGCCGGGCTCGAGGTAGCCCATGAAGTGGACGCCGGCGCGCAGCGGCCCGCAGCCGACGTCGAGGACGTGATCCGACGGCTGGAGACCCTGCTCGACGAGGTAGTCGAGCTGGAGCTTGCCCAGGTAGTCCCAGAAGGCGTCGGTCCCGCGTACCGTGCCGCGGTGCCAGTTCGGGTCCCAGAGGCGGCGGTAGCGGTCGGGGAGCGCCTGCCGCACGCGCCGCTTGACCCCGATCGGGACGTACTGCTTGATCCGCCCGACGACGGCCTGCTTGTCAGCGGCCAAGGACGCCTCCCGAGACGGTCGCTGTCGGCTTCAGCCTCCGGATCCCGCGGTGGGCGAAGCGCCCGATCTGCACGAGCGCCGGCTTCGGGTCGTCCCGCGCGAAAACGGCGTCGACGTAGGGCGGACGCTCGAGCGCGAGCGACGATCCGGCCATCAGCGTGATCGCCCAGCGCTTGCCGTCGCCGTGCATCCGCGCCGGCGGCAGGGGGTTCCCGATCAGGTCGCGATAGGCGATGTAGGGGAGATCCACGCCGCAGGCCGCGGCGAGGCTGTGCCACTGCCAGAGGCGCGGGTTGATCTCCATCAGCTTGTAGCGGCCGTCGCGGGGGTCGCGCTTCGTCTCCACCTGCGAGATCCCGTGGTAGCCGAGGGCGCGCAAGAAGGCGAGGCCCTGCTCGACGACCTCCTCCACCCAGACCGCCTCGCCGATGCGGGCGCTGCCCATGTAGCCGCGCGTCTGGCGCAGCTTGTGGCCGGAGAAGAGGCCGAGCGCCTCGCCGCCGGGCGTCAGGTAGCTGCCGAGCGTGTACAGCTCCTCGTCGCCACCGGGGATCAGCTCCTGCACCATCGGCTCGTACGGCGCCGCGGCCTCGTAGGCGCGCTCGAGGTCGGTCGCGCTCTCGCAGCGAAAGAGCTGGCGCCCGTGGCTGCGGCGGAAGCCGACGTTCGCCGACGGCTTGACCATGACGGGGAAGCCGAGCTCCGCGCCGGCGGCGAGCGCCTCGTCGAGCGACGCGGGGTGGATTGTGCGCGGCACCGGCAACCCGGCCGACTCCGCGGTCTCGAGCTGGTGGCGCTTGCTCTGGATCCGCTCCAGCACCTCCCAGCTCGGGAAGGGAAACCGGTAGCTGGCGCCGAGCGCGCCTGCGTGCCGCGCGATCGCGTTCACATGCTCGTCGTGGGTCGGGAAGACGGGCAGCGGGCCGTCGGTCTCCTCCGCGATCGCGCGGAGCGCGGCGATGAAGCCGTCCTCGTCGTCCAGTGGATCAGGAGCGAGCCGCGGCTCGGCGTAGCGGGAGCGAAACCCGAGCGCGTAGGGACGGTGGTCGAGCGCGAGAACGCGCAGGCCGCGGCGGCCGAGCGATCGAATCGCGGCCAGGCCGTTCACCCATGCGACCTCCGCGACCACGGCCGTTCCCCTCTCCGACATCGGCGGCCAGTCTATGTCGCGGCCACCCGCGGCCTGTGCAGCAGGCTGCGGAGGCGTGCCCGCTCGGCGGGCTGGTAGAAGCCGAGCACCGCGAGCGATAGCGGGTAGACGAGAGTGAGACCGATCGCGAGGGCGAGCGAGCTCGGGAGCAGCTTGCCGGCCAGGGTCAGGGCGCCGGCCGCTACGAGGACGACGCCGACGCGCCGCCACTGGTACGGGACTGGATAGATGTGCTGCGCGTTCCACGTTCTGACCACCATGAGCACGGCGTAGGCGATGAGCGTCGCGTAGGCGGCTCCGAGCATCCCGTACGCCGGGATCAGCCAGAGGTTAAGGGAGAAGTTGACGACGGCGGCGATGGCGGCCGCGATCCAGTTGAACTGCGTGTTCTTCGTCCGGCCGGCCCCGATTGTGACCACGACGAAGGCGGCGTAGAAGACGCTCGAGTAGGCGAGCGCGGGCACGGCATCCGCCGCCGGCCAGAAGTGGTGGTTGCTCGGGGCGAGAATGCGCACGATCCAGGGCGCGAGCAGGCTGAGCGCGATTGCCGCCCACGAGGCGAGCAGCACGAGGTACGTCAGCACGTAGGCGTAGGCCCGCTTCGCCGCCCGCTCGTCGGAGATCGAGTAGGCGAAGGCGGGCCACGCCGTCTGGAACGCCGTGAAGAGGAGGACCATCACCGAGCCGATGTTCACGGCGAGCGCGTACTGGCCGACCTGCGTGAGGTTCGAGGCCTCCGGCGTCAGCTTGATCAGCATGAACCGGTCGCCGAAGTTCGTGACCCACAGCGCGAGCGCCGACGGGACCAGCGGCAGGCCGAACCGGTTCACGGCTCGCAGGAGCCTGCGGTCGAACTGGAAGCCGAGCTGCTCGCGCCGGTAGGCGAGGAGCACTCCGAAGATGATCAGCGTGCCGCTGAAGTTGCCGACGAGCACGCCGAGCGGGCCTTGCTTGTAGACGACCACGAGCAGGACCGTCAGCGGAACCGTGATCGCGATGTTCGCGAGCGTGGCAACGGAGAAGGCGACCGCCCGCTGCTCGGCGCGGAAGAGGTTCGTCAGCTGGGCGTAGTTGACGTTGACCCAGAGGAGAACCCCGGTTGCGATCACGAGGCTCGTGCCGCTGCTCGAGAGCTTGTGGCTGTCCAGGCTCAGCCAGCTCGCGATCTCGCTTGCGAAGGCGACGCAGAAGACGAGGCCCAGCGTGGCCATCAACATCTGGAACCAGAAGATCGTCCGGAGCAGCCGCTTCCGGTAGGCCGGGTCGTTCGAATCGAACCAGAAGCGAATGAAGCCGTAGCCGGCGCCTGCCCGGAGCACCACGGTCGCCACCGCGGACCCCGCGATCAGCGTTGCGATCGCGCCGTAGTCGGCGGGCGTGAGGTAGTGCGTGTACAGCGGCAGGAGCAGGACCGCGAGAAAGCGCGAGACGATGCCGCCGACGCCGTAGATGAACGAGTGGCGCGTCAGCTCGAAGAGCTGCGAGACGAGCGAGCGGTGTCCACCGCTCTCGCGCCGCGGCTTGGCATCCTGGCTCATCGAGGGTCGATGGTAGCCCCGGGACCAGCCGCCCCTTGGTCCGTACACTCCCGCCCCGTGGAAGTCGCCGATCGCGTCGAGCGCCGCGCTCGCTGGGTTCTCGACACGCTCGGAGCAGGCGACCTCCGCCTCGGCGACGACGTTCCGTACCGGCCGGAGGCCTGGGAGCAGGCCGAGCAGGACGAGTTGCCGCGGGACGACGACCTCGCCGCCGCGTTCTTCCATCTCGCGCGTCTCGAGGAGCGCGGTGCGCCGCGCGACCGGCACGGGCGCTTCTTCGCCTCCTCGTCGTGCCTCGAACCGCTCGATCCGCCGCTCGAGCGGCTTCGCCGCGAGCTCGGCCTGGAGCCGCCGCGGTACGGGGACGCGAAGTTCGCCGTCGCGCTCACGCACGACGTCGACGTTCCGTGGCGCTGGACGCGGATCGGCATGCACGGCGCCGCTGCGCGCCTCAAGAGCCACGCGCTCGCGAGGCAGGCCGGACCGGCGCTGCACGAGGCGCGCGGGCTCGCGCGCGTGCCGCTCCACAAGCTCCGTGGGAGCGATCCGAACTGGCGCTTCGCGGCGATCGTGGAGGAGGAGCGCGAGCACGACGCGAGCTCGACCTTCTTCGTCATGGCGGGCCACGGCCACCGCGCCGACGGCGCCGCTCCGAAGTCGTACGACCGCCTGCGGCCACGGCTCGTAGAGACCCTCGTCGAGACGGGCGCGGAGGTGGGTCTCCACGGCAGCTACCTCGCCGCCGAGGATCTCGACCGCCTCGCCCGCGAGCGCGCGCTGCTCGCCCAGCTCGACGGACCGCTCGTGGGCCATCGCTACCACTACCTCCGCGTCGATCCGCACCGGAACCTGGCGCCGCTCGTGGACATCGGCTTCCGCTACGACACGTCGCTCGGCTTCCCCGACGCGCTCGGCTTCCGCGCCGGAATCGCGCATCCGTTCCGCCCGTGGGACGTCGAGCGCGACCGCCCGGCCGACCTCGTCGAGGTGCCCCTCGCCGTGATGGACGCGACGCTTGCGGAGGAGCGCTACGAGGGCCTGTCGGCTGACGCGGCGAAGGCGCGCATCCTTCCGCTGCTCGACTGGGCCGCCGAGCACGGCGGCGGGTTCTCGATCCTCTGGCATCCGGAGCGATTCGACGCCCCGAGTGCGCGCGGGTGGGACCGGCTCTACTTCGACGTGATCGACGCGGTGCGGGAGCGCGGAGGTGTCTGCCTCTCGGCCTGTGAGCTCGCCGCTTCCGCCGCGGACGGCCTGGGCATACCGGCCGCCTAGCGCTCCAAGAGCCCTGCGCCCGTACACTCCGGCGCGTGTCCGAGCTGGATGCGTCGCCCCTGGAGCCAGTCCTCGAGTGGGACACGCCGCTGTTCCGCATGGCTCAGGCCCAGTTCGAGCAGGCACTGCCGTACGCGGACGTTTCGGAGGACGTCGCCGAGCGTTTGAGAGTCCCCGAACGCGCGGTCATCGTCAGCGTTCCGCTGCGCCGCGACGACCGGTCGATCGAGATGTTTCCGGGCTACCGCGTCCAGCACTCGACCGTGCTCGGCCCCACCAAGGGGGGCATGCGCTACGACCCGGACGTGTCGCTTGGCGAGTGCGCTGCGCTCGCGAGCTGGATGACGTGGAAGTGCGCGCTCCTCCAGCTCCCGTACGGCGGCGCCAAGGGCGGAATCCGCTGCGACCCGCATGCCCTCTCGCTGCGCGAGCTCGAGGGGCTCACGCGCCGCTTCACGTCGGAGCTGATCCGGGAGATCGGCCCGCAGACAGACATCCCGGCGCCGGACATGGCGACGAACGAGCAGACGATGGCATGGATGATGGACACGTACTCGATGCAGAGCGGCTACGCCGTGCCGGAGGTCGTGACGGGCAAGCCGATCTCGATCGGCGGCTCCGTCTTCCGGCGGGAGGCGACGGGCGCGGGCGTCGTGATGGTGGCGGAGCATGCCAGCCGCCGGCTCGGCTTCGAGCTCGCCGGACGCTCGTGCGTCGTGCAGGGATTCGGCAACGTCGGCGGAGTCGCGGCCACGGAGCTGCACGAGCGCGGCGCACGCGTCGTTGCCGTCTCCGACGTCTCGGGGGGCGTTCACGACGAGCGCGGCCTCGACGTCCCCGCGTTGCACGCCTACGTCGCAGAGCACGGGTCGCTCACCGGCTACGACCGCTGCGAGCGGATCACGAACGAGCAGCTGCTCGAGCTCGAGTGCGATGTGCTCGTGCTCGCCGCACGCGAGGATCAGCTGACGAGCGCGAACGCCGACCGCGTGCATGCGTTGCTGATCGTCGAGGGCGCGAACGGCCCGACCACCATCGAGGCCGACGAGATCCTCGGCGAGCGCGGGATCCCGATCGTCCCGGACGTCCTGGCCAATGCCGGAGGCGTCACCGTCTCGTACTTCGAGTGGGTGCAGGATCTCGGCCGGCTGTTCTGGGACCGGGACGAGATCCGGTACAAGCTCGCCGACAAAATGAGCGGCGCCTTCGACCGCGTCTACTCGATCTCCGGTGAGAAGGGGATCACGCTGCGCCAGGCGGCGCTCGTTGCCGCGATCCGCGAGGTCGCGGGTGCCCTCGAAGCTCGCGGAATCTTCCCGTAAGCAGCCACAATGCACACGATGAGCCCCGAAACCGTCCGCGATGCGATGGTTCCTGAGCCGACGACGCTCGCCGGCCGCGCGAGCGCGCAGGAGGCCGGCCGCTGTTTCGCCGACAGGACCGACGTGCGCGCGATCTTTGTCACCGAGGACGGTGGGCGCCTGCTCGGCGTCGTAACGCGGAAGACGCTGGTGCGGGAGGTGGTCGCAGCCGGGCTCGACCCCGCCGCTGTGGCGCTCGGCGAGATCGCCGAGCCGCCGAACTTCACGCTGGCCGCGGGGCTCGGCCTCGACGACGCGTTCCACTTCCTCGAGGAACGCGATCTCGAGCGCGTTCCCGTCGTCGAGGAGGACGGACGGCTCGTCGGCGTGCTCTCGCGAGCAGTTGTGCAGCGCCGCCTCGCCGAGGACGAGCCGCCGGAGGAGGAGGAAGAGCAGGCGGCCG
>Ga0187776_10001653_pt1 | contig 11249 bp, 10 predicted proteins | sample 0216_BV02_MP12_2_FD_132426 | JGI IMG/M metagenome (GOLD analysis project Ga0187776, IMG submission 132426) | Tropical peat soil microbial communities from peatlands in Department of Meta, Colombia - 0216_BV02_MP12_20_MG | ecosystem: Environmental > Terrestrial > Soil > Wetlands > Peat | place...
CACTGCAAGGCGCCTATCCGCTTCTACGACAACGTGCCGGTCGTGAGCTGGGTAGTGCTGGGCGGACGCTGCCGCCGGTGTCATGCCCCCATCACCCCCCGCTACCTGGTGGTGGAGGTGCTCACCGCGCTGCTTTTCCTGGCCTGTTACGCGCGCTTCGGCACCACCTGGCCCACGCTGAAGTTCTGCGTCTTCTGCTTCCTGCTGCTGGGGCTGATCTTCACCGACGCCGAGACCAAGCTCCTACCCGACGGACTCACCCTCAGCGGGCTGGGGCTGGGCCTGGTGTTCAGCCTGCTGCTCCCGGTGGATGACCTGTCGCTGGGGCTGCTGTCGGCGTATTTCCCGGGGGCACTCGACTCGCGCATTGCCTGGCGGCTGTTCTCGCTGGCGGGCGCGCTGCTGGCGGCGGGGCTGGGAGCGGGACTGATCTGGGGAGCGGGCGCAGCCTACCAGTGGGCGCGCGGCCGCGAGGGCATGGGCTTCGGCGACGTGAAGCTCATGGGCATGGTGGGGGCCTTCCTGGGCATCAAGCTGACGCTGTTCACGCTGCTGGGAGCTTCGGTGGTGGGCTCGCTGTTCGGGCTGGTCACCGTGCTGGTCGTGTGGCAGCGGCGCACGCGCCGCCGCCAAACCAAGCACCGTGAGGACCCGGCCGCTTCCCGCCGCCGCGCCTGGAAGTCCGCCCTGGTCTTCTACCATGGCTACGAGGTCCCCTTCGGAATCTTCCTGGGCGGGATGGCGGTGGTGGCCGCCATCGCGGGCAACGCCGCCGTGAATTGGTATCTGGGGATGCTGCTGTGAAGCTGCTGGCCAATCCGCTGGTGATGAAGATGCTCCTCGTCCTGCTGCTGGCGGCGGCGGCCCTGGTGGCGGCAGCGCTGCTGATGCGCTATCTGCGGCGCAGCCTCCGCGAGGAGGGCGAAGTGGAGGAGAGCGGCCCGCCGGTGGAGGGCGCCGCCTTCGAGGCGGCCGCCTACCGGGCGGTGATCCAGCGGCTCAAAGAGCAGGAGCGGGAGGTGGAGCGGCTGCACCGCATCGAGCGGCAGCGCGCCGCCAAGAGTGAGAACGTCAGCGAGGCCGTGATCTCCAACCTGACCAGCGGGGTGGTGCTCTTCGATTCTGCGGGACTGGTGCGCCAGGCCAACCCGGCGGCGCGCACCATCCTGGGCTACGCCTCGGTCTTCGGGCTGCACGCCCGCGACCTGTTCCGGGGGGCGGGCGCGGTGCGCGACGAGAGCCCGGAGGGAGACGAGACTCCCTCCGACCTGGTGGCCGCGGTGGAAGCGGCCCTGCGCGAGGGCCGCTCCTTCCGCCGCCTGGAGGCCGACTACCTCACCCCGGCCAACGAGGCCCGGGTGCTGGGCATCACGCTCTCGCCGGTGAGCGCGCGCGACGGCTCTTCCCTGGGCGCCGCCTGCCTGGTCAGCGACCTCACCGAGATCGCCGACCTCTCGCGCCAGATACGCCTGAGGGAGAACCTGGCCTCGCTGGGCGAGATGTCGGCGGGCATCGCCCACGAGTTCAAGAACTCGCTGGCCACCATCTCCGGGTACGCCCAGATGCTGGCCGCCGAGGAACATCCGGAGGCGCGCGAATTCGGCGCCAAGATCGCGCGCGAGACCGAGGCCCTCACCCGCATCGTCACCGACTTCCTGAACTTCGCCCGGCCGCAGAAGATCGAGCCCGAGACCCTGGACCTGCGCCCGTTGCTGGAGGAAGCCGCGCGCGGCTGCACTCTCGACCTCGACCTGGGGAAGGTGCCCCCGGGGCTCACCCTGGAGGGCGACCGCACCGCGCTGTGCCAGGCCTTCTCCAACCTGCTGCGCAACAGCGCTGAGGCCGGCCCGGCGGGACCTCCTGTGAGCCTGGAGGTGGCGGCGGAGGCCGGCGAGCAGGAAACCCGCATCACCTTGCGCGACAACGGTCCCGGCATCCCTCCGGAGAACCTGGCCCATATCTTCATTCCTTTTTTCACCACCAAGGCGGGCGGCACCGGGCTGGGCCTGGCCCTGGTCCACCGCATCGTGACCGAGCACGGCGGCTCGATCAGCGTGGCCAGCGACCCCTCGGGAACGACGTTTACCCTGTCGTTTCCCTCCCTCCGTCGAGCGGAAAAAGGCCCCGCAGAGGGATAAAATAGAGGCAGAACGTGGCAGGGGCATGAGGGACCTCGACGACCGAAGGGTGTCCCGAAGTGGAGCGATCATGAGAATCCCGTGGCTTCGAATGACGATGGCGGCCTTGGCGGCCGGAGCGCTGGCGGTGTCGGCGGCGGCGCAGGCTGCGCCCAGTTCCCAGCCAGGCTCGCAGAAATCCCTGGCCGAGATGGCCCGGGACGCGCTGCGGAGCAAGCCCGCGCCCTCCCCTACTACCAAGGTCTGGACCAACGACAACATCCCCACCAGCAGCGGCATCAGCACGGTGGGCACGCCGGCGCCGGCGGCCCCGGCCTCGGTGGGCGGCGAAGGGGAGGAGGCCGCCGCCGGTCCTGCCGAAAGCAAGCCGCGCTCGCCGGAGGAACTGAAGCAACTGGAAGCCCAGTGGCGGCAGAAGTTCCAGGACCAAAAAGACAAGATCTCCCTGCTGCAGCGCGAGCTGGACGTGTTGAAGCGCGAGAACCAGATCCGCGCCGCCACCTATTACGCCGATGCCGGCAACCGCATGCGCTACGAGAACCAGGCCAAGTACGCGGCGGATGACCGCAAGTACCAGGCGGATACGGCCGCCAAGCAGCAGCAACTGGACGCCGCCAAGCAGCAGCTCGAAGACATGCGCGAGCAGTTGCGCAAGGCGGGGCTGCCCTCCTCCTGGGGAGATTAGCGCCGCAGCCATCCGGCCTCCAGCGGCCCCCGCGCCGGCTGGAGGCCTTTTTTTGTTGCCTATGGAAACCGTCCTGCTGGTGGAAGACAAAGCGGAACTGCGCGAGATGCTGGTCATCGCGCTGGGGCGCATGGGTTACCAGGTGACGGCCGCCGCCAACCTGGCCGACGCCCTGGCCGCGCTCCGCCGCCAGCCCTATTCCGCCGTGCTCACGGACCTGAAACTGCCCGCGGGCTCGGGCATGGAGGTGATGCGGGCGGCGCTGGAGGCCGACCCCGCCGTTCCGGTCATCATCATGACCGCCTACGGCTCCATCGCCGAAGCGGTGGCGGCCATGCGCGAGGGCGCCTACGACTTCATCCAGAAGCCCATCGACCTGGAGCACCTGCGCCACCTGCTGGCCCGCGCCCTGGAGCGCCAGCAGCTTCTGCGCGAGAACCTGGTGCTCAAGGAAGAGTATGCGCGGCGGCTGGGCTTCCCGCGCATCGTGGGCGAGGACCCGGCGCTGCAGGAAGCGGCGCGCGCCATGCAGCGCATCGCACCCACCGAGACCACGGTGCTGCTGCTGGGCGAGAGCGGGACGGGCAAGGAACTGTTCGCCCGCGCCATCCACCAGCTCAGCGGGCGAGCGGGCAAGCCCTTCGTGGCCCTGAACTGCGCCGCCATCCCCGAGACCCTGGTGGAGAACGAGCTCTTCGGGCACGAGCGCGGCGCCTTTACCGGGGCCGACAGCCGGCGCGCGGGCAAGTTCGAGCTGGCCCACGGCGGCACCATCTTCCTCGACGAGATCGGGGAGCTTCCGGCGGCGGTGCAGTCCAAGCTGCTGCGGGTCCTGGAAGAGCATGTGGTGGAGCGGCTGGGGGGCTCGGCGCCCTTCCGCGTCGACGTACGCGTGATCGCCGCCACCAACCGCGACCTGGAGAGCGCGGCGGAGGCGGGGACTTTCCGCCGCGACCTCTACTATCGCCTGGCCGCCTTCCCCATCCGCATCCCGCCCTTGCGCGAGCGCGGCGGCGACGTGGAGCGCATCGCCGAACATCTGCTGGAGCGCTTCCGCCGCGAGTTGCGCAAGCCCGGCTTGCGCCTGGGCGCCGATGCTCTGGCTGCCCTGCGCGCCCACACCTGGCCGGGCAACGTGCGCGAGCTGGCCAACGTGCTGGAGCGCGCCGCCATCCTCAATGAGGGGGAGTTGCATGCCGCCGACCTGGGCCTGGCGGCCAATGTGCGCGGTGGCGGCGCGGGCGAGGTGACCCTGGAGGGATCGCTCCCCGAGGTGTCGGCGCGCGCGGTGGAATCGGTGGAGCGCGCCAAGATCGAGGCGACTCTGCGGGAATGCAAGTGGAACAAGAGCGCGGCGGCGCAGCGCTTAGGGATCTCCTACAAGACGCTCCTCAACAAGATCCACGCCTACGGGCTGGACTGAATCCTCAGCCTACCAGCAGCAGGATGGCCAGCAGCAACAGGGCCAGCAGCACGCCCCCCAGCATGAGGAACTCGCCCGCCGCGCCCACCAGCGTGCGCAGGGCAAAGAGGTAGTTGGGATCGACGCCGTCGGCGGGAGCGTGGTAGCGCTTCAGGATCTGATAGCCGAGGGCGGCGAAACCCAGCCCGCTCAAGATGCCTAGGGCCGCGATCCACTCACGGTGCATCGGCTCCCTCCACACCACTGCCTGCATGGTAGGGAGTTTCCCTCTCTCTCGACCACTGCCAAAATTACCAGTCCTTGCCACCCCCGCTTGCTCATGCCGTTCTGGGACGAGGGAGAAACCGTCCTGCCTTGCTTAGATGCCCATGGCCGTACGGCCGACTCTGCACGCGTCCACCCTTCCTGCGGCTGGCTTGACCCTGCCAGGCGCGGGTGATATACAGCCGCACAACGCTCCTCGCCAGGAGCGGGAAGATCATGAGAGCTTTGCGTTCCATCCTCGCCGTCATCGGGGTCTTCTTCTGCGCCACCCTGGCCCTGCCGGCGGCCCGGAGGCTGGAGGAGTGGTGGCAGATCCGCTCCGGGCAGGTCTTTTACGTCGAGGGCGGCTACCTGCGAGAGGGGCTGTACTGGCTGGCCTGGGCGCTGGTGGCGCTGGTCCCGATCGTCTACGCGGCCCTGCGGCCCCGCTCTTCCCCCGGCTGGCTGATCCTGGGATTCGGGGTCGTGCTGGTGGGCATGGCGGCCCTGCCCAGCAGCTATGGGGCGGAGGTCTCGCTGCATCGCGGGAAGTTCCTGGAGCAGGTCGGCGATGCCGGCAACCTGCTGGCGGCTTGGGGCAAGAACCACGGCCGCCTTCCCGGCAACCAGGCGGAGCTGGAGGAGGCGCTTCGCTCCCTGCCCCAACCCAGCCCGTTCGCGCGCGCGGGCCAGAGCCTCCCCTATCATCCCGTCTACGTGGGCACAACCGGCGCGGCACAAGTCGCGCCCCGGCCCGGCGACCAGCCCGGCATGCTGCTCTACACCACCAACGCCGACCAGACCGATTGCTGGCTCACGGCGGAGGGGCTGGGCGACAAGGCGGTCTCCTCGCAGCCCGTGATGGTGGAGGACCCCAACGGCGGTCCCTGGACGGTGGAGCAGAAGCTGCCGGTCCCCCCGCCGGCTGCTGCCTCCCCTTCTCCCAAGGCGAGCCGGCAGGCGCGCAAGACAAAACCGTGAGTGGACGCCTTCCCCTTACGCACCCAGCCGGCGCAAGCGCTCCACCTGCTTGATGTGGTGGCGGGTGTGGACCCAGTGGAACTTGCACCACTGCGTCGCGCTGAGCGGTCCCAGGATGGGATGGTTGGCGATCTTCACGGAAGCGCCAAAGCGCTGCCGGCACTTTTCCAGGGCGGCGCGCATGGCGGCGAAATCCTCGCGGATGCGGGCCACGGCCTGCTCCGGAGGCAGGCCGCGGGGACGGGTCATCTCCGGCGCCTGGCGCCCTCCCGGCATGTGCCCGGCCTCCACCACCAGGACGGTGGCGATGCCTTCCTTCAGCGTGGCGGGGCGGACCAAGGGCTTGCCCGCCGCCAGCACGCGCTCCATGGCCTTCACCGTGCCGGAGTAGGTGAGCGCCAGATGCTCCAGGATCTCGGCCACGCACCACTTCCCTTCCTTATGGCGGGTGAGCTGTTCGGCAGTGAGGTCGCCGGTGGCACGCTCCAAGGCCCGGTGCAGGCGTTCGAGATGAGAATCCATTCCAATCCGCCCGGTGTCATTTAGAATTGCGGCTTGCAGGGATGGCCGCGGCGATCCCTCTCATTATAAGGAAAGGTGACGCATGCGCAGAGCCCCTCTCGCACTCCTGGCCCTTGTCCTCCTCGCAGGATGTTCCTCGGAAGCGCCCAAACCCGTGGCCCCGGTGGCCAAGCAGCCGCCCCAGCAGGAGACCCTGACCGGCCGGATGGCCTTCCAGAAGCTCTACCAAGCCGCGCGCTTGTGGAACGCGGACGCGCGCTGCTTCCGCCTGGAGTCGGCCATCACCAAAGAGTCCAACGGCCGGGACGGCAAGTCGGGAGTGTGGCGGGCCATCTTCGCCTCGCCCGGGCGCGGCATCGCCCGGCCCTTCACCTGGTCAGGACTCACCGCCGACGACGCCCCCAATCCCGGAGTCGCGCCCGCCGGACCGGAGGACTCCTTCAACCCCGCCAATACCTCCACCCAGCCCTTCGACATCGTTTATCTGAAGGCCGATTCCGACCAGGCCCTGGAGGTCGCGCAGAAGCACGGCGGCGAGGCCATCCTCAAGAAAGATGCCAACCAGCCCGTGCGCTATATCCTGGATTGGAATCCCAAGAAGAGCCAGTTGGAATGGCACGTGATCTACGGCACCGCCGAGCTGGACGCCAAGCTCAACGTCGCGGTCAACGCTTCTAGCGGGGATTTTGTGAGGGTGGAGAAGTAGCGGCGGTGCGGTCGTGCGCCAGGCGGTCCAGCGCCAGCAGGGCCGGGACCGAGTAGGGTCCGTTGGGATCGACCTTGAGATAGTGCCGGTAGCCGGCCAGGGCCTGCTCGCGCTGCCCCATCCCTTCCAGCGCCTGGGCCAGGCGGAAGAGGGCGCGCGGATTCTCCGCCTCCACCGCCAGCACCTGGCGGGCGCGCTCGGCCGCGGCGGCGTAGTTGCCCGCGTCCAGCTCGTGCTCGGCGGCTTCCAGGATGGGGGTCAGGTCGGGCTTCGGTGGCGCGACCGGAGGCGCCTGGACCGGGCCCATCTTCGCCAACTCCTTGCGCACATCGGAGGCGAAGGGACCCCGAGGTAGCAACTCCAGATAGGCCTCGTACTGCTCGTGCGCCTCCGCCGCTCTGCCCATCCTCTCCAGCGCCAGGGCCAGGCGAAGGTGGGCCATGCTGTCGTAAGGATCCAACTGCAGGGCGTGCACGAAACGCTGGGCGGCGGCGGGGTAGTTGGTCAGGGCGAGGTAGAACTCGCCCAGTTGCAGGTCTTCTTCGCCCCGGCTGGAGCGCGCCTGCGGTGGGCGGTCGCCCAACAGGGGCTCGAGGCGCGCCAGCGCCTGATGCGAGGCCGCCGCGTAGTCGCCCCGCGGCAGGATCTTCAGGTAGGACTGATAGTAGGCGGCGGCATCCTCCACCTCGCCCAGCTTCTCCAGGGTCTCGGCCATGCGGAAGGTGGCTTCGGCGTCGTTGGGCTTGTAGTCGAGGGCGTCACGGTAGCGGCTGACGGCGGCGCGATAGTTACCCTGCTTCCGGTAGAGGTCCCCGACCTCGATGTCCTTGGCGGCACGGTGCGGATCCCACAGGGTCATCTCGTAGGTGCCCTGCACCCCGCCAGCGGGTTTGGCGCCGGAGCCACTGGGCGGTCCGAGATCGATCTGAGTCCCCCGGCTGGAACTCTGATCGGCGGGCACGGGGCGGGAGGACGGCGCCGACCCGCCCTCCGGAGCCTTCTGCTGGCCGGCCTCGGAATCGGGCTTCTTGGTATCGCCCCAGCAGCCGATGCCCACCACGCAGCCGCTCGAGAACTTGTCCTTCAGGCGGGACAGCCTGCTCTTCTTCTGCGCCTGGTCGGCCGGCTGCGGGGAGGAGGGCGTGCTGTCCTGGCTGGCAGGGGGGGCCGGGTCCTGCCCTTGCGCGTAGACCAGGGCCGGGGATGCGAGCGCTGCCGCCAGCGCCAGACTCACCAGGATCCGCGACATCGTTCTGCTATTTTACCTTCGCCGCAGGGACAGGGGAGGCCCCGGCCGACAAAAAAACTGGCCGCTCCGAAAGGGGGGGTGGAGCGGCCAGGGGTTCGATCCTCGGGGAGAGGAAGGAAGCTTATCGCTGGGGCGTGGCCCCGGGGGCCGAGGCGTTGCTGGCAGAGGTGTCGGACTCGACGCTGTTGGTCATCAGGTGCACCTCCACCCGGCGGTTGTCGGCCCGCCCCTTGGCAGTCTTGTTGGAGGCGGTGGGCTTGTCCTTGCCCAGCCCGACCATGTAGATACGGTAGGCGGGAATCTGGTAGTTCGACACCAGGTACTGGATGACGGCGTCGGCGCGCCGCTGGCTGAGTTCGTAGTTGTAGGCGGCGTCGCCCACCGAATCCGTCCCGCCCTCCACCTCGACGATGTAGTGCTTCTGCTTGGCCACTTCGGCGCCCAGCTCGTCCAGGGCCTCTTTGGCCTTCGGGCTCAAGTCGGCGCTATTGAAGGCGAAGTGCACCGAGGTATCGACCACGGACTGATAATTGTCGAGGTTGGCGACCACGCCGGTGAGGCGGTTCACGCCGGTGGCGGTCTGCGAGGCCAGCGACTGCGCCTGGTCGGCCTGCTGGCCGGCAGCCTGCGCCCTCTGGTCGGCGGCAGCGGCCTTGCTCTGCACGTCCTGGATCCCGGCCTGGGCCCGGGTGTCAACGTCGCGGATGTCGCGCGCGTTCTTGGCCGTCATCTGGTCCAGCTCATCGGTCTTGTTGACCAGAGGCGTGACCTGCTGGCGGACATAGTTCTTGCTGGCGCAGCCGGTGGCCAGCCCCGTCGCTATCACTACCATCAACGCGAAACTTGTGCGCTTCATGGGAGCCGCTCCTGAGTCCGGAGGGAGCTTGCGGGCGCAGACTTCCTCGGAACCTCGGTCTGGGAGGAGCAACCCGCCGGCCACTTCGCCGCCTCTCCCACTTTTTGCTAGTCCGCTGTACGCCAAGGACTTAGCGCCGGCCTCAAAACGCGGGGCACGGCTGGTCAGGGTCCGACTGCGCAGCCCTTTCCGGCTCAGTAGAATTTTTACCTGTCCGACGGTTCCCCATGGCCCTGAAAGCCATGGGAGAATGATGAGGCCCTACCCCGACCGACGGAGCGCGTCTCCTCAAACATGATTGCGCCCTGGCCTTTGCGTTTGGCTCGCGCGACCCGCCACCTGCCATGGTTCCGCGGGCTGAGCGCCCTCTTGAAGGTTTATCAGCGCACGCTCCCCTCCGATGCCGTGTACCGAATCGAGGATTTCGACGGCGACCTCAAGCTTGATGTCAGCCTCCGCGAGACCGTGGGCATCAACCTGTGGCATGCGCCACAGCTGCATGAGAAAGAGGAGCGGAAACTTTTCTGTTCGACGGTCGGGCCGGCGACAGTGGTGTTGGATGTGGGCGCCAACGTCGGCATCTACACGCTTCTCGCGGCCAAACGGGGAGCGCAAGTGTTTGCCGTCGAGGCCGACCCGGACAATGCGAAGGCTCTTCGTCACCATGTCGAGCTCAACGGTTTCAGCGACCGCGTAACCGTGTTCGAGATGGCTGCGACCGATTCCGCCCAGCCGCTCAAACTGTACCGGAATCCCCGCAACAGGGGCGGATCGAGTTTGTTTGGACAGTGCGACCCCGTCCAAGTGGAGGGGAGAACTTTGGACTCGCTCGATCTGCCTCCCCTCGACTTGTGCAAGATGGACATCGAGGGAGCGGAGGCGCAGGCGTTGCGGGGCATGCAGGCTACGCTGGCACGCTCGCCGCAGATGAAACTGCTGGTGGAGTGCTCTTGCCTGGCCGGCAGTCCCGAGCCCCTGCTGTCGCTGCTGCACGCCGAGTTCGCCTGGGTCAGCATCGTGGGCGGAGGCCGGCTGGTCCCATCGGAGGGGGTACCGCCGTACTGCAACCTCTGGGCACATCACTGAGCCGGTTTGCTAGGATCTCCCAGAAAGCTGGCGCGCGCACGCAGCTTGAGCACGGAGCCCTGTGGATCTGCACGAGAAAATCCGCACGCTGCCCACCGACCCCGGCGTCTACCTCTACAAGAACGCCGCCGGCGAAGTGATCTACGTGGGCAAGGCCAAGAACCTGCGTGCCCGGGTGCGCTCCTACTTCCTGGAAGGCGCGGCCGAAGACGCCAAGACCGGCAGCCTGTTGCGCGAAGCCGTGGACGTCGAGTACATCGTGGTGGCCAACGAGAAGGAGGCGCTGGCCCTCGAGAACAACCTCATCAAGCAGAAGAAGCCCCGCTTCAACATCCTGCTGCGCGACGATAAGACCTATCCCTACATCAAGCTGAGCCTGGGCGAGCCCTGGCCGCGGCTCTCCGTCACCCGCCGCCTCAAGAAGGACGGCAGCGCCTACTATGGCCCCTACTTCCCCGCCAACCTGGCCTACCGGCTGATGGAGCTGGTGCATCGCACCTTCCGCCTGTGCAACTGCACCCGCGATCTGAGCCGCGAGCACGCGCGACCCTGCTTCCAGTACTACCTGGGACGCTGCCTGGGCCCGGCGGTCGAGGGCGGTTGCACTCCCGAGTCCTATCGCCAAGCGGTGGACGACGCCCGCCTCTTCCTCGAGGGCAAGCACGGGGACCTGGCAAGGTCGCTGGAGCAGCGCATGGCGCGCGCCGCCCAAGCCCAGCAGTACGAATTGGCTGCCACCCACCGCGACAGCCTGGCCACCATCGCCGAATTGGAGGAGCGCCAGCGCATGGCTGCCGCCGAGGGCGATGACGCCGACGCTTTCGGCTACCACTACGAGGACGGGCGCCTGGCCGTCAACCTCTTCCACCTGCGCGGCGGCAAGATGCTCGACCGCCGTGAGTTCTTCTGGGAGGAGGTCGACCCTGCCTCTTTCGACGCCGGCGAGGTCTTCTCCGCCCTGCTCAAGCAGCTCTACCTCGACCAACAGTACGTGCCCGCGCACCTCTACGTCCCGGCGGACTTCGAGGACCGGGCCATGCTGGAGGAGATGCTCTCGGAGCGGGGGCGCCGAGTAGAGATCGCGGTGCCGCAGCGCGGCGCCAAGCGCTCACTGGTGGACCTGGCCAGCCACAACGCCCGCCATTCCTACGACCAGCGCTTCCGGGTGATGAAACCCAGCGTGCGCGCCATCCAACAGGCGCTGCAGGACGCCCTCACCCTGCCCGAATTGCCGCGGCGGGTGGAGTGCTTCGACATCTCCCATATCCAGGGAGCGGAGACGGTGGCCTCCATGGTGGTGTGGGAGGACGGACGCATGAAGAAGTCCGACTACCGCAAGTTCCTGGTGCGCGAGGTGGCG
>Ga0187776_10001654_pt1 | contig 11248 bp, 15 predicted proteins | sample 0216_BV02_MP12_2_FD_132426 | JGI IMG/M metagenome (GOLD analysis project Ga0187776, IMG submission 132426) | Tropical peat soil microbial communities from peatlands in Department of Meta, Colombia - 0216_BV02_MP12_20_MG | ecosystem: Environmental > Terrestrial > Soil > Wetlands > Peat | place...
CGTGGAGCACGGCGCCGTCGCCGGTGTCCAGTTCCATCCCGAGCGCAGCGGCCCGGCCGGCGCGCGGATTCTCGAGAAGGCGGTCGCGTGGTCAAGAAACGCGTGATCCCGTGCCTCGACGTCGCCGGCGGCCGGGTCGTCAAGGGCGTGAACTTCGTCAACCTGCGCGACGCAGGCGATCCGGTCGAGGTGGCGCGCCGCTACGACGGCGAGGGCGCGGACGAGCTCGCATTCCTCGACATCAAGGCGAGCGTCGAGACCCGCGGGCTGCTCTACGACATGATCGAGGCGGTGGCGGACCAGGTTTTCATTCCGCTCACCGTCGGCGGCGGGGTGTCGCGGGTCGAGGACATCCGGGCGCTGCTCAACGCCGGCGCGGACAAGGTCAGCATCAACACCGCTGCGGTGCAGAACCCGGGGCTGGTCGCCGAAGCGGCGGGTCGCTACGGCGCCCAGTGCGTCGTTGCTGCGATCGACGCTCGACAGTCGGCCCCCCGGCGCTGGGAGGTCTACACGCACGGCGGCCGAAACGCGACCGGCCTCGACGCGGTCGAATGGGCGCGGCGCGTGACCGCGCTGGGCGCGGGCGAGATCCTGCTCACCAGCATGGACCGCGACGGAGCGAGGTCCGGGTTCGATCTCGCGCTCACGCGCGCGGTGGTCGACGCGGTGGACGTGCCGGTGATCGCCTCGGGGGGCGTGGGCACGCTGCAGCACCTCGTCGACGGCATCGTGGTGGGCGGCGCCGACGCGGTGCTCGCGGCCTCGATCTTCCATTACGGCGAGTACACGATCAGCGAGGCGAAGCGCGTCATGGCGCAGGCGGGCATCGAGGTCCGCTGAATCGACGTGGCGTAGAATCGAATTCATGCCCGAAGAGCGGCCGCCCGCGATGGAATGGCTCGATCAAGTCCGCTGGAACGCCGACGGCCTCGTGCCGGCGATCGCGCAGGAAGCGGCGAGCGGCGAGGTGTTGACCCAGGCGTGGATGAATCGCGAGGCGCTCGAGCGCACCGCGGCGAGCGGGGAAGCGCACTACTGGTCGCGCTCGCGCGGCCGGCTGTGGCGCAAGGGCGAAGAGTCGGGGCACGTGCAGCGCGTGCGCGAGATCCGGCTCGATTGCGACAACGACGCGATCCTTCTGCTGATCGAACAAACCGGCGGCATCGCCTGTCATACCGGCCGGCGCCGCTGTTTCTTCCAGCGGCTGGAGAACGGTGCCTGGCGGGTGGTCGAGCCCGTACTCAGGGACCCGGCGTCGATCTACGGGCGCTGAGCGGGGCCGCAGCTCCGCGGGGAACGAACATGACGCATTCTTCGGCAACAGGTGCCGGCAACGGCGAATTGCTGCAGCGCCTCGCGGCGACGATCGCCTCGCGGCGCGGCGCCGACCCCGCGACGTCCTACGTCGCGACGCTGTTCGTCAAGGGCCGCGACGCGATGATCAAGAAGCTGGGCGAGGAGGCGACCGAGGCGGTCATGGCCGCCAAGGACGGTGATAAAATCCGCTTAACGAAGGAGATCGCGGATCTCTGGTTCCATTGCCTCGTCGTCCTGGAGAGCTACGGGCTGGGCCCCGACGAGGTCTTAAGCGAGCTCGCGCGCCGCGAAGGCGTGTCCGGCCTGGAGGAAAAGGCCTCCCGGCTCTAGGCCGGCCGCGCGCCTCGCCGCTCGAGACAAATCGGGAATCATGGAGAACTGCGTCTTCTGCAAGATCGTGCGCGGCGAGATGGCGGCGGAAAAGGTGTACGAGGACGCCGAGATCCTCGGCTTCCACGACATCCGCCCGCAGGCTCCGATGCATTTCATGCTGATACCAAAGAAGCACATTGCCTCGCTCGCCCACGTCGCCGCGGAAGACGCCGGCATGCTGGGACGGCTGTTCGCGCTTTCCGGCCGGCTCGCGCGGGAGAACGGCTCGCCCGACGGCTACCGGACCATCGTCAACACCGGTCGCATCGGGCGCCAGGAAGTGATGCATCTGCACGTGCACGTGATCGGCGGCCCGGACGTCCTCGGCCCGATGCTGCCGAGGGCCCACTAGAGAGCGAGAGGAAAGGACCATGGGTGGATTGAGCATCTGGCATTGGCTGATCGTGCTGCTGGTGGTCGTGCTGATCTTCGGCACGAAGAAGCTGCGCAACATCGGCCAGGACCTCGGCGGCGCGGTGCGCGGCTTCAAGGAAGGCATGAAGTCGAGCGAGTCCGACGCTCCGCCGCCCGCGGATTCGACTCCGCAGCAGATTTCCGGGCAGACGATCGAGGGCGAAGTCAAGAAGGAAAAGACTTCGTAGGCGCCGGGCGCGGCTCGATCCGGCCGGGTTCCCCGGGGCCTAAGGTGCCGTCGCGCTTTCCTCGCCGCGGACCGGCGCGGCGCTAGCGCTCCACTCACGAACCCGTGTTCGACATCGGCTTCTCGGAAATCATGGTCATCGCCGTCGTGGCGCTGATCGTGATCGGCCCCGAGCGCCTGCCCAAGGTCGCGCGCACGCTCGGGCACATGTTCGGCCGGCTCCAGCGGTACGTGAACGAGGTCAAGGCCGACATCAACCGCGAGATGGAGCTCGAGGAGCTGCGCAAGCTCCAGTCGCAGGTGCAGAGCGCTGCCCGCGACATCGAGCAGTCGGTCGCGCACGCCGCGCAGCAGATGGAAACCGGCGTGCGCTCCGTCGAGTCCGAGCTCAATCGCGCGGCGAGCGCGGAAGCGGCTCCGTCCGCACCGGCCGCGGCCGCCGCGGCCTCCACGGCGGCGGCGAGCGAGGCATCCGGCGAGGCGCCGCGCCAGCCGACGCTTCCCGGCATCGACCGCATCTAGTTTCGTTCGCCGGTGGCGCCTTCGGCCCGCGCTACAATGATCGGCCGCGCGCCCCTCGCACCATGAACCACGCCGACTCGCCCGACGACACGCAGGAAACCTTCATTTCGCACCTGATCGAGCTGCGCAGCCGTCTGCTGCGGTCGATCGTGGCGGTGGTGATCGTGCTGGTGGCGCTGTTTCCCTGGGCGAAGGACATCTACGAAGTGGTGGCGATGCCGCTGCTCAGGGCGCTTCCCCACGGCAGCACGATGATCGCCACCGACGTCACGGGGACCTTCTTCGTGCCGCTCAAGGTGACGCTGATGACGGCGTTTCTCGTGGCGCTGCCGTACGTGCTCTACCAGGCGTGGGCGTTCGTCGCGCCGGGGCTCTACCAGCACGAGAAGCGTCTCGCGCTGCCGGTGATCGTCTCCAGCGTGGTGTTCTTCGCGCTGGGCATGTGCTTCGCCTACTTCGTCGTGTTCCCGATCGCCTTCGGCTTCTTCGTCCGGTATACGCCGACGGGCGTGCAGATGATGACCGACATCGACAAGTACCTGTCGTTCGTGCTCACGATGTTCATCGCCTTCGGCCTCACGTTCGAAGTCCCTGTCGTCGTAGTCGTGCTGGTGCGCCTCGGCGTGGTGAGCCTGGACAGGCTCAAGGCGGTCCGCGGCTACGTGATCGTCGGCGCGTTCGTCGTGGGCGCCATCTTCACCCCGCCCGACGTGCTGTCGCAGTGCATGCTCGCGGTGCCGCTGTGGCTGCTCTACGAGCTGGGGCTTCTCGTCGGGCGCTTCGTCGTCGTGACGAAACAGGAGAGCGGCGCGGAACAGGGCGAGCCCGCGCCCTAGGCGCGAATTTGTTCGGGCGGCGTCGGCCGGATGAACGGGGTCGTAGGCGCGATGGCCGGATGCATCCGGCGCCGCACGAAACGTCAGCTCGCCGGCTTCGGCCGCCGGCCGACCGTGACCGCCACCTGCATTGCCTTCTTGTCCCGCAGGACCTTGAGCGTCGCCTGCTTTCCGGGCGTGAGCGACGCGATCTGCGCCAGCAGCGCGGCCGTGTCGTGCGTCGGCTTGCCGTCGATCTCCACCACGACGTCGCGGACCTGCAGACCGGCGCGGTCCGCCGGCCCGTTCTTGAGCACGCCACGGATCAGCACGCCGCTCGCGTTTCCGGGCGCGAACGCCGCGGCCGTCTCGGGCGTGAGCTCCTGCGGCTCGATGCCCAGCCAGCCACGGGTCACCTCGCCGTCGCGGATGATCTGCTCGAGCACCGTGCGGGCGAGCGAGACGGGAATCGCAAAGCCGATCCCTTGCGAGCCCCCGTTCTCGGAATAGATCACGCTGTTGATGCCGATCAGATTGCCGCTGGCGTCGACCAGAGCGCCGCCCGAGTTGCCGGGGTTGATGGCGGCGTCGGTCTGGATGAAATCCTCGAAGCGGTTGACGCCGAGGTGGTTGCGGCCCAGCGCGCTCACGATGCCGTGCGTGACGCTGTTGCCAATGCCGAATGGGTTGCCGAGCGCGAGGACCGAGTCGCCCACCTGCACGTGGTCGAGCGAGCCGAAGGTGATCGCCGGCAGATTGTCGCCCTCGGCCTTGAGCACCGCCAGGTCCGACTCGGGATCCGTGCCGCGCACCGTCGCTCGCAGCCTCCGGCCGTCCGTGAGCACGAGTTGAATATCGTCCGCGCCGTCGATCACGTGGTTGTTGGTGAGGACGAATCCCTCCTTGCTCACGATCACGCCGGAGCCGAGGCTCGTGGCGCGGCGCGCCTGGCCGCCCTCCAGGCCGGGAAAGAAGCGGCGCAGCAGCGGATCGTCGGCCAGCGGGTTGCGCTGCCGTATCTCCTTGCTGGTGTAGACGTTGACCACCGAGGGCAGCGCTTTGCCCGCGGCCGCGGCCAGGCTGTCGGGCTTGGCGGCTTCGACCGCCGGTGCGGCTTCCTGCAGCACCACGACGTTGTTCCGGCCGGAAAGCCGCGCGAGCAGGTCGGGCCGCAGCGTGGCCACGACGAAGAGCACGGCGAGGCACACGGTGGCCATCTGCGCGAACAGCAGCCAGAAGTGGTGCAACGTCCGTTTCATTCTCGGGTGCCGGGTCGAAACGCGAATTATACTGCCCTGCCGCGGCGCAACATCGTGTCTGCCATCAGGCCCGGTTCGCTTCCGGGTACGAAGGCGCAATCGGCTGTTTCACGGCGCCTTTTCGCGCCTTCGCCTCTCGCGAGGCTTTCGGCCGCCGCCGCAAATCCCTTATAATTGACAGCTTTGCGGCCGCCTCGCCCCGGAATGGCAACCGACCAAAGCGTAAACATCAACAAGCGGCGGTTCCTCCTCGGTGCGACCAGCGCGATGGGCGCAGTCGGGGTGGCCGCGGCCGCGGTCCCGTTCGTGACCAGCCTGTGGCCGAGCGAGCGGGCGAAGGCGGCAGGCGCGCCGGTCGAGGTCGACATCAGCAAGCTCGAGCCGGGCCAGCAGATCACGGTCCTCTGGCGCAGCAAGCCGGTCTGGGTCATCCAGCGCACCAAGGAGATGCTCGCCAACATTCCGAAGATGGATTCCCGGGTCGTCGACCCGCAATCCGAAGTCGATCATCAGCCCAAGTACTGCAAGAACGAGGATCGTTCGATCAAGCCGGAGATCTTCGTCGCCATCGGCATCTGCACCCATCTCGGCTGCTCGCCGACGTACCGGCCCGAAGTCGCGCCCGCCGACCTCGGGTCCGACTGGCTGGGCGGCTTCTTCTGTCCCTGCCACCAGTCGAAGTTCGACCTCGCGGGCCGCGTCTTCAAGGGCGTGCCCGCGCCGACCAACCTGTGGATCCCGCCGTACGAGTTCCTCTCCGACACCAGGATTCTGATCGGCGAGGACAGCAAAACGTCGAGTTAGCCCATGTCGCGGCTCCTTGCCTGGATCGATGACCGCTTCCCCTTGAGCAAGCTCTGGAACGAGCAGTGGGGGAAGTACGTCGCTCCCAGGAATTTCAACTTCTGGTATTACTTCGGCTCGCTCGCCGCCTTCGTGCTGGTGCTGCAGATCGTCACCGGCATCTTCCTGGCGATGAGCTACAAGCCCGATGCGACCAAGGCGTTCGAGTCGATCGAGTACATCATGCGCGACGTCTCGGGCGGCTGGTTCATCCGCTACATGCACTCGACCGGCGCCTCGGCGTTCTTCATCGTCGTCTACCTGCACATGTTCCGGGGGCTGCTCTACGGCAGCTACCGCAAGCCCCGCGAGCTGCTGTGGATCATCGGCTGCTTGATCTACCTGGCGCTCATGGCGGAGGCGTTCTTCGGCTACCTGCTTCCGTGGGGCCAGATGTCGTTCTGGGGCGCGCAGGTGATCGTCAACCTGTTCTCGACGGTGCCCTTCATCGGCGACGCGCTCGGCACCTGGATCCGCGGCGACTACACCATCTCGGACGTGACGCTCAACCGCTTCTTCTCCCTGCACGTCGTCGCCGTGCCGCTGCTGCTCCTGATCCTCGTCGCGGTGCACCTCATGGCGCTGCACGAGGTGGGATCGAACAACCCGGACGGCGTCGAGATCAAGAAGCAGCCGAAGGACCCGAGGACCGGGATCCCGCTCGACGGCATCTATTCGCACCCGTACTACACGGTCAAGGATCTGGTCGGCGTGGTGTTCTTCCTCATCGTGTTCTCGATCGTGCTCTTCTTCATGCCGGACATGGGCGGGTACTTCCTCGAATCCAACAACTTCATTCCCGCCGACCCGCTCAAGACGCCGGAGCACATTGCGCCGGTGTGGTACTTCACGCCCTATTACGCCATCCTGCGCGCGATCCCGTCGTTCTTCGCCTCGCAGTTCTGGGGCGTGATCGCGATGGGCGTGGCCGTGCTGATCTTCATGTTCCTGCCCTGGCTCGACCGGGGAGCGGTCAAGTCGATCCGCTATCGCGGCCCGCTGTACAAGGGCTGGCTGGCGGTGTTCGTCGTGAGCTTCCTCGTGCTCGGCTACCTCGGGACCGTTCCGGTCACCATCTGGGGACAGTTCACCGGCGGCTGGGCCGACGCGCTGGACACCAAGGACCGGGCCACCTGGCTCGCGCGGCTGCTCACGCTTTTGTACTTCCTGTTTTTCGTGCTCATGCCGTGGTACACCGCGCGCGACAGGACCAAGCCGGTGCCGGAGCGCCTGCGGTGAGCGCGCTCCAGCGCATCCTCGCCGGGGTCCTGCTCGCTGCCGCGGCCGGCGTGGCGCTCGCCCAGGAAGGCGCGCGGCTGCTGTCCGCGCCCGTGGCGAGCAAGTTCGAGCGCGAAGCCACGCTGCAGCGCGGCGCGCGGGACTTCGCCAACTATTGCCTCACGTGCCACAGCGCGGAGTACATGCGCTACAGCCGGCTCACCGATATCGGGCTCACCGAGGAGCAGATCAAGGACAACCTGATGTTCGCCACCGACAAGATCGGCAATCCGATGACGGTGGCCATGCGCCCGAGCGACGCCGCGGCGTGGTTCGGCGCGGCGCCGCCCGATCTCTCGGTCGAGGCGCGCGTGCGCGGCCGCGACTGGCTGTACAGCTACCTGCTCGCTTTCTACCGCGACGACTCGACGCCCACCGGCTGGAACAACCTGGTCTTCCCGAACGTATCGATGCCCCACGTGCTGTGGAACCTGCAGGGAATCCAGAAGCTCGTCGAGACGCAGTACGACGACCGGGAGAAGGCGGAAGCCGCCGCCATCGCCGCCAAGGGGCTCGCCCTGGTCGAGCCCGCGCCCGGCGGCAAGTACGTGGTCAAGACGCTCGCCGACGACGTGCCCGGGACGCTTTCGACCGGCGACTACAAGTCCTTCGTGTCCGATCTGGTGGACTACCTGGACTACATCGGCGAGCCGACGAAGTACGAACGCACCAACATCGGCATCGTCGCCGTGATCTTCCTCGGCGTGCTCTTCGCCCTCGTCTACGCGCTGAAGCGCAGCTACTGGAGCGAGCTTCACTGACGCGGCCCGGACCGGCGCGGCCCAGTCCGAGCCATTGCATCGCAAGCGCGGCGCCCCAACATGGCGTCGTTGGAGAGACCGACATCATGATGACGCTTTACTCCGGGACGACCGACCCGTTCAGCCAGCGCTGCCGCATCGTGCTGCACGAGAAGGGGATGGACTTTCAGATCATCGACGTCGATCTCGACCACAAGCCCGAGGACCTGGCGGTCATGAATCCGTACAACCAGGTGCCCGTGCTGGTCGAGCGCGACCTGGTGCTGCACGAATCGAACATCATCAACGAGTACATCGACGAGCGCTTTCCGCACCCCCAGCTGATGCCGGCGGACCCGCTGATGCGGGCGAGAGCGCGGCTGTTCCTGCACCGCTTCGAGAAGGAGCTCTTCTCGCACATCGACACGCTCGAGGGCAGCAACCAGAAGCAGCTCGACAAGGCTCGGGGCCTTGTACGCGACAGCCTGCTGCAGATCGCACCGGTGTTCACCAAGCACAAGTACATGCTCGGCGAGGACTTCTCGATGCTCGACGTCGCGATCACGCCGCTCCTGTGGCGGCTGGACTATTACGGGATCCAGCTGCCGAAGCCGGCGGCGCCGCTGATGAAGTACGCCGAGCGGCTGTTCTCGCGTCCCGCCTTCATCGAGGCGCTCACCTCCGCCGAACGGGGGATGCGGAAGTAGGACCGGTCGGGCGCGACGGTGCTATCCTAGTCTCCATGTCGGAGCAGTCCGCCAAGCCCTACCTGATCCGCGCCATCTGCGAGTGGTGCGCGGACAACGGCCTCACGCCGTACCTCGCCGTCAAGGTGAACGGCCAGACGCGCGTCCCGCCTGCCTACATCAAGAACGGCGAGATCGTGCTCAACATCAGCGTCGGCGCCACGCGCCGGCTCACCATCGACAACGAGCGCGTGCAGTTCACCGCGCGCTTCAACGGCGTGTCGCAGGAAGTGTCGGTGCCGGTGCCTGCCGTGTCGGGCGTCTTCGCCAAGGAAACGGGCTACGGATTCGCGTTCACGGTCACCGCGGATCCCGTCGCTTCGCTCGACGCTGCGACGGCGCCGACCGAATCGACCAAGCCCTCCGACGACAAGCCCCGCGGCCGGCCCAAGCATCTGCAGGTTGTAAAATAGCGCGCTGCAGCGGTGCCTCCGACGGCGAAGAATCGTCGCCACCGCATCGCAGCCCGCTCCACGCCGGCATAGCTCAGCAGGTAGAGCAGCGGTTTTGTAAACCGTTGGTCGGGAGTTCGAGTCTCTCTGCCGGCACCAACGATTACAAGGGATTAGCGACTTTTGCCGATCCCTTTTCCTTCCCCAGCGTAGCCAAATCGTAACCACCGAGTAGCGAATTGAGCCGGTTGGCGGCTTTCGCGAGATGGTCGGGCGCCAAGTGTGCGTAGCGTTCGACCATCACTGAAGACCTCCAGCCGCCGAGGCGCTGCAGCTCGTGCGTTGGCGTCCCCGCTTGCCGATGCCACGAGGCCCAGGTATGCCTCAAATCGTGCCAGCGGAAATTCTCGATGCCAGCACGCTTGAGCGCCTTTCGCCATGCCAGCGTATTGGCACTTCCGAGCGGCTTCCCTGCATAGGTAAACACTCGAACACGGTGCTTGCCGAGCTGTCGTCGCAAGACCTCCAGCGCGGTCGCGTTGAGCGGCACGGCAATCGGTCTGCGATTCTTCGATTGACCCGCGCTCACCCAAGCATGACCGGCCTCGAGGTCCACGTGCGACCACTCCAGACCGACGACATTCGACTGCCGCAATCCCGTGGCCAGCGCGAACAGGACGACATCCCGCTGATGCGCCGGCAACTTACCAAGAAGCGTTTCGGCCTGCTCCACGGTGATCGAGCGCTCCCGCCCAGGGGGTTCCTTGAACATCTTCACCTTCGGCGTCTTGTCGATCCATTCCCAATCGTCACGTGCCCGACGCAGAATGGCTCTGATTAGAGCCAAATACCGGTTGACCGTCGACTTGCCCGCCGTCTTGAGCTTCTCGGCCTTGACGCCGTCGATCACGTCGAGAGTAATCTCATCCAGCATCAAAGGCCCCAAGAGCGGATCGAGCCAGCGAAGCATGTTGACGTCTTCCCGGTGCGTGGCCTTGTCCGACGTTTCTACAAGCCAACGAACCACCGCTTCCTTCCATGCGCGACGCGGCTTGACGCCGAGCCGTTGCTGCTCCCACAGCGATACTTTCAGCTTGTCGTGGTACTCCTGGGCCTGAGATTTGTCTGCAGTCCCAGTGCTGCACTGTATTGTTGTTCCGCTGTGGCTGATCTTGACCCACCAATGCGGTGAGTCATTGCGTTTGTAGAGTGACATGGCTCCAACTCCTTGCGTTCACTCTGCAACACACGCCGGGGGTATTGTGACCGGATGTGCTCGATCAGGTCAACGTCGAGGAACACCCAGCACTTGCCGATCTTGGCGCCCGGAATCTCGCCGGCGCGAGCTTTCTCCTGCAGCGTCACCGGGTGAATGTGCAGGAACGCGGCGGCGGCTTGGAGATCGAGCGTGTTCATGCGCGAATCCTGTTGGCGTGTGTTGCGATCAATCCCTATCGACCCAAATAGACCGCGGTGATTTGCTCGCGGCCGTGGCCCATCTCGCGACTGATGACCTCCCGAGCCTGGCGATCGATTTCCCTCTGTTTCGGCGTGAGTTGCCTTGACTTAATGCCGCCACGCGCTGGGCACACCCAACCCGTCAATTCCTGATAACGCACCTGCGCGTAGAAATGGCGATGACCGTGGAAAGCGTGAATGCCGACCCGCTCGCACTGATACCGAAAATATTTGAGATAGTCGCGGTAGGTGTTGTAGCGAGGCGCGACGAGACTCTTGCCCTTGGCCAGCGCCTTCGCCTCGTCGACGAGTTGCCGCTGCGGCTGGGTGCGGATGGGAATCTCGCGTTCCCGTCCCCCCTTGGTCCAGGAAGCCTTGAGGACCAGTCGATCGCCGCGATCGGCCCACTTAGGGACGATCTTGATCGACTCTGCCCGGCGCAGGCCAAACAGTGCCTGCAGACAGAGCGACATGTGAATGAAGAGATCCGGAATTTGCTTGAGCTTGTCCATTTCGAGTTCCTTGGCTTTGCTTATGTTCGTGACGTACGCCCGCTCCGGGATGCCGTAGGCGGCATTGGTGCGGGCGATGATGTTCTCCTTGCCGATCTTCTCGGCCCACCAGCGCAATGCCGACATCCGGTTCTTGATGGTCCCCGGCGAGAGCTCCTCGGCCAGCCAGCGCTCGACCAGCTTCTCGACGTGCTTGGGCCTCAGGCTGTGGGCGTTCATGTGCCGGAAACCCATCTCGTGGAGCTGATCGGCGATGAGATCGAGGATGTGCTCCCGATCCGCCTGGGTGGCATAGCTGCCATCGCGGTTGTGGCGGCAGAGCTGCTTCAAGTCGTAGTTCGAATCGCGCATCGGTACCTCCGTTCAATTCCATTGCTCAGAGCCGCTAGA
>Ga0187776_10001655_pt1 | contig 11247 bp, 11 predicted proteins | sample 0216_BV02_MP12_2_FD_132426 | JGI IMG/M metagenome (GOLD analysis project Ga0187776, IMG submission 132426) | Tropical peat soil microbial communities from peatlands in Department of Meta, Colombia - 0216_BV02_MP12_20_MG | ecosystem: Environmental > Terrestrial > Soil > Wetlands > Peat | place...
TGGCCTTCAACGACTCGGTATGGGCCAAGTACAAGCTCGGAGAAGCCTTCAAGATCGACGATCCCGATACCAAGGCGCCCGCTGTCCGCAACCCATACTATCTGAAGCCTGGCGCCATCCCGGTGGCGGATGCTGCTCTGCAGAAGCTCATTGCACGGTCGAACATGAAGGTAGCGGCGTGCAACCTGGCTATAACTTTCTACAGTGGTATGGTTGCCCAGAAGATGGGCCTGAAACACGACGACGTGAAGAAGGATTGGACCGAGGCGGTGTATCCCGGGATCCAGATCGTCCCGTCCGGCGTGGTTGCATGCAATGGCGCAGCATCACGCGGTTGCGTCTACGTCTTCGCAGGTTGATCGGGAACCGGTAATCGTTGTTCGTAAGTAGATGTCGGCTGCGCGACGCGCAAGGGCGTCGCGCAGCATGGGGAGATTCCTATGTCGCGCACAGCCACCTTCGCTCTCTTGATCGGGCTGCTCCTTCCGTCCTCGCTGCCCGCGGCCGCGGGGTGGAACTACCGCATCGGGGAGCCAGCCCCAGAGTTTCAGCTCGAGGCGCTGGACGGCACTGTCTATCGTTCTGCGGATCTCAAGGGGAAGTGGGTAGTCGCAAGCTTCATGACGACCTGGTGCCCGTTCTGCAACGCGGCCGCGCCGCACTTCAATAAACTCAGTCAGGACTACAGCAAGCGCGGCGTCACAGCGTTCATCGTAGACGTGTCGGAAAAGCCTAGCATCGTCTCCGGCTGGGTCGCGAAGCTCAAGCTCAGCTGTCCGATCCTGCTCGATGACGGGGGAGCTGTCACCAGCAGCTACGCCCCACCACCGGACTTCGTGCCCGACCTCAAGCGCGAAGAGGTGATGATCGCCTCGTTCATGATCATCGACCCCGAGGGCACGATCCGTTTTCTCGCGCTCAACGAAGACGTCGCCAGCTTTGACGCCAGGCTGGTCAAGCTGCGCGAAACTCTGGACGCGCTGCTGCCGAAGCAGTAGATGTCTCAGCGTCTCGCCACGCTCGCCGTCCTCGCAGCGCTCGGCGCCGCGCCGGCGCAGGCGTTGGCGGCGGAAGTCGTGACTGTGCTTCCACCGCCCGACGTAGAGGTGAAACCGGGAATCAGCACGCGGGTCGCGATCCGGATCACAGTGAAGTCCGGCTATCATGTTCAGGCGAATCCTGTGGAGAACCCGAGCTTGATTCCGATCACGCTCAAGATGGACCCGGCCGACAACATATCCCTAGGAGATCCGCTCTATCCCGTCGCCAAGCGCATGAGGCTCCCCGGCGACACTCAGGACCTCGTCGTGTACGACGGCACCTTCGCCATCGGCCTTCCAGTCAAGGTCGCAAGCAGCGCCACGGCGGGCGCGACGGTGTCGCTGACTGGAAGTTTGCGATACCAGGCCTGTGACGACAGCCACTGTCTGTTTCCGGTCACGCTCCCTGTAGCCCTCGCAGTCAAGGTGGTACAACGTTGACCGGCATGCTCGCCGGACGCCTGAACAATCGCTTGTTCAGCCTGGGCGCTTTGGTCGGGGGGGCGCTGTGGTGCACGCTGATCGCAGTTGGCTTCGGCGCCGCGCCCGAAGACCAAATTGCTCGCCTCATGCGTGAGCTCTTGGCGCTGGCAAAGAGCGTGGGGCCACCGCCGCAGAAGAGCCCCGAGGCACCCCCTCAGTCCGTTTCCAACCTCCTAGGCTCCGGAGATTTGGAATTCAGCCTGGAGTTCGCGAGCCAGATCGGCGACTCGCAAAGCAGGGCCAATGCGCTTATCGCCATCCTCAACAAGACAAGTGAGCTCCGGGACCAGAACGAGGCTCACTCGCTGTTGGGCCGGATAGCGCACGCAGTGGCTGAAACAAATGATGAGACGGCTAAGGCGCGCGTTCTCGCCGATTGTGCCGCGGCAGCCGCGAAGCTGAACGATGCCGCCCAGATGCGCGATCTGCTCGCCCGTGCGCTGCGTTCGACGGAAAAACTTTCCGACGACACTGTCAGGGCGCGCCTCTTGGCGACCCTGGCCGAGATCGCGTCCAAGCTGGACGATGCCGGTCAGGCCCAAGCCCTCTTGCGCCAAGGATTGGATGCCGCAGACAGAATCGCCGACGATGCAACGAAGGCTTCGGTCCTCACCCGCCTCGGGATCGCGGCCGCGACTCTCGGAAATGCAGCGCAGGGACGCGAGCTCCTGGGTCGAGCACTGCAAACCGCTAACAAGATGGACGATGACCTGGCGAAGGCCACCGTGTTCGGTACTATCGCTCAAGGCGCGGCCAAGCTCGGCGATCCGGCAGCGGGACGCACGATCCTCGAAGACATCATCAGGGCAACGGATGGCATCGGGAACGATCTCGGAAAGGCACGTGTGCTGGCGAGCGTGTCGGGCGCGGCAACCGGCCTCGGAGACTCAGCTCAAGGGCGCGCCGTCCTAGCGGAGGTGGTAGCGGCCGCGGACAAGATCAGCGCGGAGTTCACAAAGGTCCGATGGCTGCTCGTTGCGCTGGTAGAAGCCGAGGTCAAGCTCGGGAACCCGGCGCTGGCGCGAGATATAACAGAGCGAGCCCTGCGCACCGCTGATATCGTGGACACGGACCTTGCCAGGATCCGGGTCCTCGAAAGCGTTGCTCTGGCTACGGGCAAGCTCAACGATCCGTCTCAGGCGCGGACTCTGCTTGGCAGTGTCATACAGGAGACCGGCAAGGTCTCAGACGCCGCGCTGAGACCGCGGGTGCTGATCAGCGTTGCACAGGTGGCCCGGAATCTCCCCGACCCAATGCAGGGGCGCGCGGTGCTCCAGGATGTGCTGTCAGCCGCAGGCAGCGGTCGTGGCGCAGCGGAGATGGCTGCGCTGTATCTGAGCCTCGCCGAGTGGGCGGCGAAGCTGAATGATTCGGAACAGGCGGTTGCGCTGTTGAGCAGAGCAGCACAGGAAACGGCTGCTATCGACAACGACTCGGCGAAGGCCCGTGCCGAGATCGCGTTCGCGGAGACTGCGCTCAAGATACGTGGCCGTGAGCAAGCGGATGCGGCGCTGGAGTCTGTAGCCGCCATGCGGCAACGCTTCGGAGCGAAGGTTGTCGCCGATTCCGATCTGGTGCGGGCCGCGGCCGTAGCAGCATCGCTGGGAAAGTGGCAACAGGCTGCGTCCCTGGCGGAACTCCTGGACAACGAGAGTGCGCGGCTCGATGCCCTGTCGCGCATCGTCGCTATATCGGGACGTTAGGCGGTCGGGGCAACGGCGTGGCGACTATTCACTGGATGACCTCGTCCTCTCGCAGCCGTATCGACTCCAGCACGGCGGTGTCGAGTACCCCTAGCGCAGTTAAAGCCAGGCCACCGGCGCCAAAAAGTGCGGTCATTGAATTACCTGGTGGGCACGTAGCAGGAACGTTTCGGGCACCACGATCCAGATCAGACGTGCCTCCCGCAAGTCCACGACCAGCTCCAACTCGGACACTTGCTCCACCGGCAGCTCAGCGGGATTCGCCCCCTTCAGGATTCTATCGACGTAGGGGGCCAAGGCGCGGCCGGTGTTCGTCAGGTTGGGCCCATAAGACAGCAGAACGCCCGAGTCGTGATATTCGGTAGCAGGAAAGATTGCAGGAAGTTTCGCCTTGCGCACGGCTTGTGCAATCTTCGCTCTGTTCACGAAGAAGAGGATCTCGGCAGCGATGACCACTCCGCCGGTCTTGCTGCGCGGCAGCCGGTTGAGAACCCCGTCGATTCCGCCTGCTGTCTGTACATCCAGGGACACCAAATGGACCCCGAGCGTACGTGCCGCCTCCTGCGCTTCCTTGAGCTGGCGCGCGCCTTGTGGATTGGCCGAATTCATCATGAAGACGATGTGATCAGCTTTCGGCGCCAGGGTTCGCAGCAGCTCCAGCCGTTTCCCGGCCAACTCCGTCGTGAGAAGCGATACACCGGTTGCTCTTCCGCCTGGCCGTGCCAAGCTCGCTGCCAAACTGGCCGCAACTGGGTCCCCTGAGACGAAAACGATCGGCGCGGTGGTTGCTTCTAGTGCAGCGCGTCCGGCCAGTGTGCTGCCCACGACGATCAAATCCGTTTTCTCGCGCGCGAGCTCTAGGGCGGCCGCTCGCAGGTCGCTGTCGGCGGAGCCTGATGCGCGCCAGTCGATAGCGATATTCTTGCCTTCCATATAACCAAGCTTGCGCAGCCCGTCACGCAACCCTTCAGCGAGCGCAGAGTTTGCAGGGATCATCAACGTCCCTACTCGCGGGACTCGGGGCGACTCATCCGCAGCCCCCCTCGCAGGGGGCACCACCCACATCGAAGCGCAGAGCAAAACAGCTAGTAAACCGCATGGAGCACAGCGCAGCGCGTCCAGAATCGACGTTCCTCGTCGCTCGCTGCTCGTCTGCTGCGCCCAAGGCACGGCGGGAGTGCAGAGAGCAAACGCAGCCACGAGCATTCCGCTTTGGATACCTCTGAACCGGCGCAAGCACCGGGGCTTCACCTGTTTGTCGCCTCTGCGCCGAGTATGCCGCCGACCGCGACCCAGTGTGTTCCATCGAAGCGCATCATCTGCATTTGCTTGAGCGGGTGGTAGTCGGAGGCGCTGGTATTGATCGTGATGCCGGGGAGCAGCATGGGCAGTTCGACGTTTTTCAGGCTTGCTGCCTGCCGGATGATGTTCTCGCGCGTCAGGTCGTCACCGCACTGCTTGAGCACCTGCGCCAGCGTCTGCGCCTGCGTGTAGCCTTGCACATGCCGCTCGTCGTAAGGGTCGCCGGCGGGGTAATACTTTTTCATGAACGCGAAGTAATCGCGCCCCGCCGCATCGTTGGCCCAGTTCGGATCGTTGACGTCCTTCATGAACGTCGCGGTCATCGCGCCGATGGACTTGTCCACACCCGCCACCTTGAAAGTCTGCGCGATGGATCCGGCCGGTATGGCGAGAATGTGTTGCGGCTTCCAACCCATGTCGTAGGCCTTGCGGATGGCCTGCGCTGAAAAGCGGCTGAGCGAGTAGTGCAGCAGAACGTCCGCTCCCGAAGCCTGCAGCGTGATGATCTGTTGGTCCACGGTCGGGTCGCTGACCTCGTACGAGACCTCCGCCGCGATCATCTTGGCTGCCTTGTCACCCAACCCCGCCTTCAGTCCCCCCAGCATCTCCTTGCCGAAGTCGTCGTTCTGGTACAGCACCGCAATCCGCGCATCGGGTCGGCTCGACAAGATGTAACGAGCATGGATGCGCGCTTCGGTCTGCAGGCTCGGTTGCCATCCCATCGTCCACGGGTAGTTCTTGGGATCGCCCCAACGCGACAAGCCCGTGGTGATGAAGATATGCGGCACCTTGTTCGTGTTGAGATACTTGTGGATCGCGGTGTTGGCCGCGCTGCCGAGGCTGCCGAAGATGAGCAGTACGTTGTCCTGCTCTACCAGCTTGCGCGTCTGCTCCAGCGTCTTGGGCGGCTGATAGGCATCGTCGAGGCTCAGCAGCGTGACTTTCCGTCCGTTGATCCCGCCCTCGTCGTTGACTTTGGCGAAGTAGGCCAGCATCGCCTTGCCGATGTTGCCGTTAGCTGACGCCGGTCCGCTGTAGGGCATGGTCTGGCCGATCTTGATCTCGGCGTCGGTCACGCCAGGGCCGTACTTCTTCTCGGCGACCGCCGGAGCAACCGCCAGCAGGGCTGCCGAAAACAGGACGAGCGTCGCGCCTCGCCTCACGGCGAAATGATCTCCCCGAACAAGACCCACTGTTTGCCATCGAAGCGCTGCAGCTGCATTTGCTCGAGCGGCGAATGGTCGTCCGGCCCCGTGTTGACGCGGATGCCGGGAAGCAGAACCGGCAGCTCCAGGTTCTTCAGGTTCTCCGCCTGGCGCATGACGTTTTCCCGCGTGAGGTCGTCTCCGCACTGCTTGAGCACCTGCACGAGCGTCGCCGCGGTGCCGTAGGCATACACGTTGTAGAGATCCTCCGTGTCGCCGTCCGGATAGTATCGCTTCATGAAGGCCAGCCACTCCTGGTAGCCGGGGTCGTTTTGCCAGTGGCTGTCGGTCGGATCTTTCAGGTAGGCGCCGCTCACGATGCCCACTGATTTCTCCAGGCCCGCCGGTTTCATGACCGTTGCCGCCGAGGCAGAGGGATTGCTGACGAACTGCAGGGGACGCCACCCGATGTCCCAGATCTTTCGAATTGCCTGCGCAGTGGTTTTCCCGGAGCCAAAGTGGAAGAAGGTGTCAGCTCCAGACGCGCGCAGCGAGATCACCTGCGAATCCACGGTGGGATCGGTGATCTCGTAGGAGGCTTCCGCCACGATCATCTGCGCCGCGCGTTGACCGAGACCCTCGCGCAGGCCGCGCATGTAGTCCTTGCCCACATCATCGTGCTGGTACAGCGCGGCGATTTTCGCGTCCGGGCGAGCCTTCAGCAGGTACTTTCCATAGACTCGCCCCTCGGCCGTGTAATTGACGCGCCAGCCCATGCTCCAGGGAAAGGTCTTGGCATCGGCCAGCTCCGCACCGCCGGAAGTCACGAACAGGTGAGGGACTTTCCTCGCATTGAGATACTTCAAAATCGCGGCATTGGTAGGCGTGCCGAAGGAGCTGAAGATCATCAGCACCTCGTCCTGCTCGACCAGTTTGCGGACCTGCTCGACAGTGCGCGGCGGGCTGTAGCCGTCGTCCAGGCTGAGCAACGTGATCTTCCGGCCGTTGATACCCCCGCGTTCATTCACCATCCGGAAGAAGGCCATCTGCGCTCTGCCGTAGGTGCCATATACGGAATTCGGCCCGCTGTAGGGCATCGTCTGCCCGATCTTGATTTCGGTGTCGGTGACGCCGGGGCCGTACTTCTTTTCGGCGAGAGCCGGAGCGGCGGCGAGCAGCAGTCCTACGAGCAGGAGAGGCGGCGCGCGAAGCGTGACAGGGTGGTTAAGCATCTCGGCTAGGCGACAGCGATCGCATGCGCGATCTCACCTCGCTCGATGGTGTAGGTTTGCTCCACGAAGGCGACTCGCTTGACGTCGGACTCGGCTACCAGGATGGATACTCCTGTGCGCTGCACGTCGCGGATCGTCGCCGCCAGCTTCTCGCCCATTCCCGGCGACAGGCCTTCGAAGGGTTCATCGAGCAACAGCAGCTTGGTGGCGCTCATCAACGCTCGCGCCAGCGCCGCCATCTTCTGCTGCCCGCCGCTCAGCTGCGCCGCGCGCCGGCTCGCCAGCGCCGCGAGATCGGGCATGAGCTCGTACACGTGCTCAAGGCGGCGCGGGGCGTTCGCGGCGCCGCCCGACCACGCCGGCAGCAGCAGGTTGTCGGCAACGGTGAGGCGGCCGATCAGCCGTCGGTCCTCGGGCACGTAGCCGATGCCGAGCTGCGCGCGCTTAAATGCAGGGATCTGAGCAAGGTCGACTCCGTCCACGCTTATCTTCCCGCCCATCAGCGGAAGAAGACCCATCACGCTGCGGAGCGTGGTCGTCTTTCCAGCGCCGTTGCGACCCACGAGCGCGACCAGGCCACCGGCAGGAACGGCAAGTGACACGCCGCGCAGGACTTCAGCGCCCTGGATCGCCACCTTGACGCCGTCGATTTTGAGCATGTGCTCAGACATGGCCCAGCACCGCTCTGCGCACCTCAGGATCCGCCAGCACGGCCGCAGGCTCGCCCTCTGCGATGACCAACCCCTGGTCGAAGACCAGCACGCGCTGGCTGTAGCGCTGCACGACGTCCATGTCGTGCTCGACGAAAATGGTGGTGATGCCGCTGCCGCTGAGCACGTCGACTAGCGTGTCCATCACTTCGAACTTGTCTTCGGTGCTGACACCAGCGGTCGGCTCATCCATCAGCAGCAGGCGCGGCCGCAGCGCGACGGCAAGCGCGATGTCGAGCAGCTTGCGGCTGCCTTCCGGGAGCTCGCTGACCTGGCGGTCGGCGTACACATCGAGGCCGAACTGAGCCAAAGTTTGCACACCCTCCTTACTCCAGTCTGAACGCTTCAGTGGCCCCCACATTCCGATCTTGCCCGCGCGCGCGGCAAGCGACAGCAGCACCGTCTCCAGCACCGTCATGCCGAGATAGAGCTGGGGAATCTGGAACGAGCGGGCTACGCCAAGCCGCGTGATCGCGCGCGGGGGCAACGCCGTCGTATCCTGCCCGGCAAGCAGAATGCGGCCGCGCTCCGGTCTCAAGTAACCGGTGGCGAGGTTCAGAAACGTCGTCTTGCCGGAACCGTTCGATCCGATGATGCCCACCACCTCGCCCTGCTCCACGCGCATGTTGAGGTCTTCCGCTGCGCGCACGCTGCCGAAGAAGCGGGTCAGGCCGACGGTCTCAAGCAAAGCGCTCATCTGTCGCCTCGCTTCCATGCCAGCGTGGTCAGGCTCCACACTCCGCCCGGCAGGAAGAAGATGATCAGCAGCAGGACGATCCCCAGGGTCATCTGCCAGGTGTAAGGCGAGATCTCAAAAGCGTAGTTGCGCACGAATTCGAAGAGGATCGACCCGATGATTGGAGCCAGGACGCTTCCAGTGCCACCCAGAATCGCGACGAAAACGAACTCGCCGGACTGGGACCAAAACGCCAAATCGGGCGTGATGTGCCCCACCGACAAGGCGATCAGGCCGCCAGCGACGGCTGCTAGGCCGCCCGCGATCACATAGGAGACGTAAACAGCGCGCCACACCGAAACACCCATGTACTCGACGCGCACCTCGTTGTCGCGGATCGCGCGCAGCGTGTACCCCAGGGGGGAAGCGAAAAACCGGTAGGTGAAGTACACCAGCAACGTCGCCAAGATGACCGTCACCTCGTACATGGCGAAGCGTAGCGACGAGGCGCCGAGGTGGAAACCAGCGAGCGTCGGCTCCCCGATGCCGAGGCCGTCGGTGCCGCCGGTGACCGAATAGAACTTCAGCAGGATGCCGTACAGCACCATGGAAAAGGCGAGATTGAGCAGCGCGAAGTACACGGCGCGGTAGCGGGCAACCAGCAACCCGAGGAATGCGCTCATCGCCACGCCCGCCAGCAGCGCCAAGGCGAGCAGCACAACCACTTCCCTTACAGCCAGATATTTGACCGCCATCCCCGCGGCATACGCGCCCACTGCGTAGTACAGAGCGTGGCCAAATGTGAGCAGTTTGCCGCGCAACAGAAGCACGACGCCGAGCACGGCTAGCGCCTTGGCGCCGGCAACGGTGAGCAGGAACAAGATCCAGCCGGACAGGAGCAGCGGCGCGCCGACTAGCAGGACAAGCGCCCCCAGTGCGAAATAGGCGACGGTGCGGGCGCGGGTGGTCATGAATCGGCCACCTCAGATCCTGCGCACCTCGACCTCCCCGAAGAAGCCCTGGGGCCGGAACAGCAGCACCAGCGCCATGATCAGGTAGATCGCAAACAGATCAAGCTCGGGAAAGAAGTACACCGCGGCGGAGCGTGCCAGTCCTACGACAACAGAACCGAGCGCCGCTCCACCGATGCTCCCCAGACCGCCGATCGCGATGACCGCAAAGGAGGTGACCAGCACTTCGGCGCCCACGCCAGGCGCCAAGGAGAACATCGGCGCCGTGAGAGCGCCTCCGAGCGCGGCCAGGACAGCGCCTGCTGTGAAGGCCCAGGTATACACGCGCGGCACGTTGATACCGAGCGTCAAGCTGACCTCGCGATCGACGATCACCGAGGCGAGGACCTTACCCAGCCGCGTGCGCGTGACGATAAACCAGAGCAATCCGCCCATCGCCAGCGCGATCGCTGTAAGCAGGAACGGATACCAGGCATAGTTGATGCCGCCCAGACGAACGCGTCCGAGATAGCTGTAGGGCATGTCGGCGAAGATCGGGTTGACGCCCCACACGAGCTTGACGACGTCTTCGAGGATGAGAGAGATGGAGAAAGTGAGCAGAAGCTGCACCTCCTCGTCGCGCGAGTAGACCCGCCGTAAGAACACGCGTTCGATGAGCGGACCGATTGCGAGGCCGACGACGACTGCGGCAACGAACAGGAGACCGTATGCAAGCGCAGGCACCGACCCCGTCGCCGCGTAGCGCAGCACCAGGGTCGCACCCAGGTACGCACCCAGCGCATAGAGGTTTCCATGCGCCAGGTTGAGGACGCGCAGGACGCCGTACGTGAACGTGAGCCCCGCCGAAACGAGGAACAGCCACGAGGCGTATGTGAGCCCGTCCAGTGCGACAACCAGAAGAAGGCGCACTGGGGCCTTTCAGCGACTCAGCGTGTTCGCTCGTCCGAGTCCGGGCTACCGGCCGTTAGCACTGCGCGCCGGGGAAACCGCGGTCGATCCACTCCAGGCTCTTCATCCCGTCGGGCGGGTTCACGCATTTCGCCGGGAACATCCGGATCTCTGAGAACACATTCACCCCGAGAGCAGAGTCGTACTTGAGTATGGCGTAGCCCGCCGGCTGGGCCGCTTGATGCCCAGCACCGATCGCCATGGCGACCCGTCCGCTCGGGGTGTCGAACTCAGACCGCTCCAACGCAGCGGCGACTTCCTCCGTGGTCGGCCAGCGGCCGGCCGCCTTGATGGCTTTCTCGTAAGCCGCGCGCAGCCCCTGCAGCCCCTGAACGTAGTGGTAGGCGCCATGGGCGATGTAATCGTTCTTGGCGAGCCCGTATTTCTGCCGATACAGTGTGATGAACTCCTTGCGCAGCGGGTTCTTTTCCATTTCGGGCGACACGATGCCATTCGGCCCGCGCGAGCCAATCAGCACCCCTGGGGCGATATCCTTGATATCGGAACCCGTGTTGTTGACCACCACCAGACTCTCGTCGAATAGCCCCCTCGCCTTGGCCTGACCGGCAAAAGTTACCAAATCGCCGCCCCAGAAGCTGGTGAAGATGACGGTGGGCTTCTCCACCAGCAGTTTCGAGATCTCGGCAGAATACTCGCCGGCGAACAGCTTGGGCCAGAGCGCGTCGACCACCTGCACGTCCGGCTTGAGCTTGCGCATTGCGCGCTGGAACACCTCCCAGGAATCGCGGCCCCACGCATAGTCCTGGTTGATGCCCGCTATGGTCTTGACCTCCGGGTGGATGCTCAGCACGTAACGAGCGGCACCCACTCCGTCGATGACCGTGTGCGAGTTGGTCCGGAACACGTAGGGATGCTTGGCTTCCTCGAACACCCGGTCAGTCCCGCAGTCGGAGAGGATGGTGAGGACCTTCAATTCGTCAGCCACTGGGGACACGGCAAGACAGTTGGCGCTCGAGATGTAGCCCATCACCGCGCTCACTTTTTCATCCAGCGCCAGACGGCGGAACTCGGTCACA
>Ga0187776_10001656_pt1 | contig 11244 bp, 10 predicted proteins | sample 0216_BV02_MP12_2_FD_132426 | JGI IMG/M metagenome (GOLD analysis project Ga0187776, IMG submission 132426) | Tropical peat soil microbial communities from peatlands in Department of Meta, Colombia - 0216_BV02_MP12_20_MG | ecosystem: Environmental > Terrestrial > Soil > Wetlands > Peat | place...
GGCCCTACGGGCAGTCTGGTCCTCTCCAGCTCACTCTCGCAAAATCGTCCGTGCCGATCAAGAATCGGCTGAATCAGAAGAGATTGCGACGACACGATCCGAACCGACGAGTAAGCCGGCGCCGCCGGCCACCAACGGTCAAACTCCGGCGATGCTCGGGCGATACAAAGTATTGAAGGAACTCGGGCGTGGCGCGATGGGAGTGGTGTACCTCGGAAAAGACCCCAAGATCCAACGATTCGTCGCCATCAAGACCATGAGGCTCGACGAAATCGATGACGACGAGAAACTGCGGGATTTCAAAGCCCGATTTTTCCGGGAGGCTGAATCGACCGGGCGCATGTCCCACCCTAATATCGTCACGATCTATGATGCTGGAGAAGAACAGAACTTAGCCTTTATTGCGATGGAGTTGCTCGAGGGAACCCCCCTTAAACAATATGCGAGGAAACCGAACCTGCTCCCCCCGAAGGACGTCGTTTCGATGCTCGCAACTGTTGCTGATGCCCTCGATTACGCCCATCAGCAAGGCGTTGTCCATCGAGACATCAAGCCAGCCAATATCATGATCACGAAGGATCAGACCGTGAAAGTGATGGATTTCGGCATCGCCAAGATGGCATCGACCAACAAGACCCAAACTGACATCGTCCTCGGAACGCCAACTTACATGTCGCCGGAGCAGATCGCCGGCAAGAAGGTTGACGGACGCTCCGACATCTTCTCGCTGGGAATCGTCCTGTTCGAGCTTCTTGCAGGACAGCCACCGTTCACGGCCGACAACTTATCAGCTCTACTCTTCACCATCACACACAACCCCCATCCCGCGATTCACTCGTTTCGGAAGGATCTTCCCCCGGTGGTGCAGGAGATTCTCGATCGAGCATTACAAAAAGAGTTGCCTCAACGATACCGTCGGGCGGGAGAGTTCGCCCAGGATCTTCGCGCCTGCCTTCAGAGCCTGGCCGCTTGAGAAGGGTCCATCATGCCGATCGAGATCCTCCACTGCGCGAAATCGGATGTCGGACTCAAACGCCACCGCAACGAAGACCGTTTTTGCGCGAATCACGATCTCGGACTGTACGTCGTCTGCGACGGAATGGGCGGAGAAAATGCCGGAGATATCGCCAGCACCCTTGCGGTCGACACCATTCAAACGTATATGGCGGACACAGCCCGTCAATTCGACCTGCCCTTCGTCGGTCCGTACGACGCGACCGTCTCCCCCATGACAAATCGCCTCGCCAGCGCCATCAGACTGGCCAACCAGACCATTCATCAAGAGTCCTGGACACGGCCAGACTGTGTCGGTATGGGTACCACCGTGGTGGCGGCGCATCTCTCCAACGAGACGCTCTCCATCGCCCATGTCGGGGACAGCCGACTCTACCTCGTGCGCAGCAACACCATTCATGGGTTGACGACGGATCATTCGTGGGTGGCCGACCAAGTCCTGAACGGGCTTTTGACGGAAGAAGAGGCAGAGCAGTCATCGCGTAAAAACATCGTCACGCGTGCGCTCGGGGTCGAAAGTACCGTAGAGGTAGAACTCAGCGAAGTGGCGGTCATGTCGGGCGATGTGTTCTTGCTCTGCTCCGACGGACTGACCCGAGGCGTCCGAATTCCAGAAATTCTCCGGGCACTCCGTGATGAGGACACCGTGGAATCGAAAGCCAATCGATTGATCGCGATGGCCAATCAAGCCGGAGGAGATGATAACACCACCGTTCTGGTTGTCACGGTTCAACAAGACGATCAGCCGGGGTTGTGGGAACGATTTCGTACACAATTCTTGTGACCATATGAACCGAGACTGAAAAAGGAGGAATCGCCGATGCCGCACACTGCAACCGCACATGGGAAGCTGCTCGTCAAATTACACGGCCAAGCTTCGAGGATGATCGACCTGGTGACAGAGGGCTTTGCCATCGGACGCAAGGCTGATAACGATCTTGCGATCGACGATCAGAGTATCTCGAGCCACCACGCACGAATCATCAAGGTACAGTCGGTCTTTTTTATTGAAGACTTGAAGAGCACAAACGGCACGTCCGTCAATGAGAAACGAATCGAGCGACATCAGCTTCGAGACGGGGACATCATCTCGATCGGTCAACACCGTCTGATCTTTCAAGACATCAGCACGGCAGAAACCACACCCACCGCCGCATCCATGGATATGGACAAGACGATGGTCCTGACGGGCGGGAGTCAACTTCAGGGTCTCGCGGCTCCGGCCGCACGCCTCCTGGTTACGTCGGGCAAAACCGATCAAATGGAATACACCCTGGCCAAGCCGGTTGCGCTCATTGGCTCTCAAGAGGATGCGACGATTCGCCTGACTGGATGGTTCGTGCCCAAAGCCGCCGCACGCGTCACCCGGCGAGGGCTTCAGTACTCGATCAGTCCGGCACAGAGGACCAAGAAAGTTCTCGTCAATGGAAAGGAAGTCGTCACGCAGCAGGAACTGAAAAACGGCGACCAAATTGAGGTAGCGGGCGTCACGCTCTCATTTTTCCTCACGCCCTCTTCGAAAACCCATCCTCGGTAGCGGTCAGAGATTAGTGTTTGAAGTATAGCGTACCCTTCGGCAGAGTTTGATAGCACCGATCCGATACCTCCTGCGCATGATCTTGGAGGCACTGTACCAGGTTGCCTGCCCCTGGCGTCATCGATATGCAGTATCGCCTGACATCCTCTTGACAGGCCGTGATCATCCTCGTTCGCTCTTCTCTCCACTTGACGAAGCGTTCCCGTATCAGCTGTTGACACGGAAGAGCAAGTTGAGACATGCGCTGCTCAATGCATTGACGACGCAGGGGACCATCCGACGAGGCGGGACAGACCTGTTCGATTTCAGCCTCGCACTTGAGTTTAGTGACTTGCTGAGACCGAGCATCGCTGACCATTCCTGTGGGAATGTCCGCCTGGGGACGTTGAGCCGGTGCATTCTCCTTTTGGACAATCGACTGGTCCTGCGAGGGCAGGGGCGGCGATGTCGGAATGGTCAGATCGAGAGTCGGTACTGTTGCAGGCGGTGGCACCGCCGCTGCTGCGGCACGAGGAGGGTCGATTGCCGTGAGCTCCTGCTGGGAAGGGAAACTTGAGACGATCGTGCCCCACACAAGCCCCAGACTCAGAGTGGTAACGAACCAAAGGAACACTCTGCCGGACGACCCTTGTTGAGTCATAGCCCTGCCTCCTCTGAAATCACCTCAGCATAGGCCAAGCCTGCATAAAAATCGATGAAATGTCCGGTTTTCGCGCGTGAGCGAGGAGCGAGGTTCGTCAGAACAAGACGACGTTGGTGCCCGGATGGAATACGCTAATTCTCAGGGGTTTCGACAATGTGATTTTCGAATCGAGTGCAGCCTTCTGCCAACAATCGATTAGTCAGCATTTCTCCCGGCCATTCAATGGGCAAATCAGCCGTAAACACCCACACATCCGGCGAGGTCCATACCGGTCCATGCTCCTCGGGCAATTCAGGATCGAACAGGTCCGTCCAGACCGGCATGTACACACCGTTTCCACATTGGGTGTGAAGATGGACGATCGTGCGAGCCCGCACCAAGGGATCCAAGTCCCGCCATACGGCCGCTGTTTCATCGGCCAGCCGATGAAGACGAACCGCATTTTGCGCATCAAATAGTGCGTAGGCGGCATAGACTGGAGCTTCGATCGCGTCGGGAGCAAAGGCTAGCTCCGGACATTGTTCGACCAAGCCTTCCGACAACGCACGACGGTGTCGGTCCTCCAGCGAGTCCGGCAACCCGGCGTCCGGTGCCCCAATCAACTCAAACAACAGAAAGGCCGTATTTTCGACGGGGGGATAAAGTCGAGCGGCGATGGTCTGCGCCCGCTGGGAATCAGCCACGGCATTCACGTGTTCATTAACGGATTGAAGCGTCAATGGCTCCAGCGTCGCATCCGTAAGTAATCGCGATTCCACCCGGACGACAGTCCCAGCCGGAAGACGAAGGGCACGATGGAGCAAATTCGCTGTGGCGACGGGGTCAATCTTGAGCTTCAACGGATGGCTTAGATTCGCCTGGAGCGGAAGGGCTAACGCCGCCATGACGGCATATAGCGGCTTCTCGTCAGCTTCCTCGTCTAGCAACACCGTGCACGTGGATTCAGCCAGCAGATCGAAGAGCCACTCCGCCATATCCTCATCAAGCGCGGCAAGCACCGTCAGCAGATCGTGTTCCCGCCCCTGTTCGATAAACGCCTGGAGCGTGTCAATTGCCGCACCGGTATCACCATGGTCATGGCGGCGCGCATTGATCAGATGAATCAAGTCCCGCGTAAGGGGATCCGGACGTGACCAGCTCAGCATGCTGCACTCCCGCAAAACCGGCAACGCACTACACGAACCGGTTTGTGTCCAGCCACCATGTTGCCAAACTTTCGCCCGAGGAGCAAGCACCAGATAAGTTTAATTCTCGTCGGCGATCTTCTGTGTCGACTGTTCATCATTCACCGATCACCTTGACCAGCACCCGCTTGCGTCTGCGTCCATCGAATTCCCCATAGAAGATTTGCTCCCACGGTCCGAAATCCAATCGGCCCTTACTAATCGCCACCACCACTTCCCGCCCCATCAATTGCCGTTTGATGTGGGCGTCGGCGTTATCCTCGCCAGTCTCGTTGTGACGATAGGAGGCTGCTTGCGGAGCGATGGCTTCGAGAAACCGCTCGTAATCTTGCAAAAGCCCCGGCTCATCGTCGTTGATATACACGCTCGCCGTGATGTGCATGGCATTGACGAGGACGAGTCCTTCGACGACGCCGCTCTTCCGGACGACAGTTTCAACCTGAGGAGTGATGTTCACGAACGCACGCCGTGTCTTTGTTTCAAACCAGAGTTCTTCTCGGTAGGACTTCATTGCCGTCAACCAGTGGGAATGGCATTCTGCCCAATGTACCCTGATGGAAGCAAGCAAGGGCTCGCGCATCTTGACCATTGGCCAGCTCCACGGTCTCAGTATACGGTATAATGGGAACCATGCCTCGACCAGGCACGTCCGGCAAGAGCGGCCCTCCAAAGACTCCCTCTCTCCGATTCTCTGCCAATGCGCTTACTGTGCTCCGTCGGCGTTATTTGGCCAAATCTCCGACGGGAACAGTCATCGAAAAACCGGCGCAGTTACTGTGGCGAACCGCTTCGGACATTGCGTTAGCCGAACGACTTTATCCGGCCAATGGCCGGCTGGCACATGCAGCCCGGCGATTCTATGAATTAATGGCCCGACTCGAATTTCTTCCCAACTCGCCGACCCTCATGAACGCCGGGCGGCGACTGCAACAACTCTCTGCATGCTTCGTCCTTCCGGTGGAAGACTCTTTGGATTCCATTTTCGAGGCTGTGAAATTCCAGGCCCTGATTCATCAATCTGGAGGCGGGACAGGCTTCTCGTTCAGTCACCTCCGCCCAAAAGACGATCGCGTCGCCTCCACCAGTGGAGTTGCGTCAGGGCCGGTCTCCTTCATGCGGATCTTCAATATGGCCACAGACGTCATCAAGCAAGGCGGTACGAGACGTGGGGCCAACATGGGTGTGCTGCGGGTGGACCATCCGGATATTTTAGAGTTCATCGGGATCAAGCAAAACCTGAACGAGATGACGAACTTCAACTTGTCCGTTGGGATTACCGATGCGTTTATGCAGGCCGTCGAACGCAACCGCACGTACTCATTGATTAATCCCCATGACGGGTCAACGGTTCGGCACCTCTCTGCTCGTATGGTCTTTGACCGTCTCGTCGAAGCGGCCTGGGCGACCGGCGAGCCGGGTATGATCTTTCTCGACACGGTCAACCGAGCCAACCCAACGCCTCAACTCGGCACGATCGAGTCGACCAACCCCTGCGGCGAACAACCGTTGCTGGCCCATGAATCCTGCACGCTGGGGTCGATCAACGTCGCCAGGTTCGTCTCTCCCTCGACGACTCTCCCCACGGTGGATTATGAAAGGTTGGGTGCCACGATTGCTCTCGCCGTCCGCTTTTTGGACAATGTCATCGACCGAAACCACTATCCTCTCCCCCAAATCGCTGCAGCGACAAGGCGGACAAGGAAAATTGGACTGGGCATCATGGGATTCGCCGATCTTCTGATCGCCCTGAACATTCGGTACGACACTCCGGAAGCTCTGACGGTAGCGGAATCGTTGATGAAATTTTTCCAAGCCCGCGCACACGAGGCTTCGGCGCATCTCGCCGCCGTACGCGGGACATTCCCCGCCTATCGAGCCAGCCGACTTAGCACCATAGGTCAGCGCCGTCGCAATGCCACTGTCACGACGATCGCTCCTACCGGCACCATCAGTATCATCGCCGATTGCTCGCCCGGCATTGAACCGCTCTATGGCGTGCGAGTCGTCCGTACCGTGATGGAGGATGTTCGTCTTACCGGCTTGCATCCGATGTTTGCTCACCGCGCACGTGCGCTCGGCCTCGATCTTGCGAAACTTGAACGAGACGTGGCGGCCCACGAATCTATTCAACATCTCACACAGATCCCTGCGGAACTTCGTCGACTGTTCGTTACCGCACATGATGTGGCTCCCGAGCAGCACGTCCGAATGCAGGCAGTGTTCCAACGATACAGCGACAGCGGCGTGTCAAAAACCATCAACTTGCCGGCGACGTCCACTCAGGCAGATGTTGCCGCAGCCTTTCGCTTGGCCTATCAACTGGGGTGCAAGGGCTTAACCGTGTTCCGTTCAGGGAGCCGAGAAAAACAGGTTCTCTCCTGCACACAGATTCTGGCTTGTTGATCCGTGTAAGCCTAAAACCAGCCGGCGAAATTCCCGAACGAAATTGACACCATCGGAGGATGGTGATAAGTACTTCTCCAGATTGACCATAATCTACGATCTTGCCTCGTGCGCTCAGCAGGGAGGTATGCGATGGCGGCCTTCACAGATTGCTTGAGTATACCAGGGACCCCCTTTCAATGGAGTCTCCTGTTTGCCCGTCAGCCAGAACCGGACTTGGAGTTCACCGATGAGGAACTTGAACAAACAACGACCACACGTCCGATGTCCCCAATGAAGCCGGGGAAAAAGTCCGGCGGAGGACGGCCCATCATGTGGGTCTTGCTGCTGATTCTTGTCGGCGGAATCGCGTATGTCGCCATGGAACCGGAGATGCTGACGGAGTTGTTGAATCCCATCTTAGGCGAGAACGCTCCCGTAGCAGGACCGGCGCCACGAGCGATCACTCCCAAGCCTCAACCTCCCGCAACTACAGCCCCCGTTCCGGCTCCAGCACCAGAGCCGGCGCCGACTATGGCAGCTCCTGCGCCGCCGGCTCCGGCCATGGCATTGCCCGGTGCAGCTCCAGCGCCAACCCCAACTGCACAACCAGCAACCGCGGCTATTCCCATGTTTGCCGAAGGCCAGAAGGTCACCGTCACGTCAGACCCGACGGCGCCAGGGGAAGGTATCCCGCTCTCCGTGGATTCCTCGGGGGCGAAACCCGGCGCGATCGTGAAACCGGGCGTGACGCTCACGGTCTTAGATGGAGAACTACAAGGAAACAGCTGGGTCTATTCGGTCCGGACTGATGAGGGCACGAAAGGGTGGGTGCCGGAGAAGCGGCTTCGTTTGAAGTTCTGATCCTCACATCCCAAGTCTTTCTCTTCTTCTCTCGAAATCAGCAGGGCGTTGACGGTTCCGCTCTATGTTATAATCCGCCGATTTCACACCCGCATTTTATGTTCGGTGGCTATGGGTCAACTGGCTGCGGTGATCTTTGACTTCGACGGTGTGATTGCCGATACCGAACCCCTCCACTTTGCCGGATTTCGCCGGACGCTGGCTGAAATTGGTATCACCCTGAACGAATCCGACTATTATGAGAACTATTTAGGCTATGACGACCGGGGCTGTTTCATCGCTGCCCTGGAGGCATACGGTCACCCCACCAATCCCGTCGTTATCACCCGTTTGATGGAACGGAAAGCTCAGGCCTATCTTGAATCGATTCGGGAAGATCTGATCATTTTTCCCGGCGTCCACGAATTGGTGCAGGAAACAGCGACTTCCTATCCGTTAGCGATTGCATCCGGGGCTCTCCGGCACGAGATCGAATTGATTCTTGAGCAGGCGGGACTGCGAAAACACTTTTCACACATCACAAGCGCGGAGGACGTGACTCGGGGCAAACCGGATCCGCAACCTTTCCTCCATGCGCTGCAAGGTTTGAATCGGCTACAACGGGGGCAGGAGATTGCTCCTGAAGCCTGTTTAGTCATAGAAGATTCGATTCCGGGGATTCGGGCAGGTAAGGCCGCCGGCATGAGGGTGCTCGCCGTCGCGAACACCCACACTCTGCAGGATCTCCACGAAGCGCATGCCGTCGCCCACAGCCTCAGTGAAGTCCGTTTGTCTGAACTACACGAGCGGTTATGGCCCAATCGATCGATGGACCCGAAGGCGCGATGACTCCTGCAGAAGCTCAAGCCTATTGCACGGCCTTCACCAAGAAGAGCGGGAGCAACTTCTACTACTCCTTCCTCTTTCTGCCTCGCGCACGCCGGCAAGCGATGTATACGGTCTATGCCTTCTGCAAAGAGGTAGACAGCGCCGTCGATGAACCCCCACCAGGCAGCAATCCTCGTGAGGAACTGCGCCGATGGCGGACAGAGCTTGAGGCGGCCTATCACGGCACTCCTACTTTCCCCGTCACGATCAGTCTGGCCGAGCATGCTCGACATCTCTCCATCCCCCAAGTCTATTTCGAAGAATTGATCAAAGGGGTCGAGATGGACCTGATGGTGACGAGCTATAAGACGTTTCGCGACCTTTCCCTCTATTGTTATCGGGTCGCGTCCGTGGTGGGACTGATCTGTCTGCATGTGTTCGGCACCACCTCGGCACGGGCGCAAGACTATGCCGTCGACCTTGGCATGGCATTTCAACTCACCAATATTCTGCGCGATCTTGGAACCGACGCCGCTCAGGGCCGTGTGTATCTGCCCGAAGAAGATCTGGAAAAGTTCGGCTGTTCGGCCGAACTTCTACGACGCCGGCAGGACAGCCCCCCGTTGCGAGAACTCATCCGTTTTGAAGCCGCGAGGGCACATGCCTACTATGACAAAGCGGCTGCCGCACTGGAAGCCTTGCCCACCAAGGACCGCCGAGCCCTGACGGTCGCAGAAATCATGCGCGCCGTATATTTCAGAATGTTGCGACGCATTGAACAGGCCGAGTATCCTCTCTTTGGTCCCCGTGTACGACTCTCGACCACACACCGACTGGCTGTGGCAACTGGAGTGTGGCTTCGCTCTCGATTCTCGTGACTCGTCCAACCCCTTCATCGGTCATTGTCCTGGGCGGCGGCCTCGCCGGCTTAACTGCCGCCTATCGCCTGGCTTCCCACGGTACTCATGTCACCTTGCTTGAACTACGTTCCACCCTTGGAGGCAATGCCATCCCGCCGGGGAAGGGATGGGAGCCCTTGCCCCTGACAATCTCCAATAGCCATGACGCAACGTGGAACCTCTTGCGTTCGCTCGGCTCACGCATCAGTCCTGCCCGCCTCCCACAGGTTCCGCTGGAGTTCTTGATGCCAGATGGCACCACAACCGCTTACCGATATACACCTCTCCCTCAACCTGCACATGTTGCAGTGAGTCTTCTTCGTTTCAATGGGCTGACATGGCGAGAACGCTGGCGACTGGTTTCATGGCTGGAACAGATCTGGGAGGGAGCTGTTCAACCGCCTTCGGATCTCGCCCATCGGACCGCTGACGAGTGGCTGGCTGCACTTGGACAAGATGAGTATGCACGCCGGAATGTTTGGGATCCGCTGGCTCGGTGGTTGACCGGCAATCAGCTGACACATCAGTCTGCCGACACCTTTCGTGGCGCTATCGAGCAGACCTTTCTTCGATCGGCCCGTGAGAGTCGTTGGGCGATCGTTCCGTCTTTTCAGGCATTGCTGGTCCAGCCGATGATCGAAGCGCTCAGAACAAGTGGTGCGACGGTTTTGCTTGATACTGAAGCCACTCAATTGCTCAGTGAAGGCGATCGAGTGACAGGAATCCTGCTCAGGAATGGATCCACGCTCCAAGGCGACTGGTACCTTGCTGCGCTTCGCCCTCACCGCCTCGCCGGACTTCTACCCGAACGCTGGCTCTCACGCTACGCCTACTTCCAACAACTCGCTGAGCTGATTACTCGTCCCACAATCAGTGCACAAATTGTTATAGGACATACTCTCACCAAGCCACGTATTCTGCTTTTGAGCCGAGGCTTTTTCTATTCCATGGTCGCCCAGTCGGATGGATCGGGTCACACGGTCTGTCGATTCTCCGGTGGAAGTGACGAGGGAGTCGACTCAATCACTTCAGACACCTTGCAGACGAGCGCGGAAGAGGTTCTTCGATCGGTACACCTGCTCGCTCCCGGACAAACCGTAGAATCTTTTGATTATCGGAGAAATGAAGAAGGATGCTTGTCTCTCGAACCAGGCGCACAACTTCGCCGCCCTCTTCAACGCAGCCCGATTGCCAATTTCCTCGTCGCCGGCGACTGGACCGATACCGGCTGGCCACCCAACAATAATGTGGAGAGCGCCATCGTGAGCGCTAACCGTTGTCAGGGGATCATCGGCGATTTGGTGTCTTGATGGGAATCAATCAGCCCGAGGTTAGGCCATAGGAGCATGAACCGGTCAGAGACGAATCGAATCGGTTGTATGCTTTTCCGGGCGCGTTCGTCTGTTATTGACAAGCCCTCTATGGGCTCCTAAGATGCGACCGTTCAACAGACCGTCAGACCGTCCCAATATCAATCATGACCCTCCAAGAACTTGCGAAATCCCTTCACAATTGTCAGCGATGCAAACTCGCCAAACTCGGACGGACTCAGGTCGTCTTTGGTGTCGGTAATCCCCATGCAAGCATTATGTTCGTCGGCGAAGCACCCGGTTTCTATGAAGATCAGAAGGGGGAACCGTTTGTAGGAGCAGCGGGGAAGCTCTTGAATGATCTTCTGCAATCGGCGGGGTTGTCGCGGGACGAAATTTACATTGCGAATGTCATCAAATGCCGGCCGCCGAACAATCGCGACCCGGAAATGGATGAGGTGGACACCTGCAAACCGTTTTTGATGCAGCAGATCCAGATGATCCGGCCCAAGCTGGTCTGTACGTTGGGGAACTGGGCCACCCAGACGCTTTTGGAGCGGAAAGTCGGAATTACGAAGGTGAAGGCGCAGGCCTTTTACATGAA
>Ga0187776_10001657_pt1 | contig 11242 bp, 10 predicted proteins | sample 0216_BV02_MP12_2_FD_132426 | JGI IMG/M metagenome (GOLD analysis project Ga0187776, IMG submission 132426) | Tropical peat soil microbial communities from peatlands in Department of Meta, Colombia - 0216_BV02_MP12_20_MG | ecosystem: Environmental > Terrestrial > Soil > Wetlands > Peat | place...
ATCTCGATCACGAACCGCGGGCCGCAGCGATCCATCAGGCGGCCGATCAGCGGACTCAGCAACGCGGATACGAGAAACCCGAACGAGAAGGCGCCCGCCGTGAGCCCGCGCTCCCAGCCGAACTCGTCGAGGATGGGCGGAAACAGCAGCGAGAATGCCGTGCGCGCGTTGACCCCGATCGCCATCGTGACGAACGCGGCGGCGACGACGACCCAGCCGTAGAAGAACGGCCGCACGGCGCGCGGGGCCGGGCGGTCGATCAACGAATCAGGTTCAGCGGCGGCTCCCCGCGGCCCGTGCGCTCGATGTTCTCGGCGATGAGTGCCGCGCGCGCCTCGAGCATGCCCTCGGTCCAGCCGGAGACGTGCGGGGTCATCAACACGTTGGAGAGCTCGTGGAACGGCCGGCGCGCCGGAAGGGTCGGCCCCGGCTCCTTCGGATAGCGATACCAGACGTCCAGGGCCGCGCCGGCGATGCGCCGCTCCAGGAGCGCTCGATAGAGCGCGTCCTCGTCGATGATCTCGGCCCGCGCGACGTTGACGAGAACCGCGCTCGGCTTCATGAGCGAGAGCTCACGCTCACCGAGCAGGCCGCGCGTCTGATCGTTGAGCGAGAGCGTGACGGCCAGATAGTCGGCGCGGCGCAGCACGTCATCGAGCGCCTCGGGGCCGCCCAGCAGCGCCAGCCCGTCGGCACGCGAGCTCGCCACGTCGCGGCGGATGGCGCAGACGTCCATGTCGAACGCGCGGGCCCGCCGGGCCAGCGCGTGCCCGATCCGGCCGTAGCCGAGGATGCCGAGCGTCTTGCGCGCCAGCTCCGGCCAGGGAGACGGTGGCGTGCCTCCGACGCCCCACTGGCTTTCCCAGATGCCGCGCCGGAGCGCCCCGTCGATCCTCGCGAAGCTCCGCGTCAGGGCCAGGATCGCGCCCATCACGTACTCGGCGATACCGACCTCGTGGCCGTAGGCGTTGGCGAGCGCCGTCGCCGCGGACAGCGCCGAGCGGTCGATGCGATCGAGACCGGCGCCGGGCACCTGGACCAGCTTCAGACGCTTGGCGGCCGCGGCCATGTCACGGTTGAACACGAGCGCGACCAGCACGTCGACGCCCGCGAGGCGCGGAACGATGTCCGCCTCGTCGCCGACGATCACGTCGCACGGCGTTTGCAGCCGCGCGCGTACCGACGCCTCGAGCGTCGCGGCGAACGTTCCCGCGAAAGCGACCTGCAGCATGCGCGCCTCCTCCTGCGGCATCGTCTAACGGACCACGCTGAAGATCAATTACCTCCGGGGTCATGGCGCGCACGGAGCCACGCCCCTCGCCCGACCGCCCGGGGCCGTACGGATCGCCCGTCGCCGGGCTCTTGTGTATGATTCCCCAAGATCAAGCTCGCGCGGGGGTGCGACGATGGGGACCAACGGACCGACCGAGGCCCGAAAACTACGCGCTCGCCTGAACCATCCGGTCGTCGACGCGGACGGCCACTGGCTCGAATACGGGCCGGTCATGCGCGACGAGTTCCGGCGCATCGGCGGAGACGCCGCCGCCGAGGCCCTCGCCCTCGCCACGGACCGGGTGCCCAGCGCGCTCCGGATGTCCCTGCCCGAGCGCCGGCGCCGACGCGTCGCCATGGAGGCCTTCTGGGGCTCGCCGTCCGAAAACGTGCTCGACCGCGCCACGGCGATGCTGCCGCGGCTCATGTACGAGCGGCTCGACGATCTCGGCATCGACTTCTGCGTCGTCTATCCGACCACGGGACTCGGCTTCCACCGCATGGCGGATACCCGGCTGCGCCGCGCGATCTGCCGCGCCTACAACGTGTTCACCGCCGATCAGTTCCGCGGTCTCGAGGATCGCGTCGTCCCCGCCGCGATCATCCCGATGTACACCCCGGAGGAAGCGATCGAGGAGCTCGAGTTCGCGTCCAACCAGCTCGGCTACAAGGTCATGATGGTCGGCGGCCTCATGCGCCGCAAGGTAACGGCGCTTGCCGAGGAGAACCCGGACGCGTCGAAGGTCGTCGACTGGTACGACGTCATCGGGATCGACAGCGACCACGACTACGACCCGGTGTGGGCCAAGTGCCGCGAGCTCAAGATCGCGCCGAGCTTCCACAACGGCGCCCGCTCGATCCTGCTGCGCAACTCACCGTCGAACTTCTGCTACAACCACATCGGCCACTTCGCCTCCGCCGGCCACGCGGTCGCGAAGGCGATCTTCTTCGGCGGCGTCACGCGCCGGTTTCCGGACATGAACTTCGCCTTCCTCGAGGGCGGCGTGGGCTGGGCGTGCATGCTCTACGCGGATCTGATCGGCCACTGGGAGAAGCGCAACCGGAAGGCGATCGAGTCGACGAACCCGAGCAACCTCGACGCCGCGGCGCTGCTCGGCTACGTCCAGAAGTACGGACGCGAGGCGATGATCGACGCGGTGCGCCGGCGCGAAGGGCTCGAGGGCGATTCCAACTCGACGCTGACCGGCGGCCTCGAGGACCTCGACGATTACTTCCGCTGCCAGATCGGTGCGAAGGGCGACATCCGTGACCTGTTCGTGCCGCGCTTCTACTTCGGCTGCGAGGCCGACGACCCGGTCAACGCCTGGGCCTTCGACAAGAAGACGAATCCGATGGGCGCCCGTCTGAACGCGATTTTCAGCTCGGACATCGGCCACTTCGACGTGCCGGACATGACCGAGGTCGTGCCCGAGGCCTACGAGCTGGTCGAGCACGGGCTGATCGACGAGAACGACTTCCGCGATTTCATGTTCGCGAACGCGGTGCGGTTCTGGGGCGAGGTGAACCCGGACTTTTTCAAGGGCACCGCGGTCGAGAAGCAGGCGGCCCACGTGCTCGCTCAGCCCCGGGCCAAGGCGGCCAGGTAGCGCCGGCTATACTTCGCGGACGAGGTCCATCAGCCGGCCGAGCGTCGACACGCGCGTCGCGATGTCGTCGGCGGCCGGCTCGACCCTCAAGGTCGTGACGCCGGCCGCACGATACTTCACGAGCCGCTCGCGAACCATCTTCTCGGTGCCGAGGCGCTGCACCTCGGTCGCCACGTCCACGTAGTCGGCGCGCTTGTAGGCGTCATTGTAGAAGTTGTGCTGCCGCGAGCCCATCGCGCCCAGCGTGAACGCGAGCCCCGGCTTGCGTGGCGCGATCAACCGGTCGACGTCGTCGCCGAACGCGACCACCCCGCCGGCCTGCAGATCGAGCGCCGCCAGCGTACGACCGACGCGCGCGGCGCCGGCGGCGATGTGATCGAAGAAGATCCGCGCGTGATCAGGCATGAACGACGTACCGAGCCACCCGTTGGCGATCTCGCCGGTCATCTCGAGGCTCTTCGGCGACAGGGTCGCGAGGTAGATCGGAATCCCGGGCTGCGGCTTCGCGGCGGACCGAAGTGCCTTGCCCTCGCCGCCGGGCCGCGGAAGCGTGTAGACCGATCCCGAATATTCGACTCGCTCTCCGCGGACCGCGCGGCGGACGATCTCGACCGTCTCGCGCATGCGCTGAACCGGACGATCGAACCGGATGCCGTGCCAGCCTTCGATCACCTGCGGCCCGCTCACCCCGAGCCCCAGACGAAATCGCCCGCCCGACATCGACGCCGGGCTCATCGCCGTCATCGCGATCAGCGCCGGCGTCCGCGTGCCGGCCTGGATGATTCCCGAGCCGAGCTTGATCTTCGTGGTCCGCGCCGCCAGAAATGCCAGCGGCGTCACCGCGTCGTGGCCCCACGCCTCGGCCGACCACACGCAGTCGACGCCGAGCCGCTCGGCCTCGGTCACCCAGGCGCTCGCCTTTGCCCAGTCGTCGTTCGCGAGGCGCAGCGAGATCGCAACCTGCATCAGCAGCGCGCGCCCAGCGCCGCCGCGATCTTCTCCAGCTGGCCCGCGTGGTCGATGTCGTGGATGCGAACGAACAACAGCGTCTCGCGCCAGTTGAGCGGCCCGAAGAATCCGTGCAAGATCGACTGCTCGAGCCGCGCCGTCGGTTTCGCGCTCAGCGCGCGCTCGAACAGCGCCTCGCGATCGCGGTCGAGGATTGCGAGCCACTCCCCGGCGCTGTGGCGTGGTGCCTCCGGGCGCTCCTCGGCGTGCCGGCGCTCGCCCGGTGGCAGGCCGTCGAGGGCGCGCGCGATCCCCTCGCCGAAGTGCCGCCCGGCGTCGACGACGTGCGCCATCACCTCGTTGGCGCTCCACTCGCCCGGCGCCGGCGGCTCCGCGAACCGCGCCGCCGGCACGGCCAGGGCGGCCGCGCGCAACCGTCCCATCGCCTCACGGACCTTCTCGACGATCGCCGCCGGCGCCAGCTTGGCGCCTTGAGCTTCGAGGTAACCGCGGATCCGCTTCTGCTCGTCCGTCATGGTCGTCATGCCCCTTTTGTACCATCCCCTCGGAGACAACTGGCGGTGCTTGCCGGGTCGGGATCTCGCCCGCTTACGACTGGCTTCCGGCGAGCTACACCAGCGATTCGTACTTTCGCGCGAGGTAGTTTCGTAGGGCGGACTCGCGCACGCGTAGCCGCCCCTTTTCGCGGACGAAGAGCCCGGCTTTCTCCAGGGCCTTGAGCGCCAGGGATACGCGGGGTCGCGAGCCGCCGACGACAGCGGCAAGTTCTTCGTGCGTGAGCGGCGCCGGCAGCAGCCCCCTGGCGCGTCTGGCTTCCGGACGGCCGGCGTACTCAAGGAGCGCGAGCGCCACGCGGTCCTGAAGCTCTTCCACGAGGAACAACGATCGCCGCAGCGAGACCAAGAACAGCGGCTTGAGGACGACCTCGGCCAGCCCGGCGAAGGTCGCCCAGGGTAGACCGCAGACCTGTGCGACCAGGGTCTGCACATCGACACGTCCGATCCGGGAGTCGCGAAGCGCTATCGCCTGGCTCACACGCTGCCAGCCGCGCACCAGCGCGGTCTCGCCAAAGAACTCGCCTCGCGTCAGCAATCCCAGCTCCACGACCCGTCCGTCGCTGCCAAGCAGTGAGAGGCTCACGACCCCATCCAGCACACAATAGACGTGCCGGGCCGGCTCCCCCGGGCGATAGATGACCTCGCCCTTTCTCATTCGCAGAACCGTCATGCGCCGACTCAAGAGATCGAGCCGGGCGGGTGCCATCCACCGGAGCGCTTCCAGTCCGCGCAGCTCTGCGGGCCGCACGACCGCCTGGTTTTCTCGCACGCGCGCCTCCTCGCTGCCGTCGCGATCGTGGGTACGTCGGTCCGCCGGCCCCTATCTTCCAACGCGACGGGGTCTCGGGCATGTAACCTGAGAAACAGACTTGCCGACAGGTCCTGCGATTAGCTCATGGACCGTGAAGCGAACGCCTCGGCATTCTTCGGGGCGGCCCTGACGCTCCTGGAGGCGATTGCGCGCTCCGCATGCTGGACGAGGACAAGAGCAGGGAACAGCTCATCGCCGAAGTTCGGGAGCTTCGCGGTCGGTTCCGACCAGACCTCGAACGCCGCGAGGCGATCGTCCGCGCCATCGTCGAGTACAGCGTCGAGGCCATCGTCGCGGTCGGCCGGGATGGACAGATCGTGCTCGCGAATCCCAGCGCCGAGACGATGTTCGGCTACCAGCGGGGGGAGCTGCTGGGCAAGCGCGTGGAGACGCTGATCCCCGACCGCTCGCGATCTGTCCACGAGCAGCATCGAGCCGACTACTTCGCCCGCCCGCGCACGCGCGCCATGGGCGCCGGCCGCGAGCTGACGGGTCGGCGCAAGGATGGAACCGGATTCCCGCTCGAGATCGGTCTCGCATTCGTGTCCGGCGAGGATCGAGGTCTGGCGATCGCCTTCGTCACGGACATTTCTGAGCGCGTGGCGCAGGAGCAACAGGCCCAGAGGGCCGAGAAGCTCGCGACGCTCGGGAGCCTCGCGGCCGGGATCGCCCACGAGATCAACAATCCGATCAGCATCCTCCTGTCCCGCATCGAGCTGATGCTCATGGAGGGGAAAGAGCGGGAGGCCGGGGCGGAGCTCCTGGCGGATCTGCACGTCCTTCATCGTCACGCCGATCACCTCGGGCGGATCGCTCGGCATCTTCTGACGTTTGGTCGGAAACCCCCGCGTGGTCTCCGGCGCGTCGATCTGAGCGTCGTCGTCGATGACACCCTGCTCCTGACCCGCAAGGCGCTGAGCCGCGATGGCATCGAGGTGCATACATCCCTCGACAGCGACCTTCCGAGCATGCTGGGCGACGCAACGGCGCTGGAACAGGTCCTGCTCAATCTGATCCTGAATGCGCGTGACGCGATGCCCGGCGGAGGGACGGTCAGGATCGAGGCATCGCGCACACCGGCAGCGAACGGGATTCGCCTGCGGGTGTCGGATTCGGGATGCGGGATGCCCGCGGCGGTCGTGGCGAGGCTCGCCGAGCCCTTCTTCACGACCAAGCCGACGGGCACAGGCCTGGGCCTCTCCGTCAGCTACCGGATTGTGCGTGAGCACGGCGGGACCGTCAGCGTCGAGTCGGAGCCTGAACGCGGCACGACGTTCATCATGGTCTTTCCGGCGGCGTCTTTCGAATCACGTCCCTGAGTCACGCTCCCGGCATTACCTCGGAGGTAATTGGCCGCGCGGTCAGGCCCGCGTATAGTGCCCGCGTGAGCGACGGCAAGAGCGCCCGACGGCACCTCCGGAACGCGAGGCCGCGCACCGTCGGCCGGCTGCTCAAGCAGTGGCGAGAGCGGCGGCGCATGAGCCAGCTCGGCCTGGCGCTCGAAGCCGAGATCTCGACGCGCCACCTGAGCTTCCTCGAGACCGGCCGCACGCAGCCGAGCCGCGAGATGGTCTTGCTGCTCTCGCGCGTGCTCCAGGTGCCGCTGCGCGGTCGCAACGAGCTCCTCACCGCCGCCGGATACGCGCCGGTCTATCGCGAGACCGGACTCGACGCGCCCGAGATGGCGCAGGTGAAACAGGCGCTCGGCTTCTTGCTGCGCCAGCAACAGCCGTTTCCCGCGATGGTGCTCGACCGCCACTGGAACATCCTCATGACCAACGACGCGATGGGCAAGGTGATGGGCCGGTTCCTCGATCCCGCTGCCACCGCGGAGCTCGGGGCGCCCAACGCGATGCGGCTGTCGTATCACCCGAGGGCGCTCGGACCCTACATCGTCAACTGGGACGCCACCGCGGCGGCGTTCATTCAATGGCTACACCGCGATCTGCTGCGCACCGGCGACGCCGAGACCCGTCGGCTCCTGGACGAGCTCCTGTCCTACCCGGGCGTGCCCAAGCAATGGCAGCTGCTCGACCTCGACGCATCGACAGCGCCGTTTTTGGCCATCGAGCTCAAGAAGGGCGACGTGCGGTTCAGCTTCTTCACGCTGCTCGCGAGCCTGGGCACGCCGTACGACATCACGCCGCACGAGCTCCGCGTCGAATGCTTCTTCGCCGCCGACGCGGCCACCGACACGGCGCTGCGCAGGCTCTAGCGCTCGCGCGGGAGCCGCTCAGACCTCCACGCTCAGCGCGACGGCAGCGCGCAGGGTCTCGCCCGGCTTCAGCACGCGCGCCCCCGTGTCGGGTCGCCCCGCCGCGGCAGCAGGTTGAACGCGTCGGTCATGTGTGTCGAGTGCACGTCGGCCGTGATCGTCGTCCGCGGCGTTCGCGGAAAGTACGGATGCCATCCGAGCCCGGCGGGCATCAGCGTCGTGTCTTCGTTTCGAAGGGTCAGCGTCACGGCCAGGCTCGACGGCTCGAGGGTGATAAGGTCCATGGTCAACCTGGAGGGTCTCATGATCCGAACCGCCTCGTACCCGAGTCTCGAAGCCCGCGTCGCGCTCGTCACCGGCGGCGGCAGCGGCATCGGCGCGTCGATCGTCGAGCACCTGTGCGCGCAGCGCGCCCGGGTCGCGTTCGTCGACATCGATCACCCGGCGTCCGAGGCGCTGGCGAGAACCATCGCCGAGCGCGGGCATCCGGCGCCGATGTTTCTGCCGTGCGACCTTCGCGACATCGCGGCGCTGCGGTCGGCGATCGGCGAGGTCAAGGCGCGCCTGGGGCCGATCCGCGTGCTGGTCAACAACGCCGCCCACGACGAGCGGCACACGATCGAGCGCGTGACGCCCGAGTACTGGGACGATCGCTTCGCGGTGAACCTGCGCCACCACTTCTTCGCGGCGCAGGCGGTGGCGCCCGACATGGCCGCGGCCGGCGGCGGCTCGATCATCAACTTCGGCTCGACGTCGTGGCTCGTCGGCCAGGGCGGGATGCCCGCGTATCCCAGCGCCAAGGCCGCGATCGCCGGGCTGACCCGCGCGCTGGCGCGCGACTTCGGGCCCATGAACATCCGCGTCAACTCGATCGTGCCGGGATGGATCATGACCGAACGGCAGATGACGCTCTGGCTGACGCCGGAGGGCGAGCAGGAGCTGCTGCGCCGCCAGTGCCTCAAGCGCAAGCTCTACCCGGACGACGTCGCGCGCGTCGTGCTGTTCTTCGCCTCGGACGACAGCGCGGCCTGCACGAGCCAGAGCTACATCGTCGACGGCGGGTGGGTCTGATCTCGCGGTAGACTCGGCGGGTCATGGCGACTCGACGAACGGCTGGACCGGTCGATGTCACGAAGAGCCCCGCGGCGACGCTGACGACGCTCGACGCCCAGGCGGTGACGATCGAGGACGGCCTGTGGGCCCGGCGTCAGACGATGAATCACGAGACCGCGCTCCAGCACGGGTATCGCATGCTCGAGGCGTCGGGCAACATCGAGAACCTCCGGATCGCGGCCGGCCGCTCGACCGCCCGCTACCAGGGCCCGCTCTTCATGGACTCCGATGTGTACAAGTGGCTCGAGGCCGCGGGCTGGGAGCTCGGCCGCGCGCCGGACGAGTGGCTCCGCTCGACCAGCGAGGCCATCATCGACCTGGTCGCGGCCGCCCAGGGCGCGGACGGTTACATCAACTCGTTCTACACGGTGGCCGAGCCGGGCAAGCGCTGGACCGACTTCGCCCACGGCCACGAGCTCTATTGCGCCGGCCATCTCATCCAGGCGGCGGTGGCGTTTCGCCGGGCCACGGGCGACGATCGCCTCCTGACGGTCGCTCAGCGCTTTGCCGACTACCTGCACTCGCTCTTCGGTCCGGGGCGGCAGGTGGCCATGCCCGGACATCCGGAGATCGAGATGGCGCTGGTCGAGCTCTATCGCGAGAGCGGCGAGCGCCGTCATCTCGATCTGGCGGCGTTCTTTCTCGAGCAACGCGGGCGCGGGTGGCTCGGGTCCGGCCGCTACGGCTCGGCGTCGTTCCAGGATCGGATACCACTGCGCGACGCGACGAGCGTCGAGGGCCATGCCGTCCGGGCGCTGTATCTGGCGGCCGGCGCCACCGATGTCTACCTCGAGACCGGAGAAGACGCGCTGCGCCGCGCGCTCGATCGGCAGTGGAGCGATATGACCGCGCGCAAGCTCTACATCACGGGCGGCGTCGGCGGCCGGCACCTCAGCGAGGCCTTCGGCCAGCCGTACGAGCTGCCGAACGATCTCGCCTACAGCGAGACGTGCGGGGCGATCGCCAGCGTCATGTGGAGCTGGCGCATGCTGCTGGTCACCGGCGAATCACGCTATGGCGATCTCGTCGAGCGCACGCTCCACAACGCCGTGCTCTCCGGCGTCTCGCTCTCCGGCGACCGGTACTTCTACGTGAACCCGCTGGCCAGCAACGGTGAGCCCGAGTATCTGAGCCGCGGCGGCTGCCTCCGGAGGGAGTGGCACGTGGTCGCCTGCTGCCCGCCGAACGTCATGCGCCAGCTCGCGACCTTCGGCCACTACGTGGCCACGCGCGACGGCTCGGGCCTGCAGATCCACCAGTACGCGCCCGCGCGCATCACGGCCGATCTCGGTGCGGGACCGACCATGAGCGTGCGCATGGAGACGGCGTACCCGTGGGAGGGACGCGTGCGGCTGTCCGTCGAGCAGGCGCCGACCACCGCGCGAACCTTGAGCTTCCGCGTGCCGGCCTGGTGCTCGGCGGCGGCGGCGCGCGTCAACGGCAAGCCGACGACGCCGGGATCGAACGGCTATCTGCGCATCGACCGCGCGTGGCAGCGCGGTGACGTCGTCGAGCTCGACCTGCCGATGGAGCCACGGCTCGTCGAGGCGCACCCGTGGATCGAGTCGACGCGCGGCTGCGTGGCGATCGAGCGCGGTCCCCTGGTCTACTGCCTCGAGCAGACCGATCATCCCGACGCGAAGATCGAGGACCTCGAGATCGACACCACGGCGCCGCTGGAGTCGACCTGGACCTCGGGTCGCCTCGAGGGGGTGACCGTCGTCCGCGCCTCCGGCTGGGCGGTCGACACGGCCTCGTGGAAGGATCGCCTCTACCGTCCGCTCGCGCGCGGCTCGTCGGCGCCCCGGCGGCGCACGACGCTCACGGCCATTCCCTACTACGCGTGGGCGAACCGCGGGCCGGGAGCGATGCGCGTCTGGATTCCGCGCAACCTGACGGGGTCGTCCAGCTAGCGCGCCGCCGCGCCCGCCGGCGCGTAGCGGGGCATCACCTCCGTCGCGAACAGCTCGATCGAGCGCATCGCGTCGGCGTGCGAGATGTCGCCCCACTGGAACGAGCACACGAAGTAGTTCGCGCCGGTTGCCACGTACTCGTCCATGTACTCGAGCACCGCGCGCGGCGTGCCCGCCAGCGCCACGCCGCCGATGCGGTTGGGGTGCGAGCCCTGCTTGACCTGATCGAAGCGCTCGAGCTCGGCGTCGATATCACGGCGCATCTCGCGCGTCGGCAGCCCCTTCGGGCGCTCGCCGACGAAGCCGAACGAGCCGTCCCTGGCCTGCATGAACTGGGTGAGCCCGCGCTTCTCCGCTTCGAGCCGCCGTGGCGCGGCCAGGTTCCAGCGGTACTTCTCCCACGCGGGCCTGGCGATCCGCATCGCATCCTCGCCGGTCTCGGCGACGACCAGGTGCACGACCAGACCGATCATCGGCTCGTGGCCCTGCACCGTGAGCGTACCCGAGCCTTGATGCTCCTCCCAGGCGGCGCGATAGCGCGGCACGGCCACCGCCAGCCCGTCGATCGAGCCCACGATGATCGTGTGCATTCCCTCCATCGCCGCGGTCACCGGGTTACGCATGTACCAGAGCGGCGGATACGGCTTCTGCAGCGGCCGGAGATACATCGGCAGGTTCTCGAAGCTGTGGAACCGTCCGGCGTAGGTCAGCTGATCGTGACTGAGGCCCTCGCGAAGGATCGCCAGGGTCTCCCGATAGCGCGCGTAGTTGATTTCCGGATCGGC
>Ga0187776_10001658_pt1 | contig 11239 bp, 14 predicted proteins | sample 0216_BV02_MP12_2_FD_132426 | JGI IMG/M metagenome (GOLD analysis project Ga0187776, IMG submission 132426) | Tropical peat soil microbial communities from peatlands in Department of Meta, Colombia - 0216_BV02_MP12_20_MG | ecosystem: Environmental > Terrestrial > Soil > Wetlands > Peat | place...
CGGCTGCCGCGCCGGCGGCGCTTGCGTGCTGGTGTCTCTTCGGTCCCGCCCGCGTCGGCGGGCTTCGGGCTTACGGTCTCGTCAGGGGTAGTCGGCGCGCTCGCAGTGGCGGCGCGCTCGTCGATGGTCGGCTTGCGCCGACGGAACAATCGCAACAAGTGAAAACTCCTTGGTTGGTCGCGCGCGCGCTGTCATCGCTCGAGTCAGGGCGGAGCGCGCGCTGCAGCAATAGGTCAAAACTCATTACCCACAGGCTAGCAGCGCGACCCGTCGAGGCCGCACGAGCAAAGCCCGCGCGTCCTGAGGGCGGCACCGCAAGCGGTGCCTCTACGCCGCGGCTGCGGGGCGGAGCTTCGCGCGTTTGGCTCGGACGGCGCGCAGCCGTTGACTGAGGCGCGCCCACGCCCACGGTTCGACCTCCTTGTAGCGATGCGCGGACTGCGCCCGCGTTGCCTCGAGGTACTCGAACCAGGCGTCGGCCTCCTCGATCATCAGCAACTCCTCGGCTTCTGGTCTGGCGACCATGGGCGGATCGTAGGACCCCGCCCGGACGGAGCCGCTTCGCGGGCGCTCAACCGGATGTGGGCGCCGCCTGAGTGCCGCCGCAGACCTTGAATCCGTAGATGTTGAAGAACTTCCTGCTCACCGCGTCGGGGCCGGACGGCTTCGCGGCCGGGGAGGACGGGAGACCCTCCGCCAGGCGTCGGCTTGCTCTGGCGAAAGCTTGCAGCTCCTCAACCTCGACCCTCAGCTGCGCGAGCGCATGGCGCCAACGCAGAGCCGCATCCGGCGGTGCTTTGAGCATCGCGAGATCGCGCGTCTCGCGTCGCAGCAGATGTGCAAGCTGTGCGCCCTCCTCCGCCTCAAGGGAGTAGAGCTCTATTGACGACTTGACGGTCTCGACGCGTTTCTGAAGGCGACTGAGAATTCGCTCGCCGCGAACGCCGTAGCTCTTGCAGATCGTGTCCGCTTGGCTGATGAAGTCGGCGCGATTGGCGGTCGGGCTCGATCCGCAGCCCAGGCTCGCCATAACGAGCAGAGCGCCGCCGGTCGTGAGAGCCAGTCGGACCCGCCAGATCACGCTCCCAGCCTAAGCCCACTCGCAAGCGCGAGAATCCGGGAAATCCCCGAACCGGCTACCGGAGCAGGCGCCTGCGCGCGCCGGTTCCGCGCACGTGGATTGCCAGCAGGACACCGATCGCCAGCAGGTTCGCGATCATCGCCGAGCCGCCCGCGCTCACGAACGGGAGCGGGATCCCGGTGACCGGCGCGATGCCGATCGCCATGCCGACGTTGACGAAGATCTGGAACAGGAACGCGACCACGATCCCGCCGGCGGCGATCGCCGAGAACGCGTCCCGCGCGACCGCCACGATCTTGAGGCCGCGCCAGACGACGAGCAGGTAGAGCAGCAGCAGGATCGAGACACCGACGAAGCCGCGCTGCTCGGCGAGCGAGGCGAACGCGAAGTCGGTCGCGTGCTCGGGCAGGAAGTGGTAGTTCGTCTGGGTGGAGCCGGCCACGCCGCGGCCGCGGAAGCCACCGGCGCCGACAGCGTTGATCGACTGCGCGAGGTTGTAGGTCGCGCCGGAGGGATCCTGGGAGGGGTGGGTGAAGCGCGTGAGACGCGCCTGCTGGTAGGGCTTGAGCACGTGCACGCCGGCCGACGGCAGCAGCCAGAGGACGATCAGCGCGAACCCGACCGCGCCCGCGGCGAGCACGGCGAGATGCGCCCAGCGCACGCCGGCGATGAACAGCACCCCCGCCAGGGCAACGGTGTAGACCATCGCCGTGCCGACATCGGGCTGGACGAACACGAGCAGGATCGGCACCGAGGCGTAGCCGATCGCCTCCAGGACGGTGCGGCTGTCGCCGAGCCGCCTGGCCCGGTCGGCGAGGAAGCCGGCCAGGAAGAGGACGAACAGCAGCTTCCCGAACTCGGACGGCTGGAAGCGGAAGAAGCCCAGGTCGAGCCAGCGCTTGGAGTGGCGCGAGACCGTGCCGCCGAGCAGCACCAGGAGCATGATCCCGGTCATCCCGATGTAGATCGCGCGCTTGTAGCGCCGGTAGTAGGCCGGGTCGACCAGGACGAGCACGGCCAGCCCGACGACGCCGACCGCCGCGTAGACCGCCTGCCGGACGACGTAGTAGCTCGGATCGCCGGTGATGTCGTGCTTCGTGATCCCGGCGATCGCCCAGAGGCCGTAGCCGACCAGCGCGGCGACCGCAGCCAGCAGCACCCAGTCGAGCCGGCGCAGGAAGCCGGCCAGCTCGAGGCCCTCGCTGCGGACCGGCCGCAGGCCCCTGGCGCGCCTGTCGACGGCCTCGATCATCCGACCGGCCCCGTCACGCCCGTCGCCCCCGAGGCGCCGGTCGCGCCGCGGTTCGTCTGGAAGAACTGCTGGAAGACCTGGAGCGCCGCCGGGGCCGCCGCGTCGGCGCCGAAGCCGCCGTTCTCGATCAGCGCGCAGACGACGATGTCGGGCGGCTCGGAGCTGTTCACCGGGCCGTAGCCGCACCACCACGACTGGTCGAGCTGGTTCGTGTTCGGGTTCTTCTGCGCGGTGCCGGTCTTGCCGGCGATCTGCACCGGGAAGGTCCCGAAGACGCCGGCCGAGGTCCCGATGGAGGAGTGCGTTGCCTGGTAGAGCCCGTCCTGCACCGCGGCGAGGTAGGTCGGGTCGAGCCCGACCGGCTGCGGCGCCGGGGCGGTGAAGCGCTTGACCACGCGCGGCTGCGAGCGGCCGCCGCCGCCCTCGGTCACCTCGTCGACGAGGTGCGGCCGGACGAGCTTGCCGCCGTTCGCGATCAGCGCGTAGAAGCGGGCCATCTGCAGCGGCGTCACCAGCAGGTCCTTCTGGCCGATCGCGAGCTGGATCGAGTCGCCCGGCTTCCAGAGCCGGTCGATCCGCCAGTTGGACGGGTCGGTCTTGGCCGTGAACGCGCGGTGGCGCCACTCCGGCGTCGGCAGCAGGCCGCCCGACTCCGGGCCGACGTCGACGCCGGTCTTCTTGCCGAAGCCGAACTTGGCGGCCCAGGCCTGGAGCGGGTGGCCGGCGCTCGGGGGCGCTTTGTAGAAGTCGTCGCCGAGCTGGTAGAACCACGTGTCGCATGACTCGGCGAGCGCGGTCGGCAGCGTCATCGCCTCGTCGATGAACGGGTCCACGTTGTGGAAGACCTGCGGCGCGCCGCCGGGGAACTGGCTGGGCACGACGTACTCGCCGGTGCACGGCAGGACCGTCGAGATCGAGGGGAGGATGTGCGTCTGGAGCGCTGCGAGCGCGGTCACCGGCTTGAAGGTCGAGCCGGCGGGATAGACGCCGTCGAGAGCGCGGTTGAGCGCCGGGAAGTTGTCTGCGCGGGCCGTTGCAGGCGTCAGCCCCGCCGCGGCGAGGCGCTTGTCGGTGACGCGGCCGGTGTAGACGCGCGGGTAGTAGGTCGGGTTCGAGGCCATCGCGAGAATCGAGCCGTCGCGCGGGTCGAGCGCGACGATCGCGCCCCCGTCGGCCTGGTATTGCTGGTTGTTGCGCGCGAGCTGAATCCCGTACGTGAGCGCCCGCTCGGCCGCGCGCTGGAGGTTGACGTCCAGGGTCAGCTTGATCGACTCGCCGGGCGTCGGCGGCCGCTTCAGGACGAGCCCGCTCGTCCGGTGGCCGAACGAGTCCACCGTCCGCTGCGCAAGACCGTCGCGGCCGCGGAGGTACGAGTCGTACGTCGACTCGAGCCCGGCCTGGCCGATCACGTCACCGGCGCGGTAGCCCTTCGGGCCGAGCTGCTTCAGCTCCTGCGGCGAGACCTGGGAGACGTAGCCGACGAGCTGCGCGGCCAGCGAGCCGTACGGGTAGCTCCGCTGGAAGGTGTTGACGATCTGGACGCCCGGGAACTGGTCGAGGTGCTCGGAGAGGTAGTCGATCGGGGCGTCGCGCGTCACCGACGTCCGGACGATCACCGGGGTGACGGGATCGTTCTTGCGCAGCTTGATCTCGGCCACCATCTGGGGCACAGGCACGTGCAGGACCCGCGACAGCCTGCGCAGCTCGCCCAGCCAGGCCTGGTACGAGCTCTTGTCCAGGTCCTGGGGAGAGAGCGAGACGGCGGTGCCGGGAATCGTCGCCACGAGCGGACGGCCGTTGCGGTCGAGGATCTCGCCGCGCTGGGCGGGCAGCCGCAGCGAGCGAACCTGGTTGTCGAGCGAGGCCTTGAGGTACTGCGGCCCCGAGAGCACCTGCAGCGCCCAGAGGCGGAAGAAGAGGATCCCGAAGACGACGAGCGCGAGCGCGCCGAGGATCCCGAGCCGGAGGGCGAGCTGCGGCGTGAAGCGGTAGGGCTCCTCCACCCGCGGGTCGGGCGGCAGGAAGCGGTTCGAGCCGGAGCGCGCGCGGCTAGCCAAGGAGCTGCACCTCCGTCGCGCCCTCGGGCGCCGTGCCGAGCCCGAGCACCCAGCGCGTCAGCGCGTAGACCGGGAGCGTCAGAAGCAGGTTGAGCCCGACTTTCGCGGGCAGCGCATCGAGCAGGACGACCCGCGCCGAGACCGGGTCGCCGAGCATGTAGTGCAGGAAGAGCGCGCCGAACTGGACGAGGATCGTCGCCACCGCGACCGAAACGTATGGCGCATGGGCGCGGTCGCGCCCGGTCGTCTCGCCGTAGCGCCCGATCCAGTAGCCGGCGATCGTCAGCAGCAGCGAGGTGACCCCGAGGGTGCCCAGGTTTGCCGTGTCGACCAGCAGGCCGGCCGCAAAGCCCGCGCTCGCCCCGTAGATCGAGCCGCGCAGGAGCGCGATCGCCATCAGCGTCAGCAGGACGACGTCGGGGGCTCCTCCGAGGATCTGGAAGGTCGAGAAGATCGACACCTGCAGGATCGCGGCGACGAAGACCAGGACGCCGACCTTGGCGGGCTCCACCAGTTGACGCATCAGTGCCGGCGAGTCTTCGGGACGAGCACGATCACCGACTGGAGCGACGAGCCGAAGTCGACCTGCGGGTGGAGCTGCACCTGCCAGTAGAGGTCGACGTCGTTCTGCGAGGCGCTGGAGACGACGCCGATCGGAATCCCTTGCGGATAGAGCGAGCTCAGCTTCCCCGAGCGCCAGCCCTGCGTGACGATCAGGTCGTTGGGCCGTACGACCTGCGACTTCGAGACACGGTCGAGGATCAGAGTGCCGCGGCTCGGGCCGCTGCCGACGAGGCCGGTCGCCCGCGTGGTCAGGTCGAGCGCGGAGACCAGGTTGTTCGGGTCGGTCAGCAACGTCACCTCGGCGCCGTGGCTCGCGACTTGGGTGACGCGGCCGACGAGGCCGTCTTGGTTCACGACCGGGTCGTTGACGCGGATCCCGCTGCTCGAGCCGGCGGCGATCCCGATCTGCTGCGCGAGTTCGGTCGGCGGCCGGCTGATCACGTCGGTGGCCACGGGGTCGTAGTCCTTGGGGAACTGGGGCGAGCTCACGTAGTGGAGCAGCCGCTTGAGCCGGGCGTTCTGCTGCGCGGCGTTCGCGTTCTGGATCGCCTGGGCGCTGTAGAGGTCTACCTCCCGGTGCAGCCGGCCGTTCTCGGACTTCGCGTGGAGGACTCCGGCGAACCAGCCGTAGGCGTCACGGAAGGGCTGGGCGACGCGGTTGGCGCCGACCTCGAAGGGCCGGAGCACCGTCGCGCCGGCGCTCTGGGCCCCGTGCAGCCCCCCGCCCACGGGCTCGCGGAAGTAGATCGTGATCAGCACGATCGAGAGCAGGACGAGCGACCCTGCCACGATGCGCCGCCGGAGGGCGGTGGCACTGCGGGAGGACAACCCGGCGGGCCTGGAGCGAGGAACGGGCGACCCCAAGACCGCAAGACGTGCGTTGCGGTTCCTTGGCACGAGACGACCCAGTCTAGGAAAACCGGCGGCGAGCCGCTACGGCCGGTGATTCGTTCGTTTCTTCGCGGCCTGGCTGCGATGGATCGCCTCGAACTCCTCCAGGCTGCGGCCGGAGCCGACTGCGACGCAGGTCAGCGGGCTCTCGGCGAGGTGGACCGGCATCTGCGTCTCATGGCGGAGCCGCTCGTCGAGACCGTTCAGGAGCGCGCCGCCGCCGGCAAGGACGATGCCGCGGTCCATGATGTCGGCCGCGAGCTCGGGCGGCGTCTTGTCGAGGGTGGACTTGATCGCGTCGATGATCTGGCCGACGGGCTGGTCGAGGGCGCGGCGCACCTCCTCGCTGCTCAGGATCACGGTCTTCGGGAGGCCGGTGAGCATGTCGCGTCCACGAACCTCGGCCTGCACCTCGTCCTTCAGGTCGAAGGCGGAGCCGACCTCGAGCTTGATCTCCTCGGCGGTCTGCTGGCCGATCAGGAGCTTGTACTCGGACTTGATGTGGCTGATGATCGCCTCGTCCATCTCGTCCCCGCCGACGCGCAGGCTCTGGGAGACGACGATGCCTCCGAGTGAGATGACCGCCACCTCGGTCGTGCCGCCGCCGATGTCCACGATCATGTTGCCGGTCGGCTCGGCGACCGGCAGGCCGGCGCCGATCGCGGCGGCCATCGGCTCCTCGATCAGGTAGGCCTGTCTTGCTCCGGCGGAAAGTGTGGCCTCCTCGACCGCGCGCTTCTCGACGCCGGTGACGCCGCTTGGCACGCAGACGACGACGCGCGGGTGCGCGAAGCGGTGCTGGTGGACCTTCTGGATGAAGTGGCGCAGCATCTGCTCGGTGACGTCGAAGTCGGCGATGACGCCGTCCTTGAGCGGGCGGATCGCGGAGATCGTCCCCGGGGTGCGACCAAGCATCCGCTTCGCCTCGACGCCGACCGCGTGCACCTCGCCGCTGCGCTGGTCGATCGCGACCACGCTCGGCTCCGAGAGCACGATGCCGCGGCCGCGCACATACACGAGCGTGTTCGCGGTTCCGAGGTCGACGGCCATGTCGCGGCCGCCGAAGCCGTTGAAATACCCAAGGAGACCCATAGGCCCGCACGAGTCTAGCCAGGAACCGCCAAATCGGCGGCCTGGCGGCCCAAGCGGGGTCTGACCCCGAGCGACACCGGGGTCAGACCCCGCTTCGTGACAACTGACGCGCGCGGGCGTCACGAAGGTGGCTCGGCGCGGCAGTGAAGAGCGGGACCGCTCCTAGGGTCCCCATCGTGCCGCGGGCGCACCGCATCCAGGTTGCCGGTGGGATCTACAAGGTGGGCTCACGCGGCAACGGCCGGCGAACGCTCTTCCACGATGCGGTCGCGTACGAGCTCTTCCTCGAGCTCCTGGGCGCGACCGTGGCGCGCTACGGCTGGCTCTGCCACACCTATTGCTTGATGCCGAATCACTTCCATCTCCTCGTCGAGACGACGAAGCCGAACATCTCCGAGGGCGCGCAGTGGCTCAAGGGGCGCTACGCTCAATGGTTCAACAAGCGTTCCGGGCAAACAGGGCATCTCTTCGAAGGGCGGTTCTACGGAAAGCTCGTCGAGAGCGATGCCGAGTTCCTCGAGCTTGTTCGATACATGCTGAACAACCCTGTGCGCGCGGGCCTTTCCGTTGACCCCGGCGGCTGGAAGTGGAGCAGCTACCGGGCGCTCGTCGGCGAGATTCGCTCGCCGGCGTTCCTCTCCACCAGTCGCGTCTTGGGCCAGTTCGCGGGCGACTCCAAGCGGGCGCGCGCTGAACTGCGGCGCTTCATTCTCCGAGCGAGCGTTGATGAGGGCGCGAGCGGGGTCAGACCCCGGCTCAACGCGGGGTCTGACCCCGGTGGAGGGCGCAGAGATCAGCCGAAGCCGTAGACGCCGGGGAAGCGCTTAGCGAGGATCCGAATGAGCAGCGCCCCCGGAAGGCCGACCACGTTCAGGTAGTCGCCTTCGATCCGCTCGACCAGCGACGCGCCGAGCCCCTGGATCGCGTAGGCGCCGGCCCGGCCCTCCCACTCGCCGCTTGCGACGTAGTGCGCGAGATCCCGCGCGTCCAGCGGCCGGAAGGTGACCAGCGTGACCTCGCGGTGGACCTCTTCCCAAGCGGGCGTGAGCAGCGCGAGCCCCGAGACAACCTCGTGCGTCCTGCCGGCGAGCGCGTCGAGCATCTCCTCCGCGTCCGCCTCGGTTTCTGGCTTCCCGAAGACGCGGCCGTCGCAGATCACGTCCGTATCGCAGCCGAGCACCGGCCGGTCGCCGAAAGCCCCCACCGAGCGCGCCTTGCCGAGGGCGTGCTCAACCGGGTCGCCGTTCCCCTCCTCGTACTGCGGAACCACCACGTCGAACGGAATCCGGAGCTGCTCCAGGATCTCCCGTCGCCGCGGCGACGTCGAGGCAAGGATCAGCGGGGGTGCAGGCGGAGCCGCCAAATCTCCTCGGCGGGCCACTGTTTCGCCCACGCGACCGGCGGGTCGTCGTAAAACTCGTGATCGGTCGCGTCGTCCGGCGCGAACAACTCTCGGAAGTCGAGCAGCTCGAAACCGTTCGCCCGCAGGATCGCGAGCATCTCCGCCATGCCCGGATGGAACTCGACGCCCGGATCGTCGTCCTCCCAGACCAGCTTGTAGAGACCCTTCTGTGGCCGCGCGAGCCGCTCGGTCGTCTTGCCCTCGTCCGGGGCGCAGAGGATCCGGAGCGTCGACCCCCGCAGGAAGAAGAGCTCGCCGCCCGGCCGCAGGAGCCTCGCAGCCTCTGGGATCCAGCGCGCCGGATCGCACCAGATCGAAGCTCCGTACTCGGAGACGACGACATCGAACGTCCCATCCGGGAGCGGGACGTCCTCCGCATTCGCCTCGATCAGCTCCAGCCCGAGCCCGAACTCCGCGTCCATTCGGCGCGCCGTCTCGAGCTGGGCAGGTGTGATGTCGACGCCGACCACTCGACGCGCTCCGGCCCGCTTCAGCCACGCGCCGAAGTACGCGGTCCCGCAACCGAGCTCGATCACGTCCTTCCCCGCGATCTCCGGCAGCACGCGCAGCTCGCTCTCGCGCGCGTGCCACTGGCCGTAGGTGATCTCCTCCTCGGCCCAGGCCGAGCGAGCGCTCCGATCGGTGTACTCCGCGTTCGCCCGCGTCCAGCCCTCGCGGTTGACCGCGACGTACTCGGGCTCAGCCACCGAACCAGAGGGCGAGCTCGCGCTCGGCCGACTCCGGCGAGTCCGAGCCGTGCACGAGGTTGTCCGGCATCGCGAGCGCGAGGTCGCCGCGGATCGAGCCGGGAGCCGCGTCCGCCGGGTTGGTCGCGCCGATCGTCGAGCGGGCGACCGCGATCGCACCCTCGCCCTCGAGCGCGAGCGCGAGCGTCGGCCCCGAGGTGATGAACGAGACCAGCTCGCCGAAGAACGGCTTCTCGGCGTGCTCGTCGTAGTGGCGCTCGGCCAGCTCGCGGTCGACGCGGAAGAGCCCCGCCTCCTGCACGGAGAGCCCTCGCGCCTCGAAGCGAGACAAAATCTCGCCCGCGAGGCCGCGAGCCATCGCGTCGGGCTTGATCAGGATCAGGGTCCGCTCGACCGCCAAGACGCGGCGGAGTCTACGAGCGTTCGCGCCGCGGCGGCGCCAGCGCCTGCGTCTCGCCGAGCTCGGTGACCGGCGCGGGCGCGACCGGCGTCTCGCAGTACGGGCACACCTGCCAGAGCGCCTCGAGCGGCGCCTTGCAGCTCGTGCACGACTGCCGCAGCCGCGTGGTGCAGACCGGGCAGATCAGGAAGGCAGGGTCGACCTCCGCGCGGCAGACGGGACAGTGCATCTCGCGCCGCGAGAGCCGCTCCTCCATCGCCTTCACCTCGAGCTCGCGCTCGCGCACGTCCTCGAGGTACTCGGGCGGGCGGAAGAGCATGTAGATCAGCGGGCCGATGAAGGGCGGGACGAGCCCGAGCACGATCGCCATCCCGACGAGCCACGGATCCTCGATCCGCCGGCGCGCGTCCTTGAAGACCCAGTACGCCGTCGCCAGCCAGAAGACGACGACGAAGAACAGCGTCAGGTTCCGGATCACCGCCCAGGTGCCGGAGCTGAAGAAGTTGAAGATTCCGTTGTCTGCGATCACCACGCCCTCCGCTACAGGAGGATCCTCCCGACGAGGAAGCCGGCGGCAAACGCGAGGCCGACGATCATCAACACCACGATCGCGGCGACCGCGAAGACGCTCAGCCGCTCGCCGAGCTTTTCCATGGTACGCGCAAGAGTCGGACGTTGAGGTCGGCCAGCAGGTAGAGCGAGCCGGTGACGAGGACGGGCCCCTCCTCACGTGCGCGCTCGAAGGCGCGCGCTGCTTCGGGGATCGCCTCGACGCGCTCGAAGAACGGCTCGGCGAGGCGCGCGAGCTCGGCCGGGTCGAGCGCGCGGGCGCTGCGGGACGAGGTCGCGATCAGCGTCCGACCTGCCCGCGCGAGCAGCCGCAGCATCGCCTCCGCGTCCTTGTCGGCGAGGATCGAGGCGAGCACGACGTAGTCGCGGCGCGGCAGCCGCTCGAGGAGCCACGCGATGCCCGCGGGGTTGTGCGCACCGGAGAAGACGTCGTCGCCGACGAGGTCGAAGCGGCCCGGGAGCGCGATCTCGACATCGCCTTCGAGCGGCCTGCCGAGGAACGCCTCGGCGGCAGCCCGCGCGACGTCCTCTGCGTACCGGCCACCCCACTCGGGCTCGCCGACGAGGAGGGTCGCGCCGGGCGCGACCACGGAGAGCTTCTCCGCCGCGATCTGCTCCCGCGTCTCGCCGAGCACGTCGGTGTGGTCGAGCGCGACGTTGGTGAGCACGACGATCCGCGCGTCGAGGACGTTCGTCGCGTCCAGCCGGCCGCCCAGGCCAGCCTCCACGACCGCGACGTCCACCTCGGCCTCTGCGAACTCGGCGAACGCGGCGGCGGTCAGCACCTCGAACTGTGTCGCGCCCAGGCGCTCGGCCGGCTCCCGCACCCGCGAGAGCGCGACCTCGAGGTCGGCGTCCTCGCCGTCCACCTGGATCCGCTCGGCCCAGCCCGACACGTGCGGCGAGGTGTACGCGCCAACGCTCGAGCCTTCGCGGGCTAGAAACGCCGCCGTCCGCCGGGTCGCCGTCGACTTGCCGTTCGTGCCCACCACGTGGATCGCCGGGTACGCGCGCTGCGGCTCGCCGAGCTCGGCCAGGAGCGCGCGCATCCGCCCCAGGCCGAACTCCTCCGGCCAGGGCGACAGCGATTCGAGCCAGTCAAGAGGAGAGCGCATCGAGCTCGCGGCGGTAGCGCTCCAGCTTCTGGCGCTCGGCCTCGACGACGCTCTCGGGCGCGCCCTGGACGAAACGGTCGTTGGCCAGCATCCCCTCGGCCCGGGCGA
>Ga0187776_10001659_pt1 | contig 11238 bp, 10 predicted proteins | sample 0216_BV02_MP12_2_FD_132426 | JGI IMG/M metagenome (GOLD analysis project Ga0187776, IMG submission 132426) | Tropical peat soil microbial communities from peatlands in Department of Meta, Colombia - 0216_BV02_MP12_20_MG | ecosystem: Environmental > Terrestrial > Soil > Wetlands > Peat | place...
ATCGAGGACTGCCTGGCCAAGGGCGTCACCGGCTGATCGATCCGTAACCCAGAACCACTAGCCTTGCCGCCCGTGTCCGTCCCGACCGCAGAGCTAGGGGCTGCGCCATCCGTCACCCGGCCGCGGCTCCGCACGATTCCGATCGCCGATCGGATCACGGGCGGTCGCCTGTACCTGGCGCTCGCCGCGGCTGCGCTCGCGATCGCGGCGCTGACGTTGCTCATTCCCTCGACCCCGAGCTACGACCCCTGGGCCTGGCTGGTCTGGGGCAGGGAGATCGCGCATCTGGACCTGCAGACCACGGGCGGCCCGACGTGGAAACCGCTGCCCGTGATCTTCACGACGATCTTCTCGCTGTTCGGCGGGGCTTCCCCCGACCTGTGGCTGGTGGTCGCCCGCGCCGGGGCGCTGATGGCGGTCGCGATGACTTTCAAGGTCGCGTGGCGAATCGCCCGCGATCTGGTCCCGGTGCCGGTGGACGCGCGAGGGTGGGTCAGGTCGATCGCGTACTTGCCGATCCTGTTCGCCGCCGTCGTGGCAGCCGCAAGCCTCGTCAACTCCAAGGGGTTCGTCACCGACAACGCTCTCGGCTACTCCGAGGGGCTGATGACCGCGCTGGTGCTGATCGCGCTCGACCGTCACTTGGACGGAGCGCGACGTCAGGCGTTCGTGATCGGGTTCTTTGCCGCGCTCGACCGGCCCGAGTTGTGGGCGCTGTGGGGGCCGTATGGGCTCTACCTCGGATGGAAGGACCCGGCCGCGCGCAGGCTGGTGGCGGCGCTGTTCGTTCTGATTCCGGTGCTGTGGTTCGGTCCCGAGCTGTGGGGATCGGGCCATCTGTTCCGCGGCGTCACCCGTGCGCAGCACGTGCGCTCGAACTCGGCGGCGCTCGCCAAATGCCCGTTCTGCACCGAGTTCCGCACGCACGCATGGCCCCGCGTGATGTTGAGGATCAAGGTGGTCGCGCTGCTCGCGATGGCCGCGGCCGCGTTTGGGCTGTGGCGCACGCGCGCGTCCTGGTGGTCGCGCGCGCCGCTCTCGCCGAGCACACGTGGGCGGCTGTTGCTGCTCGTCACCGGCTCGGTCGGCTGGCTGTGGTGGATCGGGATCGCCGTCCTGACCCAGGCCGGCTTCTCGGGCAACGACCGCTACCTGGTCCTCGGCTCCGCGCTGATCTCGATCGCGGGCGGCGTCGGCTGGGGATGGGGCGCCGCGACTGCCGTGACCCTGGCGCAGAGATGGCAGGGCGGGGTGCGCCGCCACCTCGTCCTGGCGACCGGCGCGGCCGTCGCGATCGCGGTCGCGATCCTGATCGGGACGCCGCCGTGGATCGGTCCGAGCATCATCGACGTGCCCGCCACCCACCGCGCGCTCGTCTACCAGGCCCACCTGCGAACCGACATGACCCGGGCGGTTCAGGCAGCCGGCGGCCGCTCCCGGATCCTCGCGTGCGGCACGATCATGACCGAAGGCTTCCAGGTCCCGATGCTGGCCTGGAACCTCCACGTCCACACACTGCGGATCGAGGCGTCGCCGACCGAGGCCGGCACCGGAGCTCCGCCGAACGTGATCTTCCAGACGCGCGCTCAGCGCAACGCGCACCTGCTGCCGATCATCAGCGCGTGGCACGGCGTCCACTACACGCGCGTGGCACACGTCCGCACGTTCCGCGTCTACGCCAACTGCGCTAACGGTCAGGCGCTCTGATGGCCACCGTCACCCAGCCACCCGTTCGCAGCGTCCCGCAGGTGCTCGACGTAACCGAGCCGGGATGGCTCGAGCGCTTCCCGAGCTGGGCTGTCACCGGTGGCTACCTGGTCGTGATCACCGTCCTGTCTGCGTACATCCGCACGCGCTACATCTCCGGCCAGTTCTGGATGGACGAGGCGATCACCACCGGAATCGCGTCGCACCCTCTGAGCGCGATCCCGGGACTGCTGCGCCACGACGGGTCTCCGCCGCTCTACTACGTGCTGCTGCACTTCTGGATTCGGGTCTTCGGGGCGAGCGAGTCGGCGACGCACGCCCTGTCGCTGCTGTTCGGGCTGCTCACGATCCCCGCGGGGTACTGGGCCGGCTCGAGCCTGTTCGGACGGCGGGCGGGGCTGATGGCGGCGACGCTGTTCGCGTTCAGCCCGTTCCTGACCCAGTACGCCGGCGAGACCCGGATGTACGAGCTGATGGGGCTGCTCGGGATCCTCGCTACGGCCGCCTTCATCCACGCCTTCGTGTACCGGCGCCGGAGGTACCTGATCCTGTTCTCCGTGTGCCTGGCGGCGATGCTCTACACACACGCCTGGGGGATGTTCTTCGGCGCCGGCTCGGTGCTCGCGCTGATCCCCGTCTGGTACCTGAGCGACGACCGCCGTGGACTCGTCCGCGACGCGCTCCTGGCCTACGTCGGCGCCGGGATCCTGTTCCTTCCGTGGCTTCCGAACTTCATCTACCAGGCGCGGCACACGGGCGCCCCGTGGGCACCGCCGCCCCGGTTCGGAGCGCCCGTGCTGCTGTCACGCGACCTGATCGGCGGGGACCGGATCACGATCGGACTGGTGATCGCGCTGGTGATCGGGCTGGCGCCGTTCGTCACCAGGCGCTACCGGCGCACGCGAGAGGCGACCATGATGTGGACGCTGGTCGCGCTCCCGTTCGCGACCCTGCTGCTGGCGTGGCTGGCGTCGCAGATCACCCCCGCGTTCGTCTCCCGCTACTTCGCCCCGGCGCTCGCACCGATCCTGCTGCTGGCGGGATGGGGCTGCGCGCGAGCGGGGGTCGTGGGGATCGTCGCGATCGCATTGTCGGTCGTGTTCGTCGCCCACATCTCCTCCTACACGCCGCAGTACAAGAGCGACATGCGCGACGTCGGCGGCGAGATGGCGCCCCTGCTTCACCCGGGTGACCTGGTGATCTCTGCCCAGCCCGAGCAGGTCCCGCTGATGTGGTACTACCTGCCCGACGGGCTGCGATACGCGAGCACGCTCGGAGCGGTGTCGGACCCCCGCTACATGAACTGGGTAGACGCGCTAAAGCGCATGCAGCACACCGACCCGGAAGCGACGCTGAGACCACTGGTTGCTAGTCTCAAGCCCGGCCAGCGGCTGCTGTTTGTGCGTCCCCTCACCGAGGGCGCGAACAACTGGAAGGCGTCGTGGACGCAGTTGGTGCGACGACGGTCGGCGCAGTGGGGTGCGCTTCTCCAGAGCGATCCGAACCTGAAGCCGATCGCGGTGGCGCCACATACCTACCGAGGCTCCTGCTGCGTGGCAGACAGCGCCGTGCTCTACCAGGTCACCTGACCGTCCGGATGACAGAGATAACCCCAAACCAGACCGACACCGAGGCACCACGCGGGTCCGGGATCACGCCTGAGCAGCCGGTGCTCGCGCTCGGGGGCGGTCCCGCCGGGCTTACCGCGGGATATCTGATCGCCAAGCAGGGCAAGCCCGTGATCGTGCTGGAGTCGACCGACCAGGTCGGCGGAATCGCACGGACGGACGTGCGCGAGGGCTACCGCTTCGACCTGGGCGGCCACCGCTTCTTCACGAAGGCGAGGGAAGTCGACGACCTCTGGCACGAGATTTTGTCCGACGAGTTCCTCAAGCGCCCGCGCCAGTCGCGGATCTATTGGAACCACAAGTTCCTGGAGTACCCGCTCCAGGGCATGGACGTGATCAGGAAGCTCGGGCCGGTCGATCTGACCAAGGCCCTCGTCTCCTACGTGTGGGCCGCGGTCAAGCCCAAGGGGCGAGAGGACACCTTCGAGGAATGGGTGACCAACCGCTTCGGCCGGTGGCTCTACAACCAGTTCTTCAGGTCCTACACGGAGAAGGTGTGGGGCGTCTCGACCTCGGAGATCCGGGCGGAGTGGGCGGCCCAGCGGATCAAGGGGCTGTCGTTCTTCGCCGCGGCCAAGAACGCGTTCTTCGGCAACAAGGGCAACAAGATCAAGTCGCTGATCTCCGAGTTCAACTACCCGCGCTACGGCCCGGGACAGATGTGGGAGAAGATGCGCGACGAAATCCGCGCGCACGGCGGCGAGGTTCGACTGAACGCACCGGTGACGCGGCTTCGCCTCGAGAACGGGCGCGTGGTCGAGGTCGTAGCCGGCGGCGAGACGATCCACCCGTCTCACGTGATCTCGTCGCTGCCGCTGCGCACGACCGTGGGGATCGCCGACCCCGAGCCGCCGGTCGACGTCCGCGACGCCGCGCGTGGCCTGCGCTACCGCGACTTCCTCACGGTGCTGCTGGTGATCGAGGACGAGGACATGTTCCCCGACAACTGGATCTACATCCACGACCCTTCGGTCAAGGTCGGGCGGATCCAGAACTTCCGCTCCTGGAGCCCGTGGATGGTGCCGAACGACACCGACGCGTCGATCGGAATGGAGTACTTCTGCTTCGAGGGCGACGAACTCTGGAACATGGCCGACGACGATCTGGTCGCGATGGCGACCGGCGAGATCCAGCAGCTCGGCCTGGCCAGGGCCGAGGAGGTGAAGATGGGCTTCGTCGTCCGCGTGCACAAGGCGTACCCGATGTACGACGCCGAGTACGCGGAGCGGGTCACAGCGATCCGGCGGTGGCTCGACGCGATCCCCAACCTCATCCAGGTCGGCCGCAACGGCCTCCACCGCTACAACAACTCGGATCACTCGATGCTGACGGCGATGCGGGCGGTCGAGAACATCCTCCAGGGCTCACATCACGACATTTGGGCCGTCAACGCCGAGAGCGTGTACCACGAAGAAGACGCTCCCGAGGAGCAGCCGTACCGGGAGGCGCCGGAGACGCCCGCGATGGAGCAGCCGCTCGCCTAGGGCCGGTCGTGCGCGCGAGGGTGGCAGGCTGGCTCATGGCCGCCGCGATCGTCGCGGTGGCACTCGCGGTCCCGGCCGCGGCGCCGGCGCAGGGTGGTCAGTCGAACCCGCTCTCGCCGGGGCTTCCCGTACCCACTGGGTCCGTTCCGACCACCTCGAATACCCCGCCGATCGTCTCCCCGACCACAACCGCCACGAGCGGGGGCAGCGGCCTGAGTGGCTCGGCGGCGATCCTGATCGCGCTGGGAGCGATCGCGCTGCTCGCCGGGATCGCGTTCTTCATCTGGCGCGACGCGCGACGCCGGGCGCCGGTGCGCCACGCCCATGCGACCACCGGCGTCGGCGGCCATCCGGGCTCGAAGCGCCCGATCAAACCGCGCAAGCTGTCGCCGTCCGAGCGGAGGCGGCGCAAGCGCGGGCGCGCGCGGTGATCCGCCTAGGCCGCCGACACTGAGCGCAGTGTCAGTCGCGCGTGCGCGAGCTGGCGCTCCACCGTGCGCTCGGTGCACCCGTCCCGCCGCGCGATCTCCTCGTAGCTGAGGCCGAGCCCGCGTAGCCAGAGCGCCCGCTGCTGCCGCACGGGCAGGAGCGCGAGCATCTCCAGGCGCTCGCGCTGCTCGATCAGCTCGGCCGGCCCTGGGTCGATCAGAACCGACTCGCCGTCCGCGGCAGCCTCGGCCAAGTCCAGCGGGAGCTCGCGGTTGCCGCGCCGAAGCAGTCGCAGCGCCTCGCGAGTCGCGGTCGTGACGAGCCACGCCAGCGCGGTCTCCCGCTGCACGCGGTGCTGGTGGTGGACGAGCCGGGCCCACGCGGACTGGCACGCCTCCTCGATCACCGCTTCGGGCGCGCGCACACCCGCCCGGACGATGCGGTGAAGCGATCTCGCCAGGCACCGGTACAGCTCGCCAAGGTCGGCGCACTCGCTCTCGACCCGAACCCCTGCCCCGGGCTGGGCCCGAGCCTCCGCCGCAGCGCGAACGACGGGCGTCTCGCGCAAGCCCCAACCGCTACCGGCCATACTCGTCTCCCATGCTCAAGACTAATTGAGTCTAATTTGATGCAAACCAACCTAGCAGAACTAACTCAGTCTTGCTAGGTTCATATGACAGAAATTCCACTCAATTGGACTCGGGAGATACCGATGCGCCTGCTCACCGCCGTAACCGCTCAGCCGAACCTGAGAGCCCTTCCGGGCAGCAACGTCCTGCAGCAACTGGTCAACGGCGCGGAGGCGTGGGCACTGGCAGTGGCTCTCCTCGGCGCGTTCGTGGGAGCCGCGATATGGGCGGTGGCTTCGCATACGCACAATCACCAGTACGCGGCGCGCGGGCGGATGGCGGCGCTGATCTCGGGCGCGTCCGCGCTGATCGTCGGCGCCGCGCCGGGCCTCGTGAACTTCTTCGAGCGCCTCGGGACGAGCGCCAGGTGACCGGGATGCAGGCTCGGATCTTCGTCGCCGTCCTCTTCGCCTCGACGGCGATCGCTTTCGGCGCCACGGCCGCCCCCGCCTCGGCGCTCAACCCGCTCAAGCCGATCTGCTCGGCCGCCGGTCTCTTCAGCGGATTGGTAAGCAAGGCGTGCTCGGCCGTTCAGCACGGCGGGCGGCTGCTCGACGCCGGCAAGAAGCTCGTGACCGGCAACGTCAGTGGCGCCGGGAAGACACTGCTCGGCGACGGCGGCTCGAAAGTGGCCTCTGCTGCGACCACCGCCCTCGCGCTCAGCGCGCTGGTCGCGTGGGTGGTGGGCGGCGCAAGCTTCGTCCTCCACGAGACCTCGGCCGTGATCGGGCGGACGACCGACCCACAACTGAGCAGTACCTGGTTTTCGGGAACCTATTGGCGGGTCGCCGCCATCGCCGCGGTCCTGACGCTCCCGTTCCTGTTCGCCGCGGCGGTCCAAGCGCTGGTCCAATCCGACATCACGCTGCTGATTCGCTCCGCGCTCGGCTATCTACCGCTGGCGCTGCTCGCGGTCGCGATCGCCGCGCCGATGACGATGCTGCTTCTGTCCGCGTCAGATCAGCTCGCCGCGATCGTTTCCTCCGCCGCGGGCAACCAGAGCGCGCACTTTCTGAACCGAGAGAGCAGTCTGATCGGCGCCCTGACCCACTCGGCGGCCTCCCCTTTCGTGGGATTCTTCGTCGCGCTGCTGACCGTCACGGCGGCGCTCGGCCTCTGGATCGAGCTGATGATGCGCGCGGCCGCCGTGTACGTGATCGTCCTGCTGCTCCCGCTCGCGTTCGCGGCGTTCGTCTGGCCGGCGCGCCGCGTCTGGGTCGTGCGTGCGGTCGAGCTGCTGCTCGCGCTGATCATCTCCAAGTTCATCGTCGTCGCCGTGCTCGCCCTCGGCGGCGCCGCTCTCAGCCAGAGCGCCCCCGACAGCCTCGTGGGCATGATCGCCGGCGTCGTGCTGCTGGTGCTGGCTGCCTTCGCTCCGTGGGCGCTGCTTCGCCTGCTGCCGGTCACCGAGATCGCCAGTGCGGCGGCCGGCTCGCTTCATCACGAGGGCCGCGCGGTGCTCGGCGTCGCCGGCCGGGCGGACGCCTGGGCGGGCGAGGCCGATGCTTGGGCGACGAAGGCAGCGCAGATGCGCCGCGAGGCGCAGGAAAGCGACGGCGCCGATGCCGAGCGCGCGCGCCTCGCCGAGGGCCCCCGCGCCGGCCGCGAGCCACCGTCCTCGGCGTCGGCCGCGGGCGACGGGTACGCACCCCCGACGACGCCGGCCGCGGGCCCGACCGGCGCGACCGCAGGCCCCACGTCAGGAGCCGCGATCGCGGACCAGGTGGACCGATCCAGGCCTTCCGGCCCGCCAGCGGACGCCGCCGCGGCCGCCACCGTCGAGCGGATCGAATTTCCGCAGTTCCTGCAAGCCGGCGGCGCTGAGGGACTCGTGCTCGGGGGTCCGGACGGCCTGCGCCCACTCGCACCCGAGCTCGAAGCCGACCCACCCGAGGACGACGGCTCACCGCTCGATCAGCCCGACCCAACCCCGCCCCCCCAGGATCCTCCCGACGGCATCCTGTGAGCACGGAGCGGCTCACCTATCGGTTCGGTCCGCTCGAGCGGCGAGGTCTGCTGGGGCCCGTGCGAACTGGCCAGGCCGCGACCCTCGCAGCCGGGGGCCTGATCGCGATCGTGATCCTCGACCGCTCGCCGAGCGCGACCGGAGCGCTCGTCGCCACGCTGTTGTTCGCCACCAGCGTCGTCGTCGCGGTGGCGCCGATCGGCCGGCGAACCGCGGGCGAGTGGGTTCCGGTCGCCGCATCCTTCGCGCTTCGCCGGCTCCGGCGCCGTGCGAGGTTTCGGTCGCGTGCCCCGCTCAGCGGGATCGCCGTGAGCGGCCTTCGCCTCGGGCGACCGATGCTCGGAGAGCCCGTTGCCGATCCGCCTCCCTCGCTGCGGCGTCTGCGGATCCTGGAGACGGCCTACCGCGACCATGCTGTCGGAGTCCTCACAAGCGAGCGTGGGCGGCGGGCCGTAGCGGTGCTCGCGTGTCGGGTGATCGCGTTCTCGCTCCTCGACATCGCCGCGCAGGAACGACGCCTCAGTCGCTGGGGACTCGTCCTTTCAGGCGCCTCCGGGACGCCGATCAGGCGAATCCAGTGGCTCGAGCGCACGGTCCCCGCGCAGGGCGATGAGCTGACGCGGTGGGTTGCGGCCGAGCGAGACCCCGCTGTCCCCCTGCGCGGCGCGCCGATGATCGACTCCTACCTCGAGTTGATCGGCACGACCACGAGGGCGACGCAGGAGCACGAAATCCTCGTTGCGATCGAGGTCGACGCGCGCCGGGTGCGCGACCGCGGCTCGGACGCAGTGGTGGGAGCATTGATCGAACAGACGGAACGGGTAGCGCAGGGGCTCGAGGCCGCCGAGGTGAGCGTCCTCGGCGCGCTCGGCCCGAGCCAGCTTTCGCGCGCGCTCAGGACTGCGTTCGACCCTTACGCGAGGTCGGAGCTCGCGGCGCTCGAACTGGCCAACCCGCGGGACACCCGGTTGAACGAGGCGGCGGCTTGGCCGCTGGGCGCCCGCGAGTGGTGGGACCACTACCGCAGCGATGGCGCGCTGCACGCGACGTACTGGATCGGAGGCTGGCCGCGGGTCGATGTCTCGCCGATGTTCATGGACGCGTTGCTGGGGAGATCGAGTGCCGTGCGGACCGTCGCGGTGACGTTCGAACCGCTCCCGCCCGACCGCTCCACGCGCGAGGTGGAGTCGGCGATCACGCGTGACCAGGCCGACCGCGAGCTCCGTCGTCGCTTCGGCCAGTCGGAGACGGCCCGCCAGCGCCAGGCCATGGAAGCCACTGCCCGCCGGGAGGCGGAGCTAGCCGCCGGTCACGGCGAGGTGCGGCTGGCCGGCTTCGTGACGGTCACGGGCAGAGACCCCGACGACCTGCGCCACGCCTGCGCCGAGGTCCACGAGCACGCCGCTCGCGCGCGCCTGGAGCTGCACCGGATGTATGGGCAGCAGGCGGATGCGTTCACGTTCACGCTGCCGCTCTGCCGAGGGCTTCGATGAGCGGGGCAACGATGTTCCTCACCTATCTCTGGCATTACCTGATCGCACGCACCCTCTACGACCAGGTGCTGCGGCCCTTGATCCACGGGCGTGCCTCCGCTGCCGTCGTGCTGGTGCTCGTTGCGGGCGCATTCGCGCTCGGCCGGATCACTCGGAGGCACGCATGAGCGTTCGCGCGGCCGAGCGCCCCGCCCACCGCAGCACGACCCGCCACGCCCAGGCGATCTACCCATTCATCGCCCCGGGCGGGCTCGGCGGGAGAGGCGTCTTCATCGGCCGAGACTCCGGAGGCGGGGCGTTCTGCTACGACCCCTGGGTCCTCTACGGCGACGGCTTGCTCGACGACCCGAACGCAATCGTGCTCGGCAAGCTCGGTCAGGGCAAGAGCTCGCTCGTCAAGACGTTGCTGTGGCGGATGCTCCTGTTCGGGCGTCGCGCGTTCGTGCTCGATATCAAGCGCGAGTACGGACCGCTTTGCGAAGCGGTCGGCGTCACTCCGGTCTCGCTCGTCCCCGGTGGCGGCGTACGTCTCAATCCGCTGGCCTCGCGTCCAGAGGAGCATGCTCAGCTCGAGCTGCTCCGGGCCGTCACGATCACCGCGGTCGGGGGACCGCTGAGCCAGGTCGAGGCCGGCTCGCTTCGCGAGGCGCTGCGAACGGTGCGCCTCAGCGGCGTCGCGGAGCCGACGCTCCCCGAGATCGCCCACGTGCTGTTTCACCCGGTCGCCGAGATGGCCGAGCGTTTGCGTACCACTCCCGGGCAGCTCGCCGCCGACGCGCGCCGCGCCGCGCTTGCCCTCCAGGACCTCTGTGAGGGCCCGCTGCGGGGGATGTTCGACGGACCGACCACGCCCGGGCTGGCGCTCGACTCGAAGCTGGTCGTCCTCGATCTTCACGCCGTTCGGGACTCTCCGGCGGTTGGGATCCTGATGGCCTGTGCGACCGCATGGATGAGCGCGCTGCTGGCGCGGATGGCGGAGCGGCCCGGCCGGGAGCGGCTGATCAACGTCGCGGACGAGTCGTGGAAGATCGTCCAGCACACGGGGCTGGGCGAGTGGTTCCAGTCGAACTTCAAGCTCGCGCGCCAGTTCGGGGTGATGAACCTCGTGGTTCTGCACAAGCTCGCCGACCTGCAGGCGGCCGGTGACGCGGGCTCGCGGGCGGCGCGGATCGCCGAAGGTCTCCTCGCCGACGCGTCGACCCGGATCGTCTACCACCAGGATGAGAGCCAGGTCGAGCTGACCAGGGCCCTGCTCGGGCTGTCCGAGAGCGAGGCGCAGCTGATCTCGATGCTGTCCGCGGGGCAGGCGCTGTGGCGCGTCGGCAACCGCTCGTTCGTCGTGCAGCACTACCGCTCACGGGTCGAAGCGAGTTTCACGAACACCGACACCGGCATGACGCTGACGCTCGAGGATGGGGCACGCGGATGAGCCGCGCGGGCGTGGGCGGAGCTTCGGACACGGCGCTATTGACGTTGATCGGCTGCGTTGCTGCAACGTGCGTCGGCGTCTGGCTGTGGGGCGGGCTCGCGGGAGCGCTATTCGGGCGCGGCTGGCCGGCGACGGGCGTGAATCAGGTGCTCGGCGTGATCGTCAGGCTTCCGGCGCGCGTGTCCGAGCCGGCGGCCGCCTGGCCGGCCGCGGCACGGCCTCGGCTCCCGGGGCCGGACGGGTTCTACGCGGCACTGGCGGTCTTGGTCCTCGCCTCGATCGCCGCGCTCGCGACCGCCCGGCGCGTCCTGGGCCCGGGGCTGCTGCGCCCCCGCGCCCACGGTGCTCGCTGGGCCTCGGGGAGCGACCTGCGGTCGCTTCGCCGACGGCCGCGACTGACTACGTGGGGGTCGCGCGAGCGCGCCGGGCGGCTGATCCTCGGCCGCACGGGCAGCCGGCGGCTGTACGCCGAG
>Ga0187776_10001660_pt1 | contig 11226 bp, 11 predicted proteins | sample 0216_BV02_MP12_2_FD_132426 | JGI IMG/M metagenome (GOLD analysis project Ga0187776, IMG submission 132426) | Tropical peat soil microbial communities from peatlands in Department of Meta, Colombia - 0216_BV02_MP12_20_MG | ecosystem: Environmental > Terrestrial > Soil > Wetlands > Peat | place...
CCGGTGCGGGTTGCCTACGAGGCCGGCCCGACCGGCCATGGGCTCGCGCGGGCGTGCGCGGCGGCGGGGATTGCGTGCACGGTGGCGGCGCCGTCGAAGATCCAACGGCCGCCGGCCGATCGGGTCAAGACCGACCGCCGTGACGCCGAGCGGCTGGCTAGGTTGCTCCGGCTCGGAGAGCTGGTCGCGGTGCGCGTCCCGGAGCCACACGAGGAGGCTGCGCGGGATCTCGTGCGCGCGCGTGAGGATGCCCGCGGTGAGCTGATGCGGGCGCGGCATCGCCTCTCGAAGCTGCTGCTTCGGCACGGCCCGGTCTATGACGCGGCCGCGTGGACGCTCGCCCACGACGCCTGGCTGCGCCGGCAGCGGTTTGAGTCGCGGCCGCTCCAGCTCGCACTCGAGGAGTCGTACGCCGCGGCGCTGCAGGCGAAGGCCCGCCGCGACGCGCTCGACCGGGCGATCGTCGAGCTCGCGAGCGAGCCGCCCTTCGTCGAGATCGTCGGCCGGCTCTGTTGTCTGCGCGGTGTCGGGATGCTGAGGCGCTCGCGCTGACGGTCGAGCTCGGCGACTGGACACGCTTCCGAGCGCAGAGCCTCGGCCCCTTCCTCGGCCTCACCCCGAGCGAGGATTCCAGCGGCGAGCGCCGCCGCCAGGGCGGATCACCAAGACCGGCAACACGCACGCTCGGAGATTGAGGGACAGCCTGCCGCCGTTCGTGCCCGGGCCGAGCAAAGCGCTCGCCGCCTCCACCGGCGCTGGCACGCGCTCGAGCGGCGTGGGAAGCGGCGCACGATTGTCGCGGTCGCGGTCGCACGCGAGCTTGCCGGCCACCGCTGGGCGCTCGCAACGATGTAGCGGCCCGCACGCAGAAAGGCCCGCCAACGCGGGCCATCGAGCCATGCACCTTGACAAACTCACCCCATATCAGCTGACGCCTTCCTTCGTGCGCGTGCCGCGGAAGTGCGGAAGGTCGAGTTCTGTAGCGGGGCGCGCCCACGTCGTCGAGCTCGAGGTCAGCGACGGCGCGGCACGTACACGAACGTGACCCCACGGCGGGAAACACCCGTGCGCTTGTCGAAGCCGAAGCGAACGCGGTCCGGCTCGTTGTACTCGGCGACGTCGAACGTCCCGTCCGCCCGCACATGCGTGACGAAGGCGACGTGACCGAATCGCTTCCACCACGGCCACACGGCGACCGAGCCTCGCCTCGGCGTGGAACCGACCGGGATCCCAGCCTGCCTCGCGACCGTCGCCCAGCGTCGCGCGTCCATTTCGCCCGGCACGAACCAGTCGGTCCGATAGCCGTTTCGGGCCAACGCCCAGGCGACGTAGGAGGTGCAGTTGCACTCGTCCATCCCCCAGCGGTCGGGGCGGTCGGCCCTGCCGGCCTGGGGGCACGAGCGCGCGTGAGGGTAGCCGCCGATCACGAGCGCCGACCCGGCGGCGGTGCCCGCGGGCGACAAGGCGGCAAGCAGGAGCGCGACCACGACGGCCCGGCGCATCGGCCGAAACGCTAGCTTAGCTACCCGGATCCTGCGGTAAGCGGCTGAGGCGTCGTTTTCGGTCTGGTCTTTCGGCGACGTCGGCGGTCGAGTGGGCGATCGTTGGTGACGATGGCGTTGCTGGTGCGGATCGTGCCGGCGCTTCGGGCGTTTTGAGGGTGGCTCCGCCGGTGGGCTTCGTCGGGTCGGGTTGTGCGCGGTCGTCGGCCGGGTTAGGCGGGCGCTCGTGCGAGCTGTCGGATCCGCATGAGGGCGTTGACGAAGTCGCGCAGGAGCGGGTAGCCGGCCGCGATGCGGAGGATCAGGCGCCGGCTGGAGCGGCCGACGGTGGCGGCGATCGCGATGAAGCGGAAGCGCAGTCGCTTCGCGTAGCTGCCCCGTTCGCGCTCGGGAAGCGCGAGTTGCTTCAGCCAGACGAGCAGGTTGTACGCGAGCAGCGTGACGAACAGGTAGGCCCAGTTGGCGTGGAAGCCGCGGCAGGGCAGATTGTCGAGGCCAAGTCCGAGCTTTGCCTCTTTGATCCGGTTTTCGACGTTCGCTTTCGCGCGGTGCCAGCCTTCGAGCTCGTCCGGGCCGCGGTCGTGGTCGTTGCTGACGAGCACGTAGTAGTGGTAGTCGCTGCCGTTGAGGCGCAGCTGCTCGCCTGGCGCGATCGGGTCGCGACGGACGACGAAGCGGCGCGCCTGTTTCCAGGTCTTCGGCTGCCACTGGAAGCTCGCGACCTCGCTCCCGGCCCGGTAGCTCGACGGGAGCCAGTCCGCCGCCGGGATCTCCGAGATGCGCGTCTTCACCGAGGCGATCTGCGGCGCGCCGACCGCGTAGGTGATCGCGAGCCGCTCCAGCTCGGCGAAGAAGTCTTGACCCCAGAAGCCTTCGTCGGCACGCAGAAACACACGCGCGCCGTCGGGGAGGCGGCGCAAGCAGCGGCGGACGAAGCCGGCGGCGCCGGTCGAGGCGGCGGCGTGGCCGTTTCTGAGCTTGCCGTGCAGCCACTCGCCCGTCTCGTCGATGAAGCAGAGCAGCGGATGCCAGGCGATCTTGCCGGTGTAGGTGCCACGCGTGCCCTGCCGCGACCCGACCGGACCGTGGTGCTCGATCAGCGTCGCGTCCAAATCGAGGGTCACCGTCTCCCGCTCAAGCAACGGATGCACGCGCGCAAAGAGCTGATCGAGGGCGCGGTCGAATTGGAGGATGTGGCCGAGGTTGAAGCTCGCGAGGAAACGGCCGAGCGTCGTCGGATCCGGCACCGCATGCCCCCGCAGCAACATCTGCGCCTGATCAGCACGCAGTAGGGCCGCATCGTCGAGACACTCGCCGCCCGCGATCAACGTCTCACACAACGCCAGCGCCTGCTGCGCCGGCGAATAGCCACGGCGACGCTTCTTGACCGTCACCTGGTCGAGCAGCTCCGCAACACCGAGCGCATCCGCCAACTCGCGCACCAAGACGAGCCCCGCGTGCGCCGTCACCTGCTGCGACGACGACGCGACCTCGACCAGCGCCGACCGCCCTGCTAGCTTCACCCCCAAGAGTGCCTCCCTGTCGCCCGGCTGGATGTGTCGCAACACCCATGCTGAGCGGCAGGGAGGACGTCTCCCTGCCCGCTACTCCGGCACTACCGCAGGATCCGGGTAGCTAGTAGTAGTGGCCGGAACGGCCGATGCCGGCGCCCCGGCCGTGGCCCAATGGTGGCCCAAACGTCCCGGAAACCGGTTCCCCTGACCATGCGGAACGAGTCGCGCCGAGAGCCCGCAAACCCGCATGGTTGACAGCGATCGTCGTGGTGCGTTGTCGCGGGTCGGGACCGCCTGACTGGCTTCCCAAGCCAGGTGTCGCGGGTTCGAGCCCCGTCGTCCGCTTCTTCACGAACATCAGCGGATCCGCGGAACCATCTTCGGCATCAGCCGGAGGAGCCCGCAGAGGGAATCGCTTCGGGCTGCACGCGCTCGCGTACCTCGTCCGGGAGATCGTAGGCTCGGAAGAGCAGATAGGCGGCGATGAGAATCAGGCCGGCGATCGGCCCGACGAGCCGGACGCCGACGGTGTGCCCTCGCGTGTCGCCGAGGAGCCGTAGGAGCACGACCAGCAGGGGTGCCACCGCGGTCGCCGTTCGCTCGACGAAGCTGGACGCGCCGAGGTAGGTCGCTTCTCGACGCAGGTCGGTCTTGGCGCTGTCGTCGTCGATCACGTCCGCGGTCAGGGGCACGGGGAAGAGGAAGTGCGCGCCGATCGGCGCGCCGATCAGCGCCGCCACGACGAGAAGTTGCAGTGCCGCAGGGATCCCCGGCAGCAGCCCCGCGACCCCGAGCAGGGGGAAGGTGGCGGCCGCCGCGAGCATCGACAGGCTGTACGCCCGTCGCTTGGACGTCCGTTCCGCGAGCCGCGCGAACAGCGGCACGCAGACGAGCGCCGCCGCGATCGCGACCGCCAGCAGCAGGGTCGAGCTCAGCCAGCTGTGCTTACCGACGATCGCGTGCACGTAGAAGGGGATGTCCGTCTGCAACAGCTGGAACGCCAGCGCGAACAGGACGACGGTCGGCAGCAGCACCCGGAACGCCCCGTTTCGGAAGGTCGCCTTCAGCGCGTCGCGGAAGCCGATTCCGGCCGGGATGCGCGAGAGCTTGGCTCGATCCCAGACCCCCGCGATCGCAACGTACTGACAGACCAGCGCGAGCGCCGCGATCGCGACTGCCATCGCCCTGAACCCGACCTCGTGCACGAGCACGGTGCTGACGACCAGCCCGATCGCCGTTCCGGCGACGCCCAGGTAGACCTTGATCGCCTCAAGGCCGACCCGCTCGCCGCTCGTCGCGGCCATCTCCGGCAGCAGCGCCTCGTAGGGGCTGACGACCATCGAGCCGAAGAGCGAGACGGCCTCGAACACGAGCAGGAGGTAGACAGCCGTCGCCGCGTTTCCCTCGTCGGGAGGCGGCGTGAACAGAAGCACGAAGAAGATCGACCACAGAGGGGCGCCGAGGACGATGTAGGGAATGCGCCGGCCAAAGCGGGACCGGGTGCGGTCGCTGAGGTAGCCGACGACGGCGTCGTCGAGCGCAGCGACGATGCCGGCGACCGTGAGCAGCGCGCCGACCGCAAGCGACGGGAGAAGCGTCGGCAGATGCGCGTCGCTCGGCGGCGCGTAGTAGTAGAGAAGCCACAGGCCGCCGCTTTTGCCGAGCGCCTCGCTCCCGACCCTGCTCGTCCCGTAGAGGAGCCTGGTCCGGAGCGGAATCGTCAAGGCGTTGAACCCTCGCGGCGCCGACCGCGACGATCGCCGGGCCGCACACCCAAGCCTACGCTCCGGTCAGGACGCCTTGCCCGCGTCCTCTGGATCGCGCAGAAACGATCGAACCGTGAGCGTGTCCCGGTGCTCTTGGATGACCGTCATGATCGGGGCGTACCGCGAAATGCTCGCGCGCGCCTCCTCGGAGAGGCCAAGCCGCTCCGCCTCGTTGACTGCCGCGCTGAAGGCGGTCAACGGATCCCAGTCCGCCTTCGTCCGGTCGTCAAAGACCCGGATCGCGGCGCGAACGACGTCACGGTCGTGTCGCTCAGCCGGAGTGCCGAACACCATGGGCCGGATGTTCGCATCGCACGCACTCTTCGAGCAAGACCGCGATCCGTGTCGCAGCCGGAGTCCTCCCATGGCCACGCCCGACTGACCAGTCGGCTTCCCCGACGCTGAACCCGGCGCCGATCAGTCAGTCGCCGGCCCCGCGACAGCCGGCTGTCAATCGTGCTGCGAAGGATGCTCAGGGGGGACGGCGGCGATGCCGATGTAGCGGGCGTGAATGCTGCATCCCAACCGGGGCCGAGCCCCGCGCCGCCGGGCGGTCGCCGCTGGCCGCTCGCGCTGCGGCTGGGGACCGACGAGTTGCTGTTGATGTCCGATGACGTGGACACGTTGATCCGAGGGATCGACGCCCATCTCGACGTGCTGCGGAAGGAGCTCGCTCTGAAGCCTGACCATGCGTCAGCCGTGCGGGCGCTGATGGAGGCCTACACCGATCTGCGCGTCTGTCTCGTGAGTTGCGGTCATCCGCTCACTGATCCACCGCTCGAGCTCGATAGCGGGCGAAGGCACGCACTCCGCCAACTCCTGGCAGAACTCACCGGCTATCGGCGCTATAGCCTGACGCCGCCGCTGCGGGCGCTCCAGCTGCTCCTCGCGGCGGCCGATCACCGCAACAACGTCGCGGGCTGAGTCCAGGGGCGACGAAGGCAAGCCGCCGCCTTCGGCGCTGCGAGTGCGGCTGCGACTCGCCAGAGTCAGCAGCGGCGCGTCGGACCGGTCAGCTGCTCCAGCTCGTGTGCGCGGGAATGCGCGCTCCTACACTTTGGCGGTCATGCCGGTGCTCTTGCACGATCCCGTCGCGCACTGGCTCCTCGTCGCGGCAGCCGGCGCGATCGTGGTTGGCGAGCTCGTCGCAACCTATCTCGGCCGGGCCCGCGACGGGGAGCGTCGTCTGCTCGGCAGCCCGACCGACTCGCTCCTGTACGTGCGTCGCCGCCGTGCCTCGGTGCGGCATGACCGCGGGACCCGGTGGATCATCGTTCTCGCCGCGTACCTCGGTGTCGCCACAGCCCTTGCGATCGCGAGGGCTCCCGGTCTCCGCGCCTACGCGAACGACTGGTGGACGCTCGGCGCGGGGATCGCAATTGCTCTCGCCGGAGGCGCGCTTCGTGACTGGGCGATCCTCAGCCTGGGCCGGTACTTCCGCCGTGAGGTGACGATCGAGCCCGGCCAGAGGCTCGTTCGCCGTGGCCCCTATCGCGTGCTGCGCCATCCTTCCTACGCCGGCATCTTCCTCATCTTTGCCGGTTTCGGACTTGCCTTCGGGAGCTGGGTCGGTGCCGCCGGCGCGCTGCTGATCATCGTTGCCGGGATGCTGCCGCGCATCCGGGTCGAGGAACGCGCGCTCGCGCAGACGTTCGGCGCCGACTACACGGACTACGCAAACTCGACCGCGCGCGTACTCCCCCACGTCTGGTAGCTGCGCTGCGGCCGAACGTCTGCGCTCTGAGGAATCCAGTGGAACCGCCGGTGTCGCGGGCTCGAGCCCCGTCGTCCGCTCTCTCCGAAGGTGGGGGTCGATTTCCCCCATTGAGGCTGTTGTGACGCGAGGACACCCGTAACAATCGCCGCAATGGCTGCGAAGGGGTGGAGACCGTCGTCCGGGCCCAAGCAACGACAGCTGCCCGAGGACCGGAAGAGCCTGATCGTGCGCTACATGATCGACGCCGAAGAGGCGCAGGAGCGGGCTCGGCTCGAGGCGGAGCAGCAGGCGGCTCGGGCGGCCGCCGAAGAGCGTGCTCGCCTCGCGGCCGAGCAGCAGGTGGAGCGGGCTGAGGCCGAAGAGCGGGCTCGCCTCGCGGCCGAGGAGGAGGCGGCGCGGGCGGCCGCAGAGGAGCGAGAGTGGCGAATCGCCCAGCGACGGGCGGCGCGAGCCGCCTTCGAGGAGCAGGCGCGGCGGGTTGCCGAGGAGGAGAGCAGGCGTGCAGCCGAGGCTGACTCGGGGCGCCTCTTCGTGGCCGCGGAACCGGAGACAGAGGTCTCGGTCGCGCCCGACCGGGAGGAGCGCGACGAGCTTTTCGTGCCGGCAGGGCACCCGGAGCCGGTGGCACTCGCTGACGCCGTTCCGGATGGGCGGAAACCGACGGCCGACGCGTCGGCCACGTCGTTCGAGCCGGACGACACGCCGGCTCCGCAGGCCGAGCCGGACGACACGCCGGCTTCGCGGGCGGAGCCGTCCGTCGGGCTGCCGATCTACGGCTGGGTTGAGGCGGCGAGAGACACAAGCGCGCAGCCCGACCCCGACTGGCCTCTCGAGCTCATCCGGATGCGCCGGGAGCGCGGCGTAGGCGAGCAAGCGCCCGAGCCGCCCCTCTAGGACGGCCGCGAGCTAATCGTTCGCGTTCCGAGAGCCGATAGCTGCCCGAGAGGCCGGGGCCGAAAGCCCCGCAAGGGGCGGTGCGGCTAAGGGCTAATGGCGTCGCCCGCCTGCCCCGGCCTCAGCCTCTTACCTGCGCAGAGGACGCCGGGCGGAAGAGCGGGCCGGCGGACTACACGGCGAGAGCGCTCGCCGAGGGGGGCGTCTCGGGCGGGGCCTGCTGACCTGCCTGATCGCCGTTCGCCGCGCCCGGCCAGCGCCGCAGGAGCGCGGTGACGACCGTCGGACCGCCGGGCCTGCTGACGATGTCGAACTCTCCGCCCAGCATGCGAATACGCTCTCGCATGCCCGCGATTCCGATCGCGTTGTCGCGCACGCCCGTCGGGTCGAAGCCCTCTCCATCGTCCTCGATCTCGAGCAGGATGCCCGCGGCGCTGCGGCCGATCCGGATCTGGACGTTCGTGGCGTGCGAGTGCTTGACGATGTTCGCGAGCGACTCGCGGATGAGAGCCTGGATTGCGATCATCTGCGACTCTGTGTCCGGCTGGAAGAGCAGATCGCCCTCGAAGGTCACCTCGGCGGCACTTCGCAGCTGGAATGCGGCGATGCTCTCGCGAACGATCTCCTCCACCGTCTCGATCGCCGGGCGGTCGCTGCCGAGCATCGTCAGGAGGCGCCGCAGTCCCGCCTCCGCGTCGCCGAGCTCTGTGAGAAGCTCGCGCACCTGCTCCCTGAGCTCGCCGTCGAGAGTCCGCTCCAGCTCCCGGAGGCGAATCCCGACTGCGGCGACGTTCTGCATCGGCCCGTCGTGGACGTCGAGGGCGAGCCGCACGAGCCGGCGGTGGATCTTCTCCGCCTCGTCCGGCAGAGGCTCCGCCGGCGACGGCACGCCGCCGCCCAGAACAGCCAGCTCTCGCATTTCGGGGGTGCCTCCAGTGATCCGCAGATGCAGCCGCAGCGGCCGCCTTGCTCACATTCAGGTCGGTGCGCCGCCTGCTGTCATCCCTTGATCGAGGGACGCTGGTCGGCGGGCCAGGCCTGGGCGATCCGCCGCCGGGTCTCGGCGAGGTGCTCCGGCAGCACACGCACGTCGGCGAGCACGGGCATGAAGTTCGTGTCGCCGCTCCAGCGCGGAACGACGTGGACGTGGCCGTGGTCGACGATGCCGGCGCCCGCGACCCGCCCCAGATTCCAGCCGACGTTGAATCCGTCGGGCCGGTAGACGGCGCGGAGCGCCGCGATGCCGTGCACCGCGAGCCGGTGCACGTCCAGCACCTCGTCACTGTCGAGCGTGTCGAAGCCCGTGCCGTGCCGGTAGGGCGCGACCATCAGGTGTCCGGAGGAGTACGGGAAGCGGTTCAGGAGCGCGAAGGCGTGCTCGCCCCGGTGCACGACCAGGCCGTCCTCGTCGTCGGCCGCGGCTGCGCGGCAGAAGACGCAGCCGTCCTGCTCGTCCGCGGCCTGGACGTACTCGAGTCGCCACGGTGCCCAGAGTCGCTCCACCGGCCGAGCCTAGCCCTTCCCGGCAAGCGTGATGCCGAGCAGGAGCAGCGAGAGTGCCGAGGTGGCGACCACCGTAACTCCCGCCAGCACGTTGAAGATGCGCCCGTTGCGGTACTCGCCCATCAGCTCTTCGCTCGCCGCCAGGCGCCAGACGAAGAAGAGCGTCACCGGCAGGAGGAAGCCGTTCACCGCCTGGACGAGCACGAGCAGCTTGATCACCGGCAGACCCGGGACGATCGCCACTGCGGTGCCGACGAGGATCAGCACGGTGATCACGGCGACGAAGACGGGAGCCTCGCGGGGGCGGCGCGAGATGCCCTTCTCGAGCCCGAACGTCTCCGCGATCACGTAGGCGGCGGTGACGGGCAGGATCGCGGCGGCGAGGAGGCTGGCGCCGAGCAGCCCGACCGCGAACAGCGCCTCCGCGAACCGGCCGGCGAAGGGCTTGAGCGCCCGGGCCGCGTCGGCAGCGTCGTTGACGGTGTGGTCGCCGTGGACGAAGAGCGTCGCTCCCGTTGCGATGATGATGAAGCTCGCCACGACGTTGGCGAAGATCGAGCCGGTCGCGACCTCCGTTCGCTCTGCCTGGAGCTCGTCGGGGCCGATCCCCCGCTCGACCACCGCCGACTGGACGTACAGCTGCATGAAGGGCGTGATCGTCGTCCCGACCGTCGCCACGAAGAGGAGCGCGTAGGCGCCGCTGAGGCGGACGTGCGGTGCGACGATCGCGTGCCCGACGTCGAGCCAGCGGGGGTGGGCGAGCACCGCGGCGATGGGATATGCGAAGAACGGCAGGGCCATCGCGACGAAGATCCGCTCCGCGACGGTGTAGGAGCCACGCACGACGAGCAGCCAGACGACGGCAGCGGCCACCGGCACCGAGGCCTGCGGCGGGATGCCGACGAGGCCGAGCGCCGCTCCGATCCCGACGAACTCCGAGATGCAGATGCCGAGGTTGGCGAAGAGGACCGCGACGGTCGAGAAGAGCGACCAGCGCGGGCCGTACTGCTCCCGGATGAGCTCGGCGAGGCCCTTGCCGGTCACGGCGCCCATACGCGCGGCCATCTCCTGGACGACGATCAGGCTGACCGTGATCAGGACCATCATCCACAGCAGGTCGTAGCCGTAGCGGGCACCGACCGAGGCATAGGTCGCGATCCCGCCGGCGTCGTTGCCGGCGTTCGCGGCGATCAGGCCCGGGCCGAGGACGGCGAGCAGTCCGAGCAACCGGGCGGCGACGCGATTACGCGGCCGCAGGCGCGGACGGCGGCCCAGCAGGGCGCGCAGCCGTTCGCGCTCGGGCCGGCCGACGCGGGCCGCCATCGCATTCCTCGCCCATTCAGTCGCCTCCCAGGAGGCCGAAGCGGCGGCGCCAGGGCCCCGGGAGCACGAGCTCGAGCACGTCGTCGACGGTGATGATCCCGAGCAGCCGCTCCTCCTCGTCCACGACCGGCAGGACGCTCAGGTCGAAGTCGGTCATCAAGCGGGCGATCTCCTCGAGATCGGCGTCGGGCCGCACGCTCTGCGTCGGCTTGATCACCTGCCAGAGCCGCTCGCCGGGCTCCGTCCGAAGGAGATCGGCGAGCGGGAGGCCGCCGCGCAGCCGCCGGTGCGTGTTCATCGCGAAGATCCACGCCACCGCCTCCGGCGGCCCGGACGAGCGCTGCACGCGGTCGAGCGCCTCCTCGCGCGTGGCGTCGGCGTAGAGGCACACGAAGTCCGGGCTCATCAGCCCTCCGGCGGTTGCCGGGTCGTACCCCAGCAGCGCCCGGACGCGCCGCGCCTGGACCGGCGGAAGGAGCCCGATCACCTGCGCCCGGCGCTCCTCGGGCAGCTCGAGCACGAAGTCGGCGGCGTCGTCCGACTCCATCCGCGAGAGGAGCTGGGCCACGTCGGCGTCGCTGCGGTCCTCGGCGAACTCACGCCGGTGTCCCGCCTCGAGCTCCTCGAACAGGTCGGCCTCCCGCTCCGAGTCGGCCGCGACCGCCTCGAGGATCTCCTCTCCCTCATGGTGGGAGGCCGCCTCGACGAGGTCGGCGAGCTGGGCGGGATGGAGGCGCGCCAGCTTCGGGTGCGGGACGCGGAGCCGCACCGTCGGAACGTGACCTGTGAACGGCTCGACCGACGCCCAGTCGAGGAAGCCGCCCGCATCGACCCGGGCGGCGAGCGCGCGCGGGACGAGCCGGCGCACGAGACCGCGCAGCCCGACGTCGACGCCGACGACGCGGTACCAGCCCTCGAGGCGGGTCAGCTCGATCTCGTTCGCGCGGACGAGGCGCGCGCCGTCGACGTTGATCAGCTGGCGGTCGAGCACGTCCTTGCGCAGCACC
>Ga0187776_10001661_pt1 | contig 11225 bp, 9 predicted proteins | sample 0216_BV02_MP12_2_FD_132426 | JGI IMG/M metagenome (GOLD analysis project Ga0187776, IMG submission 132426) | Tropical peat soil microbial communities from peatlands in Department of Meta, Colombia - 0216_BV02_MP12_20_MG | ecosystem: Environmental > Terrestrial > Soil > Wetlands > Peat | place...
CCCGCGCGCGAGATGCCGAGAAGCGCCACGCCCCACGCGAACGCCAGCGCTCCGACCAGCACGACCAGCTGCCATGGTCGCGCCGACTCGAGACCCAGATCGCGCAGCACGTCGCGCTGGCGCTGGAGATTGAAGCCCACGACGCTGCGCTGCCACTGGTAGTTGACCGCGTCCCAGCGCAGGCGCAGCGCCTTGAGGAACGTCAGGTCCACGCGGGCGAGGTAGGGCACCGGCTCGCCTTGCGGCAGCGCCGCGCCCAGCCCGCGCTCGATGCGCGACGGAGCGACGGCCGCGGTCGGATCCAGGCGCCACCACACGCCGTCGAGCAGCGCCTCCGTCCACGCGTGCGCGTCCGAGTCGCGCACGATGAGATAGCCGCCGTCGGGATTGATCTCGCCGCCCTGATACCCGGTCACGACGCGCGCGGGGATGCCGACGGCGCGCAGCAGGAACACGAACGCTCCGGCATAGTGCTCGCAGAAGCCGCGCCGGGTGTCGAAGAGGAAATCGTCGACGCGATCCCCCTGCAGAAGCGGCGGCGCGAGCGTGTAGACGAAGGGCTCGCGCCGGAACCAGTCGAGCACCGCCACGATGAAGGCGCGATCCGATCCGGCGCGCTCGCGAAGATCCCGGGCGAAGGCGACGCTGCGCGGGTTGCCGCGTGGCAGCTGCAGATTGATGCGGGCGTCGCGCGGGGACGACGAGGGGAAACGGTCCGAGAGCACCGAGCGCTGCGTGTAGCGGATGGTCTGCGTCACCGGCGTCGCGGCGAACAGCTGATCGTTGTCGGTGAGGATGGCCATAGGGCGCTGCGCCGCGATCGGCGCCGTCACATCGTCGAGCGGCGCGCGCGGCAGACCCGCCGCGTGCTCGAGCGCGAACAGCCACGGCCGGTTGCTCGGCTCCATGGTCACGGTGTACTCGATCGCCGGGCCGCGCTCCGGCGCGTGGATCCCGGGCAGCCGCAAGGGAGCGCTCCATTGCACGCCATCGAAGCGCGACAGCACCGGTCCGCGCCAGTAGCGTTGGGCGCTGGGCGGGGGCCGCCCGACGAAGTCGACGCGGAAGGCGACCGCGTCGGAGAGCGAAAGCGAGCTGATCGAGCCGGGCTCCATGCTATCGGAAAGCCCGGTGCGCGCGCCGGTCTCCGCAGGCGCGCCCCACAACGGGCCGGCGAGCCGGGGAAAGAGAACGAACAGCAGCGCCGCCAGCGGAACGCCCTGGAGCAGCATCCGTGCGGTGGCCACGAGCGGCGCGTACCAGCCCCGCGCCACCGAGGCGGGATCGCGCAGCGCGGCCAGCGTGCCGCCGAGCACCAGGACCGCCGGAAGAGACACCGCGGCCGCCCCGATCGCCTGGCCGTAGAAGTAGCGCGTGAGCAGCAGAAACAGCGCCAGGCACGCGAGCAGCGTCGCGTCGCGCGGACTGCGCGTTTCGACGAACTTGATGCCGAGGAGCGCGTAGAGGAATGCGACGCACGGATCGCGGGCGAGAAAGTAGCCGTAGTTGACGCGCACGCCGAGCGCCACCGCGAGCGCGAGCGCCGGCAGAAGCCACAGCCGGATCTTCGCGGGAATGCCGCGGTCGGCGGGCATGAGCAGGCGCGCGGCGACCAGTCCCGAGCCGACGGCGACGACCCACGGCGGCAGATGCGGCCAGAGCGGTAGTTGCGCGCACAGAATGAGCGCGGCGAGCCAGCCCAGTTGCAAGCGCGCGAGCGGGGCGACCGACGCAGCCGCCGCGTTCACGGCGCCGCCTCGCCGGCGTTCACGGTGCCTTCGTCGGAATGCAGCGCCAGCGCGACGAGCGCCTGCCGACGATGACCGGCGCCCGAGCCAGAAGCGATGTCGACGCCGGGCAGGGAGAGGCTGAAGACGCGCGCTTCGCGCTCGCAGGCGAGGATCCATGCACACAGGCGCGCGAGCCGCGCCTCGGGATCGAGCGCGGGCGGCAGCGTCGCCCAATCGAGCTCGACGGGGCCACCTCCCGCGCTGCCCTCGAACTGCTTCGTGTACCAGCCGGCGCCGCGTGCCACGGCTTTCCACGCGATGCGATTGAGCGAATCGCCGACACGATAGTCGCGCAATCCGGCGAGATCGGCCTCAGTGGCGCGCGTGCTGCGCCGCGCGTCGAATCCGTCGGGTCCCGGCGGCAGCGGCGGCGAGGGCGCTTCGGGCGCGGGATACACGATGCCGACGAGCGGAAAGTGGAGATACGCCCAGCCGCGCCAGAGCCCCAGGGGAAAATCGGTCGACACCGTCACCCGGCCGAGCGCGAGCGTGCCGCGAACGCTCGCGTCCACCGAGAGCTGCACCGGACGCGTCGCTCCCCGCGGCAGATCGACGCCCACCGGCGCGCCCGAGCGCGGCGCGACGAGGATCGACTGGCGCTCGCTCGCTCCCGCGGCGAGCGACAGCGTAAAGGGCAGCGAGCCGCCGGCGAACGCTTCGCCGGCGGCGAGTGGCGTAGCGACGATGCCGGCGAGATTGCGATACGTCTGCAGGAGTGCGGCTGCCATCACGCCAGAGACGAGAAACGTGAGCGCGTAGCCCAGCGATAGCGAGTAGTTCATCGTGGTGAGCAGCATGATCGTCAGCGTGGCGATCAGGCTCAGGCCCCGCCGCGTCGGCAGGATGTAGATGCGCTGATGGCGCAGCACGACCGCACCGCGGTCCCGGGCCTCCAGCCGCCACAGGCGCTGGCGCCAGCGGGCAAGGAGCGACCGATGCGTCGTCGCCACGCTCATGGATCTCGGCGGGTATCGACGGCCCCGCGCGCCGCCGGATTACGGCAGCGCGACGGCCCGCAGCAGGGCCTGGGCCTGAGGGTCCCCGGCGCGAGTGCTGCCGGCGAGTCGATGCCCCGCCACCGCGGGGAAGACCGCCTGCACATCCTCGGGCAGCACCATCGGCCGTCCCGCGAGGAGCGCCCAGGCGCGCGCGGCGGCGACGAGCAGCAAGCCGGCGCGCGGCGAGAGCCCGCGGTGCGCGCGCGCGCGCGGCTCGGGCCCGCCACCCCGCGAAGCGGCGAGCAGCGCCTGCACGTAGTCGAGGAGAGCGGGGGCTACGTGCACGGCGGCGGCCTCCTTCTGCCAGGCGAGCAGCGTCGGCGGATCGGCCTGGGCCGAGAGCGCCGGAATGCGCGAGCGGCGGTCGCCGGAAACCAGGAGCTCGCGCTCGGCCGCGGGATCCGGATAGCCGAGCTCGATCGCCATGAGGAAACGGTCGAGCTGCGATTCGGGAAGCGGATACGCCCCGAGCTGCTCCACCGGATTCTGGGTCGCGATGACGAAAAAGGGTTCCGGCAGCGGCCGCGTTTCGCCGTCAGCGGAAACCTGACGCTCCTCCATCGCCTCGAGCAGCGCGCTCTGCGTCTTCGGCGGCGCGCGGTTGATCTCGTCGGCGAGAACCACGGAATGGAAGATCGGTCCGGAGTGGAAGCGAAACTGCTGCGAGGCCGGATCGAAGATCGACACTCCAAGCACGTCGGCCGGCAAGAGGTCGCTCGTGAACTGGATGCGCGCGTAATGCAGTCCGAGCGCGCTCGCGAGCGCCTGCGCCAGCGTCGACTTGCCGACGCCGGGAATGTCCTCGATCAGCAGGTGCCCGCGCGCGAGCAGGCAGGCGAGCGCGAGCCTGAGCGGCGTGTCCTTGCCGACGACGATCCGTCCGAGCTGCTCCAGCACGGCGGCGAGCCGGGCAGGCACCGGAACGGAGCCCGGGGAGGCGGGACGCAGGCTCATCGACGATAAGTTTCCGCGCGAGCGGAAGCGCTCCTTCGGAAGGGGACACGCGCACTATAGAGCGCTCGAGGCGGCTAGTCACGACCGCCGGCGGCGCGCTACACTCCGTTCGACCGCCCGCCTCCGGCGGAAATCCTCCGCCGCCGCAAGTCGATTCGGACGCCGCCGTGACCACCGCCTTCGTCGCCCACACCGCGTGCCGGCTGCACGACATGGGCCGCTACCATCCCGAGTGCCCCGATCGGCTCGACGCCGTCTCCGACCGGCTCATCGCCAGCGGGCTCGACCAGCACGTGGCGCACGTCGAAGCCCCGGCCGCGACGCGCGAGCAGCTCGCCCGCGTTCACGATGAAGACTACATCGCCTCGATCGAGGCGGCTTCCCCGGAGACCGGGCTGCGCCACCTCGATCCGGACACGGCGATGAGTCCGCATTCGCTCGAGGCGGCGCTCCACGCGGCGGGCGCCGTGGTGCGGGCGACCGACCTGGTGCTGAAAGGCGAGTGCCACACCGCGTTCTGCGCCGTTCGCCCGCCAGGCCATCACGCCGAGCGGCGGCGCGCGATGGGCTTCTGCCTGTTCAACAACGTCGCCGTGGGGGTCGCGCACGCGCTGGCGCAAGGACTCGAGCGCGCGGCGGTGGTCGACTTCGACGTGCATCACGGCAACGGCACCGAGGACATCTTCCGCGCCGATCCGCGCGTGATCATGACCGGAACGTTCGAGTACCCGCTCTATCCGTACTCCGGCGTGGACCCGCTGGGACCGAACATGCACAACGTGCCGCTGCGCGCCGGGAGCGGCGGCGAGCAGTTTCGCGCGGCGATGATGCAAGTGTGCCTGCCGGCGCTGGAAGCGCACCGTCCGGACATCATCTTCGTCTCGGCGGGCTTCGACGCGCACCGTGACGATCCGCTCGCCAACCTGCAGTTCACCGAGAGCGACTATGCCTGGGCGACTCGCGAGATCGTGCGCATCGCCGAGAAGTACGCGCAGGGTCGCATCGTGGCTTCGCTCGAAGGCGGCTACGAGCTCTCGGCGCTGGGCCGAAGCGCGGTGGAGCACATCCGGGCGCTCGCGAGCCTCTGAAGCGGCGGGACGAGCCAGACAGTGAAACGACGTCGCTTCGTCTCCGCGTGCGCCGCGCTCGGCGCCGGATCGGCGGTAACGGGCCTCTCAGCGTCGTGGGCGGCGAGCCCGCCGCGGCTCTACGAGCGCACGCGCCTGGTCGACGAGCACGGCGAGCCGATCAAATGCCGCAAGATCCTTCCGCGCACCAACTACGTGTTCAACTACCCGTATGCCGCGACGCCGTGCTTTCTGCTCGATCTCGGCCATGCCGTCGCCCCTGCGGACCACCTGCTGCGAGCGGACGGCGCCGAGTACGCATGGAGCGGCGGCGTGGGCGCGCAGCGATCCGTGGTCGCCTTCTCCGCCATCTGCGCCCACAAGCTCGCCTATCCGACGCGCGAGGTGAGCTTCATCCGCTTCCAGCCGATCCGCTCGCCCACCTCGGACGGCAACGTGATCCATTGCTGCGCCGATCACAGCGTGTACGACCCCGCCGCCGGCGCGCGCGTGGTGAGCGGCCCGGCGCCGCAACCGCTGGCCGCGATCCTGCTCGACTACGATCCGCGCTCCGACGAGGTCGCCGCGCTCGGCACTGCCGGTGCCGAGCAGTTCGAAGCCTTCTTCCGCAAGTACGACTTCAAGCTGGCGATGGACTACGGCCCCGGCAAGGCGCGGGCGCCGGTCGGGACGAGCGCCGTCGTGCGTCCGCTGACCGAGTACTGCCGGCAGACCATCCAGTGTTAGTGCGTCGCTGTGAAGCGCGACGCACTAGGGCCTGTTAACGCTATGGGTGCGGACGCGTTCCCTTCGGGTTGCTGCCGAAAACGCCCATCGCTGCGTTGCGAAGGCTCGCCGGGTGCCCAACCCTGCCTCGCCTTCGCGCCTTGCGCTAGGCGTTTTCGGCGACGCAACGCGTTCGCGTCCGCACCCATAGCGTTAACAGGCCCTAACTGCGCGCGTCGAACACGGCGCCTCGCGCCGGCTAACGCGAGCCAAGGCCCCGACTGGACGGAGTTGAACAAGGCGCTGCCGCTCGGGGTCGACGCGGCCTAATCCGGCATCCTCGTGCAACCGGGTTGCGCTGCCACGCGATCGAGCCACGCGCGCAAGGCGGGAAAGCGGTGGAGATCGAAGCCGCCGTCGCCGGCGGCGTGCGTGTAGGCGTAGAGGGCGATATCGGCGATGGTGAAGCGCTCGGCGGCGAAGAACGGCGCGCGCGACAGGTGCTCCTCCATCACCGCGAGCGCCCTGTAGCCGCCCTCCATCTTGCTGTCGGCGAGCGCGCGCTGGGACGCGGGATCGGGATGGAGCTTGCGCAGGTAGCGCGCGACGGCGATGTAAGGCTCGTGCGAGTACTGCTCGAAGAACAGCCACTGCATCACCCGGGCGCGGGAGAGCCTCTCGGAGGGCAGCAGCCGGGTGCCGTCCGCGAGGTAGCACAGGATCGCGTTCGACTCCGGCAAGTACGTTCCGGGCTCGATCTCCAGCACCGGAACCTTGCCGTTCGGATTCATCGCCAGGAACTCGCGCGTGCGCGTCTGCCCGCGCGTGCCGTCCACCTCGTTCCACTCGTACGGCAGCCCCAGAACGTCGAGCGTGACGCGGACCTTGTGGCAGTTTCCGGATACCGCCGTGCCGTGAACACGATACATGGGCTGCTCCTTCGCGGGTCGGAGGGCGTTGCGTCGGGCGCTCGCCCTAACGTATGCTAAACACGGGTCCGCCGGGGGGACGAGCACCCACGCCATCCTACGATAATCGAAGCGAAGAAGGGTCCGCCATGTCACAACGTCCCATTCGCAGCCTGATCGCCGGCCGCACGATCCTCACCGCGGCGCCGGACACCACCGTCGCGAAGGCGGCGAACCTCATGAAGGGCAAGGCGGTGGGCGCGGTGATGGTGGTCGCGGAAGACGGCCGGCTCGCCGGCATCTTCACCGAGCGTGACGCGCTCTTCCGCGTCATCGCCCAGGGCCGCGATCCGAGCAGCACGCCGCTCGTGGAGGTCATGACGCGCGACCCGCGCACGATCGACGCCGACCGCCCTTTCGCGCACGCGCTGCTCCTGATGTACGACGGCGGCTTCCGGCACGTTCCGGTCGTCGAGCACGGCCGGCCGATCGGGATGGTGTCGGCGCGCGACGCGCTCGGCCCCGAGCTCGAGGAGTTCGATTCCGAGATCGAGCGCCGCACGCGCATCCAGGAGATCCTCGGCTAAAGCGCTCGCGATTCGTCGCGCCGCGCGTGCGAATGAATTCGCACCTGTGGCGCTGCGAGTCAACCGAACAGGATTCCCGCGGCGACCCTGCGTCCTTCGGCCGCGAGGATGTTGAAGGTGCGGCACGCCGCCGGCGTGTCCATCACCTCGAGCCCGATGCGCGCGTCGATCAGCGGGCGCGTGAGGCGGGGATCGGGAAAGCGCAGCCTCGGCCCGGTGCCCAGAAGCGCGACTTCGGGCGCGAGCGCCGCCAGCGCCGCGAAGTCGGCTTCGGTCAGCGCGCCGAACCCGGCGGACGCCCATCCGGTCACGATGCGCTCCGGCGTGACGAGCAGATTCTCGCGATACTCGACGATGCCGAGCCGCACGAATCCCGGCCCGTGACCGGTGAAGACGTTCCCCTCGGCGGCGCTCAGGTGGAATTTCATCGCGGCAGGTGCGAATTCATTCGCACGGCAGGTGCGGATTCATGCGCACGCCGTCGGGATGAATCCCGACCTACGCCCGGCGGTTGTGCATTGCGGCAAAGCTTTAACTCCATTAGGATTATAGGCTCAACTCCTGCGGCGTCGCTCGGACGGTTCCGGGCGCTCACGTACGCAGAAGGACCGGCATGGCATCCCCACCGCAGAGCGAGTTCGCGCGCCTCCAGCGCCTACCTCCGTACGTCTTCAACATCACCTCCGAGCTCAAGATGGCCGCGCGCCGCCGCGGCGAGGACATCATCGACTTCGGCATGGGGAATCCCGACGGAGCGACGCCCAAGCACATCGTCGACAAGCTGGTGGAAACGGTGCAGCGGCCGGACACGCACGGCTACTCGGTCTCGCGGGGCATCCCGCGGCTGCGGCGGGCGATATGCCAGTGGTACAAGCGCCGCTGGGACATCGACTTCGATCCCGAGACGGAAGCCATCGTCACCATCGGCTCGAAGGAAGGCATCGCGCACCTCGCGCTCGCCACGCTCGGCCGAGGCGACACGGTCCTCGTGCCCAATCCGAGCTATCCGATCCACATCTACGGCCCGGTGATCGCCGGCGCCGACATCCGGCAGGTGCAGCTCACGCCCGACGTCGATTTCTTCGCCGAGCTCGAGCACACGATCAAGTTGAGCTTCCCGAAGCCGAAGATGCTGATCGTGAACTTCCCGGCGAATCCGACCGCCCAGTGCGTCGAGCTGCCGTTCTTCGAGAAGATCATCGCGCTCGCGCGCGAGCACGGCATCTGGGTGGTGAATGATCTCGCCTACGCCGACATCTGCTTCGACGGCTGGAAAGCGCCGTCGATCATGCAGGTGCCGGGCGCGCGGGAGGTCGCCGTGGAGTTCTTCACCCTGTCGAAGAGCTACAACATGGCCGGGTGGCGGATCGGCTTCATGGTCGGCAACAAGGAGCTCGTGCACGCGCTCTCCCGCATCAAGGGCTACCACGACTACGGCACGTTCACGCCGATCCAGGTGGCGTCGATCGCGGCGCTCGAGGGGCCGCAGGAGTGCGTGACGGACATCGCGCTCAAGTATCAGAAGCGGCGCGACGTCCTGCTCAAAGGCCTGGGCGAGGCGGGCTGGACGGTGGAAACGCCGAAGGCTTCGATGTACGTGTGGGCGAAGATTCCGGCGGAGTACCGCAAGCTCGGCTCGCTCGAGTTCACCAAGAGGCTCCTGGCGCAGGCCAAGGTGTCGGTGTCGCCGGGGATCGGCTTCGGCGAGTACGGCGACGATCACGTGCGCTTTGCGCTGATCGAAAACGAACCCCGGACGCGACAGGCCATAAGGGGCATAAAACAAATGTTTCGCGAAGGCGGTCTGCTGTGAGGCTGGGCCATGCCTGACGGCGCGCTGAAGCCTCTCCAGGTCGGGCTCCTCGGCATCGGCACGGTGGGCTTGGGCACCTGGACGGTGCTGCGCCGGAACGCCGAGGAGATCGCGCGCCGCGCGGGCCGGCCTATTCGCATCACCTGGATCGCCGAGCGCGATCTCGATCGCGCCCGCAAGGCGACCGACGGTGCCGGCGACGTGAGGCTCACGGCGGACGCGGCGGAGGTGCTGTCGCATCCGGCGATCGACATCGTGATCGAGCTGATTGGCGGGCTCGAGCCGGCGCGCGGCTTCATCCTCAAGGCGATCGCCAACCGCAAGCACGTGGTCACCGCCAACAAGGCGCTGCTCGCGCGTCACGGCAACGAGATCTTCGCCGCCGCGCACGCCAAGGGCGTGATGGTGGCTTTCGAGGGCGCGGTGGCGGGCGGCATCCCGATCATCAAGGCGCTGCGCGAAGGCCTCACCGCGAACCGCATCGAGTGGATCGCCGGGATCATCAACGGCACGTCGAACTTCATCCTCTCGGAGATGCGCGCGCGGGGTGCGCCCTTCGAGGCCGTTCTCAAGGAGGCTCAGGCCCACGGCTACGCCGAGGCCGATCCGACCTTCGACGTCGAGGGCACCGACGCTGCGCACAAGCTCACCATCATGTCGGCGATAGCCTTCGGGGTGCCGATGCAGTTCGACAAGGCGTACACCGAAGGGATCTCGAAGCTCACGCGCGAGGACATCGGCTACGCCGAGGAGCTGGGTTACCGCATCAAGCTGCTCGGGATCACGCGGCGTACGCCGGCCGGGATCGAGCTGCGAGTGCATCCCACGCTCATCCCGGAGAAGCGGCTCATCGCCAACGTCGAGGGTGTGATGAACGCGGTGCTGGTCAAGGGCGATGCGGTGGGCGCGACGATGTACTACGGCGCCGGCGCCGGGGCGGAGCCGACTGCAAGCGCGGTGATCGCCGATCTCGTGGACGTCACCCGGATGCACACCGCCGATCCCGAGCACCGCGTGCCGCACCTCGCCTTCCAGCCGGATCAGCTCTCCGACATCCCGTTTCTGCCGATCGGCGAGGTGGTCACCAGCTACTATCTGCGGATCCGCGTGCTCGACCGGCCCGGCGTGCTGGCGGACATCGCGCGCATTCTCGCCGACCGCGACATCTCGATCGACGCGATGATCCAGAAAGAGTCACCCGAGGGCCAGGATCAGACCGACATCATCCTGCTCACGCATCGCTCGGTCGAGAGGCAGGTGGACGAGGCGATCGCGCGGGTCGAGGCGCTCGCCACCGTCCGCGGCAAGGTGACGCGGATCAGGATGGAGCCGCTCAATTGACGGACCCCGGCCTGCGCGGCCACCGATAGCCGATGCGCTACATCAGCACCCGCGGCGGCATGGAGCCGCGGCCGTTCTCGGCGATCCTCCTCGACGCGCTGGCGCCCGACGGCGGGCTCGCGGTGCCGGAGTCGTATCCGGCGTTCTCGCTCGAAGAGCGGGCGCGCCTGCGCGGGCTCGCCTATCCGGCGCTCGCCTTCGCGATCCTCTCGCGCTACGCCGACGACATCCCGCGCGCCGACCTCGAGCGCATCGTCGATCGGGTCTACACCGCGGAGGTCTTCGGCAGCGCCGAGATCACGCCGGTGTCGATGCTGGAGCAAGGGCTCTATCTGCTCCACGCGTCCAACGGGCCGACGCTCGCCTTCAAGGACGTCGCCCTGCAGCTTCTCGGCGCGCTGTTCGAATACGAGCTCGAGCGGCGCCATGCGAGCCTCAACGTGCTGGGCGCGACCTCGGGCGACACCGGCTCGGCCGCGGAATACGCGCTCAAGGGCAAGCAGGGGGTGAAGGTGTTCATGCTGACGCCGAAGGGCCGGATGAGCCCGTTCCAGAGCGCGCAGATGTATTCGCTCACCGAGGCCAACGTGTTCAACGTCGCGATCGACGGCGTCTTCGATCAGTGCCAGGACATCGTCAAGGCGCTCTCGGCGGACGCGCCCTTCCAGGAACGCCATCGCCTGGGCACCGTCAATTCGATCAACTGGGCGCGCGTCGCCGCGCAGAGCGTGTACTACTTCAAGGGCTATTTCGCCGTGACGCGCGGGGAGGGCGAGACCGTCGACTTCGCCGTTCCGAGCGGCAACTTCGGCAACATCCTCGCCGGCTTCGTCGCCCGACGCATGGGCCTGCCGATCCGGCGGCTGATCCTCGCCACCAACGAGAACGACGTGCTGGACGAGTTCTTCCGCACCGGCCGCTACCGGGTCCGTCCGGCCAACGAGGTCGTGCCCACGTCGAGCCCGTCGATGGACATCTCCAAGGCGTCGAACTTCGAGCGCTTCGTGATCGATCTGGTCGAGCGCGACGCGAGCGTAGTGC
>Ga0187776_10001662_pt1 | contig 11223 bp, 15 predicted proteins | sample 0216_BV02_MP12_2_FD_132426 | JGI IMG/M metagenome (GOLD analysis project Ga0187776, IMG submission 132426) | Tropical peat soil microbial communities from peatlands in Department of Meta, Colombia - 0216_BV02_MP12_20_MG | ecosystem: Environmental > Terrestrial > Soil > Wetlands > Peat | place...
ACAGCTATGTCCGCAAGCCGATCCAGTTCGACGAATTCGCCACCGCGATCACGCAGCTTGGCCTCTACTGGCTGACGATCAACACCCCAGCTCCACCCGCCGAATAGACGAGCTCCACCACCCGCCTAGACGATACGGAGCAAGGCAAAAAGCGACCGCGAGCCTCGCCCTACGCAGCGCGACTCCTAGCCCACGGCACTCCTCGCTTTCACGGACGCTGGCGGCATTCCCGTCTCACGGAGCATTCCCCTCGCTTCGAGCCAGCTTGGGGTGCCACCAACCCCGTACCTTGAGAGTTTTCCAGTTACTGCCCTGGGCTATCCGACGGCGGCTCGTTGACGACGAGCCAGTACCTCCCGATCTGACGAGCCGTGTCAGTGAAATGGTCGAAGTCCACGGGCTTGCGGACATAACTGTTGGCCCCGTATCGATAGCCCACCGCGAGATCGTCCGGCGAGTATGAGCTCGTCAGGATCACCACCGGGACCACAGAGGTCCGCTCGTTTTCGCGGATAAGGCGCAGCACCTCCAAGCCATCGGTGGTCGGCAGCCTGAGGTCCAGAAGCACCAGCGGCGGCACGCCGTTGGCGTCGTTAAACAGATAATCCAGCGCCTCCTCGCCGTCCGTTGCGACCTTGAAACTGGCGGGCATCCCCTCGTGAAGCGCGCGCTCCGTCAGCGCGGCGTCATCTGGATTGTCCTCGACGAGCAGGATCGTTACCTGATTCGGCGTCACGTCACCTCTGACTTTGTCGATCGTTGATGCGCGGCGCCGCCGTGGATAACCAGCTAAACATAGCGCCTCCGACCGATGGCTGAAGCGGTTCGGGGATCGGGCAACGACGACCCGTCGACTGCGGGTGAGTGGGGGTCGCGGCAGGGTCGGCGAGGCACCCGAGAGGGGATCGCTCCGCGGTCCTGCCACGGCGCCATCACGAAATCCGATAGTAGAAGTACTGTAGGACAGATCGACCGTAGCAATCCCGACGCGCATGCCACAACCCTCCAAAGCGACCGACCGCCGCCTCCAAAAGCTCCAGGCGCAACTCGCCGAGGTCGGCTTCGCGCTGCCCGGCACCATCAATGTCGCGATGAACCGCTGCGGCAAGGCCAACTGCGCCTGCCACCAAGACCCACCCAAGCTGCACGGCCCCTACATCACCTGGACCCGCAAGGTCTCGGGCAAGACCGTCACCCGCCGCCTGACCCCCAAACAGCTCGAGCGCTACAAGCCCTGGTTCGAGAACGACCGCCGCCTGCGCGAGCTCACAAAACAGCTCGAAGCAAGTCTCCCTCCAGGCCGCCGAGCAGGCCGAGGGATGGGCCAGCGGACAGCGACCCGCCCGCCCGCAGCGCGACCGCTGACCCGCACCAATGTGGTCAACCGCCGCTCAAGCCGTGGTCAGCCCCGCCCCTCGCCCGAAAACCCCCCGCAAACACCCAAACGTGAAGACCTCATAACACGAAACCCCTGCTAGCGCCCGGGTTTCTGCGTTCTAGCCGCGATCCCGCTGGGCCGCCCTTGTGCGGGGTGATCCCGAGCGGCAGGGGTTGCAGGCGCCGCTCCTCGACCAACCGGTGGTCGTGGGCCACCGCCGCGTCAACGACGTCCTGGCGCAGGTTGTGGCGCGAGCGTGCCGTCCGGCGGCGGTGACGAACACCGGGTCGTCGGGCCCGGTCGTGACGCTCGCCGCCTAGTGCTCGGTGAGGATCTCCTGCAGCAGGGGCAGCATGTCGACCTCGCGCATGCCCGCGGCGGTCTTGTCGCGACCTACCTCGAACCGACCGTTGGCGAGGTCGAGGTCGCGCCACAGCATCGCTCCGGTCGCCGACGCCCGCCCACCGCCGAGGAGCAGCGTGGCGAGCGCCGCGCGTCGGCCGGTCGTCTGCACCGCCGGGCGCTGCGTCCAGGTGCGGCCCCGACGGTGTTGATCGAGCGCGGCGAGAGCGGTCGCGCGTGGCGCCGGTAGCGCCGGCCCAAGCGATCGAGGTAGGAGACCGTCATCGGCTTTCCGCTTTCGGCGGCCGCGGCGATCTCCGCCGCCTCGCGCACCTTGTGCTGGCGGTATCGGTCGACCTCGGCGACCGTGATCTGCGAGAGGTGGTGGTCCTTGAAGAACGGCAGGAGGTGGTTGGTGAGGTCGTTCCGATAGTGGTTGGCCGTGTTCGGCTCGACCTCCAGCTCCTTTGTGGCGTACGAGTCGGAGGCGAACTCGTGGAAGGTCGGATCGACGTCGGTCGAGGGCGCCGGTTCCGGCCGTGGCGGGCGCCAGGTACGGAGGTCGACGTCGCGCAGCACGACGGCCAGCTCGCGCTCAGTTATCTGCATCGGCCAGCCGTCCTCGGGGCGGCCGAGCTTGATTACCCAGCGCTTGCCGTAGGCGCGGAACCGGAGCGAGAAGCTACGCCTGCGCCCGCTGGGCTTGACGACCTGCCCACTTGCCCGCGGAGCCATCAGCTTCGCCCGGAATCGATATCGGCTCCAGTGTGCAGGCTCGCCCCAGTCATGGAACGCTCGGGCGGCGGTTCGGATCAGGTGACCGCGCTAATTGGCAGGTTCTCCTCGAGGGGTCGCGGGGCCCGGAAAATGCCAGCGTCCTCCTCGGCGTTGTCGCTGGGCGACCGCGGTCAGTGGCTGTCGTGGCCGCGGACACGGAGCAACGCGCTCCCGAGGCAGTCCGATCTGTGCGCCGCCGCCGGCTGCGGCGCGGGTTCGCTTGCTGCGGCAGCGTCAGCGGTGCCGGCTCGTTCGCCTGCTCGGGTTGCGCGGCGGCACGCACGGGCGAGAATCCGAGACGCGGTCGCGGTCCGGACCCGAGCCGTACCGCGCCGAGTTCGTCGGCGTGCTCGCACACCCACGAACGCGTCCTACCGAGCATCCGGGCGATCTCCACCGCGTCGACGAGAGGGTCTACCCGCTCGGGGATCAGGGCTCCGAGCCGTACGACGAGCCGATCCACCAGCCGGTCGGCGAGCCGGTCTAGCACGGCGTCGTCGTACTCGGCGGGCTCAGATCGGCGGCTCCCACGCTCGGCGCGAAGTGGGACTGGCGGCTGCGATGACAAGGGCGCTCCTACGTCCCGTGGCAGAGGGTGCTCGTGAACGGTCTGTTTGATCGGACCACCAACATCTCGCTCGTATCACTCCGCATGTGAGCTAGGTACTCGATCAATCTGAAAGACCCCGCTGAGCGACGACGACCGCACTCGAGGCGAGCGTGGCTTGGGCGGAGCCGTCGGATGCCTGTGCGACGATCAGGGCATGCCGTCGACCCACGAGTGCCCGGGTTGAACTACCCGCGCCGTCAGCAATACCGCCGGCTGTCGCGAGCCGCTGCAACAGCGATCGCGAGCGCCGCCGCCGTGATGCTGGCGCTGACTGCCGCGCGCCGTCGCCGTGTCAGCCGCGGGAGTCCTGCTGGTGCTCGCGCTCGGGTTCAGCCTCTACGCTCGCCGCTGGCTGTCGCTCGCCGGACGCAGCCGCGTGGGCGCCCGCTCGGAGGACGCGGTCCGGCGTGTGCTTGCGCCCCTTCGGCGGAGGGGTGGCGGCTGCGTCACTCGCTGCCGTGGCAGGGCCGAGGCGACATCGATTCGTTGGCAATCATCCCGACCGGCCTCGGGTTCGCGATCGAGACGAAGACGAGGGCGTACGACGATCGTCATGTCGCTTGGGTGCGCGACCAGGCGGCATGGCTGTCGCGTCGGCCTCGGCGGTGGTGTCGACGCGGCGCAGTGCCGGTCGTCTGCGTGGTTCGCGCTCGTGGTGTCCAGCGGCTCGAGCAGATCGTTCTCGTGGTCTCGATCGTGGCAGCCGCGCCACCAAACGCCCGGATCGAGTTCCCTGAGTCCCGCGCAAGGCGGGGCTCGTCGCCGTAACCAGAGCGGTTCTGCTTCCGAGATTCTCGGAACTCCCGACCGGGTCCGGCGGCAGCGGAGCTGACGTACCCGCATTCGTTACAAAGCGAGAACGTCGAACTGATCGACGCGGCGACCGACGCGCGGATTTCCCGACGGGTCTCGCTGGTGGCGATAAGCACGTCTGCCGTGCGCCTTCGCAGGACGTCTGCTTTGCCGACGAGCGAAACCATCGCGTTCCGCCGCGGGAGTTGCCTGGCGAGGATGGAGCTGGACGCGCCGTGGGTTCTGCCTGCGCTGCGGCGCGCAGTATGGAGCGGTCAGAGATCGAGCGTCAGCTCGGAGCTGGGCTGGCTGCTGCAGACGAGGACGCGGCCGTCGGGCGGCGGTTCTAGTGGTTCGGGGTGGTAGGTGACCTCGCCGGCGAGGAGGCCGCTTTCGCAGTTGTGGCAGGTCCCGTCGCGGCAGCCGAAGCCGACCGGCACATCGCAGGCTTCGGCGGCATCGTGAAGACCGGCGACCGCGCACCCCACCCGCCCCGGGACACGAGCTTCTTCGAGGGCTGTCAGGTCGAGCCGGCCTGACAGGTCGTGGTCGCCGGCGGGCGCGTCGACGTTGGTGGGCTTGCTGTAGGCGACGAGACGGTGACTGTCGGGGAGTGTCGCGAGCAGCGCGTCGACCTCGGCCCTGAAGGCGTGCTCGTCGTGGTTGCGCGCGGCGTGAAGCCACCAGACCGGCCGCGTGCTGTGCTCGCGGGCCAACGCGTGCAGCATCGCGAGGACGGGAGTGGCCCCCACTCCGGCGCTGATCAGCACGACCGGACGGGTCCCCTCGCGCAGCACGAAGCCTCCGCGTGGAGCGGCAACGTTCAAGAGGTCGCCGACGCTGACGCGTTCGTGCAGGTAGCAGCTTCCCGCGCCCTCGCGCTTGACGCTGATTCGGTACCCGCGCTCATCGGCGATGTCCGACAGCGAGTAGCTGCGGGTCAGCTGCTCCCCGTCGCCGTCGGCTCGCACCCGCACGGTGAGGTACTGGCCGGGCACCGCGACGGGCGTGGAGGCGGCGTCGTCGGTCGGCACGAGCAGGAACGAGGTGATGGTCGCGCTCTCGCGACGGATCTCGGCGACGCGCAATGGCTGAAAGCCGGTCCAGGCGGGTGCGGCCGGCGTGTTGCGGTCGGCCTTGGCGAGGAGCTCGCGGAAGCTCCCCTGCCAGCCTTCGCTTAGCGCCGGGACGTGCAGCGCGCGTTCGAGCAGCGCGCGCGACTTGTTCGGGAGGTGCAGCAGTGCGTCGATGTCTGCGACCGTCAGCTGTTCGGGCCCGCCGGCGACTTTGAGAATCTCGTCGCCGGCCTGCACGAGTCCCTCCTCGAGGACGCGGAGGTGAACCCCGGGCGATGGTGCGCAACCAGCAGCGTCGGCATCCTCGGCTCGTTCATGCGGATGCCGACGCGGTAGCACGTCGCGCGCGGCTGGGTGACCTCGAACACTGCTTCGCCGATGCGGTAGCGGTCACCGATGCAGACCTCGTGGTCGGCGAGGCCCTCGACGGTGAGGTTCTCCCCGAACTGGCCGTAGGTGAAGTCGTCGCGGTCGAGCTCGCGCTCCCAGTAGCGGTAGGAGTCGATCTGGTAGACGAACACCGCGCGATGCTCACCCCCATGCGCGAGCCGGTCAGCTTGGTCGTCGCCGTCGATGTTGATTCTGCGGACCATCCGCGGGCCGTCGACGGGGTCCTTCCAGATCGCTGTCCGGACGGTTTTGCCCTCCCAAGCGATCTGGCGGGGTCGGCCGACGTTGACCGAGAGTAGGCGTCCGGTCATTACGCCCTAGACGGTGCCGCGACGGCGATGCTGGAGCTGCGCCGCTGGACCTCGGAGCCCTGGCGACGGAGCAGCCTGGCGAGCTTTCCGTCGGCCCAGGCTGTGTGGCTTGTAGTTGCAGCAGCGGCCCAGGGTCGTATGCGGCGGCGGCAGCTGTGAGGCTCGCGGCTGACGGACTAAGGTGGGCGACGTTGCGAAACGTGGGGTGCTGATGGCGGGTCATGGTTGGCTCCTCTCGGGTGCGGCGCGCTGGGGGTGGCGCCGTCGGTGAGATGAGTGCCCTCGCCGCTGTCGCGTCTTACTGCGCTACTCCGGATCGATGTCACCGAACCGCCGGGCGGCCTCGAGTACCCCGTCGTGATCCGCGCGACAGCCTGGGCATACGCGCAGGTGGATCGCCGTTCCGGGGAAGCGTTCGCTCGGATCCTTGCCGCGCAGCTCGATCTCGACGTACTGGTCCATAATCGAAACGCCGGCGTCGCAGCCCGAATCGCCTTCTTGGGCGCGCAGCAGCTCGTCGAGTTCATGAGGATCCATCATGCCCGCGGCTCCTCCTCGGTGAGCGGGTGTCCGGCGGCGGCCAGGCTCTCGCGCAGCTTGCGTCGGGCGTCAAAGAGGTTCTTGTAGATCGCGTTGCGGTTCGAGCCGAGCTGAAGCGCAAGCACGTCGATCGGAACGTCGTTCAGGGCGATCGCGACGAATACCTCGCGCTGGCGCGGCGTCAGGTCCGCTTCGATTGCCTTTCGCAGAACGATCAGCTGCTCGCGGCGCTCGGCCTGCTCGCTCGGCCGGGTTGCCAGGGTGTCGGGAGGTTCTCCCAACTCGAGCTGCTCGCGGCTGGGCGGGTGGCGCTGCCACGCGTGCCGCGCGAGCTTGCTCGACACCTCGAAGATCGCGAACGTGTACGCCCAGGTGGTGAACCGGCTGAGGCCCTTGAAGTCGTCGATCCTCGCCAGGATGTTCATGAGCGCGTCGTCGACGCATTGCTGCGCGACATCGTCGAGCTCGGGGCCGGCGAGGGCCGGCGGCTGCGCGCGGCGACGGTGAAGCTCGTGCAGCGCGATGCGCCTGAGGACGTCGTGGAGGCGTGCGAGTGCCTGCTCGTGGCGGGGATGGTCGGGATGCAGCTGCTCGACCCATCGGCGCGAGACCGGGTCGCCCGGCGCGGGTCGGTGGTCGGGCGCGTCGGCCAGCGGGCGTTTGACGCTCACCAGCTGATCGTAGACCCGTGCCGGTCTTCTCGCTGAGCCGGCGCGGTAAGACGGCGGTGCGCAGCGCCACCAACCCTCATGACGGTCCCCAAGGTCCCAAAGACAGGAGCGAAACGTGGGTCTCTCATGGCAGCAAGGGCCACTCGGCCGCAACCCCCATGGACAGATCCTCGTGCCCGGCATGCCAGAGCGCGTGCTCTACGCCGAGCCTCTGCGGCGCCGCATGCGCGCCGCGCTGGGAGGGCGAACTGTTGTGCAAAGCGACGACGCCGTGCTGCTATTCGAGCCCGGCCGCTACCCCGTCGCGTACTTCCCGACCGTCGACTTCGCCGAGGGAGCACTCCGGCCGATCGACCACCGCAGCACCCACCCCGAGCTCGGCGAGACCGCCTGGTTCGAGGTCGTCGGCGGCACCCGTAACGCAGCCCGCGGCGCCTGGCAGCACGTCGCGCTCCCCGACCACGCGGCGATCCTCGAAGGCAAGGTTGCGCTCTCCTGGCGAGCGATGGACGGCTTCTACGAGGAGGACGACCGGATCCTCGGCCACGCCGCCGACCCCTACCACCGCATCGACATCCGCTACACCTGGCGCTGCCTCGTCGTGCGCGCCGACGGTCGCGTCGTCGCCGACACCACCAGCCCCGTCGTGCTCTACGAATCCGGCTTCGCCCCGCGCTGGTACGTGTCCCGGGACGACGTCGCGGCCGACGCCCTGGCGCCGAACGAGCTGCAGACGTTCTGCCCGTACAAGGGCATCGCCTCCTACTACGACATCGACGGCGCGCAGAACGCCGCCTGGTCCTACCGCGCACCGCTCTACGACATGGCGGCGATCGGCGACCTGGGCTCGTTCCAGCCCGACCGCGTCGAGGTCACTCTCGACGGCCAGCGCCTCGAGCTTGAGCCGGGGCGGAACGTCGCCTCGCACGGCATCGACCGCAACCTGGACATCGGCGAGGCCGGCGCTCTTATGGCCGTCGCCCGAGGAGCTTCCTGACGACCAACCGGCCATCCATCGGAGCGGCCCTCGACATCGACGAGCGCGACGCGGGCTGCCAAGCCACGTGCGCGGCGCTTGAGCGCTACGTCGAAGCCGAACTCTGCGGACACGGAACCGGCCAATGGGCCGACGGAATCACGGTGCATCTGAGTCGGTGCACCGCCTGCCGCGCCGATCACGACGGTCTGCTGGCCGCTATCGAACGACAAGGGACGCACATGACCTAGGACTGGACGCGGCTGCTTGAGCCGCCTGATTTTGCGGTTTCTCAAACGATCACTAACAGCAGATGTCGGCGGTGCCGGCGGAAAGGGACGGAACGATGCGAGCGATTGTCGTATCCGAGTACGGCGGCCCCGAGGTGTTGAGGACTGAGGAGCTGCCCGACCCGGTGGCGAGCGACGGGGACGTGTTGATTCGCGTCAAGGCGTTTGGGCTCAACCACGCCGACACGTATATGCGTAGCGGCATATGGCCATTCGGGATTCCGGTCCTGGGGATCGAGGCTGCCGGCACGGTCGAGGACGACCCGAGCGGCCGATTTGAGCGCGGAGCGTGCGTCGTCGCGATCGTCGGCGGGATGGCGAGAACCCGCAACGGCAGCTACGCCGAGCTAGTCACCGTGCCGGCGACCAACGTCATCCCGATCGAGACCACGCTCAGCTGGGCAGAACTGGCCGCGATCCCCGAGGTCTATGCCACGGCGTGGACCGCGCTTCACACAAACCTCGAGCTGCAGCGTGGCCAGTCCGTGCTGATCCGTGGCGCGACCTCGACGGTCGGCCACGCGGCGATCAACATCGCGAGCGACCTTGGGGCTCACGTGATCGCCACGACTCGCAATCCCGTGCGCGAGCCGCAGCTGCGTGAACTCGGCGCGCACGAGGTCCTGACCGACGACGGCGAGCTGGCCGGCAAGATGCGCGCGATGCACCTCGACGGCGTCGACGCGGTGCTAGAGCTGGTCGGCAATTCGGTCCTGCGCGACTCGCTCAAGGCGGTACAACCTCGCGGTGGCGTGTGCCTGGTTGGTTTCCTGGGCGGGCTGGAACCGATCGCAGACTTCGACCCGCTGATGGACCTCCCCAGCGGGGTGCGGCTGACGACGTTCGCCAGCGCGTTCGTGCTCGGGGACGAGCATTTCCCGACGACCGACGTCCCGCTCCAGGAGATCGTCGACAAGGCCAGCCGCGGCGTGTTCACTGCGAAGCCAGCCCGGGTCTTTCAGTTCGATCAGATCGTAGATGCGCATCGGCTGATGGACGCCGGCCAGGCCGGCGGCAAGCTTGTGGTCGAGATCGGCTAGAGAGGGTCGGTCTGCCAGGGCCAGGACGGTGGCGTTTATAGGCGAATGGTTCTCCCGCAGCGGCTCTTGGTCGTTGAGACCATCGAGGAAGGGATCGTCGCGGGCAGACCCGAGCCGAGGTTTGACATCGAACCCGTCCTCGATCCTCTCGTCGGTGCGCTCTTCGCCGCAGTTTTCGCCGGCAGGCGGCTTTGGCCGGGATGTCCCGAAGCGATCATCGATGCGCTGCGGCCGGCGTTGGCCGTCCCTCGCCCCGAACGGTGGTGACGTTGGCTGCGGGCGATGAGCAGGCACGAGCCGGCGAGCCACCCCGCCGAGCATCCGTGTTGCACGTCGAGACGAACCTCGGGCTGCGTCCGAGCCGAGTGGAGCACCTGGGCCAGGCGCTGCTCGAGCTGGGCCTAGCCGAGCGGCTCGGGGCCAGACTGGCGGGCAGCGTCCGGGCGCCGCGTTCGACGAGCGCCGCGACCGGACTTCGGGGCCAGGAACGTGCCGGCATCGCACGGCTCGCGCGGCCAAGCCGACTAAGTTGGTGAGATTCCCGACCGCGGAGGATTCCCGATCGTTCTCGGTGGCGACGACAGCGTGCTGCTGGGCTGCCTTCTGGCCCTGCGGCGGCGGGCCCGCTGGACTCGTCCTACTCGACGGCCACGCCGATTGCTGGGATCTCCCCGAGGCACCGGCGAGATCTCCGACCGCGACCTCTGGATTGCCATCGGGCACGGTCCCGAGGTGTTGGCCGACCTTGAGGGACGCGGGCCACTGGTAGCCCCCGCGCTTGCGTAGTGTACGGCCATCGCGACCGGCAGCAGCCACTCGAAGGGGTAGCCGGGACGTCTACCGCGAGCCGATGCTCGTCCGCAACCTGGCCGAGCTACGCGCTGCGGGTGTCGAGGATGCTGCAAACCACGCAGCAGCCTTCCTGGCCGCGACGAGCGTCGACAGGGTGTGGCTTCATCTCGACGCCGACTGTCTCGACGACGAGTTGATGCCGGCGGTGGACTGGCGTCTCGATGGCGGCTTGACGCCAAGCGAGGTGGTCGGCCTAGCGCGTCCGCTCGTTTGCGGCGGGCTGATCGCGGGAATGGACGTCACCATCTACAACCCGAGCCTGGACACCGACGATCACGCCGCCGGTCGCGTGCTGCTCGACGTGGTGGACGCGATACTCACCTGACATCTCGGTTGGCACAGCAAACGCCGCACTGCCGGTTTCAAAGGCGAGCGAGCGTCCACGCCAAGACCACGCTCGCGCTCCCAGGGGACGACGACCACTCGTCGGTACTCCGACACGCCGGGCGCTCGCTTGCCTCGGCCTCGCCCCTGGATTCGCATCAGCAGGACGACGCGGTCGCCGAGATCGCGACCCTCCCGGACGACCAGCTCGATCTCTTCGAATGTCTCCCGCAGTTCCTCGAAGTACCTTTCGACGCCGTCGCGTCCCTGAAAGCTGCCGCCCCTATGGCGGGGAACCATTCGAAGTCCGAGGTCGTCGGCTCCATTAGAAGCATCGAGACAACGCCGGTTGAAGGCGTCCAGCACTCGCTTGGCGATCTCCACGTTCGCCCGCGACATCGCCTACTCCGTCAACCCCACAGCTTTGAGGGCGTCTGCCTTTTCACGGTACAACCGCAGTTCGACGATTCGCCCCTCGCGAATCGTGAGGACGATTGTGGAGTGCGCCTCGACTTGGACTCCATTTCGCCCCCGCGCGCGTAGGTGGTGGGGTACAACGACAGACTCACCGTGGTCGATGAACTCCAGCGGCTCGACGACCACGCGATCAAATACCTCAAAGAACGTGCCCCAGAAGCGTCGTGTCTCCGCTTCTCCCCGGTAGATGCCTGCCTCAAGCCCGTGCGAGCGCGACCAATCGACCACGAGATCGGGATCAGCGTATTGATAGAAGGCATCGAGATCGAACACGTCAAGATCGGGTCGACTGAAAGCCTCGTGAGCCTGGCGCGCGATCTCCACGTTCTGCGACATCGCCTACCCTCGTTCCTCGGCGAGGCGTTCGGGCGCGAAGA
>Ga0187776_10001663_pt1 | contig 11221 bp, 10 predicted proteins | sample 0216_BV02_MP12_2_FD_132426 | JGI IMG/M metagenome (GOLD analysis project Ga0187776, IMG submission 132426) | Tropical peat soil microbial communities from peatlands in Department of Meta, Colombia - 0216_BV02_MP12_20_MG | ecosystem: Environmental > Terrestrial > Soil > Wetlands > Peat | place...
GATCAACGGTCCGCTGCAGGCCGTCCTCGACCGACTCAACGCTTTGCAGCCGGATATCCTCAGCGGCTATCCCTCGGGCCTTTTGATGCTTGCCCATAAGCAGTTGGCCGGAGAACTCAGGATCGCTCCGTCATTCATGGATACCGGCGGCGAGTCGCTCAGCCCGGATACCCGCTGCGTCATCGAAAAAGCTTTCCCGGCTCCTCTGCTGGACCTCTATTCCAGCACCGAACACATGCTCATGGGCATAACGCACCCGCTGCACGGCGGAATGTATCTGCTCGAAGACGATTTAATCTTCGAATTGCACCACGATCATACCTGCGTCACGAATCTCTTCAACTGGACCTTACCTCTCATCCGCTACCGTATGGAGGACGTCCTGCGGCCGACGCCGGATGCCGGTTGGTCCCTCCCTTACACGAGGGTCAGGGACCTCGTCGGCCGGATGGAACAGGCGCTCGTCTTTACGACCCATCACGGCGGCGAGGATTTCATCAGTCCCATCATCATTGTCGAGATCCATGTCAAGAATCTGCGTCGCTTCCAGATACGGCTCTTAAGCAGGTCATCCTTTCTGTTCAAGGCGTGTCTGGAAAAGGGCCTGGGGCAAAAGGAGCGGGATGAAGTGTTTTGGGACATCCGACTGAAGTTGCAAGAGATCCTAAGCCAAAAGGAAATGGACAACGTCACGTTCGATATCTTAGAGGTCGATGATCTGCAGGCGGATCCGAAGACCGGCAAGTTCAGGCTGATCACCAACTGATCGCCCCACGGGAAGAATATGTCTGCGTGGCAAAAAGCACGTTACCAGGGACACTTCCCGTTTTCTCGACAAGCTTCCTCGCGATACTTGCCTCTAACAGCCCGCTAAGTTTAAGACCATCCCTTTTACAAAGCCACAATACGAATTCGTTTACCGCCGTGTTTTTTTCTTAAAAGAAGCCGCCTTTTGTCACATGAAAATACAAGCTTCCACCATAACTCAAAAATGCCCAGAACATCGCTTGCCTCAAGATGGTGCAGTCATATGGATGGCGAACTCGATTCTTGTGAAGAAGGTCTTAGGAAGTATTCTACGAGACTAAAATCTACTATAATTTGATCACAACACGTGGTTGGGAAGGAGTTGGTGATGAAAAAATGCTATAACCATCAAGATATTTAATGCGCTTATCATGGCCTGCGGCAATCCTCAGGCTAAAGACAATTTCAGGCCCTGCATGCACGTAGCGTGGACCGGCCTATAATAAAACATGTTTAACTGAAAGGAGATAGGACATGGTCAAAGTAGCATTATTCGTTCGACTTGAAGCAAAACCAGGAAAAGAGGCTGATGTCGCTAACTTTCTCCGCGAGGGACTGTCATTAGTTCAGGAGGAGCCGGCGACGACCGCGTGGTTCGCGATCCGTCTTGGGCCGTCGACGTTTGGTATCTTCGATGCCTTCCCTGATGAGGTCGGCCGACAGGCCCATCTCTCCGGTCGTGTCGCTGCGGCACTGATGGCGAAGGCTGCCGAACTCTTAACGCAACCGCCTGTAATCGAAAAGGCTGACGTCCTTGCGGCCAAACTGCGGGAGTAGAAGTAAGTGCTGATTCTCGAAAACTGAAGCAGTCACAGAGTCAGACAGGTAAAAATCTGTCTACCTCACTTTTTCGGTTTACATTCTTTTCTTTCGATAACAGATGGACCGTTGACCGCGAAGTTCGCAGCTGATAGGCTTAGAATATGAAACGCTTTGAAATAATCGATATTTCCGGCGATGCGGGAATCAGGGCCTTCGGCAGAGACCTGAAGGAATTGTTTGCAAATGCTGCTCTCGGCATGTTCAGCCTCATGACGGACCTGAACGGTATAAGGGAAAGACAGGTGGTTGAAGTTTCGGTTGAGGGCAGCACGCTTGAAGGGACTTTCGTCTCCTGGCTCAATGAACTCATATTCCAGTTCGACACGTATGGTTTTGTGGGAAAAAAAATCGTCATTAACCGATTCTTGCCCGAAGAGGAGCGCTCCTTTACAAGGACATATGCAGTCAGGGCTTCGGTGTCGGGCGAAGAATTTGAATCGGGAAGGCACAAGGGGAAATTATTGATTAAAGCCGCCACTTATCATAGACTCACGATTGAAAAGACAGACGCCATCTGGCAGGCGGATGTTATATTCGACATTTAGAAACTCGTTAGAGTTATGCATAGAACTAAGTATTTGTCATCCCCCGGCTTGACCGGGGGATCTATAACCTGTTGAAAAACTGGATTCCCGCCTTTCCGCCTCGGCGGATCAGACGAGTCTGACGCGAGAATGACGACTTTTTATGAAAATGCCAGTTTATTGACAGACACTCGTTAGCAGATAATAGGGGAAAAAAGACTGGATCAGACGGTTCTTCATCAAGTCTTTGGTAGAATAAAATAGAGACCTTAGATCTCATGGAGGAGGTGGATAGATGACGCTCGATAAACTGAGAAGGATCGACGAAACCAGACTGGAAGTTCCTGTTAATTATAAACAAGGCATGCGCGTGCCCGGGATCATTTATGTCGACAGTGTTCTCGAAAAGGAACTCGAATCTCATTCAATAGACCAGGTTGCAAACGTTGCAGCGCTGCCGGGAATCATAAAGGCATCTACAGCTATGCCCGACATTCATACAGGATACGGGTTCCCTATCGGAGGAGTTGCTGCTTTTGATTTAGAGGAAGGCATAATATCTCCCGGAGGTGTCGGTTACGACATCAATTGAGGAGTGAGGCTCCTCAGGAGCAACCTCAAGAAAGAAGAGGTGCTCCCGAGGATGAAGGACCTCGTGGAGGTTCTCTTTAGAGAAATCCCTTCAGGCGTCGGCTCGAAGGGAAAAATTCGTCTCGGCTCTGATGATGAAAGAAAGATTCTCTTAAAAGGCGCACAGTGGGCGGTTGAAAACGGACTCGGTGAGTCGGCAGATATAGAACGAATCGAATCAGGCGGCCGCATCGACGGCGCCGACCCCTCCCTGATAAGCGATAAGGCTTATGAACGTGGCAGGGCACAACAGGGCACCCTCGGCTCGGGCAACCACTTCCTTGAAATACAGTATGTTGACGAGATATATGATGAACGAGCCGCAAATAGCCTTGGACTATTCAGAAACCAAGTCACGGTGATGATACACACCGGCTCACGGGGATTCGGGCATCAGGTATGTACGGACTTTCTCGAAGTGATGGAGAGGGCTGTCGGTAAATACAGGATCGAACTTTATGACCGAGAACTTGCGTGCGCGCCATTTAACAGCCCCGAGGCACGGGACTACCTTGCAGCGATGAGGGCGGCTGCAAATTATGCGTGGGCAAACAGACAGTGTATCATGCACTGGACAAGGGAAGCGTTCATGAAGGTGCTCGCAGCCTCTCCCCGAACCCTCGGCATGAGCTTGATTTACGACGTTGCACATAACATAGCGAAGGTTGAAGACCACACCGTAGCGGGCAAAAAGAAGAAGGTCGTCGTTCACAGAAAAGGCGCGACAAGGGCCTTTCCCCCGGGGCATTTGGAACTGCCTGAAATCTACAGACACCTCGGACAGCCTGTCCTTATTCCGGGCGATATGGGAAGAGCATCCTTTGTTCTTCTCGGAACCGAAAAAGCGATGGAGGATACGTTCGGTTCAACCTGTCACGGTGCCGGCAGGGTTCTTTCAAGGCATCAGGCGATAAAAATGGCGAAGGGACGGTCTATTTGGCGTGAACTCGAAAATAAAGGCATAATCGTAAGATCCGCTGGCAGAGAGACCCTCGCTGAGGAGATGAGCGAGGCATACAAAGACATTTCCGATGTGGTCGACGTAGTTCAGAAGGCCGGGATCTCGAAAAAGGTGGTACGCCTCAGACCGATGGGAGTGGTGAAGGGATGAAACTCAGAATAGGAAAAATAACATATGCAAACCTGTTTCCGATATTCTACATTCTTCAGAAAGAAGCAAACTATTCGGATTATGAATTTGTTGAAGGGGTACCTTCAGAGCTGAACAGGAGGATTCGCCACGGCGAAATTGATATAAGCCCTTCATCTTCGATTGAATTTCTAAGAAACACCGCCAAATATACCGTCATCGAGAATCATTCCATAAGCTCACGAGGCCCGGTGGGCAGCATCCTCCTTTTCAGTAAAGGGCCTATAGAAGCACTCGACGGCAAGACGGTACTCACATCCTCGCAGTCCGAAACGTCGGCAGCACTGATCAGGATAGTCCTCGAGAAATTCTATGCGATGACCTGCTTTTTCCGACCGACAGCCGATCCCATCGAGAAGGCTCTCAGGTCCTATGAAGCCTACCTGCTGATAGGGGATGAGGCCCTTGCCGAAGCCTTGAAATGGCCAAAACTGTTCATCTATGACGTCGGGGACCTCTGGTACAAGAATACAGGTCTGCCCTTCACTTTCGCCCTTTGGATAGTGCGAAGGGAGTGCCTCACGGAAAAGGCTGATCTGCTGGAGAGGTTCACGAACGATCTGAATAAGGCTAAGACGAATGCGCTGAAAGCCTTATCCGACGTCGCGGCAGCCTCTCCGCTCAAAAACCTTCTCTCTGAGGAGGATCTGGTGTCATACTGGACGGGGATATCCTATGACTTTGGAGAAGAGCATAAAAAGGGGTTCGACCTTTTCAGAAGATACGCGGAGGAACTGGGTCTCATTTAGGCATCTCCCCTCCTTAAAAGAGGACAAAATTTCTCAAAAGAGAAATAATCTTTTATTCCCGAAGCTTATCTACCGCATTTCCTCCTGGCATAGATATTGTTACATTTTAGACAGCATAAAAAATGAAAGGAGGTGATTTAGATGAAGAAAGCTATAGCAATCGTACTTTCCTTAGTCCTTATGTTCGCTTTTACAGCGGTTACATTCGCAGCCGAGAAGGCTGCCAAGGCAAAGACCATGCAGGTTACCGGTGAGGTTACAGCGGTCGATGCCAAGGCTAACACCCTTACCGTAAAAGGCAAGAAGGGTGATGTCATGATCTCCACGGACGACAAGACCAAGATGATGCCGAAAGGCAAGACCATGATGGACGTGAAGACCGGCGACAAGGTCACTGTCAAATACATGGAGGCCGATGGCAAAAACATGGCAAAGAGTGTGGAAATGAAGGCAGCCCCTATGAAGAAGGGGGAGAAGAAAGAAGCGGCTCCTATGAAGAAGGAAGCGGCTCCAGCTCCTGCTCCAGCTCCTGCCAAGAAAGCTCCTGGCTATTAATCAGCTGACGGCAAGGACAAGCAATGAGGATACCTCCTCGGGCCTGAATCATGGTGCCTGAGGAGGTATTCATGTTTTTATCAGTAACGTTTAGCTATATTTTTAATACGAGGAGGACCTCCAGATGCGGGGCAAGGCAAAATATTTCTTAGTCGTCCTGATAGCGCTGTTTATGTTTACTGCATGTTCGAAACGGCCGGCTCAGGAAATTGACTCGGCCAGATCAGCGGTCGATGAAGCGATATCAGAGGGAGCTGAGAAATATTCGCCTGCTGACGCCAAGAAGCTGAATGATGAATTAGCCTCGGCCATGAGCGAGGTGAAAGCTCAGGACAGCAAATTTTTTAAGGATTATACCGGTGCAAAGGAGATGTTGGCAAAAATAATAGCGGATGCTGATGCCGTAAAGGCGGGACTATCGCCCAAGAAGGAGGAGGCCAAAAAAGACGCTTTCGCCGCTGAAGACTCTGCGAAATCGTCGGTGGACGAAGTCAAGACTCTCCTTGAAAAAATGTCGAAGGAAAAGAAATCAATGGTTGATAACGATGCTTTGAATGCCGACATAAGAAGTCTTGATGAAGCCCTCTTGGAAGTGAGGAAGTCAATTGATATGGAAGACTATGCCGCAGCCTCGGAGAAGATCATCGTCATAAAGAACAGAGCAGCCGTTTTATCCGGACAAATCAGGCAGGTATTTGAAAAGCCGGCAGCAGAGAAGGTGAAGACGGTTAAGAAGACCAAAAGGAAAAAGTAGGGCGAAAAGACGTTTCGGCTTGGGGAGATTTTTCTGTTTGCTTAAGGATAAATGCCACTGCCTGCCTCCGGAGATAATGAATCAGAAAGCAGGATCAAAACCTCTGGGGGCGACCACGCGACTTTGCAAGAAGGCAAATATTGACCTATTGTTCCTTGTTTAATATAAAATAATTTATGAATATTGATAGGCTCATCATTAAGAATTATTTTCTTAAACTCTCCCTCAACAAAAAACTTACATTAATGATGCTCCTTCTGAGCCTCAGCCTGGTTTCCGTATATGTATTCCTTTATTCTCAGACCGAGAAGGCGATGTATGAGGAGTTCGAAAAACAGACCGCCGAACTTTCGAAGGCAATACAGGTCGGTGTTGAAGAGGTCACAAGCAGCGGGGCGACGGACGAAAAAAGGCTCCAGACCTATCTTCAGAAGCTTAATACACGAGGCGTAAAAGAACTCTCCATCATCAGCAACACGGACAGGATCATCTCAAGTACGAATCCGAAGAATATCGGCAAGTGGATAACAACAAGGAAAAAGGAACTAATCTTCAAGGCCGAACTCGGAGAGCCCGTGACCGGCGAAGGGCATTCATACAATGTGATCATTCCCGTTGTGGCCGGCTCAAAACATTATGGGTACATCCATCTGACGATCAACACGGAGGACTTCTCGACCTTTATGCGAAAGAGATTGCTGCAGAGGATCGCAGCCGCTGTGTTCGTCTTCGGCACAGGCATGCTATTTATTGTCTATCTCGCGAAGAGATATACCAAGCCTATAGAGGAAGTTGTCGAGGCCGCGCGCAAGGTCGCCGGAGGCGACCTGAACCAGGAACTCAACACGGAGAGAAAAGACGAGATAGGGGAGCTGACCCAGAGTTTTAACTTCATGGTAAAAAAATTGAGAGAGGAGCGACAGCTCGAGGAGAGGTTGAGAAAGGCTGAGCACCTTGCAGGCATAGGGCAGTTCTCGCGGAGCATAGCACATGAGATAAGGAATCCTCTCAATTTTATAAGCCTCTCGATCGACCACATTAAAGAGAGGTATAAGCCCTTTGACGGAAAGAGGGAGGAATTTGATTCGCTGATCATCAATATCAAGAAAGAGATACAGCGTGTCAGCAGATTCGCCGAGAGTTTCCTCGAATACGGCAGGCCCCTCGAACTGAGTCTCCAGAGGACCGATATCGGAAGGCTCATCGAAGACGTCCTCGGCCTCGTAACAGCAAAGGCGCAGAAGGAGAACATCGAAATAGTGAGGGAATATTCGGTCCTGCCCGAACTTTCTGTGGATCCCGAGTTCATCAAGACGTGTCTCTATAATGTCATCCTGAACGCGTTTCAAGCGATGCCGGCCGGGGGCCGGCTTTCGGTCACGACAAGAAACTCAGACAATAGGTTCCATATAATCATTGAGGATACCGGGGTCGGCATTGCGGAAGAAAAGATCGGAAGAATATTCGATCCTTTTTTCACCACAAAGAGCAAAGGGGTCGGGCTGGGCCTTGCGTTGACGAAGAGGGTGGTGGAAGAACACAGGGGCAAAGTCGATTTTAAAAGTAGCGAAGGAAAGGGCAGCACGGTAACCATAACGCTGCCTATAGAAAAGGAGATCTGACATGTCGGTCGTTCTTGTTGTGGATGATGAACCACTTCAAAGGGACATTCTCAAGACGATACTCATCGATGAAGGATACGAGACCTATACCTCATCTTCGGGTGAAGAGGCATTAAAGGTCATAAAGAAGTACCATCCTGAAGTTATACTGACAGACCTCAAGATGGAAGGTATGGATGGGATCGAATTAATCGAAGCGATTCCAAGAGAGCCTTTCGAACCTTCGATGATCATTATGACCGCTCACGGCACTATTTCATCTGCGGTGGAGGCGATGAAGAAAGGGGCTACGGACTACCTCACGAAGCCCCTTGAACGAGATTCCCTGATTTTAACGGTCAGAAGAGCGGCGGAACGTGCTGAACTCCTTAAGGAAAATCTGCAGCTACACCGGGAATTATATGACCGATTCAGGATAGAAGGGATTGTCGGGAAGTCCGAAAAGATGCGTCAAGCGGTTGAGATCATGAAGAAGATATCCACGAGTTCTGCGACCGTCCTTATCAGAGGTGAAAGCGGGACAGGGAAGGAACTCGTTGCGAGGGCGATACATTATAACAGCCCGAGACGCACCAAGACTTTCACCGCTCTGAACTGCGCCTCGATCCCCGAGAATCTTTTCGAAAGCGAGCTCTTCGGATACGAGCCCGGTGCATTTACCGGGGCGATATCGCGGAGGGTGGGACTCTTTGAGGCGACGAACGGAGGGACCCTCTTCCTCGATGAGATAGGCGACCTTCCTCAGATGATGCAGTCAAAGCTCCTGAGAGTCCTCCAGGACAGGGAGATAAGGCGGCTTGGAGGAAAAGACCCCATCAAGGTCGACGTCAGGATTATTACGGCTACAAACAAGGACCTCGAAAAAGAGCTTTCCAAGGGAAGCTTCAGGGAGGACCTCTATTACAGACTCAAGGTTGTTACGATCGAGCTTCCTCCGCTCCGGGAGAGGAAAAGCGACATCCCTGATCTTGCCGACTTCTTTATGAACAAATACAACCAGGAGTTCGGGAAAAGACTGAAGAGCATTGATGCGGCTTGCACGAAGGCATTATGCGAATACGCCTGGCCCGGCAACATACGACAGCTCGAATCGGTCATCGAAAGGGCTGTACTCATGAGTGATAACGATTCTGTAGGATTGAAGGACATACAGGGCGAATTGAGGACGCTGCAGACATCGGGACCCTTTGACTTCGACCTCCCTGAGGAGGGAATCAATTTTGAAGAACTGGAAGAGAAACTTCTCAGAAAGGCGATGTCTAAGTCCAACGGGGTAGTGGCAAAGGCGGCAAAACTCCTGGGGATGAGTTATAAGACTTTTTGGTACCGATGGGAAAAACTGAATCCGAACAGCGCACCCCAAAAAAAGGAACTTTCTTCCGAGTAGGACGTCAAGGCCGCTCTTACTATTAACCTGGCAAGCAAATAGAGCAATAATATGATATAATTGGTGCATGGAAAAGATCGATGCAAGGACACTGAATCAGGAGGCGCAGTATCAGATTCGAAGACAGGTCGTAAAATTACGCAGGCGTGGCATGAAGTACAAGGATATCGGTGAGGTTGTGGGAATAACAGCAACCCATGCCTGCAAGATATTCAAGCGGTATGAACGAAATGGGGCAGGAGCAATCATCAAGGGACAGAGGGGAAGGAGGCCAGGGGAGCAACTGACGTTAAAGGAGGAACAGGCAGTAGCAATACAGAAGATGATAATAGACAAGACCCCTGATCAACTGAAGATGCCCTTTGCCCTATGGACACGGCAGGCAGTACAGCAGCTGATCAAACAGCAGTATAAAATAGCAATGCCGATACGGACTGTAGGGGAATATCTGAAGCGGTGGGGCTTTACGGTGCAGAGGCCCGTGAAAAGGGCATATGAGCAGAACCCGAAGGCTGTTAATAAGTGGCTGGAAGAAGAGTATCCCTGTATTGCACAGCAGGTCAAGGAAGAGGCAGGAGAAATTCACTGGTGTGATGAGACCGGAGTCCGCAACGATGAAAATTCAGCACGAGGATATGCACCCAGGGGAAAGACGCCGGTAATGAGATTGAATGCTAACAGGAAAAGCATCAGCATGATTTCATCGATCACTAATCAGGGGAAAGTACGTTTTATGGTATATAAGGATGCCATGAATGCTGATCTGTTTATCAACTTCATGGGGCGGCTAATCAAGGATGCCGGCAGGAAAGTGTTTTTGATTGTAGACAACCTCAGAACCCATCACAGCAAGCCGGTAAAGGAGTGGCTTCAAGAGCACAGGGAAGAAATCGAGGTATTTTATCTGCCTTCATATTCCCCGGAATTAAACCCTGATGAATATCTCAACTGCGACATGAAAGCAGCGGTCCACTCTGGAATTCCAGCCCGAAATGAAAAGGAGCTGAAAACAAAAGTTGTCTCACACATGCGCAAGCTGCAAAAATTACCGGAACGGATAAAAAAATATTTCAATCACCCAAGGATAAAATATGCAGCCTAAGTTGCACTATTCAATTGCCGGGTTAATAAGAAGCTCATAAGCAAGTCTCGTTCATTAATTCTACCCTTCGCGGGGATGTATAGCTGCCATTACTTGACCTAACGGGAAGTGTCTGAAAGCATCGCAGACGGAGTCCACCGACCACCCATTTAGCGAACAATCCGCAAAACAAGCGCGCTGACGAGATAACAATTTCCGGCTGCACTAAACACATTTCTTGAGCAGTCTGGTTCGCGCTGTTCATGCCGTACGAAACGCGTTTTTGAGTTTCGGAGTGATTCACCCCGAATCATGCACTGAAGTGTATATCCAGAAGTCTCAGCAGCAGGCCTCCTATATTGCGAAGATGTTATTCCATACCTTGACATACTGAATACCCGCCGTCTTGTGATTTGAATCACTTCGTCGAAAGTTATTTTCTATTAGAATGGACAAGTGATAACAAGTTTTTTGAAAAAGAGCTTTTTTTTGTAAAGATAGAAAAAGCATGTAACATTTGCAATAAGCAAGGTGGTCAGATGAAGCAAGAAAGTCCTCGCAGGTGTTGTTTTTGTTAAGTATCTTTCTTTTGCGCCTTGGCGGTCTTGCCGCCTTTGTAGAGGAATGGAAATTGATCCCCGAAGAAGAGAGTGGTTTTACCCCTACTCAACACAATTCTTTAAGGAGGACGGTGTCATGAAAACAAAGAGGTTAGGTTTCTTGGTCGTCTGCGCCATGTTTTTGGTGCTGACAGGATTTTCTTCACGGAGCGATGCAGAAGTAAATGTGGGGATTGGCATTAATATCCCTACGGTGGGGATTGGTGTCAATATCCCTGCGTACACCTTCGCGGCGCCTCCTCCCGTTGCAGTTATCCCCGGAACAAACGTCTATGTTGCGCCTGAAGCGAATATTGATATCGTCTTTTACCATGGCTACTGGTACCGTCCATACGAAGGACGCTGGTACAGGGCCAGTGACTACAACGGGCCATGGGCTCACCTTGCTCCTTCAAGGGTCCCTCATGTCGTGGCAGATTTACCGCCGGATTATCGCACCATACCGCCCGGACACAGACGGATACCCTATGGGCAGTTGAAGAAGAACTGGGGGAGATGGGAGAAGGAAAGGTACTGGGAC
>Ga0187776_10001664_pt1 | contig 11216 bp, 12 predicted proteins | sample 0216_BV02_MP12_2_FD_132426 | JGI IMG/M metagenome (GOLD analysis project Ga0187776, IMG submission 132426) | Tropical peat soil microbial communities from peatlands in Department of Meta, Colombia - 0216_BV02_MP12_20_MG | ecosystem: Environmental > Terrestrial > Soil > Wetlands > Peat | place...
AGATGTAGGCGAGCGTCCCTGGCACGTCTCCCTGCTCGGTCAGCGTCTCGGCCTGGGCCATCTGGGCGAGCCCGAAGTCGAGCACGCGCGCCGAGACCCTGTCGCCGTCCGCGAGCAGGACGTTGGACGGCTTGATGTCGCGGTGGAGGATCCCCGCCGCGTGCGCGTGCGCAAGGCCGTCGCACACCTGCGCGCACGCCTCGATCGCGGCCTCCTCCCGTAGCTCGCCGTCGCGCAGCGCCTCGCGGTAGGTGCGACCCGGGACGAACTCGTACGCGATGTAGACGTGCTGGGAGTCGTGCGCGAAGCCGTATGCGCGCAGGCAGGTGGGGTGCCGGAGATGGGCGGCTGCCGCCGCCTCTCGCTCGGCCCGCGCGGCCGACTTTCCCTCCCGCGCGACGATCTTGAGCGCGACGTCGAGGCCCGTCTGCTCGTCGCGGGCGAGCCAGACCGAGCCGGAGCCGCCCGTGCCGAGCGGCCGCAGGGGCCGGTAGCGGCCGAGGACCAGCTCGAAGCCGGCGAGCGCTGGGGCGGCGTCTCCCATGCTCAGTGGAGGTTGGCGACCGCGTCGGACTGTCCTCCCCGGAGGCCTGAACGTTAGGGTTGGCGCCGTCGTGAGTACGCACGAGGACGACGTGGAGCTCGAGTTCTTCGAAGAGCCGGAGACGCTCGAGTCGCCGCGCAGGCCGCGCCGGCGGATCAGGCCGGGCGGCGGCGGTCCGGGGGGTCCCGCTGCGCCGCCGCCCGGAGCGGTCGCGCTGGCGCGGCTGGCCGGGTTCGTCGCCCTCGCGATCGCTGTGATCGTCGGGCTCGTCTTCTGGGTCGGCTCGTGCCAGGGCAAGAGCAAGCACGACGAGTACTCCTCGTACATGGCAAACGTGCGCGCGATCGCGCAGGACTCCGCCAAGACCGGAGCGGCGTTCGCGAACGCGCTCGGCTCCCCGAACCTCAGCCTCACCAGCCTGCAGGCGAAGCTCGACCTGTGGTCGCGGCAGCAGCAGGAGGCCTACGACGAGGCGCTGCGCCTGCGGCCGCCCGCAGCGTTCCAGTCGGCGCACCAGGATGTGCTCGCGGCGCTTCAGTTGCGCGCGATCGGGCTGGCGGGCCTTTCCACAGCGCTGGCGGACGCCGGGTCGAAGCCGTCCGCGGACGTGGCGAACGATCTCGCGCGACAAGCAGAGGCCCTGACCGCGAGCGACCTCGTCTGGACCGACCTCTTCCATGGGCCGGCGACGGAGGCGCTGGCCCGGTCGGGCGTGACCGGCGTGATCGCGCCGCCGTCACAGTTCGTCACGAATCCCGAGGTGATCAGCGCCAACTCGTTCGGGACCGTCTACGACCGCCTCAGGTCCACGACGGGCGGAGGCAAGGTCACGGGGCTCCACGGAAGCGCGCTCGTGAAGACGGAGGCTGTGGCCGGCGGCACGGTCAAGGAGCTCTCGACGTCGACCCCGAACACGGTGGACGTGTCCGCGAGCCTCGTCTTCCGGGTCACCTTCGCCGACTCCGGCAACTTCCAGGAGGTCAAGATTCCCGTCACGCTCTCCGTGATCGTGTCCGGCAAGGTCGTGACGAAAAAGACCAAGATCGTCCCCTCCATCCTCTCGCAGCATCAGCAGACGGTCGCGTTCGGGAACCTCAATCTCCCGACCTCCGCCTTCGGCGCGAGCGCACAGCTGCATGTCGAGATCGGAAAGGTTCCCGGCGAGAAGAACGTCGACAACAACAAGGCCACGTATCCGGTCTTCTTCAGCCTCTCCTCGAGCGGGTAGTCGTTGAGCGCCTCGGTCGCCGGCTGGATCGCGATCGCGGCCGCCGCCGCAGCGGTCGCCGCCATTGTGATCGCGCTGGCCCTGCATCTGCGGCTGCGCCGGGTCCGCGGCGCCCAATCGGCGCTGCTCGGGAGCGGAAGCGGGGATCTCGTCGACTTCGCCGTCGCCCTCCAGGGCCGGATCGACGGCCTTCACGGCGCGCTCGACGAGCTCGGCGCGGCGCTCGCACGGCTCGAACGGCGCCTCGACTCGACCGTCTCGCGGGTAGCCGTCGTCCGCTACGACGCCTACGAGAATACGGGCGGGCACCAGTCTGCATCTGTCGCATTGCTCGACTCCTCGCGCACGGGCCTCGTCCTCAGCGCCATCCAGGGACGCGACTACGCGCGTATCTACATCAAGGAGCTCGACGACGGCCGCGCGGCTGTGTCCCTCTCTCCCGAGGAACAGCAGGCGGTCGATCGCGCCATGAAGTCCACGTAGCAGCGCCCACGGGCGATGCTACTTTTCGCCCGGGTTGCAGCACGTTCTCGTCTTGAACGCAAGTTACGAGCCGCTCAACGTTTGCACGGTGCGGCGTGCCCACGTGCTCGTGTTCAAGGGCAAGGCCGAGGTCGTGGAGCGGCTCGACAAGCCGTTGCGGTCGGCGAGCGGGAGCTTCATCTGGCCGCACGTGATCCGGCTCCTCAACTACGTCCGCGTGCCGCGGGCGATCCAGCGGAAGATCTCGCGCCGGGCCTTGTTCGCCCGCGACGGCTGGCGTTGCGTCTACTGCGGCACGTCGAACGGGCGTCTCACGCTCGACCACGTCGTGCCGCGATCGAGAGGCGGCGAGTCGATCTGGGAGAATGTGGTCACGGCCTGCGCGCCTTGCAACCTGCGCAAGGGCGACCGGACCCTCGAACAGGCCGGGATGGTGCTGCACTCCTCACCGCGTGCCCCGACGCCGACGCTGTTCATCAAGCTCGCCGCGCCGCGGATCCCGTCCGGCTGGACGCCCTACCTGCCCGCGACGGCATAGCTTCCTCGTTCTCGGTGTGACACTCGGTGCGCACGGCGCCGTATCTCGGGCATGAACAGACTCGGGAAGGTCCTCTTCCTCGCCGGCGTGCTCCTGCTCGCTGCCGCGATCGCGGGCGTGGCGCAGCCCCGTCTCGGCCGTACCGCTACGGCCTCGAGCGGCGCCGCGATCACGGTGACCGGCAGCGGAACCGTGAACGCGACACCCGACCGCGCCTCCTTCGACTTCGGCGTGACAACGCAGGCGGCGACGGCCGCAGACGCACTCGGCCGGAGCTCGGATCAGGCCCGTGCGATCGTCTCCGCCCTCGAGAAGGCGGGAAGCGACGCCAAGGACATCCAGACGACCGACGTCTCCCTCTGGCCGCGGACTCGGGCCAACGGGACCGAGATCGTCGGCTACACAGCGTCCAACTCGGTCAACGTCATCGCGCCGCTCGCCAAGGCCGGCGCCGTGGTGGACGCGGCCGTCGGAGCGGGTGCGAACAATGTCGACGGCCCGAGCCTCGACACGTCCGACCAGAGCTCCCTCTACGACGGCGCGCTGAAGAACGCGCTGGCCGACGCGAAAGGGAAGGCGCAGGCCATCGCCACCGCGTCGGGGCTGGACATCACGGGCGTCGAGAAGGTGACGGAGGGGGGTCAGGCAAATCCGCTGCCGTATCTCGGGACGGCGAAGGCCTCCTCCGCGGCCGGGGTGTCGATCGAGCCGGGAACGCAGCAGATCCAGGCAACGGTGACCGTGACGTACGCGGCCTCCTAACGGCATGCTCTACCGCTCTCGCGGCTCCCAGCGGAACTTGAAGTGGGTGACGACCAGGCCGCCGACCCCCCAGCCGGCGAGCACGGCGAGATCTTGTGGCCTCGTCCAGACGGCGTGGCCATGCAGGTAGACGGCGTTGACGAGGTCGATGAAGTACTTGAGCGGCAGGACATCGGCGACGGCGTGCAGGAACGGCCCAAGCTTGTGTGTCGGCCCGAACGAGCCGCTGAGAAAGGCCATGGGCAGCAGAATGAAGTTGACGACCGCAGACGCACCCTCGGCGGAGCGGATCAGGGAAGCGGTGGCGGTGCCGAGCGGCGCGAACGCGGCGGCGCCGATCACGATCGCCGCGATGAACGACCCTACGTCGGAGGGGAAGGGCGTTCCGTGGAGCGCGCTGCCGACGACGAACAACGCAAGGGTCTGGAGGGCGAACACGACGAGTGTTGAGACGAGCAGGGCCACGATGTACATGGCAGGGGGCAGGGGCGTCGAGCGGAGGCGTTTGAGGATCCCGCTTTCGCGACGGAGCACTAGCTGTATCGCGAGCCCTGCGAAAGCGGTGTTGGCGCACCCGTAGCCGATGAGACCCGCCAGCAGGCCCTGAGCCGCAGGCACGCCGTAGATCTTCCCTGAGTAGACGGAGCCGAGCAGGACGTAGAGCAAGAGCGGGAAGAGGAAGATGAAGAACGCTGCCTCGCGGCTCCGCCAGAAGACGAGCTGCTCCGAGCGCAGCTGGTGAAGGAACATCGCGCGCGGTGCACGCCTGCCCGTCACGCGGACGGCCTCGGCGCTCACTCGGCCACCTCCGCTTCCTCATCGGCGGTGAGCGCGAGGTAGACCTCCTCGAGCGACGGCCGCCGCACCTGGAGGCCCTCGAGCTCCTCGCCCCGGGCCACCGCGGCGGCGGTGAGCCCGGCGAGCACGCGCGTCGGCTCGTCGGTCTGCAGAAGGACCTCCTCGCCGTTCTGCCGGTAGCGGATCTCGGTCTGCAGGTCGGTCGTCGTCAGCTCGGCGGGCGTTCCGACCCTCACGATCTGCCCCTCGCGCATGACCGCGACGCGGTCGGCGAGCTGCTCGGCCTCGTCGAGGTAGTGCGTCGTGAGCAGGACGGTCTTGCCGAGCGAGCGCAGCGAGCGGATCATCTCCCACGCCGCGCGACGTGCCTGCGGGTCGAAGCCGGTGGTCGGCTCGTCGAGGAAGACGAGGTCGGGGTCGCCGACGAGCGCGATGCCGAGGTCCAGCCGCCGCTTCTGGCCGCCGGAGAGCGACTTGACGCGCGCGGCCGCCTTCTGCTGGAGGCCGACGAGCGCGATCACCTCGTCGACGTCTCGCGGCGCGGCGTAGTAGCCGGCGAAGACGGCGTGCGTCTCGCGCACCGTGAGGTTCGGCCACATCTCGGACTGCTGCAGGACGACGCCGATCCGCTCGCGGAAGTCCGGTCCGGCCCGCTCCGGGTCGTGGCCGAGCACGCGCACATCGCCGGCATCGCGCTTCCGGTATCCCTCGAGGATCTCGACGGTCGTCGTCTTGCCGGCGCCGTTCGGACCGAGCAGCCCGAAGACCTCTCCTTCCTCGATCGTGAAGTCGACCCCCCGGACTGCCTCGAGGTTGCCGTAGGCCTTGCGCAGGCCGCTGACCTCGATCGCATGCATCCGCAAGGAAGCGTATCGGCCTGCTTTCCGGGCGCCGGCAGGCATCCGCGTAGCCAGCCGGAACCTGAGCGCATGAGGTTCTCGGAACGCCGCTGGGACCGCTTGGCACTCGCCGCGATCGGGCTCGGCGCGGCGGCGCGAGGGGTCTGGGTCTTCTGGCTGCACAAGCCGCTCGACTACCTCTACTCGGACATGAACACGTACGTGACCGGCGCGAAGCAGATCGCGGACTGGCACGGGATGGACGTCTACACCACCTTCCAGCCACAGGGAACGCACCTGCTCCTGGCCGTGCCATTCGCCATCCTGGGCGACGGCCGCGCAGGGCTCTGGGGCGCGGCCGCCGTCTGGTGGCTGCTGAGCGCGGCGACACCCTTCTTCGCCTGGCGTCTCGCGCGGCTGCTGCTGACGTCCGCCGCCGCTGCGCTGACCGCGCTCTTCGTCGCCGTCTGGCCGCTGTTGGTGACCGACTCCGGCTACTTCCTCTCGGAGGGTCCGGGCCTCGCCTTCCTCCTCGCGTCGCTCTGGCTCGGTTACGAGGCGCAGCGAAAGAGCGGCCGGTCGGCGCTGCTCGTCGGCGTGCTGGCCGGTGGGCTTGGTGCAGCGGCCGTCGCGATCCGGCCGCAGTACCTGCTCAATCTCGCGATAGTGGCAGTGCCGTTCCTGCCCCGCCGGCGGTGGAACTTGTATGCAGCCGGCGGCTTCGCCGTCGCGGCCGTGACACTGTTGATCGGGGTCTGCGCGTTCAACACGGCGATTGCCGGTCGCTTCACGACGCTCAGCCGCGAGGGCGGCGTCACCTTCTACATCGGCCAGTGTCATGTCAAACAGGTCCTGGTCAGCACGCCGAACCTGATCTACACCATCTCGCCGCCGGTCTACGTGCAGCGCGGCGGAAGCGTCATGGACTTCCCCGGCCACCAGATCTGGGAGGAGGGTTTCTTCTACCGCAAGGGGCTCGACTGCCTCAGACGCGACGGGGTCGGCTGGTTCCGGCACGCGGGGGTGGTGCTGGCGGACATGACCGCGACGTCCAACCCGTGGCCCCAGGAGGACGAGCCGACCCTGAGCAGCGTCAGCGACTGGACGAACAGGGTTTACGGGTACGGGCTGCTACCGCTCGTCATCATCCTGGCTCTCGTCCGCATCATCCGCCGGGTGCCGACCGCGGCGGGCGAGACGGCGCTGCTGGCCCACCTGCTCTGCATCGTCCCGGTTGCGCTCGTCTTCTTCGGCGATCCGCGCTTCCGGTCGACGTACGACGTCTTCGGCTTCGCCCTGCTCGCGGCGGCGATCACCGGTCTGCCCGCAATCCTGAACGGACGAGATACGCCCGACGAGCCACGGGCTGCTGCAGCCTAGTCCCGTCTGTTTCACTGCTCACGTGCACGCTCGCTATGTCGTCGCCGACGTCTTCACCGATGTCCCGCTCGCCGGCAACCAGGTGGCCGTCTTCACCGACGCGCGCGCGATCCCCGAGGAGCGACTGCAGCCGCTTGCGCGCGAGATCAACTACTCCGAGACCGTCTTCGTCTATCCCGCCGTCGAGGACGGGCACGCCCGGATCCGGATCTTCACGCCGAACAACGAGCTGCCGTTCGCCGGCCACCCGATCCTCGGCACCGCGTTCGTCCTCGCTCAGCCGCTCCAGCTCGACGAGATCCGGCTCGAAACCGGGCGTGGCGTCGTCCCGGTGCGGCTGGAGCGGGAGGGGCCGCAGGTCGTCTTCGGCTGGATGCGGCAGCCGGAGCCGACGTGGGAGCCGTTCGACCGGGCCGAAGAGCTGTGCCTGATCCTCGGCGCGACGCCGACCGACCTGCCGGTCGAGCTGTACCGGCAAGGCCCCGGTCACGTGCTCGTCGAGCTCGGCTCGCCCGACGAGGTCGCGGCGCTGACCCCGGATCTGGGCGCGCTCGCGCGGTTCATGGAGGAGGGCGCGGCGTGCTTCGCGCGTGAAGGCGACCGCTGGAAGCTCCGCGTGTTCGTCCCCGCCTTCGGCGTGCCGGAGGACCCCGCGACCGGATCCGCCGCCGGGCCGCTCGCCCTCCATCTGGCTCGCCACGAACGGATCGGCTTCGGCGACGAGATCGAGATCTGGCAGGGAGCGGAGATCGGGCGGCCCTCGACGCTGCACGCGGTCGCCCGCTCGGCGGAGGAGATCGAGGTCGGCGGCTCCGCCGTCGTCGTCGCGCGCGGCGAGTTCCGGCTGTGAGGCGGGTCGCGGTCATGGGCGGCTCGTGCGCCGGGAAGACGACGGTCTCCCGCGGGCTCGCCGAGAGGCTCGGCGTCCCCCATATCGAGATCGACGCTCTCCACCACGACGCCGGCTGGAACGAGGCTTCCGCCGACGTGCTGCAGGCGCGCGTCCAGGCGGCCTTCGACGCCGCCGCGGACGGCTGGGTCGCAGACGGCAACTACGGCTCGAAGCTCGGCAATCTCGTGCTCGAACGGGCGGACACGGTCGTCTTCCTCGATCCGCCGTTCATCCGCACGTTCGGGCGCTCGTTGCGCCGGACGGTCGGGCGCACGATCACCCGCGAGGAGCTGTGGAACGGGAACCGCGAGCAGTTCCGGCACTTCTTCACGCGCTACTGGATCCCGTGGTGGGTGCTGCAGACCCACCGGCACTACTCGCGAGAGATCCCGAAGCGCGCCGCCGAGCATCCACACCTCGACGTCGTCCACCTGCGGGGGGACGCCGAGGTCGAGGGATTCCTTCAGTCGATCCAGGCGACCGAGTCGATGTCCGGCAGCTCGAACGGGAGCGACCGCCAGAAGACGCCGCCGTTCGCCGAGACGTAGAGCCGGTTCCGAGCGGCGTAGAGCATTCGGTCGGGCTCGTCCTCGGCGATCGCCACGGCGAAGCCGGGCGGCAGGCCGCCGCCTCCCTCACGCCAGGTGACGCCGCCGTCGTTCGAAAGCATCAGCGGCGGCCGGCGTTCGACGACTGCGACGATCGTCGAGCCGGCCTGCGCAGCGGCGACGACGCGCGGCAGCGGCACCTCCGGGCGCTCCGCCGCCGGAACCTCGGTGCCGTCGCCGAGCAGCGTCTCGCCCTCCACGTCGACCAGGAAGACGCCGGCCACCGTGCCGACCGCAGCGATCACCGGCCCGCCGCCGAGAGGAGGGCGGAGACGACCGCGCTCGCACGCCGCGCCGCCGAGATCGGCCGGTGCCCGCCCGCACGTGCGCTCAGATACGCGACCGAGAAGGCGTCTCCCGCTCCCGTCGGGTCGCCGCGGACTGCCTGTGTCGCAACGCGCACGCTCGCATCCCGCGCGAGCACGAGGGAGCCGCCCGCGCCGAACGTCACGACGATCTCCGGGACGCCCAGGCTGCGCAGCTCCTCGAGCTCGCCGTGCCCGAGGATTGCCTGCGCCTCCTCCTCCGCGAGCTTGAGAATCGATGCATGGCGCAGGATCGTGCGGTCGAAGTCGCCGTCTACCACGAGCGGGCCGAGCCGCCGGGCGCGGACGAGCCCGTGCCCGTCGAGCAGCACCCGTCGTCGCCGCGCTATCCGCTCCAGCGCATCGGGAGGAAAGTCGTCGCGCAGCAGCGGGGCGACATGCACCCACTCGATCCGCTGCAACGCCCGCTCCGGCTCGTCGCTGTTGTCCCAGGGCTCGCCGATCGCCTCGACGCGCATCTCGCGCTTTCCGTCGGCGTCGTAGCGGAACGAGAACGCGGTCGTCTCGCCGGCGGCCGACAGCGAGACGGGCAGGCCGAGGGCGGCGAGCCGCCGGAGGTAGGGGCGCCGCTCGGGCTCGCCGCACTTCGCGACGACGAACGCCTCCTGCCGCAGCGCTCGCAGAGCGCGAGCCGCGTACCAGGGGCCGCCGCCGATGCGCGAGTCGCGGCCGTCTACGAGGTCACGCGCGAGAGGGCCGATAACGGCGAGAGGCCGCACGGGCGGGAAGCGTAAGGGCCAGCGAGAGAACGAAGGAGAGGACGAAGCTCGGCAGCGAGCCGCCGATCGCTCCCTGGCCGGGATGCGTGTGATCGACGAGATGGACCCACGAGCTCGGCCCGACCGGCGCGAGCCACTGGTACAGGCAGAACCCGGCGAGCCAGGCGGCGATCTGCGCAGGCCTGAACTCCGGTACGCCGAAGGTGTCGCGGTGGCCGGCGAGCCACTGCGCGAGGAGCACGCCGAAGAGCGGCACGAAGAACGAGCCGAGCAGGTAGAGGAAGCTCTGGTAGTTCACGAGATCGATGACGAAGCTGCCTGCGGTGGCGGTCGCCGCAACCGCGAGGATGAGCAGCCGCTGCGGAACCCGCGGCAGGACGTTCTGGATCGAGACGGCGGCCGAGTAGACGTTCGCGAACGGCTCCTTCGTCTCGTCGACGCCGAGGGCGACGAGCGCGAGCGCGGCCGCCGCGCCTCCGGTCGCGATCGCGGAGATCACCGAAGGCGCATCCGAGAGGCCGCGCGTCAGGAGGATGATGGCGCCGAGCCCGTAGAGCCAGACGTTCGGGATGAAGTAGCCGATGGAGGCTCCCCAGAACGCGCTCCGGCCGTTCGTCGAGAAGCGCGTGTAGTCGGCGGCGAGCGGCAGCCACGAGGCCGGCATCGCAACCGTCAGGTCGACGCCCTGCCAGAAGCTGAGGCCGCCCTTGCCGGGCTGCGACCAGACCGCCGCGAGGTGCGCGTCGTGCAACGCCCACCAGGTCAGGTAGCCGAGTGAGGCGAGGACGACCCAGAGTGCGACGCGCTTCACCCACTCGCGGACGAAGCCGATCGGCCCCATGAGCGCGAGGATCGTCGCCGCCGCCGCGGCTGCCAGCTTCCAGACCCAGAGTGGCCCGTGCACGAGCGCCTGGGCGGCGGTCGCGATGACGATCACCTCGAAGATCGTCCAGCCGAGGTTCTGGAGAACGTTGAGCCCGGTGGGAAGGTAGGAGCCTGCGCGGCCGAGCGGCGCGCGCAGCAGCACCATTGCAGGCACGCGGGCCTCGGCGCCGATCGCGGCCGCGGCCCCGAGCAGCGCGTTGCCGAAGATCGCGCCCACGAGGATCGCCAGCAGCGCCTCCGGCAGCGACAGGGCGGGGACGAGGAACGCGCCCGCGACGAGGACGAGCAGGCTGAGCCCGAGGCTGCTCCACAGCATCCCGTTCTCGAGCCCGCCGAGCGTCCGCAGCCGGTCGGGGACGGGGGTGATGCCCCAACTCGGTGTGCGGTCGGTCATGTCCTGCCTCCCTTCGCCGGCATGACCCGGATCAGGTTCGACGGGTGTGATCTCAGCCGCGCGGCGCACGGCACCCCGGTCCCCCGAGTGTACGAATCAGGCGGTGGCCGCCGACGGGGTATAGCTCCCTTCGGGAGCGATCCCCTCGCTCAGCCAGCGGACATCCTCGGCGATCCGCTCCTCCGGATTCGTCCCGAGATGGCCGGCGGTGGCGTCGGCATGGGCGATGCAACCGGGCACGTTCGCCGCGAGCCACTCGCCGTGCGCGGGCGGGACGAGCACGTCCGTCAGGCCGTACTTGACCAGCACCGGCACGGCGACCGCTCCGACCTCGAACCCCCACGGCTGAAGGAAGGCGAGGTCGTCGTCCACCCAGCCGCCGACACCGTTGACCGCCTGCTCGAAGGTCGCCTCGCGAATCACCTGGATCGCCTCCGGCCGCTGCAGCTGCGCGCGATCCGACTCGCTCAGCTCGAACTCGTCCAGGATCGTGGCGGGATCGACCGCGGCGCGCTCCTCCGTTCGCTGTTGCTCCGCTTCGAGCTCGCGCGTCAGCACCTCTTCGCCGGCCTCCGCCCATGCGACCTCCTTGACGTTCTCGGGGTCCATCCCGGCGAGCCATTCGTCCCGTTCGAGGCCGGCGGTGCCGAACGGCGCGACCCCGACCGCGCAGATCGCGCGCACGATCCGCTCGGGAATGAGTGCCGCACATGCGAGCACGTGCGGGCCGCCGCCCGAGCCGCCGGTGACACCGAAGCGGTCGAAGCCGAGCTCGTCGGCCAGAGCCGCGACGTCGGCGGCCTCGTCAGCGACGTTGCGG
>Ga0187776_10001665_pt1 | contig 11216 bp, 8 predicted proteins | sample 0216_BV02_MP12_2_FD_132426 | JGI IMG/M metagenome (GOLD analysis project Ga0187776, IMG submission 132426) | Tropical peat soil microbial communities from peatlands in Department of Meta, Colombia - 0216_BV02_MP12_20_MG | ecosystem: Environmental > Terrestrial > Soil > Wetlands > Peat | place...
CCACGCGGAGCACGCCCGACCCACAAATCACCAGCAATCCGTCCTCGCGCGTGGGGAGAAGGATGCCGCTTTCGCCTCCGGAAGCAACGGGTTGGAGCGGGCGGCCCCAGATCTGGCAGGTCTTGCCGCGGAACGTGGTGAATGCGCCGGGCCAGGGTTGCAGCCCGCGGATTCGGTTGTAGATTTTCGCCGCCGGCAAGTCCCAACTAATGAGTCCGTCTTCTTTTTTGAGTGGTGGCGCGAGCGTCGCCTGGGAATTGTCCTGCGGGATCGGAGTGATTTCTCCGCGTTCAAGTTTTCGCAGCGTTTCGGCCATCAACGGTGCGCCTGCCGCGGCCAATCGCGCGGCCAACTCAGGTGCGGTCTCGTCCAGACCGATTTCGGTTTCGTGCTTCAGCAGCATCGGCCCGGTGTCGAGCCCGGCGTCAATTCGCATCGTGGTCAGGCCGGTGCGCGTCTCGCCGTTGATGATGACCCAATTGATCGGCGCAGCGCCGCGGTATTTCGGCAGCAGCGACGCATGCAAATTGATCCAGCCGAGCCGCGGAATTTCGATCAATCGCACCGGGATGATTTGCCCATAGGCGATGATCACCACTACGTCGGGAGCGGCGCGCTGGAAATAATCGAAAGCAGATTCCGATTTGATTTTTTCGGGCTGGTAAACGGCGATGCCGGCTTCGAGGGCCGCTTCCTTTACCGGGGAACTCGCCGTTTGCTGTCCGCGGCCACGAGGCCGGTCGGGCTGCGTGACGACGCCGGTAACTTCAAAATCCGGTTGCGCGATCAGATGGCGCAGCGTGGGCAGGGTAAAGGCCGGCGTGCCGCAGAAGACCAGTTTCAGCGGCACGGGCGGCCTACCACTCGCCGGCTTTTTTCATCTTGCGGATTTTGCGCTTGATCATGTCGCGCTTCAGCATGCTCAGGTGCGCGATAAAGAGAGTACCGTTCAGGTGATCAATCTCGTGGCAGAACGCGCGGGCCAGCAATTGCTCGCCGCGCATCTCGAATTCCGCCCCGGTGGCGTCCTGCGCTTTCACGGTCACGTATTGCGGCCGGATCACATAGCCGCGGAATCCCGGCAGCGAGAGGCAGCCTTCTTCCTCGCGCTGCTCGCCTTCGCTGTGGATGATTTGCGGATTGGCACACACGATTTTTGCTTCCGGATTCTTCCCGCTGGTCACGTCGATCACCGCCAGCCGCAGGCCGATGCCGATTTGCGGCGCCGCCAGCCCTACGCCCTGCGCCGCGTACATGGATTCGAACATATCTGCAACCAGCTTTTGCAGCTCTTCGTCGAATTTCGTCACCGGCCCCGCGGGCGTCTCGAGCACCGGGTCGCCAAATTTCACAATGGGATGAATCATTTCGAGTGTTCGTCCTAGAAATCGTCCAACTGTTTTTGATACCCCGCAAAATTCCGGAGCGTTTCTTCGAGCGAATCTCCTCCGAATTTTTCCAGAAACGCTCCAGCCAATTCGAGCGCGACCATGGCTTCGCCGGCTACACCGCCGGCTGGTACCACGCACACGTCGGATCTTTCGTACGCCGCTTTCACGGCTTCCTTCGTTTCCAGGTCCGCCGAGAGCAGCGGCCGCCGCAAAGTCGAAATGGGCTTCAGATACCCGCGGACAACTATATCCTGCCCATTGGTGATGCCGCCTTCGAGTCCGCCGGCGCGATTTGAAGACCGGACGAATCGCTTCTTCCGCGGGTCGTACCGGATTTCGTCCTGCACTTCCGAGCCATAACTTCCCGCGTTCGTAATCCCGCTGCCAATCTCAACGGCCTTCACCGCCTGAATGGACATCACCGCGCGCGCGAGCCGCGCATCCAGCTTCTCGTCCCACTGCGCGTGACTGCCCAGCCCCGGGGGGACGCCGTGCGCCACAACTTCGAAAACGCCGCCCACTGAATCGCCCCTCTTGAGCGCATGATCCACTTCCGCTTTCATCTTTTGCTCTGTGTCTGCATCCACGCAGCGCAGCGGGGACTCCAGGTTCTCGCAAACGAGCTCGATTTCATCCCACGTGACCGGGCGTTCGAGCCGCGCATGACCGATGGCGATCGTGTGGCTGAGCACGGCGATCCCGAATTCGCGCAGAAGCGATTTTGCGATTGCCCCGGCCGCGACCCGCGCCGCCGTCTCCCGCGCCGAAGCCCGCTCCAGAACGTAGCGTGCGTCGTGCAGGTTAAATTTCAACGCGCCGGCGAGATCGGCATGGCCGGGCCGCGGAGCCGTCAGCCGCCGCTGGGCATCTTCGGCGCCTTCCGTGTCCTCGACCGGCAGGGCTTTCTCCCAATTCGGCCAGTCGCGGTTCTCAATCCGAAGCGCAATCGGGGCGCCGATGGTTCTCCCGTGGCGCACTCCGGCAACAATGTCCGCCGCATCTTTCTCGATGCGCTGGCGGCCGCCGCGACCGTAGCCCAACTGGCGCCGGTAAAGCTCGCGTCGCAGAACCTCCAGTTCGATGGGGACGCCTGCCGGCAATCCGGAAATCCAGGCTACCAGCGCCTGGCCGTGAGATTCCCCCGCACTCACAAATCTCAGCATGTCCCTCCGCGCATTCCCGGCAGCCTCACCCGACGACGAGCAAACGCGCAATTCTACCGGAGGCTCCTTCGCGCGTAAAGTTAAGCGCAGACCGATGACTGCGCGATCGAACAAAGAAACCCGTTCGATGATTGCTTGACGCGACGCGCCACCACGGTTAGGCTTCCGAGGACTCTGCCGCCTCTCGGCCGGCTCGAGTCCTCTCTCGATGCTTGAAGCCAGCGAAACCCCATCGCTCCTCTCCATCTTCGGGGACGCGCTCAAACGGCAAATCTTCGCCGTGCAGGATTTTTCCTTTCTGGTCGTGCAATCGTTAAAGAGCGCGATCACGCCGCCTTTCTACTGGACAGACATGCTGGAGCAAATGGACATCATCGGCGTTGGGTCGCTTCCGATCGTGATCATCACCTCCTTTTTTATTGGTGGCGTGATGGTGCTGCAAACGGCGGCGCAATTCGAGCGGTTCGGTGAGACGGCACTCACCGGCGACGCCGTCTCGCTCGCGCTTGTGCGCGAACTCGGCCCTGCCATAACTGCTCTGCTCGTATCCGGCCGGAACGCCTCGGGCATCGCCTCGGAGCTCGGCTCGATGGTGGTCACCGAACAGGTGGACGCCATGCGCGCGCTGGGAACCGATCCCATTCGCAAGCTCATGACCCCGCGCGTCCTGGCCATGCTTACCATGCTGCCGCTTCTCGTGGGCGTGTTCGATTTCGTTGGCCTCGTGGGTGGCTTCGTGGTGGCGCACTTCACCTTGCGGCTCGGCGCCGTGCAGTTCTGGACGCGAGCCATCCAGGCGCTCGAAATCGGCGACCTCGTGCAAGGCGGCACAAAGCCGATCATCTTCGGCCTGATCATCGCGACCATCGGGTGCTACCAGGGGCTCCGCGTGAAAGGCGGCACGCAAGGCGTCGGCCGCGCGACGACCACGGCCGTCGTCGTTTCCTCCGTTATCGTGCTCGTCGTTGATTTCTTCCTCGCTCGCGTGCTGCTGTACATGTTCCACAAGTAGGCGTTCCTGTTGATGCAGTAGCGACAAAATCCCGCGCTGCGCATCCTCCGAGTTTCCATCTATAATCTCGGGCATGGGGCTTCTTCGCGCGGTTCGTCCCCGGGACAGCCGATGAATCAACTCGTCCCCGGCGAGCCTCTGATTGTCTTCCAGGATGTCCACATCGCTTTCGACGAAGGCGATATCCTCCGCGGCGTTTCCTTCGAAGTTGAGCAAGGGGAGACCAAAGTCTTGCTGGGAGAGAGCGGGGCCGGCAAAACCCTGCTGATGAAGCTGGCGGCCGGTCTCCTGCGGCCGGATTCCGGGCGGATCATTGTAATGGGGCACGATGTGGGCGAAATGCCGGAGAAAGCTCTCCTCGATTTCCGCCGGCGCATCGGTTTTGTGTTTCAGGAAGGCGCGCTCTTCGACTCGATGGATGTTGCATCCAACGTCGCGTTTCGCTTGCGCGAGGAAGCCATTGAGGAAGCCGAGATTGAAGCCCGAGTCCGCGAAGCCCTTCGATTCGTCGAGCTCGAATCGGCGATCGACCTATTCCCGGCGGAACTTTCCGGTGGCATGCGCCGTCGCGTATCTATCGCGCGAGCGCTCGTGGACCGCCCGCCGATCGTTTTCTATGACTCGCCCACGGCGGGCCTCGATCCGGTCACATCGCAGACGATCATTTCCCTGATTCTCCGCGGGCGGGATTTGCAAAACGTCACCTCGATGCTGGCCACCCACCGCGTGCAGGATGCCTTCGGGCTGGCCTATTTTCGCTATGACTCGAAAACCGGCCACGTCATCCGGCTCAGCCGCAACGGAGATCGCCCGCGGGAACATCCGACTCGAATCGTGGTGCTCCGCGAGGGGAAGGTCTATTTCGAAGGAATTCCAGAGGACATACTGCACAGTTCCGATGAATACTTGAAAGAGTATCTGGCATCGGCAGAATGACATTTCGAGGGACAGAGGCTGAGGAGGCAAGGCGATGGCGCAACGAAAGCAACTGACTTGGACGGAGCTTCGCGTGGGGATGTTCGTGCTCGTCGGTTTGTTCATCCTGGCGGTGGCAATTTTTTACGTAACCGGCGCAGGAATTCTCGGGCCGAAGTATCGGCTGATTACGTATTTGCCCGAGGTCGAAGGACTTCAGCAGGGCGCACCGGTGCGCCTCGCGGGGGTCGACATCGGCAACGTCCAGTCTATCAGCGTCACGCCTCATCCCTCCGATCGCATGCACAACATCACGCTCGTCCTGCGCCTCGACAAACACTACCAGGAGGATATTCGCACGGATTCGGCCGCCAGCCTCTACACCGAAGGCTTGCTAGGCAATCGCTACGTCACAATCACGCGCGGGCTCACCGGCGCGGTAATTCCCAATGGTGGCGTCCTCCCTGGCCGCGAGGAAGCCGCCATGAAGGCGATCGTCGAGCGCGGCGCTGAGATGATGGAGAACCTCGGCGCCCTCTCCGAGGATTTGCGCGGCATCGTAGCCCAGTTGCAGAAAGGCGAGGGGAGCCTTGGGAAGTTCCTCAACGATCCTTCGCTTTACAATCACGCCAACGATACGGTTACGCGCATTGACGCCATAGCCGCATCCATTCAGAGAGGGGAGGGCAGCGTCGGCAAGCTCGTTGCCTCCGACGAACTGTATAACCAGATCCACTCGACCGTCGGCCAGGTCGAAAACGTCGTCTCTGCCGTCCGCGAGCAAAAAGGCACCGTGGGCAAGCTGGTTTACGATCCCGCGGTGTACGAGAGCGCAAAGAGTTTTCTCGACAAGGGCAACGCCGTGCTGACCGACGTCCGCGAAGGGAAGGGCACGATTGGAAAACTCGCCACCGACGAAACGCTTTACAACAACCTGCGCGATTCTTCGGCCAGCATCCGCGAGGCTTCCGCGAAGCTCAATTCCAACCAAGGGACGGTTGGAAAGTTTTTCACCGACCCGGCGTTCTACGACAATTTCACCGCTCTCGCGGGCGACATGCGCCTGATGATCAGCGACTTCCGCCAGAACCCGAAGAAATTCCTGCACGTGAAGCTGGCCATTTTCTAGCTTCAGCCGGATCGAGGCCGCCGCTTGCGATGCCCCGGCGGCAGCCTCGCCCGGGTTCAGTTGTGGTTGCAGGACGATTCATCTTTCGCCCTCACCGGTGCGTGTGGCAGCTACGGCGCAGAATTGGTCTGCCACTTCTTCGAGGGGCGGGAAACTCACCGCTCCCTCGACTGCTCTTTCCGCGCCATCGCGTTCACGCTTCGGTCTCTTTGAGTACGGCCGGCTCTTCATCCCTTCTGGTCCAGGATGAGCTCAATGGCCTCCTGTTCCTTGTCAAGCTCGCCGGCAGGAACGAATCCGGCCCGGCGCTTGCTGCCCCGCGGATCCAAAACCCAGGCAATCTCTTCCATTTGCTTGAGCGTCTGCCGCTTGACCTCGATAAACCTGGAGCACTCGCGCACATGGAAGGGGACAAGCCGTTCGGGATAGGACGCCTGGCACACCACCATCACGTCGCTCTCCCGAAATCCCTTCACGATATGAGCGTGCACGCAGGCCTCGCAGAGCGGTTGGCCGTGAATCGGCGTTCCGTTCTCGATGCGGACGTCCATTTGTGCCCACCCTTTCTGGAAGCGCTCCGATTTGCGCTCCGGTTTGCACACCCCTGCCTGCGCGGGTATGAGTCAAATTGCAGCGGCAAAACGAAAAAAGCCGCCCGGGTTACAGGCTCTCGATCAACAACCGGCTGAGACTAGGTAGAGATCGCTAACGGGAGGGACTGGAGCCAATTCGGTCACAATCCCAACGCCGCGCGTCTGCCGCTTGTCTTGGGAACGAGTTGTGTTCATCAAGCTTCAAGCCGAACTTCCTCCAGCATGTCAACCTTAGTTGACTATTTCTTTAGACGCAACGACCTTGCTTTGGGTTGTAGGAAATTGGCACCGAACGGCAGCCAAGCGGTCCTTAATTGCGATTTCGCGGCTCAGTCTTTCTCGGAGGGCGACAGCTCGACGGCCAGCTCGTGCACGCGCCGCAGGTCCAGCTTGCCGCTTCCCAGGTGTGGCAGTTCCGCGACGTGGAAAAATTGGGTCGAGCGCGGCGTCCATAGATTCGGCAGGCCCGCTTCCGGCAGCCTCTTGATGAGCGCCTCGATATCATCCCCCTCGAGGGTGTGCAGCACCACCAAGCGCTCGCCCTTCCGCCCGTCCGGCACGCCGGTCACGACGAACACCTGGTCGGTGATGCCTGCCAGCTCATGCAGCTTCTCTTCGATCTTGATGTGCGGCACCATTTCGCCGCCCACTTTGCTGAACCGGCTCAGCCGGTCCGTAATCGTCAGGAAGCCATCCTCGTCCAGCGCGGCGATATCGCCGGTTGCGTACCAACCGTCGCGCAACACTTCCGCTGTCTTCTCCGGCTTGCCCAGATAACCCTTCATCACATTCGGGCCGCGAACCAGGAGCAGTCCCGGCGTCCCGACCGGCAGCCGTACGCCGGTCTCCGGATCAACGATCTTCACGCTCACGCCGGGCAGCGGATGGCCAATGTGGCCGCGCTTGGCGCCTACCTGGCGGAACCCGGGCGCGCGGAAATCCCGCGTGTTCACGGCCACCACGGGCGAGCACTCCGTGCATCCGTAGCCTTCCAGCGGCTTGATGCCGAAGCGATCTTCGAATGCCAGCGAGAGCCTGTCCGGCAGCTTTTCCGCGCCCACGACGACGAATTGAAGGCTGCCAAAATCCTCCGGGAGGCAGCGGCGGATGTAGGCCTGCAGGAAAGTCGGCGTCGCCAGCAGAAATGTCACGCGGTAATCGCGTACCAACTCGCTCACGGCCGTCAAATCGAGCGGGCTCGGATGATACGCAACGCCCACTCCGAGCACGGCGGGCAGCCATAGAGTCACTGTGAATCCGAAGGAATGGAAAAACGGCAACACGCCCAGCAGCGTGTCCTTCGGGTTCAACATGAATGTTTGGCCCATCTGCTCGATGTTCGAGGCGATGTTGTAATGCGTCAGCATTACGCCTTTGGGTTCGCCGGTGCTGCCGCTCGAAAAAATCACCGTGGCCAGGTCGCCCAGCACCTGCGTCCGCCCGCCGCTCAGCAGCCGCTCCAGCCAGTAACCGGGAAGGAACCACAAGACCAGCGCTGCAAGTTTTTCACTGAGGCGCGGCCCCGCTGCCACTTCCTCGAGCAGCACCGTTTTCCCCGGCACCTTCAGCGGAATTTTTTCAAGCAGCAGCTTGGTCGTAATCACCGTCTGCAGGTTGCATTGCCGCGCGCAGGACTCCAGCGTTTCGTTCGACGAGGTGTAATTCAGGTTCACGGGAATTTTTCCCGAAAGCAGCGCCGCAAAATTCACCAGCGCCCCCGGCACCGACGGTGGGAGCAGGAGGCCAACCATTTCCTGTCCGGCCCATGTGGCTCGAAGGCGTCGCGCCAGCAAAATCGAAGCCAGCAGCGCCCCGCCCCATTTCATTCTCGGGCGCCGCTTGTCTCCCATCGCGAACCGAAATGGATGCCGGTGCGCCGTCCGCACCAGCGCTCGCGGCAAGGTTTCGAGCCGCTCGTTGTGGTGCGCGTACGCGTCGCTTTGCAATTGCTGCACTACCTCGCGGACTTCAAACGGCGTAGCTGTGGCCGGCATGGGTTTGCCGAAGCTCACCGTCACGGGGTAGGGGACCGAGCGCGGCAGTTTCCACACGAATCGCCCGCGCTCGTAGCTGAAGATGCTGCCCCAGACCCCGTCGAGATTCACCGGCACGATCGGGGCGTCCACGCCTTTCATGATCCGTTCCATCCCGCGCCGGAACGGCAGCATCTGGCCGATGCGCGTGATTTGCCCTTCGGCAAAAATGCACACCACTTCGCCCGCACGGATCGAGTCGCTTGCCTCGCGCAACGACCGGATCATGTCCCGCGGCCGGAGCTGAGAAGAAATCGGGATCGCGCGCATCATCTTTGCGAACGGCTTGACGTAGGGGAGTTCGTAGATGTCCTTGAACATGAGGAAGCGGATGGGCCGGTCGGTGGATGCGAGCAGCAGCAGCGCGTCAATCAGCGACATGTGGTTGGCGACGAACAACGCGCCACCCGTTTCCGGAATGTTGTCGCGTCCTTCCACGCGGATGCGGTAGATCGTGTGCGTGATCATCCACAGCAGCAGCCGCAGCAGGGAATCCGGAAGCAGGTAAATGGAGTATGACGTCGTGATCAGCGTCAGAATCGCGCCATCGAGGAAAATCCCTGCGGGGGATTGATGCAGCCCTCTGGCACACAGGAAGTACACACCGGCTGCCAGGAACACCCCGATGAACGAGAGCAGGTTCGCTGCGGCAATCACGCCTCCCTTTTTCTCGGGGCGGGGCCGGTGTTGAATCAACGCATTCAGCGGCACGGCGAAGAATCCGCCGGAAAATCCGAGCAGGCCGAGGTCCAGCATTCTCAACCGAACCGCATGCGCAAAAGTCTGCGCCAAGCTGCGAAAGACTTGCGGCGCCCATGCGAGCGGCAGCGCGTCGGTCCACCGTCCCATGACTTCCGCCAATCCGGGAAAATATAGCAGCGCCCCGAACAGCGTCATGCCTAGGGCGCCAAGCGGAATCAATCCATATTCAATTTTTCCACCGGAAAGATACCCGGCCGCAAAACTTCCCAGTCCAATTCCAATCCCGACGGCTGCCTGCATGTAGCTGATCTCCGATTCGCTTACGTGCAGCAGGTCGTGTCCGTAGACGATGATCGTGAATTGCAGCAGCGCCGCCAAGAACCAGAGGTAGGTGTTGCCCAGGATGGCCCACGTCAAGGTACGATCTTCGCCAATCGTTTTCAGTTGCGAGCCGAGGTCGCCAAGCGGATTCCACCGGAATTTCCTCGACGGGTCGGCGGCGCGCACGCGTGAAATTCCCAGGCTCGTCAGCAGGCCGATGCACGTGAACCCAAGAAGCAGCGCGCCGGAAATGTACTGACGCCCGCGAAAATGTTCCGCCATGAACCCGCTGGCCATCGTGGCGGTGATGGCTGCCAGAAACGTTCCCAGTTCGATGATTCCGTTTCCCCAGGAAAGCCGTTTCTCCGGCAGTAATTCCGGCAGCAGACCGTATTTCGTCGGACCAAACAGCGCTGCTTGCGAGCTGATCAGAAAGACAGCCGCGCACTCCATCGTCAGGTTCTGCAACGCCAACCCGGCGAGCGCGAACAGCACCACGCCGATTTCCATGATTTTCGTGCCGATCGCCACGCTGCGTTTGCTGTAACGGTCGGCGAAATATCCGCCGGCCATGGAAAACAGAATGAAAGGCAGCGCGAACAAGGCTCCCACGACCAACACGAGGAAATCGCGGCGCGGCTCAGCAAAATTCATCGCCACGATGATGTAAATCACCAGGAACTTCACCGCGTTGTCGTTGAACGCTCCCTGAAACTGCGTGACGATCAGGCTCCAGAAGCCTCGCTGCCAGTCAGGACGCGCTGACGCGGCTGATTCCGGCGGCGGCGTCGGACTCACGGGTGCTGCGGGAGGGATGGTTGCAGTTTCAGCCATGTCGGCGGTGCCGGCACATCCACGGGAGAGGGATGGATGCCAAGAGCATCTCTATCGCCGGAGTCTAACGCATCTTTGCGGAAAAGTGGCGGTGCGCAGCGGCGGGTGTAGCCCTGCGGTTACGCGATTACTCGAAGCGAAGCTTTACTTGAGGCGCTAACAGCAGAGGGGAGCGGCGACTCGCGCCGCCGGTATTTCGTGGCTACGTAATTGTCCACCAGCGCTTGGAATTCCGCGGACAATTGCTCGTAGGTTCCTTCGAGCGTCTTGAAGTGCTGGCCGTCGATGTACACCGGGCAGCGCGGCGCCTCGCCCGTTCCCGGAAGACTGATGCCGATATTCGCCGCCTTCGATTCGCCCGGGCCGTTGACGATGCAGCCCATCACCGCGAGCTTCAACTCTTCGATGCCTTCATAGTGCCGCTTCCACTCCGGCATTTTTTCGCGGATGTAGTCCTGGATGCTCTCCGCCAACTCCTGAAAGGTCGTGCTCGTCGTGCGCCCGCAACCTGGGCAAGCCGTCACGCTCGGCGCAAAACTCCTGAGCCCCAGCGCCTGGAGCAGTTCGCATGCGGCGTACACTTCTTCGCGGCGGTCGCCGCCCGGACGCGGCGTCAGCGAAATCCGAATCGTGTCGCCGATGCCTTCAGCGAGCAGCGTTCCCATTGATGCGGCCGACCACACGAGGCCTTTGGCGCCCATGCCGGCTTCGGTCAGCCCCAGATGCAGCGGCTGATCGGTCTTGTGCGCGAGGTTTCGATAAATTTCCAGCAGGTCACGCGGCCGCGACACTTTGCAGGAAATGATGATCTGGTCCTTCGGCAGGCCGCATTCGAGCGCGAGCTCAGTGGACTCGAGCGCCGAGAGCACCATGCACTCGTTGATGATTTCCTCGGACGATTTTCCGAGGTCGCGGTCCGTGTTCTCCTGCATCTTGCGCATCACCAGTTCCTGGTTCAGCGAGCCGCCATTCACGCCGATGCGCACCGGCTTGCCGTTGTCGCGCGCCACTCTGCAAATGGTGGCGAACTGCTCGTCGCGCCGCTGGCCGTGCCCCACGTTGCCCGGATTGATGCGATATTTGTCGAGCGCCTTGGCGCAGTCGGCATACTTCGTCAGCAGCA
>Ga0187776_10001666_pt1 | contig 11211 bp, 4 predicted proteins | sample 0216_BV02_MP12_2_FD_132426 | JGI IMG/M metagenome (GOLD analysis project Ga0187776, IMG submission 132426) | Tropical peat soil microbial communities from peatlands in Department of Meta, Colombia - 0216_BV02_MP12_20_MG | ecosystem: Environmental > Terrestrial > Soil > Wetlands > Peat | place...
ATCGGCCGCGGCATTGCGCGCCACGTGCTCGCTCACCGGCGCCCGCGGGGCGAAGATCAACCGCTGCGGATCGATGCCCGCCCGCTGCGCTTCGCGGCTTAGGTTCGCCCTGGCCGCAGGGATGGCCTGCAGCAACCACAAGACGCTCTCCGGCACGGCGCGCAGCAGCCGCATCCATATCGCGAACACTTCGGGCAGGATCTTGTAGGCGTTGTTGAAGCAGCAAAAGACGAACCCGCGCTCGGGCAAACCGCACGCGGCGCGCGTCGGCGACGGGCCGGGCGGCAGGCGCGTCGTGTCGCTGGGGAAGGCCATGTGCGGCATGTACAGCGGCCGCTCGGTATAGAAGGGCGCCAGGCGGTCCGGAAGGCTGAAGCGATCGGTAAAGATGTAGTCGTACCACGGGGCGCCGAGCGTACCGGGGAATCCTATGCAGCTCACCTGCACCGGCGCAGGGCGCTCCGCGAAAATGCGTGGGCGCGAGTGCGTTGTGAACCCATTGAGGTCGAGCAGGATGTCGATCCGATCGGCGCGAATGCGGTTCGCAATCTTCGCCGTGGCCTCCGTGCTCACGTCGGCAAAATGCTCAAATGACTTGCGGATGCGCTCGCCCAGCGTGCCTGAATCGGGAGAGCGCAAGGCGTAGGCAAATGTCTCGATGCGAGCCCGATCCGTCCGCTCCCACCACTCCATGCACAGATAGGACATGGGGTGAGCTCTCAAATCCGACGAGACGAAGCCGATCCGCAGGCGCTCGGCCGGCCCGGGCACGACCTCAGGCGCGTATGGCGGCGCCGCGGTTGCAATGTCGCCCGCCCAAAGCCTCGCACCGCGCGACTGGGCCTGGATGGAAAGCGGCATCGACAGAAGCGAGAACGGGTTGGGCCTGCGGTCGCGACGAGCGAGCGCTTCCCCCGACTCCAGAAGGCGAGCGATCTGCGAGAAAAGCTCGTCGAGACCCCGCCATTCGCAGCGATGCTGGCGGCTTTGCGCCAACATGGTCAACACGTAGAGGTTGTCCGGCTCGAGCTCGAGCGCCCTCGACCAGGCTGGCTCGGCTTCTTCGTGTCGGCCCTCTTCGACGCACAGGGTGCCGAGGTTGAGCTGGACGCTGCAATCGTCGGGAGCGAGCCGCGCCGCTTCGCGGAAGCTCGCCTCCGCGACGGCGAGATTGCCGATGCGCTGATGCGCGATCGCGCGGTCCACCCACACTGCAGCCGGCAGCTCGAACCGGAGCTCGATCAAGCGATCGTAAGTCGACGCGCACTCGGCGAAGCGCTCGGTCGCTGCCAGGCGCCGGGCCAGGTTGCCCAAGGCGGCCTCGTTGCGCGGATCGACAACCAGGGCCTCGCGGTAGCATGCTTCCGCTTCTTCGCCTTGCCCGGTCGCCTCGAGCGCGAGGCCGAGGTTGTTGAGCACCGCAGGACTGCCTGGTCCGGCGCGCAACGCTTCGCGGTAGCGGTCGATCGCCGCCGCCGGCTCGCCTCGGCGCCGGAACTCGTTGGCCGAGCGGAAGAGCTCTTCTGCGGCGCTGGCCCGGGGTCCCGGTCCCGGAGCGGCGGGCGGTTGGACACCGAGGGCGCCGTGGCACTCCTTATAGCGCTTTCCGCTACCGCATGGGCACAAAGCCGTACGCTGCAATGGCGAAGGAGTCTTCACACGCAGCAATCAGCACGAACGACGCGACAACCGTCCGCGGGTGCCACGGCACGCTGACACGAACGGACCGCCCAGGCCTTACCGGGGCTGCGTGACGGTGCGCAAGTAAGGCTTGTGCGTCTTATACCCCTGCGGATACTTCTTCTTCGCTTCCTCGTCGGATACCGAGGTCGGAATGATGACGTCCTGGCCGGGTTTCCAGTTCACCGGCGTGGCGACCGCGTGCTTGGCATTGAGTTGCAGCGCATCGAGCAGCCGCAGAACTTCGTCGAAGTTGCGCCCGGCGCTCATGGGGTAGATGAGCATGGCCTTCACCTTCCTGTCGGGACCGATGATGAATACGGTCCGCACCGTCGCGTTGTCCTGGGCGGTGCGCTTGCCGCCGCTCGCGTTGGGATGGATCATGTCGTAGGCCTTCGCGACGATGAGATCCGGATCGCCGATCATCGGATAGTTCACTGCCGCGCCCTGGGTATCCTCGATATCCTTGAGCCACGCCTTGTGGTCGCTCACCGGATCGATCGAGAGCCCGATCACCTTCGTGTTGCGCTTGTCGAACTCAGGCTTCAGCTTGGCCATGTATCCCAGCTCGGTTGTGCAGACCGGGGTGAAATCCTTCGGATGCGAAAACAGGATCGCCCACTTGTCGCCGATCCAATCGTGGAACCGGATGGTTCCTTCGGTCGTTTCGGCGGTGAAATCAGGCGCTTCGTCACCAATACGTATGGGCATGTTTGGCTCCTTGCTTGGGTTCGTGGCCCAGGCTCCGGCGCGTACCGGCGGCGCCGTTCAGTCGGACCGTGGGATTGTTCGTTCCCGGGCGAATGCCGCGAGGGGATGATTATATTCCTACAGTGATGAAAGAACGCGAGCCGTCCAATAGCGCTCCGCGATTAGGATAGACCGACGAGTTCTAGGCTGCGTGCCGGATGCTTCCGGAGCGCTCGATGCCGCTAGTGACTCTTCGGAGGCTGCGGTTTTTCGCAGACGTGCAGCTGGCTATGCGTCGGCCTCGGATCCTGCTTCGGCGCCTTCGGGTCGCTCGGATCGGAAAGCGGCTCAGCCGCGAGCATCGACCGCCCGCTCGATACAGGTCCGAATTTGCGCCCCGGTTTCGACGACATGGCGGGTGATCGAAGAGTGATGATTGCCGGGGATGGTCCGGGTATCGGCCACGGTGACGACGGAGGACCAGCCGAGGCTGGGACGCAGATCTTTCGTCAGAGCCGATCGGAACACTGCGGCGCGCAGCGGCAGTTGCTCGGGAGCGTAGCGCGCAATCGCGCGACGGTAGCGAACGAAGACATTGTTGCTCATGCCGGGAGCGGGCGGATCCGCAGTCGCGGTCCGGGGAGCTCGCGAGCCAGCCGGCGCCGACTCGCCGATCGCGAATACCGGCGTCTGCCGCCACGGGGCCTTGGCATCGACGATGAGCACCAGCGGCACCGCTTCGCCTTGCGCGACCAGCTGCCGCGCGATCTCGACGGCGACCAGCGCGCCGTTGCAATGCCCACCGATCAGGTACGGCCCATTCGGACGGGCCTTGCGAATCGGCTGGATCAAGTCCGCCGCCATGGCTTCGATCGAATCGGGCACGGCCGAGCCGCCGATTCCGTGCGGATGCACGGCGTAGAAGGGTTGCTGCATTCCCAGTTCGCGGGCCAGCGCGTGGCAGTAGAACCCCCCGCCGCTGAAGTCTCCATGCAGGAAGAACAGCGGCGGTCGCGAGCCTTCGGCGCGGACGACAACCACGGGCGAATCGGACGCGACGCGACCGCGCAGGGCGCGGGCAAGATGGGCAATCGTCGATTCGGTGAACAGGGTGGTCAACGGGAGCGCCACGCCGCAGCACTTCTCCACTTCGTCCATCATCTGCGCCGCGAGGAGCGAGTGTCCGCCCAGATCGAAAAAACTGTCCTCCACACCGATTTCGCGCACCTCGAGCAGTCGCTCCCAGATCGACACCAGCAATTGCTCGAGGGGGTCGCGCGGCGGCACCTGGCCGATACGCAATCCGGGGAACGCGGCGAGCTTGTGCGGATCGGGAAGCGCCGCGCGATCGACCTTTCCGTTCGGTGTGAGCGGGAACGACGGGAGCAGCACGATTCCGCCCGGCATCATGTATGCGGGCAGTGTCCGGCGTAGATCGCGCAGCAGATCGTTCGGCCGAGGCGCGAATGTTCCCCCGACCGTGACGTACGCGTCGAGCCTGCGGGTCTCCGCCGTGTCGCCACGCACAACGATCGCCGCATCGCGCACCTGCGGCAGCGCACGCAGCGCCGCCTCGACTTCGCCAGGCTCGACGCGATGCCCGCGGATCTTCACCTGGCGATCCAGCCTGCCCAGGAATTCGATCGAACCGCCGCTGCGATAGCGCGCGCGATCGCCCGTGCGGTACAGGCGCGCGCCTGAACCACGCGCCAGCCGATGGGGCACGAAGCGCTCGGCGGTGACGTCGGGCCGGTGCAGGTACCCCAGCGCGAGTCGCGGCCCGCCGATGTAGATCTCGCCCGGCACGCCGAGCGGCACGAGCTCGCCGTTGCGGTCCAGCACGTAGACTTCGGTGTTGGCGATGGGTCGGCCGATCGGAATCGTCTGCGCGTCGACGTCCACCTCCTTCACTTCGTGGCAGGTAGCGAACGTCGTCGTCTCGGTAGGGCCATAGACGTGCAGCAGCCGCGCGGGCTTGCCGTCGGCAAGGGCGGCCGCCACCCGGCGCGGATTCGAGGCCTCCCCGCCAAACAGGACGGTCCGGCCCGTAAACGCCCATGGCGCATCGCGCGCGACGAGGTTGAACAACGCCGTCGTGAGGAAGAACGTGGTAACGCCGTAGCGATCGAAGCTGGCGGCGAGCTCCCTGGGCGAAAGTACCGCATCGCGCGCAATCACCCCCAGGCACGCGCCATTGAGGAGGGCTCCCCAGATCTCGAACGTGGCGGCATCGAATGCGGGGTTCGACAGGTGAGCTATCACATCGCTGGCGGCGACGTGCACGTAGTCCGTATCACACACGAGCCCCACAATCGCTCGGTGAGGCACGACGACTCCCTTAGGCTCTCCGGTCGAGCCCGACGTATACATGACGTACGCCGGGCTTTCGCCGTCGACGGCGGGCCTGCGATCGGGAGGCGCCGCGTCGGGGAGCGGGTTGGCACTGTCGAGCACGATGACCGGCCGCGCGCTCCCCGCCATCGACTGGGCGAGAGGGAGCTCTACATCGGCGGTCGTCACGACGGCGGCAGCGCCCGCATCCGCAAGCAACGAAGCGAGACGCTCCGGCGGATGCCAAGGATCGAGCGGTACGTACACGCCGCCGGCCTTCAACACACCAACTACCGCGACGATCTCCTCGATCGAGCGCTCGGTGCAGATGCCGACGCGCGCACCGGGAGCGATCCCGGCGTCGCGCAACGCGTTCGCGAGCGCATCGGCGCGCTGCTCGAGCTCGCCATAGGACAGCGTGCGATCGCCGCAGCGCACCGCGGGCGCCGTCGGGTTGCGCCGGACTTGACCCGAGAACCGCGCGACGAGCGAATCGTCGCCGGTCGGCAGCGGCGATGCTCGCTTCGTTGCGGGCAAGGCGACACCGGGCGCTTCCGCGGCCATCAGCGTCAGCCGCGAGATGGGCGCGTCGGGATTCTCGACCACGCTTTGGAGCAAAGTCAGGAATTGCCGGGCCAGTTGCCGCGCCCACGGAGCCGTGAACAGGTCCGTCGCGTATTCGATCGCGCCGAGAAGCTGCGGACCGTCCCGGACCAGCAGCAGGCTGAGATCGACTTTCGACGTCCCCGTGTGGACGTCCAGAGGTACCGCTTCGGCGCCGTCGAGGGCCAGCGGCTTCGGGCAGGAGTCGAATGCGTCCTGCAGCGTGAACATCGTCTGGAAGAGCGGGTGCCGCCCGGCGTCGCGGCGTGGAGCCAGGGCTTCGATCAACCGTTCAAGGGGAAGCTCCTGGTGCGCGTAGGCGTCGGTCGCGTTGTCGCGCGTGCGCCGGAGCAGGATACGGAACGTGGGGTCGCCCGAAAGATCACCGCGATGAACCACCGTGTTCGCAAAGCAGCCGATGACGCCGTCGAATTCCGGACGGCTGCGGCCGGCAACCGGCGCACCGACCAGAATATCGTCCTGATTGGCATGGCGCCCAAGCAGCAGTTGATAGGCCGCCAGCATGGTCATGTGCAGGGTGGCGCCCTCCTCTCTGGCCAGGCTGCGGAGGGCCGCGACGCGCGCCGCATCGACCGTGAAATGCTCTCGGTCGCCAGCGTGACTTTCCAGCCTGGGCCGCGGCCTCTCGGTCGGCAGGTCCAGCGTTGTCGGAGCACCGGCCAATCGCTCGCGCCAGAAGGCGACGAGGGCTTCGTACGGTGCGCCCCGGCAGTTGTCGCGCTGCCACTCGGCATAGTCCCGGTATTGCGCGACGGGTGGGGTGGCGTCGGGCGCCTCGCCCTTCCGGAATGCGTTATAGGCGAGCGACAGCTCGCGGCAGAGGATCGCGGTCGAAGCACCGTCACGGATGGCGTGATGGAGGACCATGGCGAGCCAGTGCCGGCTGTCTTCCGCGCGGAGCAGGAACGTTCGGAAGAGCGGGCAGCGAAGGAGGTCGAAGGACTGCCGTCCGGCATCAGCGATGCGTCGCAGCACTTCGCGCTCCCGCGCCGCGGGCTCGATTCCGGCAAGGGAAACCGTCGGCAGCGCGATATCGACGGCGTCCGTTATATGCTGCCACGGCTGGCCGTCGCGGAGCACGATCATTGTCCGCAGCGATTCGTGGCGCTGCACCAGCCAGCGCAACGCCTGCTCGAGGGCCGCGATGTCGAGGTGTCCTTGAATGCGCCAGGCGTGCACTGCGTTGTATACGGGTGAATCCGGCGCGAGCCGCTGCAGGAACCACAGCCCGGCCTGGGCGAATGAGCTGCGTACCAGGAGCTGCGAGCGATCCTCTGCCGGCTCGGTGCCGCCTTCACCCGCATCTCGAGCCGGGTCCGCTTGTGGCGCTGTCGCAGCCATCTGCGTCGCCTCGGGCGTACTCTCCGGGACCGGAGGCGCAGGGACTTCGCTGACCCGCATGTTTCCGGCCTGGGCGATCAGGCGGGCTCGCTCAACGTCCCGCATCAGCGGCAGCCGAGACACCGCAGCTTCGGGTTCGAGCACGATTCGTTCGAGCAGCGTCAGCCATTGTTGCGCCATCCGCTGGATCGTTTCCGCCGCGAACAAGTCGCGGGCGTAATCCATTCTGGCGCGCAACACGCCTCCGGCCTCGCGGATCGACAGCGTGAGATCGAAGCCCGTGTGCAGCGGAGCAATGCCGTCGAGCAGCTCCACCTCGATGCCGGGGAAGCACCAATCGACAGGCTGGGTGTTCTGCAGAGCGAATGCGGCCTGAAAGAGCGGGTTGCGCGACGGGTCGCGCCTCGGCGCGAGCTCTTCGACCAGTTTTTCGAACGGCAAATCCTGGTTCGAATATGCCGCCAACGCGCGCTCGCGCACGCGCCCGACGTAGCTCCGGAACGAAGGGTCGCCCGACAGGTCTCCGCGCAGAACGAGGGTGTTGACGAAAAAGCCGATGAGCTCTGCCACGTCTTGCCGCTGTCGGTTGGCGATCGGCACGCCCACAGCGATGTCGTCGTGTCCGGAATACCGGCACAAAAGGACCTGATAGGCGGCGAGCAGCACCATGAACAGAGTCGCGTTCTCCGCCCGCGCGAGCCTCTTCAGCGCTCGCGTCCGGTCGGCATCGATCTCGAACGTTACGCGTCCGGCTCGGTAGCTCGGGATCGCGGGGCGCGGCCGATCGGTCGGCAGCTCGAGGACCGGCGGATCGGCCAGGGCCGTACGCCAGTAATCGAGCTGCCGGGCCATGGTCTCCCCCTGCAGCCACCGCCGTTGCCAGATCGCGTAGTCCGAGTACTGCATCGGCAGCGCGGAAAGAGGGGAGGCTTCTCCACGGTGGAACGCCGCGTACAGCGTCGAGACTTCGCGCGCCAGCACGGCCTGAGACCACGCGTCAGTGACGATGTGATGCATGGCCAGCACCAGCCAATGCTCGGTCGGGGCCAGGCGAAGCAGTCGGGCGCGAAAGAGCGGGCCCTGCTGCAAATCGAAGTCGGCTCGCCCTTCCTCCTGGGCGCGCCGCCGCGCCTCACTCTCACGCTCCGCCATGGGGATGTGGGAGAGCTCCTCCGGCGTCAATGGAAGCACGACCTCGGGCAGGATTTCCTGGAAGGGCTCGCCGTCGACGACCGCGAAACGCGTGCGCAGCGCTTCGTGCCGGTGGAGGACCTCGTTCAGCGCTCGGCGCAACGCGTCGACGTCGAGATTTCCGGTGAGACGCTGTGCGCTGCAGAGATTGTAGACGGCGCGCACCGGCAATAGCCGATCGAGGAGCCAGAGGCGCCGCTGCGAAAAGGACGTCGGGGTGCGGAGCACCCGGCTCGCGACGGCGCTGCCGACGGGGAGGGATGCCACGTCAGGCGACGCCAATGCGTCGTGGAAGGTATGGTCCATCGGCGTCGCTGATCACACTTGGCGGCGATTGTCTGAGCATCGACCGCCGGGCCCCGCAGCGGCGGTCCGTCAGAAGCGTGTAAGGACCGCAGTTTAATGCAATTGGGTGCGCCGTGCCCTGCGCAGGCGCAGGGGTTCCTCGGCGCGTCGACCGGAGCGGCGAGCCGTGGCCGCACGCGCCCGAAGGCTGCTATCCTCCGGCCCATGGCAGCCCGGCCCCAGCCCAGCGGGACGTCACTGGCAGCGGCATCGGCTACCGGCGTCCGGGCCCTGCTCCGCCAGCGGGCGCTCTTCGTCAACTTCTTCCGCCGCGAGCTCGTTGCACGCTACCTCGGCAGCGTGAGCGGCCTCGCGTGGGCTTTGCTGCACCCCCTGGCGCTGCTGGGCGTATATCACTTCGTCTTTACGACCGTGTTCCGGGCGGGCCCGATGAACGGCACGAGCTTCCTCCTGTTCGTCGCCATTGCCCTCTGGCCATGGCTTGCGGCGCAGGAGGCGCTGCAACGGGGTACGGTTTCGATCGGCGGCTACGCGGCCTTGATCCGGAAGGTAGCGTTTCCCCACGAGTTCGTGGTCTACGCCTCGGTCGCCGCCACGCTGGGGCTGCAGTTCGCGGGTTATCTCGCGGTGCTGGCCGTCCTCTCTCTCGTCGGTGAGCCCGTGCGTTTCGCAGGCCTTCCACTCGCGGTTCTGCTGTGGGTCGTGATGGGACTCGCGATAACCGGAGTCGCTCTTGCGCTTTCGTCGCTGCAGGTATTTGTCCGCGACATCGAGCACATTCTCCTGCCGGTGCTGATGATCCTGATGTACCTCACGCCGATCCTCTATCCGCTGTCGCTCGTGCCCGAGCGCGTTCGCCCGCTGGTCGCGGCGAACCCGTTCGGCTATCTCGTGGGGCGCTTGCGCGATGGCCTGATCGAAGGGCGGCTCGCACCGTCGTGGGGCGATGCGATCGCCGGTCTCTCGGCGCTCGTGCTCTTCCTTGGGGGACGGTGGGTCTTCCTGCGCCTGTCTCCGTACTTCGAGGACTTCGTCTGATGACGGTGCCGCTCCTGCACTTGTCGGGCGTCGGCAAGGACTACGCCAAGGTCGAGACCAACGCGAGACGCATCGGTCTGGTGCTCGATATCCTCCTCGGGCGAGGAGTTACGCGCGCGTTCTGCGCGCTCGACGACGTGTCGTTCGACCTTGCGGCAGGGGAGTCGCTCGGCATCATCGGGGAGAACGGCGCGGGCAAATCGACGCTGCTGAAGGTGGTCGCCGGCGTGACCAGCCCCACGCGGGGACGCATCGACGTGCGAGGCCGCGTTGGGGCGCTCCTCGAGCTCGGATCGGGCTTCCATCCGGAGTATTCGGGTCTCGCCAACATCGACCTGGCGGCCGCGCTGCTGGGTCTGACGCCGGCCGAGATCGCGGCCAAGCGCGACGAGATCGTCGCTTTCGCCGACATCGGCGACCACATCCATGATCCGATCAAGCACTACTCGTCGGGGATGGTCGTGCGCCTGGGCTTCGCGGTGGCGACCGCGCTCGAACCCGACATCCTCATCACGGACGAAGTGCTCGCTGTCGGCGACGAGTCCTTCCAGAAGAAGTGCGTAGCCTGGATGGAGAACTATCTCGCGAACGGGGGGACGCTCGTGCTCTGCTCGCACAGCATGTACCACGTGCAGAAGCTGTGCCGCAACGCGCTCTGGCTCAAGGACGGACGCACGGTACGCCAAGGCGCCGCGACGGAGGTGACGCAGGCGTATCTCGCGTATCACGAGGAGAAGGGCGCGAAGGCGAAACGTCCGATTCCTGCCACGCAAGCGGCCGCGGAGGGCTATTACGCCATCCAGTCGCTCGAGCTCGACCCGCCCGAGCGCATCGCCGCGGGTGCGGCACTCACCGTTCGCGGCGAAGTGTTTTCCCCCGATGAGCGGGTGCCCGTGGTCCTTGTCGGTCTGGTGCGCGCCGACGGAACGCCGGTGTACGGGGTCGCTACGGACATGGACGGCGTTGCGCCGGTCCGGGCAGGGGCGCGCCGCTTCACCTTCACACTGACCTTCCCGCGCCTGCCGCTCCTGCCAGGCAAGTACTTCGCTCGCGCGCACGCGCTCGATCCGGAAGGAGTAAGGCTCTTCGACAACGTAGAGCGGTCGTTTGTCGTCGATGGCGCCACGCGGGAGCTGGGACTGGTCCGCATCGATCACGGCTGGAACGGCGCCTCGGGGGCAGCACTGCCCGACGGCGCGCTCCCGCAGAGCGGTGCAGTGCGGCATCGGGTAAAATAGCACCTTTTCGCCGTGCTCGTCGCCCGCGGCGGCACCCAGCGGCATGGCCGGCTCGCCTCCCGATTCCGCACCCTCGGTTCCCGGATTCACCGGCGAGCGCTTTCTTCCCGGCGCCGGGGGTGAGATCGCCTACGAGCACTGGCACCGTTACGCGTTCGCGCGACGCTTCGTCGAGGGCAAGCGCGTACTCGACGCGGCGTGCGGCGAAGGTTACGGCACGGCGCTGCTCGGCACCGTGGCCGCGAGCGCGATCGGTGTCGACATCGACATGGCGAGCATCGATCATGCCGTGGCTGCCTACGCACAGGGCAAGCGGATTCGGTTCATCGCTTCATCCTGCACCGGACTGCCGCTGCCCAGCGCATCGATCGACGTCGTTGTGTCGTTCGAGACCATCGAGCACCTGGCTGCCGGCGACCAGCTCGCGATGCTGATCGAGTTCGCGCGCGTCCTCGCGCCTGGCGGGCTGCTGATCATGTCATCGCCCAACAAACGCCTCTACAGCGATGAGCGCCAGTACGTAAACAAGTATCACCTGCACGAGCTGTATCGCAGCGACCTGGCTCGGCTGCTCGCCACGCGGTTTCCGGCGCAGCGGTGGCATCATCAGCGGCTGTCGTTCTGGTCCGGGATCTGGGCCGAACGCGAGGCGGAGATCCCGCTCGGCAGCGCTGAAGCCTGGGTCGGCGACGGACACGAAGTCGCGCCGTATCCGGCACCCGAGGGGATGTACTTCATCGTGCTCGCCGCCCGGAACTCCGACGCGCTGCCC
>Ga0187776_10001667_pt1 | contig 11210 bp, 8 predicted proteins | sample 0216_BV02_MP12_2_FD_132426 | JGI IMG/M metagenome (GOLD analysis project Ga0187776, IMG submission 132426) | Tropical peat soil microbial communities from peatlands in Department of Meta, Colombia - 0216_BV02_MP12_20_MG | ecosystem: Environmental > Terrestrial > Soil > Wetlands > Peat | place...
CCTCTCCTCCAGCATCGCCAGCCAGCCGCGCAGGAACCGACTCACGGATGCCTTTTTTGTCCTGAGCATTACTGGACCGGTACTACTACTACAGTTCTATAGGCGGTACGTGCCTGCATGTACAACACTGCAAGTTTGCGCGTCCTCCTCCTGCCTTTTGGGGGTCAAGAGTCAGGGAGAACCAGCCATGGGCCACATTCAGTCGCCGCTGGACTACCTCACCACTTCATCAGAATCGTCGCTTGAGTCATTTGAGCTCGCGCGATTGAACCTTGCCGCGAACCTGCGCAAACAGATCCGTCACGTTCTTGACGAGTGGGTTCAGGCCGAAGTTGAAGCGCGCCTGGCACGCTGGGTCCTACAACGACGGCAAGTCGACCTAACCGCAGCCGAGGCTTGCGGCCCGGAACCCTCGAAACCGGCTTCGTCCCAAGGACGATCTCCGGGACACTTGATCGCGACACGCGAGAATGAACCGACAACCTCTGTCTCGGCGAACCTGGCCCTGCGAGAACGGACTTGCGACCCCGTGCAGGATTTCTTTTCCGGTTGCGGTCACATCTCAGAATCATGTCGACAAAGCCCAAGCGACGATCGGGGGAGCTCTCCGCAAGTGCTCGCCCTGGCTCGTCTAGGTCGTGAGCCGTCTGAAAAAAGGAATCGCCAGAGGCGTCCGCGAATTCCTGCGGGTGTCCAGCGCCGTGAACGCATAGCAGTTGATGAAATTCGGTCTCCCCAATCAATCGAAGGAGGGCGCGGGTCCTGCATTTGTATCCACGGGCGGAAACCCCACGGTCGCATGGCATCGTGTCTCCCACGCCTGGCCCAACGGATCGATACTGTTTCTCATTGGGCGTCACTCCTCGGTTCTGGTCTGCTGACCGGGAAACCCGGCAGGATGGGAGCTGCTGAATTCGATTCCCCCAGGCCGGAACGTTCTCGACGGAATTCCTGGTCCATGCAAAGGCGTGAACCGGAATGTCCGTTTGAAATGCACCGCCCGCTCCCTGGATTTCACAATTGCCACATCGAGGACGTTCGTCACTTAAGATCCATCCCTTAGTCTCAACTGCTGGGTTCTGCGCGCCAGCGCGTTGATTGCAATTCCCTGACGAAGTGACGGCGCTAAGTAACCTGAGCCACAGCAACTGATCATGCGTACGCCTCTTGCCTGACCCGAACGTGCCTGCATTCACGCCTGCGACACCGCTAGTACGTTTGGCGAGCCATTCCCTTCGAAATCGACCGCCACCTTGCAGTACGTCCCAACCATTGAGCCCAATTGATGTGTCCGCGTCCAACCGCACGATCCGGCCTCTAGACTTTTGCTGGAATTGACAGTCGGCAAAGGAATCTGCATTCATGTCGACGCACGTGCGCCCTTTGTATGCGGTGCACTTCACGATGCGACCGCCCCGGTAACCGTCCCCATCAAGTTGGTGACTCCTTTCGTGACTTTGCTTGCTCGCTCCTTGCGCATAGTTTCGTCAGACCCGAGCAACCAAATCGCAGGCGGCCGTTGGGACCCGGGGAGACGAACTTGCAAGATCTCACAAACATTTCAAGCCCAGACCCGCCATATCCTCCCTCGGCGATCTTTCATGGCCGTCACAGGGCTGTGCACCACAGGCCTCCGCCAATACCGTGCCAGGGGAGCAACAACACGATGGGCCTGCGTTCGGCTTGCGCGAGAGTCGCCGCGGGATCCGGGGAATTCCAGTGCGCCAAAGGCAATTTGTTTCGGCGAACGCAGCGCGCGCCCAAAATGGGAGCTCGATCCTTCGACCGCAGCCTGTTTGTGGTGCTTCCAGCATTCCGTCGCGATCTGTGGAAAAACCTGTGAACTGCGTGCCATGAGTCCCCATGAAAGCTCCTGATCACGCAACGCCATTTACACCTTTCGCTTCTCACTTCCTGCGATACAATTTGCCTTGACACGCTGCGCAGCCCATTTCTTTGGGTGCCCCCAATGTGCAGAAAGGGCTCATCGTTCATCTGCCTTCTGATTCCGCTACCTGATCCCACGGGGTTGTTGCGGTTTTTTCGTTTACTGACTGGCACTCCAACATAAATATTCATTCGCTCTGGGGGCGTGGGGGCCGACGATTTGGACAAAATGCAGGGCACGGGTGAGAGTGAACAAGCGCGCTCCGTAGGCGTGTCGGGGGTCCGCAAGATGGCGGGGCCCAACCCGAGTGCCACTCCTTCAGGGAGTAGGTCAAGGACCGGTTCTAACTCATGCAAATCACCACGGGCATATGAGTGGGGACGCCAGCCTCTCGCGGACAAGCACGGGCAAGCATTACCGGCCATATCGCCCACAGCATTTGAATGCAGGGCCGTAGAAGCGAATTGCCGCGAAGGAACGATTCTGAGGAAAATTTCGTCCCCGCCCAAGTTCTCCCATCGTGGGCACTTCCAGAGCGGGGGAGACAAAATCGAGTGAACTCCACACCCTTCACGCAATAAGAAGCTAGCCATTCGAGTATGACAAATTCAAGCAAGCCAAACTCGCGCTCGCGGACCACACCCGCTAGCGCTCTTGCTAAAACCCCAGCAGGCCGCACGGTGCCGTCCATAACTGCATCGGCAAGTACCCATGAACTAAAACGCGCAAATTCGCTCCAGAGCTGCGGGTCAACAAGTATAAGCAGGGCAAATCCCAGCCTCTGCCGGGGAGACTGCGGCACGCATGCGCCCCCCTCGCCCCGGCGGCACGCACCTGTACGAACGGTCAGTAGTGGTTTGGAAACGCCTCCGGACTGTCGGCCACCGCGCGCAACGTCCTCTGTTAGCCTCAATCGAGGGCGGCTTCGACACGCCAGCTCACGACTAGGCTCTTCTGCACCTCCGAGCACAGTAGCGATAAGCGCTGCGCCGCAGCAACGGGCGCCCGGCTCGAAGTGATTGGAAACGGAGGCGTTATGGCAGATCCCGCGCTGTTCAAGAAGCTCTACCGCATCCTGACCTGGGGCAGCCTGGCCGGGCTGGTGATAACGCTGGGGCTGCTGCTGCGAAAATCGCCGCCACCACAAGTGCCTGTAGATCCGGCGGCCGCCGCGCGCGCCGAACAGAAATTCCAGGCCGCAGATCAAGCCAGAGCATCCGGCCAGCCGAGCCAAGTGGACCTCGACCGTACCGAGCTGAATTCGTATCTGACGCAGAATTTGGAGCTGGCGGGAAAAGATCAGCCTGTTGGTGCAGCGCGCGCAGCCGGTTCGTCTACGGCCACAGGAACGCCAGCGCAGGCCAATACAGGCGCGACTGCGAATGACCCGAGAGCCGCCGCGAGCGAAGAGCAGCCCACGCTCGAACAAGTGCAGTCCGCGGTGAAGGACGTCAAGGTGGACATGGACGGCGACGTCGTCAAGGCCTACGTAATTTTCGACTTTCACGGTAAGGACATGTCGCTCGAACTCGACGGGCATCTCCGTACCGAGAACGGCTACCTGCGGTTTGTACCGATCAGCGGCAAGCTCGGCTCGCTCCCGCTGCCGCAATCCACGCTCGATTCGGCCGTAGAGAAGCTGATGGCTTCGCCCGAGAACCGCGAAAAGCTGCGGCTGCCGGCGGACGTAAACGACATCCAAATCGTGGATGGCCATGCAGTTATCAGTTATAAATAATGCGTGAGTAGTAATTCGCGATTCGTGACTTGGGACTCGCGATTCGTGGACTGCGCAATGCGATTCCCTTCCCTCATTTTCGCAATTTAAGACAGATAACTCACACAGTGGATCTTCAAAGCCGCCCTTCCTTTCGATAGATTCCGCAGACTTGCGGCGAAAGGCTGGCTCGTTGCGGATGGCGCGCCGCCGAACTGGCAGGTTTTTCGCAGGCGACTGCAGGAGTCTCCGCCACCTCTCCATCCAGATTTTCACGATGGGCCGGAAAATGATTGCGGAGGGTCCGACCGGGATCTCCGCAGCAACGAGCTGGGCGAGACGTAGTTTCCAGGCTCCTTGCGGCGCGCCGCAGCGAGACACCGAAGAATTGCGAGTGGCTTGCAAAAAGTTTCTACCGGGGCCGGCAACAAAGTTTGCGGACCGCTGACCACAGTTGCCGCAGAGTGGGGCGCTGCGCGTCCGTTGAACCACCGAGTTGGTGGCAGCAAGATTCCGGCGAATGTCGAGCACGGGCAGGCGCAAACAACAGGCGCTCCGCCGCGGGTGCGCACCCCGCAGGATTCGGCTTTGACGGAGCGCTTGCGGGAACTGCGCGAAGCGCCTCCGAAGAAGTGCGCATTGGCCGGCTGCTTGGTTTGGTGCTGGCCGGCTCGACAGGCCGAGAAGGGGCGAAGGTTTGGCGCTAAAAATCGTAATCGTCGCCCCCGCCTGGGACTGTCGATTAGAAAAAATCAAGTGATTGAAGCGAGAGCGGTTACGGCGATTTTTAATCGCCCAACTGTCGATTAGAAATCGGAGGCAAGGAAGCAGAGAAGCACGGAGGCAGGTGCAGAGAATCCGAACGGTAGACCCGTCATTGGACCACGGTGATTTTTGCCGATTAGAAACGATCCGATCATTGCCGCGAGAGGGGCGCCGGCGTCTCGCCGGCTCTTTGGGTGCTGCCTTTCCTCTCCAAGGCGCGCCCGTCGTCCCGCAGATTCCTTCCGTATGCACATTTCGCAAATATGTTGCGATTAGAATTTGGTAGATCCCGGATTTTGAGAGACTTAGAGCGAATTCTATATTCGGGATGTTGCGATTAGAAATCTGGAGGCGAAACGGCAGGGACGCAGGGAAGCAGGGAAGCAAGGAGGCACGGAAAAATCCCGGGCGGTGGCGGGGTTGGGTATCTCGGCCTTCGTAGCACCGCTTTTGTGTCCCGAGCGGAAGTTGTCCCGAGCCTGCCAAGGGAGCCCAGGGCCGCCGGCGTCTCGCCGGGTCTGTGCCTTTGTCTTTGGCTTCGCCTTCGTAGCACCGGTTTTGTGTCCCGAACGGAGCCGAGGGGCGCCGGCGTCTCGCCGGCTCTTTTCCCTTTTCCGGGGTCTTCGCCTGCTCTTGGCGCGCTCCGTCCATATTCCTTGGTAGCACAAAAGCAAGCGCGGCGGAGTACAGAAACCGTACAGTTTTGGTTCAGTTTTAGTACAACCTGTCCGTTGGTACAGGTCGGCTTGGAGATCGCGATTGGATGGCAGGAGCGTAGGGGCACGGCATGGATTCGGCTGCGCTCACCACAAATACCGTGCCCTTACGGTGGATTCGGAGAGTGAACCCCCGCGCCCTTTGCCCGCCGTGGCGGACGCAAAGGGATGCGGCACCCAGTGCATCAAAAGCGCAACCTCAATTCAAAGGCCCTGCCACCCGCCAGGTCTGGCTGGACCTCCTTTCTGTACCTATTAGAACGGTACGCTGTTCTTTGTTTTCATGCATTTGCAGCAATTCCGGTTTGCGTTGGTGTACCTATTAGAATTGCGGGTGTGGTTGCTCATGTTCCTTCCTTGGGGAGCGAGAAAATGGGCCGCGACTGACGCTAACAGATTTGGCGTGCCAAAACTCTTCGTGGAACTACGCAATTTGAGGCGCGCGGAGAAGTCAGAACGGGAAATTCCCGATTTGGAGCGTCGTTTGAGAGGATTTTTGATCGCCGGAAAATCCGAACCACGAAATCGAAGAGAGAACCGAAAGATGAACCACCGGCAAAGTCGAAAGCAACGTCAAAATCCGGACCCTTTGTCCGCCAGGACGGACAAAGGGATCCGGCACCCTAAAATTCTAGGGCGCCGGAAAAAAACCAAACCGAAATCAGCGGCAAAAGCCACGGACGTAAAGGGCTGGTCCACCCGCCCCTTACGATGAATGCGGAGAGTCAACTTTCCAACCCTCTTGGTCTGAGCATCGCGCACATTGCGTTTCGAAGAGTTGCAAACCCCGCAAACGATGTAACGTCCGACAAATAAGAACCCCGGAAATTTCCATTTCGAGGGCCTGGGAACCCGCCGACCTCAGGCATAGAGATAGAAAGGCTCCGAGGTGCAACCGGAGCCTTTCCGACTTCTTGTTGGGCGTTCGTTGGGTGATCAAAGGCCTTCTTTGGTGTTCTTGGAACGCCAAATTACGGGCTTTCTTTATTCAGCAGGGCTAAGGCTCTGGCCTCAAGCGTGAGCAAATTCAGCCATCTGCTCTTGTCCGGCCAATTGCGTCAACTCTGGAATGTACGCCTCCGTGATCGACTTGGCCAAGGTCTTGAGCTGTGTTTTCAGAGCATTTTTCTCTGTGACTTCGGCCAGGTGTTCGAGACTTCCAACGAGAGGTACCAGCAACTCTGGCGTCCAGCCAGGGATCTTAACTATTTGTCCGCCTGCCAGGATGCCGATTCCGCCACCGTCACAACCGAAAAGCTTTAGATAGACGTACCCCAGCTTTGGCACCCTGCTGAGGTCAATGTGGGGGTTGATTTTGTGGATCATGTTCTTGATTTCTGTCGAGTACTCGGAAAGGATGGCGTTCGCCACCAGAACGAGTTGCGGTTCGAGTTTGGGCTTCTCTGTGATCGCAGCCAACCTCTGCAAACCAGCCGCGATCAGAATTGATGACCATACAATCGGATCGCCGTCCCATGGTGGGATACGTTTGACAACTAGCTTTCCGTTCACCATGATGATTTCCCAGCCCCCTGCGTCGACAAAAACACCGGGAGTGACGTAGGCGACCCTTTCCCTTGGAGATTTGATGTCAGGCATAGCATCCTCCTTCTGGTCGATCAGCTATTTACTTTCTCCTCACGTAACCTTAAGAGAACGAACCTGACAGTGTCAGTGACCGCCGTCACTGTTCAATGTTCCGTCAATACCGAGTGGTCAAGCACCCTTTGCACCCGTATTTCTTACGATTGACGGGCGCGTGGCCCGGCCTTTCGCATGCGTAGTTCCCACAATTGATCTCGCCACGACCGGAATGATACCACTCGGGCAATTCATCTTGTGGTGTTTGTGCCTTGGTTGTGGTTTTGCCTTGGTCTTTGATTTTGTCTTGGTATTTGAATTTGCCCTTGAATTGGCGGGTGCCCCTTTCTTCGCCTGCCTCTGGCGAAGGGCGGGAAGCCTTTCACTTTGCCGGTTCCTGGAGTCAGGAGAATTTCAAAACCTCCCTCTCATCGACGGCAGCCGCAACTTCAACTTCCAGGAACTTCAAATTCTAAGGCTGGCCCACCCGCCCTCTCCATATAAGCCAATCATTTTCGGATTGTCGTCGGTAATTTCGAATCCGAGATGCTTGACATAAAAAAGGGCGCCTTGCTTCGGATCTTGGGTTTGAATCACAATGTCTGCGCCACAGCGGTTTGCCATGTGATTCCTCGCGAAGCATAATACGAACCTATGCAGCGGTCGGTCGAGAGGGTCGGCAACCGACTGCGAATCGCCCTGCGCCACACGGAGGAGCCGCATGCATTCCCCCGGACTGTACAAGAATCCGCATTCGGTTTGTTCTTGTAGTTCTCATCACGCGATCAGGAAAGCTGACCGCCTCGTGAAAGTTTCCGCTGCGTTGTTCCGGCAGACCACTCTTCTCCTGGCGGCTTTCGCGTTCGCGGGTTGTTCCGCTCGAACCACGGGAGCACCCGAATCAGAATCGCTTACCCCCGCTAAAGCTGCCGCAATTGGGGAAAGTGCGCGCACGTTCATGCGCACGGTGGCCCACGATGTTACTCAAGAGGGACCGCTGGCGTGGCTCAAGTTCTTCGATACGGGCCCAGGGTTCTTCATGGCCGTTAACGGACAACTAGCTTTCCCGAACGCCGCCGCCGCAAAGGAGGGCACTCAGAGTTTTGCGCAGACCATCAACCGTATCGAGTTGACATGGGGCGACGATTTGCGCGTCGATCCTCTCACCACTGAACACTCGATCGTCGCAGCGTCGTGGCGCGAGATCCAGGTTGATAAGGCCGGGCATCGTATCGAGGAAGCAGGATACTTCACCGCTCTGGCTGAGTTTCGAGACGGTAATTGGCGATTCCGAGACGCCCACTGGTCAGAACCTATATCGCCGCCGCCCGCGCGAAGGTAGCCTGGGAGAAATTTCGGATAAGAGGAGGTGGCCAGGCAGAAGAGAGCCTTTCCCACTTCGGGAATGTTCGGGCGATCAGAGGTCTTGCCGTCGGATACCAGGACATCGAAAGAAAAAGAGCCGGCGAGACGCCGGCGTTACGAGGGAGGACGGCGACGGGACCCGCCACGAGACGGCGGGCGCGTGCTACGCCGCACTCCAGAGCAGGCTAGCTCTTCTTCGCGAGGCGGAGTCCCTGGGACGCCAGGTACAGCGTGATGATGAGGGCGACCCAGCTTACCCAATCGGGGACGGGCCAACCTGCCAGGGAAACCGACCAGTGAAGCACTAGCCGCGCGGCGTGGCCGGCGGCTACGAGGAGAAAGATGATGCTCGCGACGAGGAAGAATGATTTTTGGCTCATGGTGTAGGCACCTCCCAAGACACACGCCAAATTTCTTAGGCTCAACGCGCCTCAGCACAGGCAGGAGTGCCTGTGCCACGCAAATCATGCCGGCGCCGAAATCGCCGGCGGACGGCCGCCTTAGTCAGCCGCCGCTTCAGCGGGCGACCACGGTGGATATACGCTCCTCGATGGGGACGAATGTCCGCACGTCGTGGCCGATGTAAATCTGGCGCGGGCGCGAAATTTTCTGTTCCGCATCGGCCAGCATTTCCTGCCACTGCGCCAGCCAGCCGACTGTCCGCGGAATGGCGAAGAGCACGGTGAACATCTCCGGCTTGAATCCCATGGCCTGATAAATGATCCCGGAGTAGAAGTCCACGTTGGGATACAGCTTGCGCTTGATGAAGTAGTCGTCGGCGAGCGCAATCCGCTCCAGCTCCAGGGCGATATCAAGCTTCGGATTCCTGCCGGTAACTTCGAACACGCGATCGGCAGCCCATTTGATGATGCGGGCGCGCGGATCGTAATTCTTGTAAATGCGATGGCCGAAGCCCATCAGTTTCCCGTGTCCGGCCTTGACCTGCTCGAGGAAAGCGGGGATGCGGTCCTTCGAACCGATTTCGTCGAGCATCTTCAGCACTTCTTCGTTGGCGCCGCCATGAAGCGGACCGGAGAGAGCCGCGGCTGCGGCGGCCGTCGAAACATACGGGTCGGCATGCGAGCTGCCCACCGAGCGCATCACGTTGGCGCTGCAATTCTGTTCGTGGTCAGCGTGCAGGATGAAGAGGATGTCGAGCACGCGAGCGAGCACCGGATTTGCCTGATATTTGGGCTCGACCATTTTCCACAGCATATTCATGAAATTTTCCGCGTAGCTGAGATCGTTGTCCGGATAGACGTAGGGGTAGCCGAGGCTGTGGCGATAGGTGTAAGCCGCGATAGTCGGCACTTTTCCAATCAGGCGGCAGATTTGCAGGTGGCGGATCTTCGGGTCGCTGATGTCGCGCGCTTCGGGATAAATCGTCGAGAGCGCCGCGACGGTGCTGATAAACATGCCCATGGGGTGCGCGCTGAAGCTGAAGCCTTCGAGGAATTTCTTGGTGGTTTCGTGGATCATGGTGTGGTGCGTGACGTCGTTCACCCATTGCTCAAGCTGCGGCGTGGTGGGCAGCTCGCCGAAGAGAAGCAGATAGGCGACTTCGAGAAAGGTGCATTTCTCGGCGAGGTCTTCAATGGGATAGCCGCGATAGCGCAGGATGCCTTTGTCGCCGTCGATGAAGGTGATGGCGCTCTGGCACGACGCGGTGTTCAGGAAGGCCGGGTCGTAGGTCATCATGCCGAAATCCTCGGCGTTGGTCTTGATTTGCCGCAGATCCATAGCGCGAATCGTGCCTTTGGAAATCGGCAGCTCGTAGGATGTCTTTGTCCGCTTGTCCAGAATATTGATGGATTCATTTTCCATAGTTCTTTCTCCTTGCCGGCCTGACCCTGCATGCCGCGGGCAGGCTCTCGCTGGATGACTGCAATGATCAGTGCATTTCAACCCGTGGCGATAATTCTCTCCCGTGCTGCGGCCCTGCCGATGAGCGAGCCATCACCCTCAAGCACGGCATGTGCCAAATTGCCGGGCCGCAGGTGGCAGGCCTCTATTCATATAGATGCACAGGCGGCGGTTCACAGTGACACACGTCACAACAGTTCGTGATTCGCTCGCGGCGGTTGGATGGCCGCCGATCAGGGGTCGGCGGCACGCAAGCCCTCCGTGCAAAAACGACAGAGTCCTGCTTTTTGCGGCGACGGCAATGGATGCGTGATTCACTTTGAAACGCGTCAGCGCCGCGCAGGAGCCCCCTTCAGCGCAGGCTCGACGGAGAATATCACCCGCCCGCGGCCTGCGAGACCTTGTTGGCTTCGGGAAACGCGGCGGCGAGCTGGAGCTTGCGCAGCATGGAGACCTTTTTGTCCTGATGCGCGAGCATGCGGCGGAGGATGTCGTCGAGGCTGCGAACGGCTTCGACGATGTAAGGGCCCTTGTTGAGCATGACGCATTCGGCGCGCTCACCCATGGCCGCGTCAGTGATTTCCGAGCGCGACGGCAAACCACTCTTGGCGAGCGATTCGAGCACCTGCGTGGCCCAGATGACCGGCATGTGCGCCGCTTCGCAAATCCAGAGCATTTCCTCCTGCACTTCGGCGAGGCGCTGGTAGCCGCATTCCACGGCCAGGTCGCCGCGCGCGATCATCACGCCCACCGCGGGGCTGCGCATGGCTGCGAGCAGCAGGCGCGGCAAATCTTCGAAGCCCTGGCGCGTTTCGATCTTCAAGACCATGCCGAGGTGCTCGCCGCCGAGTTCCGCGAGGCGCTGTTGCAGCAGGCGTACATCGTCCTCGCTGCGGACGAACGAGAATCCCACGATGTCGGCCTGTTGCACGATGAATTTCAGCACGTTCAGGTCGTCCGCGGTCAGGGACGGCATGTGCAGGCGTGTCTCCGGGACATTCACGCCCTTCTCAGCGCCGAGTTTTTCGCCCGACGGGCGGGCATGTGTAATGGAGACGATGATTTTCTCCGGAGCAACGTTCGTGACCACACCGCCAATCTTGCCGTCGTCAAACCAGATGGGTTCGCCGGGGCGAATCGAGTCGAAGATTTCCGGAAGCGTGACGCCGGTCCGTGCCGGAGCTACCAGATTGCCTTTGTCGTCGTATTTGGCTGGGCTGCCCGGTTTGAGCGAGCGAGTAAGCACCAGACGGTCACCCTGGCGAAGGCGCAAGGTTTGCTCGAGCGGCGGCAACGGTCCCACGCGAGACTGCCG
>Ga0187776_10001668_pt1 | contig 11209 bp, 13 predicted proteins | sample 0216_BV02_MP12_2_FD_132426 | JGI IMG/M metagenome (GOLD analysis project Ga0187776, IMG submission 132426) | Tropical peat soil microbial communities from peatlands in Department of Meta, Colombia - 0216_BV02_MP12_20_MG | ecosystem: Environmental > Terrestrial > Soil > Wetlands > Peat | place...
CGCTCGGGGTTAGGGTGACGGTGCCGAGCGCCATCGCAGATCACCTACCAGTGCCTGACGCGCCTCGTCGCGGCGGAGTAGCCGGTCAGCTCGTCGGTCGTGTTGGTCGCAGCCTGGTCGGGCGGGATGCGCTGCTGATCGGCTGGCGGGTCTGAGCGCAGCGCCGCGGAGTCGGTGATCGGCGACCCGTACAAGTCGAGTGGCGTGGCCGTCTCCGGCGGGTTGGTCTGGTCGAATGCTGGGTCCATGCGGTACCTCCAGGCGCTTATCTCATGTAAGCTCCTTTCGTGTGGATAGTACTTCGGAAAGGCGTAGCAAACCGACCCGTCGACGCCGCACTTTGTACAGCGCGCCGATTTGTCACCCGATTTGTCACCGAACGGTTCACTTCCTACGCCGTTCGTGCCTTCTTTAGGGCGCGTCAGATGCGCTTAGTGACGCTGGATGCTTGTGGTTTCACGAAACCACTCGTTATGAGTCCGCTGCTCTACCAACTGAGCTACAGGGCCGTGAGTGCCGGCGACGCTAGCACCGGTTGGGACGCCGGCGCTCGTGCGTGCCCGCTCACTGAGGTAGCCTCCAGGACCCGATGCTGCCGCTCGCCTTCTCGCCCGCCACCAGCAACACCCTGGCGCTGCTGATCACGTTCGTCGGCATCGGCGTGCTCGTGAACGTGCTGATCGTGTACATCGTCTTCCAGGTGATCGCCGAGCACAAGCAGAACCAGGAGCGGGAGCGGGGCACCTAGCGCGGGCGACCGCTCGCTGAAGGAACGCCGAGGGCAGGCGTCGAATGAGAGGCCTGCCCCATGAAGCAGTCCGTGCCCTCGCCCCGGTCGGCGACGCCGACCACATCCACCACCGACGGATCCGCGTCGCGCCAGGCCCTCTCGACTTACATCAGATCGCGCTTCGAGGACTTCTCGCGCTCCCAGAAGGACGTCGCGCAGTACATCGTCGACCACCTCGACGAGGCCGCATTCCAGACCGCCGAGGAGCTCGCACGGCGCGCGAGCACATCGTCGAGCACCGTCGTCCGCTTCTCCCAGGCGCTCGGGTTCGAGGGCTTCCCAGAGCTCCAGCAGGCGGCCCGCGACGAGTACCGCCGCCGGCCGGCCGGAGGTGACCCGCAGCTCGCGGCCACGCCCCTCTTCTCGCTTGACCAGACCGAGTTCGAGGGCGCGCTCGCCGCCGATCACGTCAACGTCGAGGACACCGCGCACAAGCTTTCCCGCTCGGACGTGGAGGCTGCGATCGACGCGATCGTCACGGCCGAGAAGGTGCTGATCGCGGGCACCGACCAGATGGCGTTCTTCGCGAGCTATCTGCGCCACCTCCTGATGCTGCTCGACCTGCGCGCCGAGATCGTCGCCAGCCCGTCACAGGAGGCGCTCGGTCGCCTCAGCCGGATCGACGAGCAGACGCTCGTGATCGGCCTGTCCGCGGGCCGCCCGCACCCACTGATCACGCGGACCATGAAACTGGCGCGCCACCGCAAGGCGCCGACGCTGGCGATCACCGACGCCACCCTCTCGGAGGTGGCGCGTCTGGCCAGGATCCGTCTCTACTACTCGTCGAACACGCCGGCGTTCGTGCGCTCGCACACCGCTCTGCTCTCGCTGATCCAGGCGCTCGCCTACGGTGTGTACTCCCGCGACGCCCAGCAGTACGACATCCGGATCAAGGCCTTCCGGCTGAAGTGACCGCCGGGCGCGCGGAGCCGCTCGTGCACCCCGAGCTGTGCTTCGGGTGTGGCCGAGCGAACCTGTTCGGGCTGCTCGCGGAGCTCCGGCGCCGAACCGACCCAACCGCCCCTGGGTCCAGGCCAAGGACATCATTCTCGAGCTACTGCGGCGCCTGACGGCCAGCGGCGGCAAGAACAAGGTGTTCGAGTTCACCGGACGGGGGACGGCGGACCTGAGCATCCCGTAGCGCGCCACGATCGCGAACATGATCGCTGACCTCGGCGGTACCGCAGGCGTGTTTCCGCCCGACGAGCGCACCCGCGGTTGGCTCGAGCGCCAGGACCGCGCGGACGACTTCGTCGACGCCGGGCCGGAGGACGGCGCGCAGTAAGACGACCGGATCGAGATCGACGTGAACGGGCTGGGGCCGCTCACGCCAGATTCTCGCCGCGATCGCGGAGTCCGGCGTCTACCGGCAGCTGTCGGACGGCGGCGTGCGGATGCTCGAGCCGGTGTGCGGGCCGTGCGTCGGGATGGGCCAGGCGCCGCCGTCGACCGCGAACTCGCTGCGGACGTTCAACCGCAAATCCCGGGCCGTTCCGGCACTCCGGGAGGACTCGGTCTACCTCTGCTCTCCGGCGGTCGCCGCCGTCTCGCTGCTGAGCGGAAAGATCGAGGACCCGCCCGAGCACGAGGCGGAGCGGATCGAGATCCCCCCGGGGCCCCAATATCAAGCGCCCGCCCAAGCACACCCCCCTCGAGGAGTCGCTCGAGGCCCGGGTTGCCACGGTCCAGCCGGACAACATCTCAACCGGCGACCTGGCGCCCGACGGCGTCGAGGTGATGGCCTGTCGGTCCAACGTGCCGGCGATCGCCGAGTTCACCCTGCGCCACCGCGACCCGGAGTTCCGCAAGCGGCTGAGGGAGTGGGGGAAGGGGATCATCGTCGCCGGCGAGAACTACGGCCAGGGCTCCTCCCGCGAGCACGCCGCGCTCGCGCCGCTGGACCTCGGGGTCCAGGCAGTCGTCGCCAAGTCATTCGCACGGATCCATCGGCGCAACCTCGTGGCGCAGGGGATCGTGGCGCTGATGTTCGACGACTCCTACGACTACGACAAGGCCGAGGTGGGGCAGACCTGGGAGTTCCCGAAGTTGCGCGAGGAACTCGACAACGGCTCGGAGACGATCTCGGCTCGGATCGAGGACTCGGGTGACGAGCTCACCCTCCGCCACGACTTCTCCGAGCACGAGCGACAGATCCTGATCGCGGGCGGGCTGCTCAGCTACCTCCGCGAGCGCGAACCCGTGGCCACGTAGGCACCGAACGATGCTGGTGAAGTTCAGCATGCTGAACTTTCGCAGCAGAGTCCGGCCAGGACGCTCCTAGCGCCGCGCCACCAGCAAGGCCTGGATCGCGCGTCCGACGCGCCCGCGGGTGTCGTAGACGACGCTTTCGGCGATCCCGACGCCGCCCCGCGGGATGATCGTGCGCGACTCGAGCCCGATCCACTCCCCCTGCGGCGGCCGGTCGACGTACAGCGTCAAGTCGGGGTTGATGAACACGCTCTCCTGCCAGGGGAGGATCGCGCTGATGCCGTTGCCGAAGTCGCCCGCGGCGGCGAGCAGCTGGAGCGGCGTCGGCTCCTCACCCGCGACGACGGGCACCCGCATCCGAAACCACGCGGTCGCGGGCCCGTGGCCGAACACGCCCGATACGAACCGGATCTCGATCGCGTCCGGCGCGAACATCGGCGAGTACGGAGGGACGAATCCCTCGCCGCCCGGCTCGTGCTCCTGGCCCTGCTCGGGGCCGGCCGGGGGAGGGTCTGGATCGCCGCCCTCGGTCTCGGCCGGCCGCACCTGGAGCGCGCGGGCGCGCACGACCTCGTTGCCGTCCGTATCGCGCATCGAGCCCTCGAGCAGCTGCACCCGGCGCCCCGGGCGGACGACCTCCGCGTCGACTTCGACGTCCCCGACCGGCGCCGGCCGGAGCAGCTCGTACGTGACGCGCGCGATCGCGAGGCCGTCCGACGCGGGCAGCCGCTCGAACGCGCGGACCAGCAGAGCGGCGGGCGCACCGCCGTGCTGCGCGTCCGCGTCCCACGGCCCGCGCGACAGCTCGGTCGCCACGAACCGCCCGTCGGAGGGAAGGAATATCGCGCGGTCAGCCACGGCGGCGCAGAGTACTGCGCGGCTACACTCAGGGCCGATGAGCGAGGAGCTGCCAACGCCCCGCGACGAGGCGACTTTCACCGTCAAAGCCGGCCTCGCGGAGATGCTCAAGGGCGGCGTGATCATGGATGTGGTCACGCCCGAGCAGGCCAAGATCGCCGAGGACGCCGGCGCCGCGGCGGTGATGGCGCTCGAGCGCGTGCCGGCCGACATCCGCCGCGACGGCGGCGTGGCCCGGATGTCTGACCCCGCGATGATCCAGGGCATCCAGGAGGCGGTCACGATCCCGGTGATGGCGAAGGCCCGGATCGGCCACTTCGCCGAGGCCCAGGTGCTCGAGGCGCTCGAGGTCGACTACATCGACGAATCCGAGGTCCTGACCCCGGCCGATGAGGCCAACCACATCGACAAGTGGGCGTTCAAGGTCCCGTTCGTATGCGGCGCCACCAACCTCGGGGAGGCACTGCGCCGAATCGGCGAGGGCGCCGCCATGATCCGTTCCAAGGGCGAGGCCGGGACGGGCGACATCGTCGAGGCTGTCAGGCACCTGCGGATGATCCGCTCCGAGATCCGCCGGCTCACGATGCTCGGCGAAGAGGAGCTGGCGACCGCGGCGAAGGAGCTGCAGGCGCCGCTTCACCTGGTCCGGCAGGTGGCCGCCGACGGTCGGCTTCCCGTCGTGTTGTTCTGCGCCGGCGGGATCGCGACGCCGGCCGACGCCTCGCTGGTGATGCAGCTGGGCGCGGAGGGCGTGTTCGTAGGCTCGGGCATCTTCAAGTCCGAGGACCCGGAGCGCCGGGCTCGAGCGATCGTCGAGGCAACCACGCACTACCAGGATCCGGCGCGCGTGGCGGCTGCCTCGACCGGCCTCGGCCAGGCGATGAGCAGCATCGAGAGCGCGAAGCTCGATTCCGAGCAGCTGCTCGCGCCGCGCGGCTGGTAGTGGAAGCCTCGAACGGGCGACAGAGGGTCGGAGTCCTCGCCCTGCAGGGCGACTTCGAGGCGCACGGCAAGATCCTGCGCTCGCTCGGGGCGCAGCCGCGCGAAGTCCGAGTTCCGGCGGACCTCGACGGGCTCGACGCGCTCGTGATCCCCGGGGGCGAGTCGACGGTGATGACGCTGGGGATCGAGCGAGAGGGACTGGCCGAGCCGCTGCGCGAGCTCGTCCGCGGCGGCGCCCCGGTGCTCGGCACGTGCGCCGGGATGATCATGCTCGACCGCGACCACCTCGACCTGCTCGACGTCAGCACCCGCCGGAACGCGTTCGGCCGCCAGCTGCGATCGTTCGAGGCCGACCTCGAGTTGGCGGGGGTGGAAGGCGGACCGGTCCACGCGGTCTTCATCCGGGCGCCGTGGGTGACCGACCACGGCCCCGAGGTGGAGGTGCTCGGACGCGTCGACGAGCACCCCGTAGCGATCAGGCAGGAGAACCTGCTGGCCGTCTCGTTCCACCCCGAGCTGAGCGGCGAGAAGCGGCTGCACGAGCTGCTGCTGGCGATGACCGACGGCCGCGGCTCAGGGGAGTAACCGGTCCCTGACCCGGGCGGCGATCGGCCGCGGCAGCTTCTCTAGCGCGCGCAGCGCGAGCGGCATCGCGCGCAGCTGCAGCGGCGTGAACATGCTCGGGACGAGCGCCTCGATCAGGTGCGGCCCGGGCTCGGCGAAGGCTCGTTCGAGCGCCTTTGCCAACTCCTCGGCGGTCTCTACCCGTACGGCGTGGACCCCGAGTCCACGCGCGACCGCCGCGAAGTCCAGGTCGGGTCGGCTGAGATCGAGCTGCGCCTTGGCCTCGTGTCCGGCCGTCCCGGCCCCGACGCGCGCCAGCTCCATGTTGAGGATCGCGTAGGACCGGTTGTTGAAGATCACGACCGTCACGTTCAGCTGCTCACGCGCCATCGTCCAGAGCGACTGGATCGTGTAGAGCGCCGATCCGTCGGCTTCGAGCGCCAGCACCGGCCGGTCCGGAGCGGCGACCGCGGCCCCGACGGCGACGGGCAGCCCCTGCCCGATCGCCCCGCCGGTAAGGGTCAGCCAGTCGTGGCGCGGGGCCCCCGCCGTGGCGGCCGGCAGCGCTGCCCCCGAGGTGACCGACTCGTCGGAGACGACGGCGCCCTCCGGCAGCACGGCGCCGATCGCCTGGCATGCAGACTCGGCGGTGAGCGCGCCGGTGGGGCGATCCGGCCGGCGCGCCGCCTGAAGGTCGGGCGTCGCTCCGCGGACACCGAGCGCTTCGACGAGCGCATCGAGTCCTCCGAGCACGTCGGCATCGGGACTCGCCAGCTCGTAGACCTCGCACCCGTCCGGGACGAGGTAGCTCCTGCGGCCGGGGTACGCGAAGAACGTCACCGGTGCCTTCGCGTCGACCAGGATCAGGTGCTTGAGGCCACTCAGCTGCACGCTCGCGAGCTCCGGCACGTAGGCCAGGCGTTCCAGCGGAGGCAGTCCGGCGCCGCGCTCGAGCCTGGTCGGAAAGACCTCGCCGAGGAGCTTGGCGCCGGTGGCCGCGGCGATCCGCGCGGCCGCGAGCAGCGCGTCCGCGCGCAGCGCCCGGCCTCCCAGCAGCAGCGCGGTCCGCCGCCCCGACCGGATCGCCCCTGCGGCGGCCTGGACCGCGTCGTCGGGCACGGGCTTGCGCCCCGGCAGCACCGGCGGATCGGCCGGCTGCGCTCCCTCCCCCCACGAGACGTCGGCGGGGAGAATCAGGGTGGCCACCCGGCCCGGCGGCCCGATGGCCGCGACGATCGCCTCGACGACGTCGCGGCTCAGCTCGCCGGTGCTCTTGGACGTGCGAACCCAGGCCGACACGTTGCGCGCCACGGTCTCGATGTCCGACTGAAGCTGGGCGTCGTACTTGGCGTGATAGGTCGCGTGGTCGCCGACGATGTTGACGACCGGAACCTTGCCCTTCCGCGCGTTGTGGAGGTTCGCGAGGCCGTTGCCGAGCCCGGGTCCCAGGTGCAGCAGGGTCGCGCCCGGACGGCCGGCCATTCGCGCGTAGCCGTCGGCCGCGCCGGTCGCGACGCCCTCGAAGGTTGCGAGCACGGCGCGCATCTCCGGCACCGCGTCGAGCGCCGCGACGAAGTGCATCTCCGAGGTGCCGGGATTGGTGAAGCAGCTGCTGACGCCCGCACGGACGAGGGTGCGGATCAGGGCCTGGGCGCCGTTCATTTCCGCAAGCCTACGCGTCCGGCGTTAGGCTCGCGGGGTGCGCTTCAGAGCCGATCGCCCGCTCGCCCTCGCCCCGGCGACCGTGCTCGACTATCGCGAGCTGGCCCGCCGCCGGCTCCCTCGGCAGCTGTTCGATTACATCGACGGCGGCGCGTATGAGGAGGTGACGATGCGCGCCAACGTCCGCGATCTGGAGAACGTGCTGCTCAGGCAGATCGTGATGCGCGACGTCTCCGTGCGCGAGAAGGCGGTCGAGGTGTTCGGCCAGCCGCTGGCGATGCCGGTGATCCTGGCCCCCGTCGGGCTCGGCGGGATGATGGCCCGCCGCGCCGAGGTGCAGGCAGCGCGCGCCGCCGAGGACGCCGGGATCCCGTTCATCGAGTCCACGCTATCGCTGTGCAGCGTCGAGGAGGTGGCCCGCTCGACGACGCGGCCGCCGTGGTTCCAGCTGTACGTGATGCGCGACCGCGGCTACGCCGAGGAGCTGATGCACCGCGCCGCGGCGGTCGGCTCGCCGGTGCTGGTGCTGACCGTCGACCTGGCGGTCGTCGGAGCCAGGCACCGCGACGTCCGCAACGCCGTCGCCGGTCAGCCCTCGACCTGGGCGCGCCTCCTGCGCGGGGTGGACCTCGCCACCCACCCCGGCTGGATCCGCGACGTGGCGATTGGGGGCAGACCGCTGACGTTCGGCAACCTGGAGAAGGCGGTGCCCGGCGCCACCACCCCCGACGCCTTCCGCGACTGGGTCGCCGCGCAGTTCGACCCGAGCGTCACGTGGGATGACGTGGCGTGGGTCCGCGAGCACTGGAACGGGCCGCTGGTCGTGAAGGGAGTCCTCGACCCGGAGGACGCGCGCCGTGCCGTCGACGCGGGCGTCGACGGCATCGTCGTCTCAAACCACGGCGGGCGCCAGCTCGACTCCGTCTCCTCGACCGCGCGCGCGCTGCCGGACGTCGTCGACGCGGTCGGCGACCATGCGGAAGTCCTCGTCGACGGCGGCATTCGTACCGGGCTCGACGTCGTCAAGGTGGTCGCGCTCGGCGCCCGCGCGGCGCTGGTGGGACGAGCGTGGGCGTGGGCGGTGGCCGCTCGCGGCCGGGCCGGGGTGCGCCACCTGCTCGGCGTGCTCGAGGCCGACATCGACGTCGCGCTGGCGCTCACCGGTCACAGCTCGTTCGAGGGGCTCGACCGCTCGGCGATCCACGGGGCCGAGGGCGCACGCCGACTCCGTTAGGCGCCTCGGCCCAGTGCATCGATCGCAACCGTCGCTCAGGCGGCGATCAGCTCGGGCGCTGCCTGGGCCGAGATCGCGGGGGCGTCACCCTCGATCTCATGCTCCCTGACCAGCCACAGCGCCAGCACCGCACCTGCGAGGGCGACGATGCCGCCGATCAGCAGGATCTCGTTCAGGCCCGCGAGGAAACCCTGCCGGGTGGCCGACACCGCGGTTGCGCGCGCCGCATGAGGCAGGCTGTTCACCGCCGCGTGCAGATGGCCGCCGGTGATCGCCTCGACGAACTGCCGCGGCCGCCCGGCCGTCGCGAGCGAGGTGCCCGAGGTCAGCTTGGCCACCTTGTCGGAGGCGCGGGCGAGGAACAACGCGCCCCACGCCGCCACTCCGACCGCGATCCCGACCTGCCGGAACGTGTCGTTGATCCCGGCCGCCATGCCGCTCCGCTCCTTCGGCACGACGCTCAGCGCGACGTCCGCGATCACCGGGTTGAGCAGCCCGACGCCGACCCCGGCGGCGATGAATCCCGGAAGCAGAGCCGTCCATCCCGAGCTCGGCTGAAGCCCCGACATCAGGATCAGACCGATCCCGGTTGCCACCAGCCCGATCGCCATCAGGACCCGTGCGCGGATCCGCCCGAGCAACGCGCCGGCGACAGGAGCCGCGAAGAACGTCACCAGCGTGATCGGCAGGTAACGCAGGCCTGCCTGCAGCGGCGAGTAGCCGAGGTAGTCCTGGAGATACAGCGTCAGGTACAGGAACAGCGCGAACAGCGAGGCGGATACTCCGACCGCCGCCAGCTGCACCCCGGTGAACGCGCGGCGCCGGAAGAGTCCGAGCGGCAGCATCGGCTCGGCGACCCTGCTCTCGATCGCCACGAACGCCACCAACAGCGACGCCGCAACCGCCAGCAGCGTGACGACCAGCGTGCTCGACCAGCCGTTGTCGTTTCCTCGCAGCAGGCCGAGAACGAGCGCGAACAGCGCGCCGCTCAGCGTCACCAGCCCGAGCCAATCGACGCGGGTTGCATCCGGATCTCGCGACTCCCGGATCTTCGCGTACGTCATCGCCAGCGCCGCCGCGCCGATCGGGACGTTCAGGAAGAACACCCAGCGCCACCCGAGCCCGCTCGTGACGACCCCGCCTACGAGCGGCCCTATCGCCACCGAGACGCCGATCGTGGCCCCGTAGATCCCCATCGCCGAGCCCCGCTCGCGCCCGGCCTCGAACTCCTGCGCCACCAGCGCCAGCGAGACCGCGAACATCGCGGCCCCCCCGATTCCCTGGACCGCGCGGGCGATGTTCAGGACGGCCGCGTCGGGGGCGAGGCCGGCCGCCAACGACGAGAGCGAGAAGATCGCGAGCCCCGCAGCGAACACCAGCCGCCGGCCGAGGCGGTCCGCCAACGACCCGGCGGTGAGGACGATCGCCGCCAGCGTCAGCGTGTAGGCGTCGATCACCCATTGAAGATCGTTGAAGCTCGCGTGCAGGTCTTTGGCGATCGACGGCAAAGCCGTGTTCACCACCGTGATGTCCAGCAGCAGCATGAAGGTCGCCACGCTGACCGCCAGGAGGGTCCACCATTTCCGAGCCATTCGATTACCTCCGAAATCTGGGCTACAATTGTCAGGGAACCTTGTAAGGTCTCCTGACGATTCGGATACCTTATCAGGACACCTGACCAAATGGCAAGCGATTTCTTCTTCACTGCCAGCCCGCCGATGGTCCGACTGCTCGGCGTGGCGCTCGACGCATTCGCCGACGAGCTGAACCGGCGCCTCCAGGGCACCGAATTCGACGACATCCGCCCGGGGCACGGGTGCGTGTTCGGCACGATCGACCCCGAGCGCGGCTCCCGACTGACCGAGCTCGCCGACCGGGCGATGATGACCAAGCAGACGGTGGGGGAGGTCGTCAGCGACCTCGAGAAGCGGGGCTACCTCGAACGCGTCGCCGACCCGAGCGACGGCCGCGCCAAGATCATCCGCTTCACCGAGCGCGGCCAAGACGCGTACCGGATCGGTCGTGAGCTGATCGACGAGATCGAGCGCGACTGGGCGGAGCGCTACGGCGAGGAACGGATCGCCGCGCTCCGCGACGTCCTGGAATCCGTGCTCATGGAACGCTTCGGCGTTCCGGCGTAGCGGCTACGGGGTACCGACCGGCTCGCCCGGCCGCCGCGCGTAATCGTTGAACTCGCGCTCGAACGCCGCCCAGTCGAACCGTGGCACGCCGTCCGGATCTGGAGGAGGCTGCTCGTCGACGGGCTCATCGCCTCGCGGCGGGCCACCGCCGGAGTCGTTGCCGCGCGAGAGCCACGCCGCGAGCGCAGAGACCGTGATCCCGGATGCGAACAGGACCACCGCGAGCGCGGGATGATGCGTCAGCGAGGCAGCGAACCCCACCGCGTACAAGACGAGCGCGCCGAGGACGAGCCGCCTCAGGTCGCTGCTCGGAAACGTCCGCCTAGGCGCCCTCGCGTACGCGCTCGCCAGGATAGCCCCGCCCAGCGCGACCGCCAACACGATCTTCCAGGCATCTGCGGGAGGCACTAACAAAGGACTTCCCGCTCATAATCGGACGCTAACCGGGCGAAATCAAGGGCTTAAGGCGAAAAAGTTGCCGCGGCGGCGCCGGGGCCTCAGACCACGAGCCCGTGCCGCATGGTGTTCTCGGTCACGGCCCGGGGCTCGACGAAATGCAGCAGGTAGTCGGGGCCTCCCGCCTTCGTACCGGTGCCGGACAGGCGGTTACCGCCGAACGGCTGGCGGCCCACCTTCGCGCCGGTGATGCCGCGGTTGACGTACAGGTTCCCGACCGGGCTGGTCCGGCGTACGTACCGGACCGTCGCGGGGTCCCGCGCGAACAGCCCACCGGTCAGCGCCACCGGGAGCCCACCCACGATCTCCATCGCGTGCTCGACGTCCCGGACCCGCTCGATCGCCAGCAGCGGC
>Ga0187776_10001669_pt1 | contig 11208 bp, 10 predicted proteins | sample 0216_BV02_MP12_2_FD_132426 | JGI IMG/M metagenome (GOLD analysis project Ga0187776, IMG submission 132426) | Tropical peat soil microbial communities from peatlands in Department of Meta, Colombia - 0216_BV02_MP12_20_MG | ecosystem: Environmental > Terrestrial > Soil > Wetlands > Peat | place...
ATAGGAGAGGTTTCGATGTTTAAGCGACTGTTTTTGGCGGCCGTGCTAGGTACAATCCTCGGTATTCCGCTACTACTAGGCGGAACGGCGCAGGCCGCTACCGCCTATACCAGCTTCACCATGCAGCCCCAGGCTGTCCAGGTGGGAGAACCGGTGGTGTTGACCGATACGACAGTAAACAGGACCGGGCTCCCGTTCGAACACGACTGGATAATCTATGGCCCTAACGGTTTTTACCTACACTTTACCGCCGGTGGCTCCCTTTGCCTTGACCCCGACTGCTCAAAAGTGCAGCTTGTCCCCATGTCTGCAGGCCGGTACAACATAAGCGAGTCGGCCCACAATAGCGCGACCGATGAGATAGGCGAGACCGAACACCTACTGGCTGTATCCGACGCAGATCACCCCCTGCCGTTCCAGCTAGTCACGCCAACGACCGTCGAACTGCCATCGGTCATAGAAGTACTCACACCGTCGTCAAACATCATGGTTACTAGATGCGAAGCGCCGGCATTGCTGGGAACCCATTGGGCGCCCTGCGACCCCTACCAAATCTCTCAGAGCGCACGAAACAGCGACGGTTTGTATCGGTTCCGTTATAGATTGCCAATGGCACCCACGGGACCGATCGAAATAACCTTCAGCGCCAACTCCCGTAGTGAGTTGCCCCAAGGCGGCGCAAGCGATCAGGAGTTCACTTTCGACGTGCTGAAGAGTAACAAGCAGTTCACGGCCGTTGAAAGCTGTTACAAAGGCGGCGGTAATTATAGCGTTACATACTTTGCGGATTTCACCAGCAAGGTGACGGCGAAGCTACAGGTTCGTCGGAGCAAATCCTGGGTGACACGGAAGCGAGCACAGGCAGTGTTCACGCCCGATGCTGAACCTACCGAAGGTGACTTCTTCGAAGAATCGTCTCCCGAGCGGTCGCCCTGGTTCCACCGGTATCTCTACTTTCACTTCGGACCTGTGAGCACGTTGGGACCGAAAACTCGGATCATCTATGAAATCAAGCGTGGCAGTAGGCTGCTCAAGAAGGGGCATGTATCGAAAAAGCCCTGTAACGGGCGACGCCAATTCTAATTACATCAACTCTGTCGATCGATGCCCCAATCAGTTCCGGGACTTGCCGAACTCTGTCGCAAGTCCATCAAGACCCCTCCTCCTAGAGGTATATCTCGACTAGTCCGCTACATCCCGAACTCGACACCTGGCGGCGTTGGTGCGGGCGGCGGCGCTGCCGCCGGTTCCGGCAGCGGTTCCGGTTCCGGTGCAACTTCCGTCATCGCTTCGGGCGCAGCATCAGTTGACGGGGCGGCTCGCTCGGGAGTCGGGGCGCTCGCGGCACGCCGCTCGCGCCCGCCCTCGAGCGAGCCTTTTGCCAGAACCCGCCGACGCCGCCTGTGAGACTTTGGCAGCGGATGCCGCTCCGGGCGCGTCACCATCACGCGCGGCGGCGCGGGCGCAGCCGGGCGCGTCGCTCGGTGCTGCGAACCATCGCCGCCGCCGCTCACGACCGCAACCAGCACGGCCACCGCAGCAACACCCACCATCGCGGCCAGCCCGCCCCGGCCGGGCAGCCGTGGGCCGCCACCTGCCCGGCGCTTCGGTTCCGCCGCAGCTTGCGGCTTTCCCCCTGCGCTTCTGCCGAGCGCTACCGTGTCCGCGCCCCAAGAGCGCTCGTCGCTCACGCTCGTCCACCTTCCACCAGCTCGCGCAGCTCCCGATCCTCAAACCACGGCCGCAGCGACAGCCGGGCCGCTGGCGCGTGCCCGTAGATCAAGAGTCCGGTTCCGGGCCGCGCCTCGCGAACCACGTTCGCGGGCGTCAGGTCGCGGTAGGTGCTGGCCACGGTCGCCGAGCCGCGCCCCCGCTCCGCCGCCGTCTCGCTGTGATGGCGGAACTCGCCATCGCCGACGACCTTGCGGATGTAGTCGAGCGTGTCGGGATCGCCGATGCCGGTCCCAAACACCTTGGCCCGGTGATTGTTGATGATCGTCTGCGCGCGCTTGCCGTAGCGGGCGTGAACCTGCGAGAGGTCCTGAAAGACGGTGACGAGCTGGATGCCCTGTCCCGCCCCGGTCGACGCGATCTCGTCCAACGTCGGGACGGGCGCGATGTTCGCCGCCTCGTCCAAGACGATCAGCAGCGGCGGGTCGATCGGCTTGCCGGTCTGAGCCGAGGACTCATAGACGACCGCGACCAGCTCGGAGAGCATCATCGCGAACAAGGTCCGAAGCCGCGCCTGCTCATGGGCCGGAGCGCAGAGATAAAGAGTGTTCGAGCCGCCGTCGAGAAGATCGGCCGGCGTGTAGTCCGCCCGCGAGCTGGCATCGAGGACGCGCGGGTCCGCGAAGGCGGCGATGATCGTCTCCGCAGTCGTGTAGATCGAGCTGCGCTGGCGCTCCTCCCGGTTCCAGTTCGCCCGCCACGCGCTCACCGCGTCCTCGCAGTCCGCCGCGACCAGGCGCTCCGTTACCTCCACCTCTGCCTCAGCGCCGTCGTTCAGCCACCGGATCACATCCGCCATCTCGCCGCCGCTCGCGGCGGCGGCAAACAGCAGCGGCGAAAGCAGCTTCTCCGCCGCCGCGTGCCAGAACTCCGAATCCTCCAAGCCGTCCCCCGCTGACCGCGCCGAGCTAGACAGCCAATGCGCGACTCGCATCGCGCCCCGCCAGCTCCCGCACCCCGACAGCGGCGTCGCCTTCACCGTCCCCATCCCGGTTACGCCGGTCGGGTCAAAGACCATCGTTCGTCCCAGCTCGCGCCGACGATGCACCGTCGCCATCAGCAGGTCGCTCTTGACGCTCGTGGCGACCACCGGCCCGTCCCATTCGAGCGTCGCGGGGATCGTGAACCCGGTCGTCTTGAGGCTGATCGTGCTTGGACCGACGACGACGACCGACGCTCGATCCTCAGCGGCCAGCAACCGCCGACCCTGACGACCCAGGATCAACCGGCCCGGCTCGCCGTGGCGCACTCGCAACTCGCGCAGGTCGCGCTTGCTCGCCCACCGCGCCCCTTGCACTCGCCGCTGCCGAGCGCCCCCGCCTTCTCGAAGGTGGCGGTCGAGCAAATGAACCCCGACGAGGACCGCGCCGAGTGCCGCCGCTACCAGCAACGTCAACGGGTTCAAGCCGGTCATGCCGACGCTCCCGCCGGGACCAGCTCGCCGTCCCTGACCATCCTCGCGTCGGTGTCAACAAGCGCCTGCTCGATGGACGAGAGCCGGTGCTGTACTAGGAACGAGCGCCGCCCGACCTGCCAAAGCGCCTCGCCGCGTCGCAGCGTCGGCACAAGCTCGGCCTCCGTCGCGCTCAGCCCCAGCAGGTTCCGCAGCCCCTCGATCTGATCGGGCGGCTGCGCCAGGACGACCTTCGTGTCCGCATCCGCGATCAGCCCCTCCGCGATCCGCGCCTCACGCGATCCAGCCGCCCCCGCCGCCCCCAGGTCGGAGAGCCGATGCAAGGCGATGATGTTCTGAACGCCGTGGGCGCGGCTCAGCTTGAAAGAGCGCTGTAGCCATTCCGCAACACCCAGGTCCGCCGTGATTCGCCACGCCTCGTCTACAGCGACGATGACCTTCGCGCCGCCGCCCTCCCCCGCTTCGGCGGCGCGCTTTCGCTCCATCACGACGCCCTGCAACCAGGCGGCGGCGCAGGTCATCAGGATTCCCAGCGCCGCCGAGTCCTGTACGGCGCTCAGGTCAAGTACGACGAATGGCGCGTCGAGGTCGAGCCCATCGCTCGTCGGCCCGTCGAACATGCCTCGCAGGTCGCCCTCGCAAAGACGCTGTAGCGCGAGTGCGGCCTGCCGGGTCGCATCCGCGAAATCGGCGACGCCCATCACCAGCTCCGCCGTCATCGACTCGCCCGGATGCAGCAGCGCCTCGACGACCTGCGGCAAGGTCGGCTCGCGCGGCTCGGACTCGCAGACGACTTTCAGCGCGACCCGCAGCCCGGCGTCCTCCTCCGGCGTCAGTTCGCGCCGCAGCGCCGCCGCCGCCACCGAGCGCAAGAGGCTCAGCTGCGCCTCGCGCCCCATCCGCGAGCTGATCGGGTTGAGCCGCACCGAGCCGCCCGGAACGAGGCTGATCGGCGGCCATCCGAGCGCCCGCCCGAGCGCCGCGTACTCGCCCTTCGGATCGAGTACCCATGCTTCCCGGCCGAATACGTACTGCCGGGCGATGTAGGTCTTGAGGAACGCCGACTTGCCCCGCCCGAGCTGGCCGACGACCAGCATGTTCGGCCCGGAGAGGATGCCCTGCTCGTAAGCCGCCCAGGGATCGAACACCCATGCGCCGCCACAGGCGTCGCGCCCCACGTAGACGCCCGGAGCGCCAAGCCCGCCCTCCGCCAGGAACGGGAACGCGGCCTGAAAATGGGCCGTGGTCGCGTTGTGGCCGGGACGCTCGCCCCGGCGTCGCGCCCGCCTCACCGAAGCCCCCGGCCAAGCGGCAACGTGAAAGTGAACCCCGCATCCTGCTCGCCGTAGAGGCGCTGCAACTCCAACCGCGAGAGCGCTGCCGCGTGTTCGACCTCCGTGGCCGTCCGCTCAAGCTCAGACGCCGAGTGCGCCGAAACCGTCACGTAGCCCGCGAACCGCATTTCGGCGTGGCCGTCCGCCAACTCCTCCTCCCGACGAGCGGCGGCTTGCTGGCGGCGGCGGATGCGAGCGCTCGTCAAGAAGCCCTGCCGCTCGCGCTGCATCTCCTCCGCGACCTCGGCCGTCCGTGCGGCCTCCGCTTTGCGAATCGCCGTCGAGTGCGGGATCGGCTCCACGCACACCGCCACCGTCCGCAGGGCGGTCGTCTGCATCAGAAGCGGCGTCAGGAATGCAGGGCCGACGTCGGTTCGCGGCCAAGCCGAAATCCAGAAGGTCGCGTGATGTGCGGAGTCGGTTCGGTAGCTGCTCCATCCCGTCTCGTCGGCGAGCGGACCCATCAGCCCCGGCTCCACGCCTTCGCGATCCGGCTCCCCCAGGGCCGCCCGAGCGCGCCCCTGCCGCCCGTAGGGATCGAAGGCGTCGCGGATCGCCTCCGCGTAGCGGCGCGGCCGAAGCAGTCCGTAGACCGTCACCTCCGCGATCGACAACCGCTCCGCAAGGTTCTCCGCCTCGCGCAGCAACAGCTCGCAGGCCGCCTCGACGCCGCCGCCCAGGCGGCGCATCTCCCGCGCGCCCCGGCGCTCATCCACTTGGAGCGCCAGCAAAATCTCATGCTCCTGAGTGACCGGCGCCGCCGACTCGACAAGCTCGATGTAGGAGGCGACCAGGCCCGAGTCCAGCGGCACCGCCCGGTCCCGTTCGGCCTGCAAGTAGGACGCCAGCTCGTCGCCCGCCGCCGGAAGGGTCCGCTCGATCCACTGGAGGCGGCGCACCGGGCTTCCGTCCCGCGCAAGGCTCGCCAGGACCGACCCCCAGGCATCTAGCTTTCGCTCCTGCTCCGCCCCGTCGAGCAGGCCGAACGCCCCGGCCCGCACGGCGATGGCCGCCGTGTAGGTTCCTGCTGCCCGGTCGCGCAGCACACCGACCTGATCGGAGCCGTAGGGCACTTCGAGCATTCGCAGGCCCGCCAGTTCGTCGGGCAACGACGCTTCGCGGATCGCTCCCCGCTCAGCCCCGAAGCCACCAACCGGAGCGCCGGAGCGATAGCCCCGCCTCTGCTCCGCCGAGCGCAACGCCCAGCGGATCGCGAGCGGTCCCCACTCCTCCAAGGTCCGACCCTCGAAGGGAAGGAGGATGATCGCCCCGGCACTACCGAGAATCAACAACGCCAGCGCCATGCCCGCCCAATCGCGCAGCGCGTAGAGCGCGCCGAGCGCGATCAACGCCGCGACCCCGACGATTGCTACCTGGCCCATCCGCAGCGGCCCGACGACGCCGCGCTGCTCAAGCGGCCCGAAGCGATAACGCCGCCCCGCGCTCACGGCTCCACCGTCCCGCCCGACTTGCTCGCCGCGCCACCGGACTTGCCGCCTGACGCGCTCGCGTCACTCGCTGGACGTGGCGGCTTCGCCTCACTTCCCGGCGCTTTGCCTCCCGCCGCGTCGGTTGGTTCAGCGCCCGCCCCGCCCTTCTCCGAGCCGCCGCCTCCGCTCGCTCCCGACCCGGCTGACTGCCGCTCCGTTGCCGGGCGGGCGGGCCGCTCCGCCGCGCCATCGCTCGCCCGAGCGCCAGCGCTGCCCGCCTCGCTTGCGACCTGCCCGGTTCCGCTCCCGGCCAGTTTCCCGGCCGCCGCGCGGCTGCCCTTCTCCGCCGCGACCGCTGCCGCCACCGGCATCGCCACCGCGCCAGCGCCACCCGCTGCCCCTGCCCCACCGGCTGCCTCGCCGGCACTTGCCGAGCCGCCGTTACCTCCACCTGCCCGGCCGCTCGACCCGCCGCCGCCCGACCGGCCGCCGCCGCCCGAGCCGCCGTCTTTGATGCCGTTCAGCGCCCAGTTCGCGTGCGCCGTCCGGCGCATCATCTGCACCGAGGACGCCGTGTGGAGCGTCTGCACCGCTCCGCCGCTCGCGCTCTGGCGGTTGTAGGCGGAGCTGATCGCGCCCTCCGCGAACGGCACCAGCTTGAACAGCACGAATGGCGCGAAGCAGGCGAGCAGCAGCATCGCGCCCGCCGCTAGGACATGCTCGACCTGGCCTCCGCTATTCGCAAGGAGGCTCGCCGCCAGCGAGATCACCGCGACGATGACGAACTTCGAGAAAACGATGACGATGACCAGCTCGCACGTCCGCCGCAGCGCCGAGGACCAGCGCGGCCAGATCGACGCCGCGATGGCGAGCGGCATGAACAACGCGACGACGTAGACCGCCGCGTCGCGCATCAGCAACTCAATCCACACGAAGAACGCCGCGAAGGCGGCGACGATGGCGGCGATGAAGCCAACGAACAGCGGCACCGCGACCGCGCCGCCCGCTGCCCCCGTCGCCGTCCCGGCTCCCGGCCCACTCGCGGCGGTCCCCGCCGTAGCGCCCGCGCCTGCGCCGGTTTCCGCCAGCGCTTCCACCGCGCCCTTGAAGAAGTGATGCGCGTCGGAGCCGGTCGAATGAGCGATGGCTTCCGAGAAGCCGTCGCTCGTCGCGATCAAGAGCTGGACGACGACGTAGGCGGCGCTCGTCGCGATCGCCGCCAGGGGGACGTTGACGAGGAAGACCCGCCAGAGCATCCCGCCGTCGCTGCGCCCCAGCGCCTCGAAGACGGCGAAGACCAACATCAGCGCCGCCAGCAGCGCCGCGATCAACGCCATCTGCCCGTACTGCCGAAGGAACCCCTTGCTCAGCAGATTCGGCGAGGTCGTCTTCTCGGTCAGTTCGGCGACTTCGCCGAGCAACCACACCGCCCCGTCCGCCACCCACGTCGTGACCTGATTGAAGATGCCCTGCCCGAGCGACTTGGCCGCTTCTTTCAGAGGATCGAGAACCTTCCCGGCGACTCCGAGGACCGGATCGGTGACGGCGTTGCAGGCGTCCCCGACCGGGTTCCCGATCCCGAGCGCTCCGGTGATCGGGGCGGCCGGAGCCACACCGATGTCGCAGGCGATGTTCGCCTTCGCCTGTGGCGGGCTCGGATCGAGCAGCGGCAGCGCCGCGCCGAGCAGCGCGGCGGCAACCGCCACGAACGCGACCCTACGGACCCACGGCATAGGGACGCATCTCCCGAACCAGGTCGATCAGCCCGAACCCTTCGCCGCCGTGGCGCGGCGAAGCAGGTCGAGGAGTCGGGCCGAAGGAGGCCCGCGTGTCCGCGATCTTCCAGTCGCCTTCACGCCACACCAGTTCCATGCGGCTCAGGCCGAAGTAGGCGCTTGGCTCCACGGAGGTCGCGTTGCCGAGAACCGTGAAGCCCCACGTCTGAATCAGCGCTCGGCGCGGCGAGTAGTAGAGGACGCGGTAGGCGACCGGCACGCCGAAGTAGGCGCTTGGCACTCCCGCCCGCAGACCTTCCCCCAGCGCGCCCCGCGCGAGGCGAGCCGCGCCCGGTTCGTTCGCCGCCAGCATCGCCGGGGCGAAGTCAGAAGTGGCTACCGCCTCGATCCGGCGGCGCAGCTCCGCCGGTCGCAGGATCGCCGTGTCGGCGAAAGCCTGTTGGTAGCGGGCGCTCGCGGCGACCGCACCGTCGCGAGTGTGTGCGTAGCCGACGCCGACTCCCCCGACCCCTTCGCTGGTAGGGCCGGGGGATTCGGCGGCGGCGGGCGGGGAGGGTGCGGAGCCGGGCGCGCTGATCCGACCGACCAGGAGGCCAACCACTACGGCGACGATGACTGCCAGTACGCGGCGCATCGCGGCTAGTGGACGGTCGAACCGGCGTTGTAGAAGAAGTTGATGACGGCGGCGACTGCCCCGATGCCGAAGGCACCCCCGACCGACTTCAACATCCGCTCGCGCCCGTCAGCGGACTGGCTGTAGTTCTGAGCGCGGCTTCCGAATCCCCACTGAGCCGCCCCGATGACGAACGCGCCAACACACGCCAGCAGCCCCAGCGCCGCCGCGCCGTTGAGCAACTTCTGAAAGGCGTCCACACCCGGAAGCCCGCCAGGGTTCGGGTTGACGCTCACCGCCCCAACCAGTTCGGTTAGGTGAAAGTGGACCGTCCTAAGTAGTGACACCGCTCCATCTCCTTCTCGTCGCCAACTGTTCGCGCAGTTGGCATCCGAGGCCGGAGAGGAACGCCCCCGGCAATTTGCCGGAGGCGCGGAGCGACGCGACTACATGCCGAACTCAGACCCGGATGAGCTGCCGCCGCCGGATGAGCCCGAGGAAGATGGAGCCGGGCGAGCGGTGCCCGAGGACACCGACCCCGACGAGCTGCCGCCGCCCGAGGACGGCGAGGAGGTTTCCGGCGTCGATTCGGCCGAGCCCCTTTCGACACCGAACTCATTGACCGTCTGCTTCGTGGTCGCCTTCGATGCCTTGGCGCTCTGCCCGCCTTCGCTCTTGGTCGTCGCGCGCTTCACCTTCGCCGGTTCGCCCGCCACCGACGACCCCGACCCAGCCTTGCCTTCGCTGCCTGCCGACGCGGCGCTCCCCGTCGCCGAGGGCGGCGGGGGAACGAATGCGGGAGCGGACGCCTCGCGTGCCTTCGGAGCCGGTGGCTCTGGCGGGCGCGTCGAATACGAGTTTGAGCCGACGATCCCCGGCCCGACGACACCCGTAGCGGCGGCCAGTCCGCACACCGCCACCGCTGCCCCGCACGCGCCGACCGCCGCCCTCCCAGCCCCGCTCACCGCCGCCGCGTTGCTCGGTTCCGCGAACGGCGACACCCTGCTCCACAGGTCATTGAGTCGCTGCGCCCCGAGCGCCACGCCTTCCCTCACCCAATCCACCACGCCCTCCGGCCGCAGGCGCGAATGAATCCAGCCCTGGCGGCTCGCGGCGGCGGCGAAGGCGGGAACCGCGATTTCGGGACTCAGGAACGCCCGGTCGCCGAGCAGTGGGCGCAGCCGATCGAGCGCGGCCTGATGATGCCGGTCGGCGGCCGACTTCCTCCAGCCCAGTCGCCGGCCCGCTTCCCGAATGCTCAGCCCGTCGAAGTAGACGAGGGCGAGCAGCTTGCAGTCCTTGTCGGGAAGGTGACTCATCGCTCGCACGATCCGCTCCTGGCGGTCGTGGTCGAGCGCTTCCTGTTCGGGCGTCGGAGTCGATTCATCGGCAAGGTGAATCACCGCGTCAATCGACGCGACTGGCGGCTTGCGCCGCTGCGCGTCGAGAAGGTTCTGCGCCCGGCGATAGGCGATGACGATGAGCAGTCCGACCGTCTCGTCCTCACGACCCGCTACCAAGCGCTCGGAGAACTCGGCCTGCGCTTGCGCCAGCAGGTCCGCCGCGTTCTCCTCGATCCACCCTCGCGGAAAGCGTTTTGAGAAAAGCAGCCGAGTGAACCCACGCTCGGCCTCGCGCAACTGATCCTCAGTTACGGCGTCCTTCTTTGCGCTTGTTACCTCCATCAGGCGCTCCTCACTCCCCACCACCACAACCCCCATCGCGCCCTACCGTCTCGCCGGATTGACACGTAAGCCGCTCATACATCCGTTGTCATCAAAATTGGAGAAGGCGCGCCCCGGTCAATTTGAGAATCGCCGGGGGCGCTGGACGCCCCGACCGGATACCCACTCATGCCATGAGTGGAATGTCCGACCGACGACTTGTGACGGTGTTGATCGGCATTCCCGTCGCGGCCCTGCTCGTCCTGATCGGAAGCGCCGTGTGCATCGCGCTCGCATTCGGCGGCACCCAGAGTTGCGGCGGCGGAAGCGAAGCCACCGGCACGCTCAAAGGCGTCCCGGCGAAGCTCGTCCCGATCTTCCAGCAAGCCGCCGTCAAGTACCGGCTTGGTCCCAAAGGCCCGGCGATGCTCGCCTCTATCAACTTCAACGAGACGAGCTTCGGAACGAACATGAACAACACCACCGGCTCGGGCGCGGAGGGGTGGATGATGTTCATGCCCGAAACCTGGGCGACCTACGGAGTCGATGCGAACGGCGACGGGGTGAAGGACCCCTTCAACCCCGAAGACGCGATCTTCACCGCCGCCCGCTACCTGCGAGCATCGGGCGCTCCCGGCAATTGGCACGATGCGGTCTTCGCGTACAACCATGCCGAGTGGTACGTCGAACGAGTCTTCGGCGACGCCCAGCGCTTCCAGGGCGACGGCTCAGAGCTAGTCTCATCCGGCGGCGAAGAATGCAGCGCCGCCCCTTCCGGTCCCGCCGTGGAACGGATGATCGTCGAGGCCAACCGCCTCAGCGCGCTACGACCGCACACCGAATACGTCTGGGGCGGCTCCCACGGCGAGTCCCCGACGCCGCCAAACGGCCCGTTCGATTGCAGCTCGGCAGTCAGCCACTTGCTACAGGTCGGCGGCTTCCACAACCCGACGATGGACACGGTTGCCCTGTCCAGTTGGGGCGAACCCGGTCCCGGCCGTTGGGTCACGATCCACGTCAAGCCCTACGAACCCGAAGCCCACACCTTCATCGAGTTCATGCCCGGCGTCACGCCGCCGGGCAAACGCTATTGGGGCACCTCGGGCTTTGTGGAACCCGGCCACGGACCCGGCTGGATTCCCGAAAGCGCCTTCTCTGCCAGCTACCTCGAACGCTTCGAGCTTCGCCACCCACCCGGACTCTGAGCAGCAATGAGAGCCGCCGCAAAACAGAGAAAGCAGAAACGGCTCAGCGGTCCCTGCGTCGAGATTACGCCCACCCCCACG
>Ga0187776_10001670_pt1 | contig 11202 bp, 8 predicted proteins | sample 0216_BV02_MP12_2_FD_132426 | JGI IMG/M metagenome (GOLD analysis project Ga0187776, IMG submission 132426) | Tropical peat soil microbial communities from peatlands in Department of Meta, Colombia - 0216_BV02_MP12_20_MG | ecosystem: Environmental > Terrestrial > Soil > Wetlands > Peat | place...
GGCAGGGACAACGCCATGTACTTGATGCTGCTCACCGGGAAGATCAGGACGCTGCCGTCGGCCTCCACCACCAGGTGCTTGCTCGTGAGGAAATCCGCGAGCTTGATCTGGCGCGCGGCGGCGTTGGGCGACTGCTCCGGGAAATCGAACGCGAGCTTCGAGCCGTCGATGAAGTGCAGGGTGAGCACTCGATCCATGGGGTCCTCGGATGGGGTTCGCTTCTGCGCTGCCGCCGCCGGTCCCGCGCGGCGCCCGCAAGGGATCGGCGCTCCTGGATGACACTCTTTTCGTGCCGATGTTCCGGCTGTCAGAATGCGCCCGCCGGAAGCAAATTCAAATGGCACCATGGTGCCGCCCGCCGGGAATCTCCCTACGAATCGTCCCCGGAATCCCGCCGCTCGGCCTTCGGCGCCCAGTGCGGCGCGGGAACCGCGATCCCGAGGCGGACCGAGAGCAGTCGCAGGACGACGACGACCGCCGCGCCGATCGCGGCCGCTTGCCCGTAGTGCAGGCCCCGGTCGACGGCGGCGATGTAGGCGAGCGCCCCGGCGAAGGAGGCGGTCGCGTAGAGGCCCCCGGGCGTGAAGAGGTCGGGCACCTCGTTCACCACGACGTCGCGCAGCACGCCGCCCATCGTCCCCGTGATCACACCCATCAGGGCCGCGACGATCAGCGGCGTGCCCTTGTCGAGCGCGATGCCCGTGCCGGCGATGGTGAAGAGGGCGAGCCCCACGGCGTCCATCTTCACCGAGCGCCGGTGGACCTCGGAGGCGAGGCGGAACAGCCGGGCGCTGTACACGAACGGCACGCAGATCGCGAGGATCGCGACCAGGAACCCCCAGTGCTGCATCCAGTAGAACGGGCGGTTGTCGAGCAGGAGGTCGCGCACCGTCCCGCCGCCGAACGCGTTCACGCACGCGAGCGCGTAGGCCCCCACGATGTCCATTCTCCTGTTGGCCGCGACGATCATCCCGGCGATGGCCGAAGTGATCACCGCGGCCGCTTCGACGACCGTGAGGACGAGGTCGCTGGTCAGCTCGGGCAGGACCACTGCGGCTTCAGGTCACCAGGTTCACGATGACCGTTCCCCAGGTCGTGAGCAGGATGTGGCCGATGGCCACCGTGCCCGAGTAGCCGAGCACCGCGACGGGGCTTTCGGAGCGCTCCTGCACCGCGGCCATTCCCGCGGTCATCGTCTGCGCCCCGGCGATCCCGCCCAGGAGCAGGACGGGGTTGAGCTTGAGGACGTAGCGGCCGAAATAGAGCCCGACGAAGAGCGGCACGAGCGTGACGACCACGCCGCCCACCAGCAGCCCCAGGCCGGCCTGGCGCAGCGCGTCCACGAAGTGCGGTCCCGCGCCGATGCCCACCATGCCTACGAAGCTCGCGAGCCCGAGGGAGGTCATGAGCGACACGGCGCCCTCCGGGATGCGGCCGAAGAGCGGCCGCACCGAATGCAGGTACCCGACCACGAGGCCCGCGAGGAGGGTGCCGACGCTCGTCCCGATCGCGATGCGCATCGAGCCCACGGGCAGCACGAGGAGCACGCCGATGAGGCCCCCTGCGCAAATGGCGAGCCCGAGGGTCACGAAGTCGGTGACCTCGGTCGGATACACGGTGTGGCCGACGACCTTCTCGGCGCGCTGCACGGCGGGCTCGGGGCCCATCACCCGCAGCACGTCGCCACGCTCGACGACGGTGCCGGGACCCACGGGCACCTTCGCGCCCGCGCGCACGATCTCGCGCAGGAAGACGCCGCGCACCTCGCCTATCGTCCCCACGATGTCGCCGAGCGTGCGGCCGACCACGTCCTTGCCGCTCACGAAGATGTCGTAGGAGGCGACCGGGATGTCGAGCAGCTCGCGGTCCTCGACCTCCCGCGCGGGGGAATTGCCCAGCGCATCGACGAGGACCTCGCGCCGCCCGGAGGCGACCACGACGTCGCCCTCCTGAAGGACGGTCCCGGGCGCGGGCGTGATGAGCTCCGCGCCGCGGCGGATGCGCTCGACGAACAGGCGCGAGTCGGGCACGGCCGCCTCGGCCGCCTCGACGGTCATGCCGATCGCGCGCCCGCCGGGCTCGAGGCGGTAGGCGCGCATCTCGAAGGGGCGCCACGCGGAGGCCACGCCCGCCTTCGCGCGGTCGATGCCCAGCTCGTCCTCGAGCTTGCGCGCCTCGGCCTTGAGGTCGATCCCGAGGAGCCGCGGCCCTGCGTGGCTGCAGAAAAGGATCACGCCGAGCGCGCCGAAGACGTAGCACAGCGCGTCGGCGACCGCGACGTGGGCGACGAGGCGGTCCTGCTCCGCGGCCGGCAGAGGCAGGGCGCGGATCGCCTCGCTCGCGGTGCCGATGGCCGCCGACTGGGTGAGCGCGCCGGAGAGGAGCCCGCCCGCGAGGCCCGGGTCGAGGGCGAGCACCTTCGCGACCGCGAGCGAGGCGAGGAGGCCCGTCGACGCGATCGTCACGCCGAGCGCCGCCCAACGCAGGCCGTCGCCCTTCATCGCGGCGAAGAAGCGGGGACCGACGGAGTAGCCGATGCTGAAGAGGAACATCAGGAAGAGGATGGATTTCGCGGTGGACGACACCGGGATCGCCACGAGGTAGCCCGCCGCGAGCCCCACGAGGAGCGAGCCGGTCACGGGACCCAGGCCGAATCCCTTCACCTTGAGGGCGCCCACCCAGTACCCGAGGCCCACGACCAGGAAGATCGCGAGCTCCGGGTACTTGTGCAGCGTCTGCGCGAGCCACTGCATCGCGCAGGCTCTACTTGGACAGGATCATCGCGACGTAGCCGAACACCGTGAGGAGGATCCCCGACACCGCGTAGCCCACGGGGAAGCCGATCCACGGCACGGAGCTGCCGATCTCCTTCGCCGCCTCGCGCGCCGGGCCCGAGTGCGAGCGCGCGCCCGCCACCCCGCCCATGAGGATCGCCGGGTTGATCTTCATCATGTGCAGCCCGATCGCCCACACGACGAACGGCGGAACGGTGCAGGTGATGAAGCCCGCGACGAGGATCTTCAGCGCGACTTCCCCCGAGAGCTGCGTGATCAGCGCGGCCCCGGCGTTGATGCCGACGATCGCGATGAAGACCACGAGCCCCAGGTCCTCGAGGATGTTGCGCGCGGCGTTCGGCGTGTTGCCGAAGAACCGCAGTCGCGAGGCGACGGAGGAGACGATCACGCCGGAGACGAGCAGGCCCCCGGCGTTGCCGAGGCCCACCTTCGCTCCCGCCATCGGGAACGAGATCGCGCCGATGAGCAGCCCCAGGATCATGCCCGCCGAGAGCGTGAGCAGGTCCGTGGAGCTGCTGGGGCGCGCCACCTTGCCCGCGAGCGCGGCGAGCTTGTCGATGCCGCTCTTGAAGCCGGCCACGAACAGCACGTCGAAGCGCTGGAGCTTCAGGTGCAGGCCGAGCGGGATGGGAACGCCGCCGCGCTCGATGTGGTGCAGGGCCACCTGGCCGGCGAATTCGGCGGTGCGCAGCTCGCCGAGCTCCTTGCCCTCGAGCTCCTTGTTGGTGACGAGGACCTCGGCCGCGTCGATCGGCACGGCGAGCGCCGCCTGCTCCGACACCTCGGGCCCGATGAGCCCCACGTTCTGCGTGAGCTCGTCGAGGCGCCCGCCCAGCGTGATGATGTCGCCCGAGCGGAAGGCGAGGTCGTCGGGAGCGCCCAGCTTCGCGTACGAGACCTCGGCAACGACGCCGCGCTCGCGTCTCGCCTGGCCGGCGGGGCTCGCGTCGACATCGTGCAGCCGGGTCGTGCTGGACACGCCCTCCGCGGCGGCCGTCTCACTCCCGGCCTCGGCCGTCTGCGCGGGAACCGTGCGCAGGACGTTCAGCACCTTGTACTGCGGGTACTTCTGGATGAACTGGCGCACCGTCCAGCCCGTGAGGGTATCGCTGGTGAGCCGGTAGGCGCGCACCGAGAGCGGGCGGTAGCCCGTGAGCCCGGCGTCGTCGACGTTCGGCACCCCGAACTGCTCCTCGTACTTCTTCGCCTCGGCCTTCGCGTCGATGCCCCACCAGCGCGGCAGGTACTTGCAGATGAGGATGATCCCCACCGTTCCCCATATATAGGTAAGGCCGTAGGAGAGCGCGATCATGCCGCTCACGTCCTCGAACTTCTGGCCCGCGGGCAGCGGGAACGCGCCCTGCTTCACGGCCTCCTCGGCCGACCCGATCGCCGCCGACATCGTCATGGAGCCGGCGAGGATGCCGCCGGCGCTTCCCGCGGGAAGGTCCCACATCTTCGTGAACATCACGGCGCCCAGCAGCCCCAGCACCGAGCACAGCACCGCGAGAATGGTGAACTTGAGGCCGTCGCCCTTGAGGCTGTTGATGAAGGAAGGCCCCACCCGCAGCCCGACGCCGTACATGAAGAGGTAATAGAACATCGACTTGGTGAAGTTGTCGATGCTCATCTTCACGCCCATGGTGGAGGCGATCGCGGAGACCGCCGCACCCACCACGATGGCGGAAGCCACCATGCCCAGGCCGTAGCCCTTGATGGTGGCCTTGCCGAGGAGAACCGCTCCCAGCACCACGACGAACAGCAGGACGAACTGGTTCGATGCCAGCCACTGGAAGAAGGGTTGCATGGCTCAGGCTCCCACGGGAACGGGTTTCGCGGGACGGTCGGCCGAGGGCTTGCCCTTGAGCGCCGCGAGCGCGTCGGGCCTGAGGCACTCGAGCCCCATGGCCGCGTTGTAGCCGTGGATCTCCTTCACGTCGAGCTTGCGCATGAAGGTGATCGTCGACTCGGTGATGACCTGCCCCGGAACGAGGATCGGGAAGCCGGGCGGGTACGGGATCACGAACTTCGCGGACACGACTTCCGGCCCGTTCCTGATCCGGTCGTCCAGCTCCTTGCTGTTGAGCTTCAGGTACTCGCACGCCGCGGGGTTCGCCGCGAGGTAGAAGGCCTCGCGCATGTGGCCCTCGTTGGCCGCGCTCTTCGGGTTGTCGCGGAACGCGTCGTGGAAGCGCGAGAAGTTGGGGAGGTCCGGCACGTCCGTGACGAGGGACTTCACCCGCGCCTCGAAGATCGCCTTCTCCTTGTCGCCGCCTTCGGCGAGGCGTTTCTCGATGGCGCGCGACATGTCGGCGAGCGACTTCACGAGGTGCGCGACGTCGCTCCTCGTGTTGTTGATGTTGATCTGCACCAGCACGCTGTTGCGCGAGGTCTTGTTGATCTGGATGTCGTAGTCGTTCGCGAGCAGCGCCTTGAACTGCGTGCCGTCGTAACCGGCGTTGCCGCAGAGCACCGTGATGCGGGTGGGATCGAGGAAGAACTCGTCGCCGTCCAGCGCCTTCACGGTCCTCGCCATGTTCCAGCCCGGGGCGCCGAAATCGGAGTAGCCGGATTGCCGGTACTGCGCGGGAATCATCTCCGCGGGCGTGGCGGCGCGGAAGTACTTCGAGATCAGCGGGTGCGAGTTGATGTCGGCGCGCGCCTCGATCGCGAGCTGGATGGCGCGCTGCACGAGCTCGTAGCCCTCGAGCTCCATCTGGCGGCGCGCGACGTCGAGGCTCGCGATGATCTGCAGGTTGGGCGAGGTGGAGGTATGGGTGAAGAACGCCTCCTTGAACATCGGCTCGATCTTGTGGAAGTCCTGGTCGGCGGCGACGACGATCGAGCCCTGGCGCAGGGACGACATCGACTTGTGCACCGAGTCGGTCTCCCAGACGCGCACGCGCACCTTGTCCGGGTCGGGCAGGAGCGGGGTGTCGAGGAGCTTCTTGTTCTTGGGGTCGATCTCGCCGACCGACGCCTTGAACGCGTTGTAGCGCTCGCGGTAGGCCGGGTCGCGCATCATCTCGCGGATCTTCGCCGCCGCCCCCATGGCGGTGCGCCGGCGCAGGAACGGGGAGAAGCGCGCGAAACCGAACCAGGCCTCGTCCCACAGGAAGATCAGGTCCGGCTTGATCGCGAGGCATTCGAGCATGGTCTGCAGGGTGTTCGCGACGTGGCCGTCGAACGTGCAGTTCGTGAGCACGATCATCTTCGCCCGGTCGAGCTTGCCCTCGGCCTTGAGCGCGAGGAGCGCCTCCTTGATCGGGCGGATCGCGAGGCTGCCGTACATCGAGTACTGCGTGAGGGGGAAGGCGTCGATGTAGTACGGCTGCGCCCCGGCGAGCACGAGCCCGTAGTGGTGCGACTTGTGGCAGTCGCGGTCGATCAGCACGATGTCGCCGGGGTTGAGGAGGGCCATGTGCACGATCTTGTTCGAGGTGGAGGTGCCGTTGGTCACGAAGAAGCTGCGGTCGCCCCCGAGCGCGCGCGCGGCCTTCTCCTGCGCCACCTTGATGTTGCCGGTGGGCTCGAGGAGGCTGTCGAGCCCGCCCGTCGTGGCGGAGGACTCCGCGAGGAAGAGGTTGATCCCGTAGAAGTCGCCCATGTCGCGGATCCAGTTCGACTTGAAGATCGACTTGCCGCGCGCCACCGGCAGGGCGTGGAAGGTGCCCATGGGGCGCTGGGCGTATTTCTTGAGGTTGTCGAAGTAGGGCGTGGCGTAGCGCTCGGCGATCCCGTCGAGGATCGAGAGGTGGATCTCGAGCATCTCCTCCAGGCCGTAGAACACGCGGCGGATGGGGGCCGCCTCGTCGGAGCCGGCGAGCTGGCCCACGTCGCGGTCGGTGGCGAGGTACACGTCGAGCTCGGGGCGGTAGTTGCGCAGCAGCTTCGCGAGCGTGGTCCCGAGGTCGGTCTCGGAGGTCGCTTCCGCGGGGACGTGGGCCGAGAGGATCTCGCGCAGGTCGGGGACCGCGTACTGCGACGGATAGGCGAAGCCGTCGAAGATCACGACCGCCTGGATGTTGTAGTTGATGATCGCGGCGAGCGCGGCGTCCTCGAAGCTTCCGACGACGACCGGCTCGTAGACGAAGGCGTCGGTGTCGCGCCGCAGCCGGCGCAGCCCCTCGCGCGTCGCCTCCCACGTCGAGCGCTCGCCCGGCGTGACCACCAGCACCTCGAAGTAGGGCTTGCGAGTCTGGCCGCGCCCGATGCCCGGCGGCAGCACCTCGGGCGTGTGCGCCTCGCCTTCGTCGTCGGATTTCCAGGCTTCGGGATCGTCGCGGTAGCTGTTCGAGAGCAGCGAGACGCTGATGCGCTGGGCGAGCCTCGCGAAGGCCGTCCAGTCGCCGGTCTGCAGTCGTTCCTTCAGGGTCGCCATGAGGGCGGGGCCCGGATAGGCGCACAATTCCTCGATGGGACCGAGGGCGGCGAGCTCGTCGAGCGCGTCCTTGCGGAGGCCTTCGGCCGCGGTCGATCCCGCCGCGAGCGCCTTGGCGATCCGGTGGATGGTCCGCCAGCGGTCCACGCGGGCCTGGGCGGCGGAAAAGTAGCTCGAAAGTCCCTTGCGCGCTTCGGCTTTGGGTGTGGGTGACATGCTCGCCTCCTCGGGGTTGAGGGCCGTGCACGGACCTGCCTGCGACGGCCGCCGGTGAGATGCAGCATGGACCGGCCCGCGTCGCCCCGCCATTGCACCAAGGTGCCGCCGGGACCGCGACCGGCACCCAGGGACGATGGCGGGCTGCGCGGCTTGCGCGCACGCTGCCGGAGGACCAGCCGGGGGAGGAATTTGCTTCCATGAATCGAAGGGCTTACCCGCTCGAGGACGTCTTCCGGCGCATCGTCTCGCCGTTCGAGCAGTTCCTCGGGCGCACCAGCGCGGGGGGCATCCTGCTCCTGGGGGCCACCGTCCTCGCGCTCGCCGTCGCGACCGCGCTGGGCGAGAGCGCCGTGGACGCCTTCTGGGAGCGCGTGGCCTCGCTGGACCTGGTGGGCGGACCGGGGGTGAGCCTCACGCTGCACGACTGGGTCAACGAGGCGCTGATGGCGCTCTTCTTCCTCCTGGTCGGCCTCGAGATCAAGCGCGAGATCCTGGTGGGCGAGCTCTCGTCGCTGCGCGATGCGCTGCTGCCCGCGGCGGGGGCGCTGGGCGGCGTCGTAGTTCCCGCGCTCATCTACCTGGGGCTCAATGCCGGGACGCCGGCCGCCCGCGGCTGGGCCGTGCCGACCGCCACCGACATCGCCTTCGCCATCGGCGTGCTCGTGATGCTCGCGGAGCGCGTGCCGCGCGGGGCGATCGTGTTCATGACGGCGCTCGCGATCGCCGACGACCTGTTCGCGGTGCTCGCCATCGCCTTCTTCTACGCGAGCGACGTCCAGGTTCTCCAGCTCCAGGCGGCGGGGCTTCTGTTCCTGCTCCTCGTGATCTTCAACCGGGCGGGGATCCGCTCGCCCATTCCCTACGCCGTCGTAGGGGCGTTCCTCTGGTACTCGATGCTGCATTCCGGGGTCCACGCGACCCTCGCGGGGCTCCTCACGGCGCTCGCCATTCCCGCGCGCTCGCGCTTCACCGCGGGGCAGTTCCGCGACCGGATCGAGGAGCTGTACTCGGCGCTTCCGGCGGAGGGCTCGGCAAGCGCGGACGAGGGGGCGTTGTCCGACGATCGCGTGGCGGGCGTGGCCGAGGCCATGGAGCGCACCGCGATCTGGGTGCAAAGCCCCCTGCAGCGCATCGAGCACCGCCTCACGCCCTGGGTCGCGTTTGTGGTCGTGCCGCTCTTCGCGCTCGCCAACGCCGGGATCGACCTTCGCTCGATCGCGTGGGACGGGGCGCTCGCGCATCCGGTCACGCTCGGCGTGGCGGCGGGCCTGGTGCTCGGCAAGCTCGCCGGCATCAGCGCGTTCTCGTGGGTCGCGGTGCGGCTGCGCCTCGCGCGGCTCGCTCCCGGCGTCGGATGGCGGCACATCGTGGGATGCGCGTGGCTGGGCGGCATCGGGTTCACGATGTCGCTTTTCATCGGCGGCCTCGCCTTCGAGGCGCCGGGGGACGTGGAGCGCGCGAAGCTCGGCACGATGCTCGCCTCGCTCGTGGCGGGCGTCGCGGGCGTGGCGTGGCTGATGCTCGCCGCCCGGGGCGCCCGGTCCAAGGAGGCGAGGGCGGGCCCTCCGCCCTAGCTAGGAAGAGCGCCGCTCGCCCGGCGCCGCGAGGCGCGAGGCGAGGAGCGCGATGTCGATGCGGTGGCGCGTGATCTGCGCGTTCGCGTAGTCGGCCTCGACGCCGCCCTCGAGCCCCGCAAGCGTTCGCGAAAGCTCCTCGATGCGCCGCTCGTGCTCTTCGAGCGCGGCGGCCCATTCCTGTCGCAGCAGGCTTCCCATGGTTAGCTCCCGGGAAAGTCGTCGTCGGCTGAAAATAGCAGCCCCATGTGACGGCTTCCTTGCGCCCGATCAAACCGGCCATTCGCGCCCGGTCGCGGAGGCACCCTGTCGTCAGCCGAGGTTCAGGGTGACGGCGTCGGGACCGAAGAAAACCGTCGTGGGATAGAGACAGTCGAAGCCGTCCGCGGTCAGGCTCACGCTCAGTCCCCCCTGCTCGTCGGCCCGCAGGCGCTTGCGCAGGAGCGAGGCGAGGCCGCGCCGGGCGATCTGGATCGTGTCGATGCGGCCGCGCTTGGCGATGAAATCGCGCAGCGCCTCCGCGCGCGTGCCCTTCTTGCCGGGGACGCGCGCCGCGACCTCGATGCACAGGCACAGTGCCTCGCCCCGGGTGACCAGCTCGACGCGGCGCGCCGCGAGCTGGTCGGTCCACGTGCGGTCGAGATACGTCACGACGACGCGCGGCGCGGACTTGGGCGCGAAGGCGCGGGTGCCGTTGCGCTTCCGGCTCTTCTCGTTATCGGGCAATGGCGGAGCGCCTCGGGAAGCCCTGGCGGGAGACAGGCGGGCATTATGACCGTTCCCGAGGCGTTCGCAAGGGCGGCCCGCGGCGATCGCCGTCATCGAATGGTCACGAGGGATGCGGCGCGGCCCGTGCTACATTCGGCCGATGCGTATCGAGGAGCGCATCGGGCGCGACGGATTCGCGCTCGTCGCGGGGGTGGACATGCGGCCCCTGCTGGGCGCGGCCGACGCGCTCGCCGACTGGGAGCGCTTCGTGGCGAGCTGGGACGACCTTCCCCTCGACATCCACCTTCCCGAAGGCCACCGCTACCGGCGCCGCCGCTACGCGACGCTTTCGGCGCGCGCGAGCGAATCGGGCTTCCGCGTCGAGCCGCGCCAGCCCCATTACCAGGCGCCGGAGTACAACCGGCTCGTGGGCGGCATCGAGCGGTGGTTCGAGCCGATACGGCCGGAGGTCCTCGGGGGCCACACGTTCCGTGGCGTGATGGCGTTTGCCCTGCGCCTCTTCGGCGCGCTTCGGCCGAAGCGCGACTGGCACATCGAATGCCACCAGTTCCGCATCGAGGCCCGGGGCGATGCCGCGGGTCAGCCGACGCCCGAGGGCGTGCATCGCGACGGAGTCGACTACGTGCTGGTGCTGCTCGTGCGCCGCGTGAACATCGAGAGCGGCACCACGACCGTTCACGACCTCGACGGGCGGCTGCTCGGCAGCTTCACGCTCGCCGACCCGTTCGACGCGGCCCTGGTGGACGACGCGCGCGTCATGCACGGGGTCACGCCCGTGAGGCCCCTCGATCCGCGCCGGCCGGCGTTTCGCGACGTGCTGGTCGTTACGTTCCGGGCGCGCGAGCCCGCGGGCTGAAGCCGGCGCGGCACCGTTCGCCCCCAAATCCGTTGCAGGCCCCTTGCCTGCGCGTGTGGTATTCCCGCGCGCGGGAAGCGCCACAATGGCCCCATCGAGGGAAGGGCCGGCCGCGGCCGCGTCCCTTCCGGGGTCGTGGAGATCCGCCATGCCGAACCGCAAGATCCTCATCCTCGGCGCTTCGTACGGGTCGCTCCTCGGGGTGAAGCTCGCCCTCGCCGGGCATTCCGTGAAGCTCGTGTGCCTGCCCGCCGAGGCGAAGCTCATCAACGAGCAGGGCGCCATCGTGCGCCTTCCGGTCAGGGGCCGCGAGGGCCTCGTGGAGGTCGATTCGCGCGGGCTGCCCGGCCGGCTCGCCGCCGGAGGAACGGGCGACTTCGACCCGCGCGCCTTCGACCTCGTGGCGCTCGCCATGCAGGAGCCGCAGTACGGCTCACCCGGCGTGCGCGAGCTGCTCGGCGCCGTGGCCTCCGCTCGCGTACCGTGCATGTCGATCATGAACATGCCGCCGCTGCCCTATCTCGCGCGCATTCCCGCGATCGACATCGCCCGCTGCCGAGACAGCTACACCGATCCGGCCGTCTGGGACCGCTTCGACCCGAAGCTCGTGACGCTGTGCAGCCCGGACCCGCAGGCCTTCCGCCCGCC
>Ga0187776_10001671_pt1 | contig 11200 bp, 9 predicted proteins | sample 0216_BV02_MP12_2_FD_132426 | JGI IMG/M metagenome (GOLD analysis project Ga0187776, IMG submission 132426) | Tropical peat soil microbial communities from peatlands in Department of Meta, Colombia - 0216_BV02_MP12_20_MG | ecosystem: Environmental > Terrestrial > Soil > Wetlands > Peat | place...
GAACGCCTTCGCCGCGTTCCCGGTGATGACGACGGGGATTGGATTGCCGCTCATCGTCCACCGCTTCGGCGGCAGCGCCGTCGTCATGGCGGCGGTGGGGATGCTGTCGGGGTTCTGCGGCACGCTCACGACGCCGATGGCGGCGAACTTCAACATCGTGCCGGCCGCGCTGCTCGAACTACCGGACCAGAACGCGGTGATCAAGGCGCAGATCCCCACGGCGCTCCTTCTGCTCGCCGCCAACACCGCCATCATGTACATCTTCGTCTTCAGATGACCAGCCTGGATCGATCGACCGCGTCGCACTTCGCGCGCATCGCGCTCGCGCACGTGCGGCGCGAGTATCCGAACAAGCCCGATCACGTGCTCACCGGTCCGGGCGACGTTCGCTCGCCGCGCGAATTGCATCCGGTGTTCTACGGCAGCTTCGATTGGCACTCGAACGTGCACGGCTATTGGCTGCTCGCGACGCTGTTGCGAATGTTCCCGGATCTGCCGGAGGCAGGGACCATCGTCTCGCTGTTCGACGAACAGTTCGCGCCGGCGAAAGTCACCGGCGAGCTCGCGTATCTCGCCGGCGCCGAGCGTGGGACGTTCGAGCGCCCATACGGCTGGGCGTGGCTGCTCATGCTCGCCGCGGAGCTCGGCCGGCACGACACGGCGCGCGGGCGAGGATGGGCGACCGCGATCGCGCCGCTCGGACGAGCATTCGCCGAGCGCTTTCGAGGATTCTTGCCCAGAGCCACGTACCCGATTCGCGTCGGAACGCACTTCAACACTGCATTCGCCCTGGCGCTCGCGCACGAGTATGCCGAGGCCACGAAGGACGAGTCGCTCGGTGCGCTGTTAGCGGAGCGGGCGAGGGCTTGGTACTTGAATGACGCTGACTGCCAGGTGTGGGAGCCGGGCGGCGACGACTTTCTCTCGTCGTCGCTCATCGAAGCGGAGTGTATGGGGCGAGTCATGCCGCGGGAGGAGTGGAGCCAATGGGTGGATCGTTTCCTGCCGCGGATCGCCCACCGCGAGCCGCGCACGTTGTTCGAGCCTGCCGTGGTCGCCGACCGGTCTGACGGAAAAATCGCGCATCTCGAAGGGCTCAATCTGAGCCGAGCCTGGTGCTGGCGAAGTCTTGCCGCGCGGTGGACGACGCCGGACCCAAGAAGGGGGATCGCCCTAGAGACGGCAGAGAGGCATCTCGCGGTCAGTCTTCCGCACGTCGCGGGCGAATACGCCGGGGAGCATTGGTTGGCGACGTTCGCCTTATTGGCGCTCATGGCAAACACCGAAGCCGACTAACCGCGAACCTGACAGGCGTGGGAAACGGCGAATAGGGCGAAACGATGGTGTCAGTCGACGGCGGTCAGTCGCCAGATCGCCGGTTTTCGCACCCTCGCCGTCCGTCAGCTTCGCTCTTCGTTGGTCTCCGGTTTGTCAGTCTCGCTGCGTGTCGCCTTCGCCCTTCGTCGCCCCTCTTCGCTCTTCGTCGAAGGCGACCACCGCGTCCACCAATGGACTCGGATCGTAGCGGACCGGATCCACCACCGGCAATCCTGTTTCCTCGCGTGCCTTGTCGATCTCTACTTTTGCCTCGCGGTCATTGAGATCCGACGTGTTGAGCGAAACGCCGATCGTCGTCGTCGGTCGCAGCGGATTCGCCATCTCCTCGTGCAATCGGATCACCGTTGACAGCGGAGGCATCGACATCCAAGAGTTGTGGCGAAGCGTCTTGCGACTCGGTTGATGACACGCGATCAACGCGTGCGGCAGGCTTCCGTGCAACAGGCCGAGTGAAACGCCGGAGTAGCCTGGGTGCAGGATCGAGCCTTGGCCCTCGACGAGAACGATGTCTGCATCGCGGGCGGCGCGGATCGTCACGGCCTCGGCGGCGCCGGCGATGAAGTCCGCGATCACGGCGTCGACGCAGATTCCCCAGCCTTCGATGAAAATGCCCGTCTGGCCAGTGGGTGCGAACGCGGCGCGGACGCTGCGCGAGCAGAGCGCGTCGCGTAGCTGAAGCATGACAGTCATCTTGCCGATGTTCGCGTCGGTCCCGACCGCCAGGACGACCGTCTGCTCGAGCGGTCGAACGCGCCCAGAGCCGACGGGCAAGTCGTCCGGTGGTCGTCGCACGTCGTGGACTCGGACGCCCAACTTCACGGCGAGGGGACCAAGCTCCGGATCTTCAGCGACAAAGCCGTGCAGCCCGTTCCAGATCTCCAAGCGATGCTGAAGCGCCTGAGCGATGGAACTGCGCAGCTCGGCCGGCAGCCCATCGCCCGCCACGGCAATTCCGACGAGGAGCGCATCGGCTCCACAAGTGATCCCGTCCTGCACCGTTTCGACGATTGGGATGTCGCCGCCGAATCCGAGCACGTCGCGCGCGCGCCGGCCGGCGTGCGCGCGGTCCAGCACCGCCGCGACGTGTGGCGCCGAGTAGCGAATGACGGAATGCGCCGTCTTCGCCGACGGCGTGCCGAACTGGTCCTGAGCGTAGACGAGGTAGCGGGGCATGGGACAAATCAAAACGACGGCCGACCGCCGGCAAAGCGCCGTTCGGAGTCGCGGCAAATCGTCCAGCGAGTATCTTCAACCTCCCGCATTCGCTCGCCGAGGAACTCAATGCGCTCGCTTTCGCTCTCGCTCGTCGTCGTTCCGGCGATCCTTGCCGCTCAGGGCGGTTCGCCCACGCAACAAGGTGCGTCCACTCGGGTCGGACCGGCGCACGGTACGGTGATCGTCGTCGGCGGCGGCTCGATGGGAGCGGAGATCTATTCCGCGTTCATCAGGGCCGCGGGCGGGCCCGACGCGCTGATCGTCGACGTGCCCACGGCGGGCGGGGACACCGTGTACACGCAGGACGCTCCGGGTACCCGCGGCTGGAAGCAAGCGGGCGCCAAGAACGTGTACGTGCTGCATACGAACAACAAGAAGCTCGCGGACTCCGACAGTTTCGCCGCCGTCCTGAAGAAAGCGGGCGGCGTGTGGTTCGAGGGCGGCCGTCAATTCCACTTGGTGGATTCGTACGCCGGCACCAAGACCGAAGCGGGTTTCCACGACGTACTGGCTCGCGGCGGCGTCGTCGGCGGGTCGTCGGCCGGAGCGTCGATCCTCGGCGACTTCCTCGTCCGCGGCGCGCCCTCGAATGACAATTTCATCATGGACTATCCCGGCTACGAGAAGGGATTCGCGTTCCTGCGCGGCGTCGGGATCGACCAGCACGTGGTCGCGCGCGAGCGGCTCCCCGATCTCGCCGACTCGATCATGCCGAAGTACCCGAACCTGCTCGGCATGTCGGAGGACGAGGGAACCGCGTGGATCGTCCGCGGCGACACCGCGACGATCGTCGGCCGTGACAAGGCATTCGTCTACGGCGGGAAGGACCCGACCGACCGCGGGAAACCGTTCCTCACGCTCTATCCAGGCGACCGCTACAACCTCGCGACGCGCCAGGTGATGCACCGCGCGGCGGGCGAATCGAAGCTGTCGATCACGTTCCTCGATTCACTCTTCAAGCCGTTCGCCGATCCGTCGGCCGGCGGCGCAACGGTGCTCGTCGCGCAAGACGGAAAAGTCCTCGTCGACCGATCCTACGGGATCGCGGATCAAGCGAAGTACATGCCCACGACGACGGTCCCGCAGTTCCAACTCGGCGACATCGCGCGCGTGTTCACGGCCCTGTGTGCGCAGTTGCCCGTGGACTCCGGCGGGCGAGGTGGACGCGGTGGGCGCGGCGGGCGCGGCGCCGCCAATCAGACGCCACCCACGCCGCTTCAGAGCTGCTTCGCGCGTCGATTCGCGACACCGGTCGGTCTTCACAAGACGACGATGACTCGCGATGGCCAAGTGCAGTCGGACGCGGACGAGCTGTACCGCGTTGCGCTCGGCTACGAGAACCCACGCGCATTCGCGCGCGACACGACGACGGGCGACGGCGGGGCGTCGCACTCGGTGGATGTGTCTGCCGGGTGGGAAACTGACAACCGTGCGGGGGCGGCCAGGCTCTCGGCGTTCGCGGTGGCCGGCGGCAAGCGCTCCGCTTTCGTGCGCCTGCCGGACCGGCACGCGACCATCGTGGTGCTGACGAACGACGACAACGCGGACGTGAAGCGCGTCGTCGACGCGCTCACCGATCGCTTGTTGTCGAAATAGCGACGACCTCGTCCGGCACGCAGCCAACTGATCGCGCATCGGCGATCAGTTGGGCGACTTGCCGTTCCGGGACAATGCGCAGACCCAATCGTCGGCTGGCCGGTGGCAAGCCGGGTGAATACGTTCAACGAGGCGTCATTCCCACCATGCCGGTCGTCCCCCTGCTCACAGGTGCGAGGTCGATCATGCTCAGAGCTGCGACGCTGTCCCGCCTGTCTCCGTTCCTGCCGCTGCTGGCCATCACGTCCGCCATGTCGCGGGCGCCGGAATCGATTGCGCCGAACGACAACCGCCACATTGGCGGCACGCTTGCGGGCAAGGTGCTCACCGTGAAGCTCGAGGCGCGCGAAGGTCTGTGGCGACCCGAGGGCGACAACGGGAGGGCGATTCCGCTCGCCGCGTTCGCCGAGGAAGGGAAGCCTCTCACGAGTCCCGGCCCGCTGATTCGAGTCACGGTGGGCACCGAGGTTCACGCGACGATTCACAATACGCTTGGCAAGCCGCTGATCGTCGCCGGATTCGGCAAGACGCGCGGGCTGTCCGACAGCGTGATCGTTCCCGTGAATGGCCGCTCCGATGTCTCGTTCACCGCGACCACGCCGGGAACGTACTACTACGTCGGCCGCCGCGGCGTGGGACCGTTCGGCACTCGCCCGGACGGCGACTTCCAGCTCAATGGCGTGATCGTCGTCGATCCGCCGAACGCGAATCCGTCGGACCGCATCTTCGTGATCTCCTGGTGGTTCACCTTCGATTCGACGAGCAAGACGGGACTCGGACGCGCGACGATGGCGATCAACGGCTTGTCGTGGCCGCACACCGAACGGATCGACCTCACGCAAGGTGACTCGGCGCGTTGGCGCGTGATCAACCTGACCGAAGTGGATCACCCGATGCATCTGCACGGGTTCTACTTCCGGCTCACGTCGAGGGGAAATGGCGTGACGGATTCGTTGTTCCGCACGACTGACCAGCGCATGGAAGTGACACAGATCGTGAACCCGTTCGAGACGATCTCGCTGTCGTGGCTGCCCTCGCGTCCCGGCAACTGGATCTTTCACTGTCACTATGCGTCGCATCTTTCGCAGGACGTCGCGCTCGACACGGACCGCGGCGTATTCGATGCGTCGATGCTGTCGCACCACATGTCGGATCGCCCACACCAGATGTTCGGCCTCGTGCTCGGCCTCACGGTCACGCCGCGCGGACCACAGGCGGCGCCGGCCCCCGATGCCCGTCCGATCCGACTCACGATTCGCCAGAAGCCGAACGTCTACGGCAGCCAGCCGGGCTTCTCGTTCGTGATGGGAGGCACGCCGGACGACGCGAACCCGGCGGCGATGCCGGTGCCAGGGCCGACACTCGTGCTTCAGCGAAATCGGCCGGTCGCGATCACCCTCGTGAATCAGGCGCAGGAACGGGCGGCGGTGCACTGGCACGGGATCGAGCTCGAGAGTTATCCGGACGGCGTGCCGGATTGGTCGGGCTCGAAGGGACACATTCTGCCGTCCGTCGCGCCTCGCGATTCGATCACGGTGCGCTTCACCCCTCCGCGCGCCGGAACGTTCATGTATCACTCGCACTTCGACGAGGCCACGCAAATCACGGCCGGTTTGTACGGCCCGATCATCGTGCTCGACTCGGGCCAGAAGTACGACCCGGAAACCGATCGCGTTCTCATGTTCGGCCTTGCGGGCCACGCGACCAACGTCGTGGCGGGTCCGTTCCCGAACTACATCATGAACGGTCAGAAGCAGCCAGGGCCGATGAGTCTCAAGGCTGGCACACGGTACCGATTCAGAGTGATCAACATCAGTGACGACGGACCGCTGCTCGTCAGCCTCAACGACGGGAAAGCTCCGGTGCAATGGCGTGCAGTGGCCAAGGATGGCGCCACCCTGCCGCCGGGTCAGGCGACGAACCGCTCCGCGATGCTCCTTTTCGACCCCGGCGAGATCTACGACTTCGAATTCACGCCGAAGGCAGGCGAAATGGCGCTCAAGTTCGGTCCGCCGCCACCACCGCCGGGCTCGCCACCGCCGCCGCCGGGAGTCCCGCCCCCGCCGCCGACGATCACGGTGCCGGTGCACGTGCGCTGACCGGTCCGTCCGGATCGACGAGAGGCGGCAGCCATTCGGCTCGCCGCCTCTTCTTATCTGAAACTTCGGGCGCCGCCCGCTCGATAGTTTTCACGAGCCATGTACGCGACCTGTCTCTTCTGCCAGAAGGACCTGGGCCGCAACGAGACGTTCGAGACGTTTCCGGTCGGCCGGCGCCTCGCGTTCGATGCTGCGAAGGGCCGTTTGTGGGTAGTGTGTCGCCACTGCGAGCGCTGGAACCTTTCGCCGCTCGAGGAACGCTGGGAGGCGATCGAAGAGGCGGAGCGATTGTATCGCGATACCCGGCGCCGCGTCGCGACCGACAACATCGGTCTCGCCAAGCTCCCAAATGGCACGACGATCGTTCGAATCGGCGAACCGCTGCGTCCCGAGTTCGCCGCGTGGCGCTACGGCGATCAGTTCGGCCGGCGTCGCATCCGACAGATGGCGATCGTTGGCGCGGGACTCGGCGCCCTCGGAGCGGTCATCGCCGGCGGCGCGATCGTGGGCGTCGGCGTTGGAAGCTTTGCGTGGATGATTGGGAATGCGGGCAAAGGCATTGTGCGCGGCAGTCCGGAGAGGGTCGTCGCGAAGATCAAGGCGCCCAACGGCCAGATGATGGAGGTGCGCCGCCGCCATTTGTTGGAGACGTCGATCGAGCTGGGTGAAACGTCGCCACTTGCCATCACGTTGCGATACAAGAACGGTCAAGCGCACTTCGAGGGAGAGCAGGCGATGCACGTCGCGTCGCGCATCATTCCCGCGTCGAACCGGTTTGGCGGATCGAAGAAAGCGGTGGGTGAGGCGGTGTCCAAGATCGAAGCGGCGGGCAGTTCCGAGCGATTCCTCGAGCGCATCGGCTCGATGTCTCGCGTCGTGACTCGCGCCGGGCTGACGGATCTTCCCGACTGGTCGCCCGGGAGCAGGTGGCGAGGCTCGCGCTTCGCCAAGCGCGGACGGCGGCACGACTGGAACACCGGCATCTTCGCGCTCGATTCCGTGCAACGGCTAGCGCTGGAAATGGCTCTCCACGAGGAGGCCGAGCGGGCGGCGCTCGAGGGCGAGCTTTCGATGCTGGAGGCGGCGTGGCGCGAGGCCGAAGAGATCGCGGGCATCTCGGATTCGCTCCTCGTACCGTCGGACGTCGACGAGAAATTCACGAAGCTGAAGGGCGAATAAGAAGCCAGTAGCGAATCCCACCTCGAACGGTTCAATTAGCGCCATGATCACCGCCATCCTGGTAGGCATCGTCGCGGGGTACCTCGCCGGTCAGTTCACCCGAGGCTCGGGCTACGGGATCCTCATGGATCTCGTGCTCGGCGTCGCCGGCAGCGTGGTCGGACATTTTCTCTTCGGCCTGATCGGCATCTACGCGTCCGGCTTCATCGGGTCGATCCTGCTCGCGCTGGTCGGCTCGATCGTGCTGCTCTGGATCGGGCGATTCCTGAAGTCGCGCCGGTGAGGCGATCGGTCGCGCGTCAATTCGCGACCGTCGTCGCGGTACTCGGCGCGCTGTTCGCCGGCCGCACGATCGCGGCGCAAGGCGTGTCGGCCGCGCAGATCGACAGCATCGTTCGACACGCAGTAGCCGAGAAGGGAATCGTCGGCGTGTCGGTGGGCGTGATGCAGAACGGCCGAGTCGTGCTGGCGAAGGGATACGGCGTCCGCGATCGCTCGACCAAGGACACCGTCTCCACGCGGACGATGTTCGCCATCGGCTCGGTGACGAAGCAGTTCACGTGCTCGCTGCTTCTGATGCTGGCGGACGAGCACCGCCTGTCGCTGAGCGACCCGGTCGCGAAATACTACCCGCGACTCACGCGCGCCAAGGACATCACGCTCCTCGACCTCGGCGGGCATCTTTCGGGCTACCGCGACTACTATCCGCTCGACTTCGTCGACCGCGAGATGCAGAAGCCGCAGCCGGCGGACGCCATCATCGACGAATACGCGACGCGACCGCTCGACTTCGAGCCACGCTCGCGATACTCCTACAGCAATACTGGTTTCCTCATCCTCGGCCGCATCATCGAGAAGGTGAGCGGCAAACCCTACAAACAGCTCCTGTCCGAGCGGATCCTGACGCCGCTCAAGCTCACGCGGACGACGTTCGAGCCGGCCGATGGGCCTGACATGGCGAAGGGCTATACCTCGTTCGGCTTGGCCGAGCCGATTCCCGCGGGGCCCGAGGCGGCGGGGTGGGCCGGCGCCGCCGGCGCGATCTGGTCGACGCCCACCGATCTGCTCACGTGGGACCTCGCGCTCATCGACCACACGCTCATATCACAAAATTCGTACAACGTGCTGGTCACGCCGCAGCGTCTGACAGACGGGCGGACGAGTGGGTACGGATGCGGCGAGGGAGTCAACGACCGCGGCCCGGCGCTGGTGTTGTCGCACGGCGGCGCCGTGAGCGGGTTCGTCGCGTCGAACACGGTCATTCCGGCGACGCACTCCGCGGTGGTTCTTCTGTCCAACACCGACTTTTCGCCGATCGGCGCGCTGAATCAGGAACTCGTCGCCAAGCTGATGCCGAAGAGTCCCGACGTGCCCGCGGTCGCCGGCAAGACCGCGCTCGAGGCGGCGACGAAGTTTCTCACGGACCTCGAGCACGGCTCAGTCGATCGTTCGACGCTCGGAGATGACTTCAATCAGTTCCTCTCCGACGACAACGTGCGAAAGGGACGCGCCGCCCTGAACGCGATGGGGAAGATCGGGAACATTCGAATTGCCGGCACGGCCGAGCGCGGAGGCATGGAGGTCGCCACCGTGTTGTTCGACGTGGGCAAGACGCCGTCGCGCGGACTCATGTATCGCATGCCGAACGGCAAGATCGAGGAATTCCTCTTCGCGAGGAATTGATCGGCACGCGGTTGCGCCCTCGCCGCGGGCCGGGCCCGCGCGCGTCATTTGACCGCCCGGACTCCGGTCACGAAATACTCGGTCTCACCAAAACAGGACGTCGGCAGGCCCACGTGCTGTTCGTAGTGAACCGCGACTCGTTCGCCATTCAGGCTGTTCAATACGGCCGCGATGGAATCGGACCGCACGGTGAAGGAGAACTTTTCCGGCATCGATCCAGGAATCGCGGCGAGCTGGATCTCGCCTTCCCATGTCTTGCACAGCCAACCCTTCTTGGAAATCTTCTGCAGGAAGCCGGCGCGCTCGCCGCTGGAGTATGTGTAACTCAGGGCTGCCCAGGTCCACACGGTGATGGCGAGAACGGGAACGACGATGACGATCGTCAGCGCGGTCGCGAGCTTGTGGTTCTTGATGAACCCTGGAATCGCCATCAGCCGCCACCCTCGCGCGCCGCTTTCCAGGCGGCGAGTACTTCCGCCTCTTTCGTCATCGCCAGTCCGTTGATCACTCCGTTGAGCGTGGCGAGCTGCTCCTTCTCCGGACGCGTCTTGTGCCAGTCTAGTGTGTCTTTTGCCGTCACGGCGAGTGGCCGAAAGGTCAAGCCTTTCGCGATCGCCTTCGACGCATTGCGCCGCTGATAGCCGGCGGTGGCGCCATAGGGCGGTTGCCACACCGTCATGTGCCGCCAGGGCCGCACGCCATGATCGCGGAGGAATTCCCACGGGACCCACGTGAATTGCGCGCCCGCGGTCGTGACCGCTTTTACGCCGTACAGCATCTCGGCGATCGTGAGCGGCTTCTCCGGGCCGATCGCGTTGAACGTGCCGAACTCGCGCGCCTCTGCTATTCGAATCATCCACTCGGCCAGGTCGCGGGAGTCGATGAACTGGCACGGGTCTTCGGGCTTGTCGGGCGCGAGCACTTCGCCCCCCTTGTCGATTCGCGCCAGCCAATACGTGAATCGATCCGTGCGGTCGAGCGGGCCGACGATCAGGCATGGACGGATGATCGTGTTGATGCCCGGATACTGATTCTGCACCTCGATCTCGGCGCGCGCCTTGAACGCGCCATAGTTCGCCGGGTTGGCGGACGCGGCGAGCTGCGCCGCGTTGCGCTGGTCGGGCTGATAGGGATCGAGGCCCGGAGGCATCGGAACCGTGGGGCTGTTCTCGTTGATGCCGATCTCACTCTCATCGCGATACACCGACGTCGTCGAGATGAAGATGTAGTGCTTGGTGTTTCCTCTGAGGTATTGCGCGGCATTCTTCACCCAGAGCGGAAGCGTCGTCGGATTGTCGATCACGACGTCGAACTGCCTGTCTTTCAGCGCGCTCGTGTCGCTGTTGAGATCACCGATCAGCTCTTCGGCGACCTTTCCCTTGAAGAGGCCGGGCCGCGTCTTTCCCCGATTGAACAGCGTGACACGGTGGCCGCGCGCGATTGCGTACTCGACCTGCTCGGGTCCCGTGAATCCCGTGCCGCCGAGGATGAGAATGTTGAGGGGAGCGGCGGCCCGCTCGACCCGCGCCCGCTCGCGCGGAGCGATCGCTGCCGTCTCCTCGAGCGCGGACGCCAGTCGTGTGGACGCGCCCAGCGCGCCGCCCGCGACGGCTGTCGCTTTGACGAACTCCCGGCGAGTGATCATGAGGCCCCCGTCATGTGAGCTGATGGCGCGTAATCTGCCGCCGCCGCTTCGAGGATCAAGCGTGAGGGTCGGTCGCCCGGTGTGATCAGTAGACTCCGAGGTCCCGCGCCGACACGACGCTGCCCTGATATTTGGCTCTGACCTGTCGGACCAGCCCTGCGTCGTCATCGCCCCAAAACAGCTGGTGATAGAGCACGAGCAGCTTGGGGTGCGCGCGCGTCGCAATCCCGGCCAGCTCGTCCGTCGACGTGTGATACGCGGCGTGGTATCGCTGCCAATCAGGCGTGCGATTGCGGAACTGCGCGGCGGAGTACACCTCGTGCACGAGGATGTCGCATCCGTTGCACGCCTCGACCACCGCGTCGCTCGGCGACGTGTCGCCGGAGACGACGACGCTGCGGTCCCGCGTCACGAAGCGGTACCCGAACGACTGCTCCCATTTCCC
>Ga0187776_10001673_pt1 | contig 11189 bp, 9 predicted proteins | sample 0216_BV02_MP12_2_FD_132426 | JGI IMG/M metagenome (GOLD analysis project Ga0187776, IMG submission 132426) | Tropical peat soil microbial communities from peatlands in Department of Meta, Colombia - 0216_BV02_MP12_20_MG | ecosystem: Environmental > Terrestrial > Soil > Wetlands > Peat | place...
GGATGTCCTGTGAGCGGGGTGGAGATGCTGCAATTTCATGCACTTACGGAAAGTGGATAAACATATCCGGATTCCCCCGGTAGCCCTCGTTCCGCTCCATCGCGCCGTGCGGTGACCCATGCCGCTAAAGCCGGGCCGGGATTGTGCCGATATCAGTGGGCTCAGCAGGCGAGGCCGCGGCTGGACCTCGATGGCAGGCGGTCGAAACATGCTCACTCGACTCAGCAGCTTCGTTAGGACGCTCAGCCTGAGCGCCAAAATCATTACCTCAATCACGCTGGTGCTGGTCGTAACCTCCGGCGTGAACTTCTGGATCACCGGCCACCGGGCAAGTGCCCAGGCGGAACAAGCGTTCACAATGGCCGCATTCAGCGCCAGCAGGTAGAAGAGCTCGGCCACAGCTCCGACCGCATCGGCGAGATCGTCACCGTCATCGATGACATCGCCGACCAGACCACGATGCGCTTGGCGGAACCACCCACGGTGGAGGCGATGGAACGCATCTCGGTGGCCGTGGCGCGGACAATCTCACCGTCGGCGCGAGCGGTCTCTGCCGCTTTCCGTGCCGAGTTCTCCGCCTTGACCGAATTGTCGGAGACCTCACCCACGGCGGCCGTCATCTGCTGCATGAAGCAGCGCGTCGGCGAGCATGGCCGCGGGTTTGCCGTGGTCGCCGACGAAGTCCGCAAGCTGGCCGAGCGCACCACGCAGGAGATCGCCGGCATGATCACTACCGTGCAGCAGGAGACGCAGCGGCGCGGTACAGAAGATGGAAGCGGGAACAGCCCAGGTAGATGAAGGCGTCGTGCTCGCCGGCCGCGCCGGGGAATCGCTCGATCAGATCATCGCCCAGGCTGAACAAGTCGGCCAGATGGTGACCCAGATCGCCACTGCCGGTGCCGAGCAATCAGCCACGACCCAGGAGGTCAGCGCTAACCTGGAGCAGATCCGCAAATCGATTTCCGAGTCGACTGCCAGCGCCGAGCAGTCAGCCCAGGCTTGCAGCGAACTATCGCAACTGGCGTCAAACCTGGAAGAGCTGGTGAACCGGTTCAGCTTGGGCCAAAACCAGCCTGCTCCACATACCGCCGCGCTCCGCGCTGGTACCGGTGCGCCAAGGCCGACGGCCAGGATTGAAGGCCGTGCACCGGCGATCGTCCACTGGCATCTCCGGAGCATCGGCTGGTATAGTCTCTTATCCCACCGCCCTCTCGAGGAGTCTCTCATGGCAAAGAGCGTCAACAAGGTCATCCTGATCGGGAACCTGGGCAAGGACCCCGAGGTGAAGGTCACGTCCAGCGGCACCCCGGTCGCCAAGTTCACCCTCGCCACCAACGAGCGCTATAAGGACAAGAACGGCCAGTGGCAGGACCGCACCGAGTGGCACAACGTGGTGGCCTGGCAGCGCACCGCCGAGATCATCGGCGAGTACGTGAAGAAGGGCAGCAAGATCTACGTCGAGGGCAGGCTGCAGACCAGCTCCTGGGACGACAAAAACACGGGCGAAAAAAGATATCGCACCGAGATCGTCGTCAACGATCTGCTGCTCCTGAGCGGACGCGGCGAGGGCGAAGGCGCCCGAGCGACCGGCGCGGGCAACAGCTTCGACCAGCGCGCACCCGAGCCCGAACCGGCAGCGGCGCGTCCGGGCGGGATCACGGACGAGGATATTCCGTTCTGAGCTTCCGCCGCGTCCCGACCGAACTGGGCCGGCGCGCTAATTGACCCGTTTTTCAGTTGGAAGATCTATGTCCACGAAAGAGTCCGGGGCAACTTCCTCAAACCTTCGCCACTCGTTCGGCAGACTGAAGGCCTATTACATGAACCCGTGGTTCATCCCACTGGAAAGAGTCTAAGCTGGTTCCCACTAACTCGAGAAAGCTGTTGGTGCTGACTACTACAACTTCGGGATCTTTTCTTAATCCCAGCAATCCCTTCTTTGGCCGCACCAGGATGACCCAGTCCGCATCGGGCACTATCGATGGGATAGTTCCGCGCCGCTAACTTGCAGGAGTGGCATCCCGCCGAGCGCAGCATCCTGATCACGACCCACTTCGGAATGCCGATTTCCAGTTCTATGCCACAGTGCGGTTCGTCGAAGAATATCTGATGAAATAGGAGAGAGTGAGCGACCCCAGTCTCCTTACTGCTGGTTGGCGGGACGCTTGCTTGGGGAGGAGGCCGGGGAGGAAGGGGACGTAGCCGTGCCGGCGGATGAACCTCCGGCTGCGACCAATCCCACCACCACGCCCGCGGCGGCCGCGGCCGCGCCGATCAGCACGTTACGCAGCAGGTGCGAATCGGCATTGACAGTTCCAGCGCCTTCGGCAGTGGTCTCGGCGATGCTGTCCTGCTGGAGAGCATTCAAGGTCGCTTGCGGCGCGCCGAACGCCGAGGGACTGACTTCCAGCATCTGCCCGGCATGGATGGTCTCACTCCTGCCTTCAAACTTGCCCACGCCGGAGACCTTGACGGTGCCCGAATAGCAGATCACCCGCACGCTGTTGCTGGGAGGGTCGTACTGGGTGAAGAAATCGGTGCCCAACACGTTGACAACGGCCATTGGTGTGCGCACTTCAAAGCGACCGCCCAGTTGGTTGATGGCAACCACGCGGCTGCGCACCCTGCCGAAGTTGAGCTGCACCAGAGTCCGCTGGCCGACGGGATCGTGCTCGACCACCTTCAGTTCGCTCTGGGAGCCCAGGCTCAGGATAGAGCCATCCCGCAGACTCAGCCGCGCACGCCCGGCGCGGTCGGTGCGCAGCAGGTCGTTCCAGCCCACTTCTTCCTTCAGTTTGAGCGTTCCGTTATTGCGCTGGGCGGCGGGAATCAGTGCGGTGACCTGTCCGGCGACAGGATGCTCGGCGGGCACCTCCGCCAACAGGGGAAGCACCGAGAGCAACGATGCCAAAACCACCGACAATGCACGCTGGAATGCACCGTGGCTTTCCCGGCTGGTCATGATCCTACTCGTCCGATGCCTTGCTTAATAGCCCAGCTGCCTGCATGGAATTCTGCTACTTTGCCCTTGCAAATTCAAGGCTCCTCATAGCAAACGCCCGGTCACGACCGGCACAGGCCCGAAAGGGCACTTACCTCTTATTAGACGCAAGCCAGGAATCAAGGGTTTAAAGAAAGATATGCATCAGAAACGGGGCTCACTGCCCGAGCTTGCGTTCCAGGACCTGGGCGATCTGGCGGCCGTGGAAGCGCCCATTTTCGATGAAGATCTCGCTGGTGGCCGAGCCCGCCACGATCACCCCGGCCAGGTAAATGCCGGGCACGTTGCTCTCGAGCGTCTGCGGGTCGCATACCGGGCGGCATTTGTCTCCCGCGAGGCGAATACCCAGGCTGCGCAGGAAGTCGAAATCGGGATGGTAGCCGGTGAGGGCCAGCACGAAATCGTTCTTCACCCGCACCTCACCCTCGGGGGTCTCAATCACCACGTCGTCCTGCCGGATCTCCCTCACGCGGGAGTTAAAGTAGGCTTTGATCTCGCCGTTCTTGAGGCGGTTCTCGATGTCGGGCTTGATCCAGTACTTCACGTTGGCGTCGATGCCTGGACCCCAATGCACGAGCGTCACGCGCGCCCCGTGCCGATAAAGATCGAGGGCGGAGATAGCGGCAGAATTCGCGCCGCCGATCACTACCACTTCGCAACCGGAGTAGGGGTGCGGTTCGCGATAATAGTGCGTCACCTTGGGAAGCTCCTCGCCGGAAATGCCCATCAAATTGGGCAAGTCGTAGTAGCCGGTGGCGACGATGAGCTTGCGGGTGCGGTAGGCGAGCGGGCGCTGGTGCTGATCGAGGGCCGTGACTCGGAAGTCGCCGTCCTGGCCCTCGACGCGCGTCACGCGCTGGTACTGGCGCACATCGAGCCGGTAGTGCTGCGCAACCTTCCGGTAATACTCCAAGGCTTCCTCGCGCGTGGGCTTCTGGTGCGCGCTCGAGAAAGGCATGTCGCCGATCTCCAGCAGCTCTGGGGTGGTGAAGAACACCATGCCGGCGGGATAGTGGAAGAGCGAGTTGACCAGGCAGCCCTTGTCGATGACCACGGTCTTGAGACTGCGGCGGTGCGTTTCGATGGCGCAGGCGAGCCCCGTAGGCCCGGCGCCGATTACGAGAACATGGAAGATATCGTTCAAGACCATGCCAGATACGATACAGCACGCAGAGGATCGAGTACCAAGAGACGAGTACCGAGTGCAGAAATTAGCTGCCTTGCGTCCTGCCCTGAGGGGTACAATTTTCATACACCGTCAGTTACTGAGTACCGAGTACTGAGTACTGCCTTTCGTAGGAGCACGCCATGGCTACTGCAATCGATACCGGCAAGGTCCTCACGCGCACGGAATCCGACAGCATGGGCACCATCGAGGTGGCGGAAAACGTTTACTGGGGCGCGCAGACGCAGCGTTCGCTGCTGCATTTCAACATCGGCCGCGACACCATGCCGCCGGAGCTGATTCGCGCCTTCGGCATCCTGAAGAAGGCGTGCGCGCTGGTCAACCAGGACCTGGGCAAGCTGCCCGCCGACAAGGCCAAACTGATCGTGCAGGCCGCCGACGAGGTCATCTCCGGCAAGCTGAACGACCAGTTTCCGCTGCGCATCTGGCAGACCGGCAGCGGCACCCAGACCAACATGAACGTGAACGAGGTGATCTCCAACCGCGCCATCGAGCTGGCAGGCGGCGAGATGGGGTCGAAGAAGCCCATCCATCCCAACGATCACGTCAACATGTCGCAGTCGTCGAATGACACTTTCCCGGCCGCCATGCACATTGCGGCAGCGGAGCGCGTGGCGCGGGCTCTCATTCCCGCCCTCGAGAGCGTGCGCGACGCCATTGCAGCCAAGGCGAAGCAGTTCAATGACGTAGTGAAGATCGGCCGCACCCACCTGCAGGACGCCGTGCCGCTCACTGTCGGACAGGAATTCGGCGGCTGGGCAGCGTTGCTCGACCGCGACATCACGCGCTTGAAGCAGGCACTTGATGGGCTCTATGACCTGGCCATCGGCGGAACAGCCGTGGGCACCGGGCTTAACACGCATCCGGAGTTCGCGGAGCGAGCCGCAAAGAAGATCGCCGAACTCACGGGACTTCCCTTCCGCTCGCATCCCAACAAGTTCGCGGCGCTCTCGGCGCACGATGAGATCGTCTTTGCGCAGGGCGCAATGGAGACGCTGGGCGCGTCGCTGATGAAGATCTCGAACGACATCCGCTGGCTGGCAGCCGGACCGCGATGCGGCCTGGGTGAGCTGATGATCCCGGAGAACGAGCCGGGCTCGTCCATCATGCCGGGCAAGGTGAACCCAACGCAGTGCGAGGCCATGACCATGGTATGCGTGCAGGTGCACGGCGCCACCGCTGCGGTCGGTTTCGCCGGCTCACAGGGAAACTTCCAGCTCAACGTCTTCAAGCCAGTAATGATCTACAACTTCCTGCACTCGGTCACGCTGATTACCGACGCTTGCCACGGCTACGTCGAGTACATGATCAAGGGCATCGAGCTCGACCGCGAGAAGATCGACTCATACGTGAAGAACTCGCTCATGCTGGTGACGGCACTCGCGCCCAAGATCGGCTACGACAAGGCGGCGAAGGTCGCGCACACCGCGCACGTCGAGCACAGCAGCCTGCGCGAGGCCGCGCTCAAGCTTGGTTTCTTAACCGGCGAGGAGTTCGACCAGTTGGTCAGGCCGGAGAAGATGACGCACCCGTAGTACCGAGTTGCGAGTACCGAGAACGCGCCCGTAGTTTGGGTGCGTCTCTCGTAAGTCCCAAAACCGGAGAGTCGTGAGTCTCTTGCTTGCGACGTGAGCCGACACGGTGTCCCTGGCAAGGTCCAGGCCCGTAGAGCCTGCCCTGAGCGAAGTCGAAGGGGGCGGAAATAAATTAGCCCACGGCGGAAAGCCCTGGGTAGGCGATCAAAGTTGTTTCGGAGCCCCTTCAGGGACGACACATCCAGACGCAGGCTCATTCCCTGCTTACGACTTCGCCGGTCACCGCCAGCGTGACCGTCGCCTTCGCCACCAGCTTCTCTTCCGACTTTTTTTCTGCGTAAACTTCGGACTCGCAGATGACGAGGGTCTTGCCAGCTCGCAAGACGTGCGAGCGGCAGCTAAGGCGATCGGCCACGGCCGGCCGCAGGAAATTGACTTTGAATTCCACAGTGAGAACGTCCTGATCCATCCCGACCTTGCCGCGGGCGGCGCAGCCGGCGGTGTGGTCGCACATCGTGGCCATCACGCCAGCGTGGATAAGGCCGTGCTGCTGCCGATGCCGGCGTTCGGGGACGAGCTGGGTCTCGCACCAGCCGTCTTCGATGGAGGTCAGCTCCACGCCCATCTCGCGGATGAACGGCGCGTTATCGAAGATGTGCCGGACTTTGGCTGCTTTGGCTGGGTTCATATAAGGCTAGGGTTGTTAGTCGTTAGTCATTGGTCGTTGGCAAGAAGCGTTGCTGCCAACGACCGACGACTAACGACCGATGGCAGGGTTAGTACGCCCACTTCAGCAGCGTCGCTCCCACGGTGAAGCCCGCGCCCACGGCGGCGAGGAGCACCGTCGAGCCTTTTCTCAGGATGCCCTTTTGCCGCGCGGTCTCCATGGCCAGGGGGATGGTGCCGGCGGTGGTGTTGCCGTACTCGTCAATGTTGATGATGACGCTGTCCGGGCGCAGCTTCAGGCGGTCGCCGGTGGCGGTGATGATCCGCTTGTTGGCCTGGTGAGGGATGAAGGCGTCCACGTCTTTGCCCGTGAGGCCGTTGCGCGCCAGCAGCTTCTCGCAGATCTCAGCCATTTTGCGCACCGCATACTTGAACACTGCCTGGCCATCCTGGTGGACGTAGTGCATCCTCTTGTCGACGGTCTCGTGGGTGGAAGGATGCAGGCTGCCGCCGCCGGGCATGTAGAGGGAGCAGGCCCCGGAGCCGTCAATCTCGTGCAGGTAGTCAATGATGCCGAGGGGATCGCCGTCAGTAGGCTCGAGCAGAACTGCCCCGGCGCCATCGCCAAAGATCACGCAGGTGGCGCGGTCGGTGTAATCAATGATCGAGGACATCACGTCGGCGCCGATCACCAGCACCTTCTTGTGCGCCCCGCTGGTGATGTACTGGACGCCGTTCTGCAGCGCATATAGGAAGGCGGAGCAGGCGGCAGAAACGTCGTATCCCCACGCCCCCGGGCAGCCCAGCTTGTGTTGTACCAAGCAGGCGGTGGCGGGAAAGAACATGTCCGGGGTGACTGTGGCCACGATGATCAGCTCGACCTCCGAGGGCGCGATGCCGCGTTCAGCGAGCGCCGCCCGCGCTGCTTCGACCCCAAGGTCTGAACTGGCTACGCCCTTGTCCACGATGTGCCGCTGGCGGATGCCGGTGCGCTCGATTATCCACTCGTTCGAGGTGTCCACCATCTTCTCGAGGTCGTCGTTGGTCAGCAGCCGCGGCGGGACGTAAGTCCCCAGCGCCGTGATCTTCGCTCCCGGCTTGTTCGGCAAATTTCTCTCCTCAATCAAAACTCGTATTCTGAACTATGGCGGCGGGGAAAGTCTATGTGGAAACCGCCCTTAGCTCTCAGCTCTTGCCGGCAGGAGATGACAGGTTAGAGCCGCCGCGTGCGGAAGGCAGAGCTGAACGCTAAGAGCTAACGGCGAAGAGCTAAATGCTAGAAAGGCGCCGAGCACCCCGCTGCACACTCAACGACCCGTTACCGTTGCTTCCTTCCGGACCTGGCGGGGTTGGCGGGATTGGGTTGCGCGGGACCCAGCGCCAAGCCATTTTAGCATCGGCTGATCGGGTCATTGACAGGACGCCCACGACGGCCAATGATGGGCAGCAATGTTCCGATCACCCGATTACACGGTCAGCCGATCAGCGATAGACCGTTACTTCAACATTTCTCTCTACCTGCTGATCGTTACCGGGTTCGTGACCCTGGCCAGCACCGGCAAACTGGACACTCCTGCGTTGCTCCTGGTCTCACTCGCCCTGCTCTACCGCGGATACCTGCTCGTGCGCGGACGCACGTTGCAATTGCCAGAGCGCTGGGCCTCGTACGCCACTCTGGGTTACGTGGTCTTCTACATTTGCGACCTGTTCTTCCTCTCCGACAGCTTCGTTTCTGCTACCGTCCACCTGGTGCTGTTCATCATGGTGGTGAAGATGTTCTCGGTGCAGCGCGACCGCGACCACGTTTACCTGGCCATCATCTCGTTCCTGTCGGTACTGGCGGCGGCGGTGCTCACCGTGGATGCCGTCTTCTTCGCCTCATTCTGCGTCTTCCTACTGCTGGCGGCTTCGACCTTCATCAGCATGGAGATGAGGCGCTCATCCGCGCGCGCGGCTGCGGCTTGCCGCACCCCGCCTTCCGGCACGCAGGGGCTCACTGGATCGCTCTCCACCACGGCCGTGGCACTCGCGCTCGGGACAGCCCTGGCAGCGTCGGTGATCTTCTTCATCATGCCGCGGCTTTCCACGGGATATCTGAGCGCCTACGCTCCGCGCAACGCCCTGGTTAGCGGCTTCAGCGACGACGTGCGGCTGGGTGAGATCGGCCAGATCCAGCAGTCGGACACTGTGGTGATGCACGTACAGATCGACGGTGACACCCGCGGCGAGCACAATCTTAAGTGGCGCGGCGTAGCACTGCTGGCGTTCGATGGTGTCCGCTGGTCGAACCCGCAGCAGCAGGCGACGGTCCTCAGCAACGTTGATGGCTACTTCGACCTGAGCAAGACCCGTGCGGCCACGGGGGCTGCGGTCCCGCAGCATCTTGTGCGCTATCGCGCGCTGATGGAGCCCATCGGAGCGAACGTCTTCTTTTTGGCGTCCCGTCCGCGGTCGCTCGCCGGCAACTATCGCATGATCGCGGTGGATGAAGGCGGCGCGGTGTACAACCGCGATTACCAGCATGGCATCGACTCCTACCGCGCGGTCTCGGACGTCGGCGAGCCCTCGCCGGATCAAGTGCGCCGGGGCACGGCCGAGGTCCCGCCCCACATCGCCTTTCAGTATCTGCAATTGCCTCCCGTCGACCCGCGCCTGCCGCAACTGGCCCGCGACATCACCGCACGGGCGGCGACGGCGTATGACCAGGCGCTGGCCATCGAGCGCCATCTGCAGACGCAATACGCCTACTCGCTGCGACTCCCCAGTGCCCCGCCGCGCGACCCCGTGGCCTACTTCCTGTTCGAGCGCAAGGCCGGACACTGCGAATACTTCGCTTCCTCCATGGCGCTCATGCTGAGAACGCTGGGGATCCCTGCGCGCGTGGTGAACGGATTCCGTGGCGGGGAATTCAATTCCATCACCGGCAGCTACATCGTCCGGGCGCGCGATGCGCATTCCTGGGTGGAAGCTTACTTCCCGAGCTACGGCTGGATCACGTTCGATCCCACGCCGGCGGGAGCCGCGGCGGCGGCGCCTGGTGCCTGGAGCCGCGCCGGGCTTTACCTGGATGCGCTGCGTGAGTTCTGGAGGGAGTGGGTGATCAACTACGACTTCACCCACCAGGTGTCGCTCTCGAACGACCTAGCGGCCCACGGCCGGCGCTGGCTGGACGTCGCCAGACTGCGGGTGCACCTTGGCTATGCCGAGCTGTTGGAACGGGCGCGTCGTGTGGAAGCACAGGCTGAAACGTCGCCCAAGCGGTTTGCCGGCATGGCGCTGGGCGCAATCGCGGTCCTGGTCCTGCTGTTCAACCTAAGCCGGCTGAGGCGGATGGTTCGGCTACGGCGCCTGGTTCGCAATCCCGCGAGTGCGCCCCAGGCTGCCGCCAGCATCTGGTACCGACGCATGCTGCAATCACTCCGCCGCCGCGGCTGGCGCAAACTGCCCGAGCACACACCCCAGGAGTTCGTCGGAATCCTCGGCGATCGGAAGCTCCGTGGGCCGGTCGCGGCCTTCACCGATCACTACGAGCGCGCCCGCTTCGGCAACTCGGCCACGGACGCGCAGGCGCTGCCGGAGATCTACGAGGAAATAAAAAAGTCTTGACGCCGAGACGTCGAGTACGCCGGTGAGGATTAGAACGAAAGAACTCTCGGCGCTCTCGGCGTCTCGGCGGCTATCAGTTGTTGTTTTCATTTAGAATCCAATAATTCAGATGTCCAAGCCAACAGCCACCACAGAGCCTGTCAAAGTCGGCTTCGTCAGCCTGGGCTGTCCCAAGAACCTGGTGGACAGCGAGGTCATGATGGGCCTGGTGGCGCGCGCCGGCGCTGAACTCACGCCGCGTGCGGAGGATGCCGACGTGATCGTGGTGAACACCTGCTCCTTCATCGATAGGGCGCAGCAGGAGTCGGTCGACACGATCCTGGAGATGGCTGCTCACAAGGCCGCAGGGCGGGCGAAGAAGCTTGTGGTCGCCGGCTGCCTGGTGGAGCGCTTTCGCAACGAGATCCAGAGAGACATCCCGGAAGTGGACGCGGTGGTGGGTACGGGCGAACTGGAGAACATCCTTGCCGCAGCAGGTATCGCGCCGGCGCCACCTGCAAATGGCAGTTCGCCGTTCGTGGTCCTGCCCAGCCGGCCGGAGGCCGCAGTACGCGCAAGCCGGGGGCGCTTCGCCCGCAGCGAGTGGGACGGCGCCATCGCCGATCTTCCCAACTATCTCTACGACGAGAACACGCCGCGGGTGCTGGCCACTCCGCGCTGGTCGGCATACATCAAGATCGCCGAAGGGTGCGACCATCCCTGCTCGTTCTGCATCATCCCGCAACTACGCGGGAAGTTCCGCTCGCGCCGTTTCGAGTCCGTGGTGGCAGAGGCGGAGCAGTTAGCGCGAAGCGGCGTGCGGGAGATCACGCTTATCGGCCAGGACACCACGTGTTACGGCGAAGACCTGGGCTTGAAGGAAGGTCTCGCCCTGCTGCTGGAAAGACTGGCGCTCATCGAAGAGCTACGCTGGATCCGCTTTCTCTACGCCTATCCCAACAAGATCACCGGGCGGCTGCTGGAGACGGTCGCCGGCCAGGAAAAGATCTGCTCCTACATCGACGTCCCCTTGCAGCATGCGTCGGCCGGGGTTCTGAAGCGCATGAAGCGCGGCGGCGGATCTCACGTCTTCCTGCGCTCGATCGAAAAGATGCACCGCACAATTCCCGGCTTGACGCTGCGGACGTCCTTCATCGTCGGCTTCCCGGGAGAGACGGAGCGCGATTTCGACGAACTCTGCGACTTCGTGCGCGCC
>Ga0187776_10001674_pt1 | contig 11188 bp, 7 predicted proteins | sample 0216_BV02_MP12_2_FD_132426 | JGI IMG/M metagenome (GOLD analysis project Ga0187776, IMG submission 132426) | Tropical peat soil microbial communities from peatlands in Department of Meta, Colombia - 0216_BV02_MP12_20_MG | ecosystem: Environmental > Terrestrial > Soil > Wetlands > Peat | place...
ACTTCGTGGCCACGGCCGAGCTCACCGGCACGCTGCTCTACATGAATGCGGCAGGCCGAAGGATGGTCGGCTTCGGGGAAAATGAGGACCTGGCCCAGCACAGCCTGGGCGAGCTGCTGTCCCAGGGAACGCGGGCCATCCTGGAGCGCGAGGTCATGCTGGGCGGCGCCTGGACGGGAGAAGGGGCGCTGCTCGGCCCCGCCGGGCAGGAGATCCCGGTGCTGATGGCGGCCAGCGTGCACCAGCGGCCCTGCGCCGGGCCGCAGTTCCTGTCGGTGGTGGCTCACGACATCACCCAGCGCAAGCAGCTGGAGAACGTGAAGGACGAGCTAGTGAGCATGGTCAGCCACGAATTGCGTACGCCTCTGTCTTCGTTGCGCGGCTTTGCCGAGCTCATGCTCACCCGCGACTACGACGAGGGCAAGCGCCGCGAGTTCCTCAGCATCATCCACAAGGAGAGCAAGCGGCTGGCCGACCTGATCAACAACTTCCTCGACCTGCAGCGCATCCAGTCGGGCAAGCAGGTCTACAACTTCGAGGCGCTGGACCTGGAGGCGCTGCTGCGGGAGGCGGCCAGCCTGTTCCAGCCGGCGAGTCCGCAGCACCGCCTGGAGTTGGCGCTGGCAGCGCCCCTGCCCGCGGCCCGGGGCGACCGCGACCGCGTTCGCCAGGTGCTGGCCAACCTGGTGGCCAACGCCATCAAGTACTCGCCCGAGGGCGGAGAGGTGGGGCTGGGCGCCGGGCAGGAGGGCGGCGAACTCAGGATCTGGGTCTCCGACCAGGGCATCGGCATTCCTGCCGAGATCCTGCCTCGCCTCTTCACCAAGTTCTACCGCGCGGACAACGCCGTGAACCGCGGCATCGCCGGCACCGGCCTGGGCCTGGCGCTGGTGCGGCAGATCGTGGAGAACCACCTCGGGCGGGTGTGGGCGGAGAGCACACCCGGCAAGGGCAGCACCTTCTACTTCACCCTGCCGCTGGCGGAAGAAGTCCGCGAAGCGGCCTGATCCTCCCGGCGCGGAAGCTCAGGAGGCGGAGCGGACGCCGTAGCGGGCGCGCACTTCGGCCTCCGCGCGCAGCCAATCGTCCTGGTCGAAGCCGTGCTGGCCTCCGCGCTCCTCATAAAGCTGGTAAGCGCGGCGGCGGATCTCCTCTTCCATGCGAGTCAGCTCCTCGGGGGAACTCTTGGGCTTGAGGACTGCGACCGGGCGCTTGGCGGGAGGGTTGAGACTGGGTGCGGGCTTGCTGTCGCTTGGCTTTGCCATGGGATTCACTCCTGAGGGTCGGTTCGGGGTTGCAAGGGGAGGCCGAAGCAGGAGAGCGCGTCTCCCGGGGCCCACGGCTGCCCCCTACTATACTGCGGCGCAGAAACGAAAGCACGAGGGGAGCCAGTGCGACTTCAATGGAAATCGTGGGAGCGGGTGGGTGCGCGCGTGACCGCCAGGGGCAGCACGCACGCCGCCTTCACCGAGATCACGCCGTCCTGGTTCTGCAGCGCGCCTTCGATGAGCAGGAAACTCTCGCTGACCACCGTGAAGCGGTTCTGGGTGAAGACGTCGGGAGTGAGGATGGCGTTGGCGATGCCGGTCTCGTCCTCCAGGCTGAGGAAGACGAAGCCGCGGGCGCAGCCGGGGCGCTGGCGCGCGATGACGCAGCCGGCCACGCGCACGCGCCGGCCCTGGGGCAGGCGTCCGAGGTCGCAAGCGCGGCGCACGCCCAGGGCGTCGAGGCGGGCGCGCTGGTAGGCCATGGGATGAGGACCTGTGGTCAGGCCGGTACCGCGGAAGTCGGCGACCAGGCGCTCTTCGTCGCGCATGGGTGCGAGTGGCGAGGCGGTTCCGTCCTCGGGGACGCTGCACAGCAACGGGCCGGGCCGGCGCACCGCGCGCTCCACCTGCCAGAGAGCGTCTCTGCGATGGAACCGAGTTCTCGGTTCCCGGTTCCCAGTTCCCAGTTGGTTCTTTCCGGCTACGCGGCGTTCGTTTTCTGGGAACTGGGAACTGGGAACTGGGAACTCACTGGCCACTGACCACTGATCACTGGCCACTCGATTCAGCGCCCCGATCTCCGCCAGCAGCACCAGTTCGTTCTTGCGCAGCTCCGGGACGCGGCGGGCCAGGTCGTCGATGGAATGGAAGGGCGCGCGTGCGCGTTCTGCCAGCAGCGCGCGCGCCGCCTCCTCGCGCAGTCCGCGGGCGTAGCGCAAGCCGAGTCTTACGGCAAATCCACTTCCACCACGGAGGCACGGAGACACGGAGGTTTTTTGAATATTGTCCTCCTCCGTGCCTCCGTGTCTCCGTGGTGGGTTTTCAGTCTCGAGCGTACACCGCCACTCCGAGCGCATCACGTCGATGGGCAGGAGGCGCAGGCCGTGGCGCTGCGCGTCCTTCACCAGGGTGGCGGGACTGTAGAAGCCCATGGGCTGGTTGTTGAGCAGGGCGGCGGTGAAGGCGGCCAGGTAATGACATTTCAAATAGGCGCTGGCATAGGCCAGCAGGGCGAAGCTGGCAGCGTGGGATTCGGGGAAGCCGTAGAGCGCGAAGGAGGTGATGGACTGCACGATCTGCTCCTGGGCTTCGGGGGCGATGCCGTTGCGCATCATGCCGGCGCGCAGCCGCTCTTCGATCTCGCGCATGCGCGCCTGCGAGCGCTTGAAGCCCATGGCGCGGCGCAGTTCCTCGGCCTCGCCTCCGCTGAAGCCGGCAGCGATCATGGCCATGCGCAGCAGTTGTTCCTGGAAGAGCGGCACCCCCAGGGTGCGTGCCAGCACCGGCTCCAGCGAGGCATGCGGGTAGCTGACCGGCTCGCGCCCCTGCCGGCGCTTCAGATACGGGTTCACCATCTGTCCCACGATGGGCCCGGGGCGGATGATGGCCACCTCCACCACCAGGTCGTAAAAGCGCTTGGGGCGCAGGCGCGGCAGGCAGGACATCTGCGCCCGGCTCTCCACCTGGAACATACCCACGGTGTCGGCCTGCTCGAGTGCGGCGTAGACGGCGGGGTCGTCGGGCGGCAGGTGGGCGAGCTCCACCGGCTCGCCGTAGTCGCGATGGATGAAGGTGAGCGCGTCCTCGAGCGCCGCCATCATGCCCAGACCCAGCAGGTCCACCTTGATGATGCCCAGGTCGGCGCAGTCTTCCTTGTCCCACTGCACCACCACGCGCCCGGGCATGGCGGCGGGCTCGAGTGGCACCACGGAATCGAGCGTGCCCTGGCAGATCACCATCCCGCCGGAGTGCTGGCCGAGATGGCGAGGCAGGTCCTGCACCGCCTGGCAGAGTTCGAAGAACTTGCGAATGCGGGGATGGCGGAGGTCGAAGCCGGCGTCGGCGAACTGGCGCTCGCGAGTGTCCTTCGGATCCTGGTATTCCCAGTGGCCGACGGTGGCGGAGAGCCGCCCCAGGGTCTCGGAATCGAAGCCCAGCACTTTGCCTACCTCGCGCGCCGCCGAGCGTCCGCGGTAGGTGATGACGTTGGCGGTCATGGCGGCGCCGCGCTCGCCGTAGCGCTGGTAGAGGTACTGGATGACGCGCTCGCGCTGCTCGCCCGAGGGCAGGTCGAGATCGATGTCGGGCCACTCGCCGCGCTCCTCCGAGAGGAAGCGCTCGAAGAGCAGCTCCATGCCCACGGGGTCCACCGCGGTGATGCCCAGGGAGTAGCAGACGGCGGAGTTGGCGGCGGAGCCGCGTCCCTGAGCGAGGATGCCCTGCTCGCGGCAGAAGCGCACCAGGTCCCAGACGATGAGGAAGTAGCCGGCCAGGTCGAGCTTTTCGATGAGCGCCAATTCGCGCTCGATCTGGCGGCGGGCGCGGGTGCGCAATTCGGCGGTAGCGCGGCCGTAGCGCGCCTGCGCGCCTTCCTGGGTGCGCGCGCGCAGGGACGAGTTCATGGTCTCACCCGCAGGCACGGGATAGCGCGGGAACTGGTAGCCCAGGTCGGCGAGCGTGAACTCCAGGCGCGCGGAGAGCGCTTCCGTGTTGGCGATGGCTTCGGGCAGATCGGCGAAAAGCTCCGTCATCGCGGCGGCGGACTTCAGGTGACGCTCGGAGTTGCGGGCCAGCAAGCGCCCGGCGGTGGCCAACGTGCGGTGATGGTGGAGGCAGGTGAAGACGTCGAGTACCTCGCGGCGCTCGGCCGCAGCGTAAGCCACGCTGTTGGTGGCCACCAGCGGCAGGCCGAGCGCGTGCGCCAGCATGACCGCGGCCTGGTTGCGGGCCTCTTCGCCGCGCTCGAAGTGGCGCTGCAATTCGACGTACACGCGGTCACGGCCGAAGAGCGCGATCCATCGCTCCAGGCAGCGGCGCCCGGCTTCCATGCCGCCCTGGGCCAGGGCCGCAGCCAGCGGACCGTCGTCGCCGCCGGTCAGGCAGATGAGCCCGGCAGCGTGCGCAGCAAGATCGTCCGCAGTGGCGGCAGTCTCTTCCGGCTGCGCGTGCTTGGGCGCACGCAGTTTCATCCGCGTGATCAGGCGGCAGAGGTTCTGGTAGCCGGTGCGGCTCTCCACCAGCAGGGGAAGACGGAACGTTTCATGTTTCATGTTTCGGGTTTCAAGCTGGCCGGGATCGCGTGAAACTTGAAACGTGAAGCCTGAAACCGTGATCTCGCTTCCGATGTGCGCGCGCACGCCCAGCCGCTTGGCCGCCAGGTGAAAGCGCGGGGCGCCGTAGACGCCGTCGGCGTCGAGCAGCGCCAGGGCGGGCAGTCCCAGACGGGCGCACTCTTCCGCCAGTTCCTCCGGCAGGGAAGCGCCCTGCAGGAAGCTGAAAGCGGAGCGGGCATGAAGCTCGGAATACATTGTTCATTTATTGACTTATTCATTTATTGATTTCGAAGGATGCTGCATCCGGGTTTGTCAATGAATAAATGGATAAATCAATAAATGGATAAATCTCCTCAGTCATACTCTCCTTCCACGAACCATCCGTTGCCCTCGCGATAGATGCGGTAGGAAGAATTGCCTTCTGCGGTGGCGAGGACCACGTCCCACTCCTCGCGCGCCCAGCCCTGCTCGGTCCACCACTCGCCGGAGTTGTGCCAGGGCCCGGCGAGGTCGAGCACCGTGGCGCGCGCGCCGCGGAAGAAGACACTCACCGGGCGTCCGTTCCGCGCCTGCACACGCGCGGGCAGCGGCGGGCGGAAGCGGCGCACCGCCAGCCGCGCTCTTTTTTGTCTGTCATCCTGAGCGAGCGCGAAGCGCGAGTCGAAGGACCTTGCGTTTCGCTCCCTGGGCTTTAGCCTCTGCGGCGCGATCCGGAAGCGCTGCATGCGATGCGCGTCGGGGCGATGCGAGTCGAGGATCTCCACCGCGCCCAGCCGCTTTTCACCCACTACTCGGCCCAAGCGGGCCAGCGTCAACTCCAGCTTTTCCGGCTCCGGCGCCAAAGGGAGAAACAGACCGCTCTGCCCGGGGCGCGGCGGCGCCGGCTCAGCTGCCAGCGTGACCTTCACCACGGGCGCGGGCGGCGGGTGCGACTGCAGGTCGAGCTGCAGGAGCTTGAGGAAAAGCTTTGCGTCCAACATGGGGACGGGAAGACGAAGGACCCGCTCGAATCGGGTGATCGGGTGATCGGGTGATCGGGTGATCGGTTCGAGTGCCAGCGAAAGCCGCAGCTCCTGCGCCGCTAGCGCCCGCGCGGCCAGCCGCGCACAGAGCTGATCCAGCAGGCGGCCGAGGACGAAGGCCAGGGGCTCCAGCAACTCCACCGGATGCTCCAGCTCCAGGGTCTCCTCGAAGCAGAGCGGCGGCTCGACAGGGCGAAGGACGCGCGCGCCCTCGCCGCGCGCCAGCTTCTGCAGCTCGACCCCGGCCTGTCCCAGGCGTTCGGCCACGGCCACCGCGGGCAGCGCCGCCAGCGCGCGCAGGGTGCGTACTCCCCAGCGGTCGAGCGTCTCCAGGATCTCGGGCGCAGGCTCGAGGACGTCTACCGGCAGAGGGCCCAGGCGCGCCGCTTCCTGGCCGTGAGGAATGACGGTGACGCCGGAAAAGCCGCGAGCGGCGTGGCGGGCGGCCTCGGGATTGGCAGCCACGGCGACACGGCATTCCAGGCCGAGCGCGGCACAGCGCGCCGCCAACGCTCTCGCGATTTTTTCCGGCGGGCCGAAGAGCGAGCCCAGGCCGGCGAGGTCGAGCAGCACAGTGTCGGCGGCGGCATCTTCCACTCGCGGGGAGAAGGCAGTGGCGGCGTCGAGCAGGGCAGCGTGCGCGGCGGCCTCCTGCGCGAGCGAGTGGCGACGGAGCTTCAGCCCAGACAGGGCCTCGGCCTGGAGCTGGGCCATGCCCGGTTCCACCCCGGCGGCGCGTGCCGCTTCATTGGCGGCCAGCACGCGCTCCAGCGGTGGTGCGCCGTCCACCACCGCCACCGCCTGGCGGCGGAGTCCCGGCTCGAGGCGTATCATCGCGGCCACGGGGAAGTCGGGAAGATGGAGGCAAGCGAACATAAAAACAGCTCTTAGCCATTAGCCTTTAGCACTCAGCAGGTTTTCGCCCCAGACGGTATGGCACTGAAACGACGTCGCTGAGACCGGTTTGCGTTCGGTTTGCGAGCGCAACACTTCGACACTCGCAGAAATGCCTTGCAGAAGGCGGGCGTGCGTGGGCGTCTTAGTCTCTGTCATTGGCGCCTGGAGACTGGCGACCGGCGACTGCAAATGCAACACCAAGGAGGCGCAGGTCCGGGCGCAGGGTTCCTGCTCCAGCAGCAGCAGCACGGTGGGAGTGCGCTCCACGGCGCGGCGGAAGCGGAACCAGGAGGTCAGGGGGACGCGGCGGGCCAGCGCCGGGGGAACGTCGCCCAGGTCGAGTGCCACCACACCGAAGCCCCCGGCCTGCAGCAGGAGATCGGCGGCGCGCAGGGCCTGCTCCAGGAAGAACGTTTCACGTTTCACGTTTCGGGTTTCAGGTTGGGTGGGGAAGCGTGAAACGTGAAACTTGAAACGTGAAACGTCGCCGCACCGCACCCACAGCAACTGCCGCAGGTCCACACCGGCGGCGGCGGCGGAGCAGGGATCGAAGGCGTCGCCGGCATCCACCAGGGCGCAGGTCTCCTGCCGGCGGGTGGCTTCGGCCAGCGCGGCAAGCAACAGGCTGGTGCGCCCGGAGGAAGCCGGGCCGCAGATCTCGGTGAGGGCGCCGCGAGGCAGGCCGGTGACCAGAGCATCGAGTTCCGCGACGCCGGTGGAGACCAGCTCGGGCGCGGGGCGCGCGGCCGGGCTCAAGGCGGCCGGGAAGCGGTCGCCCAGCGTGGCTTGCAGGCGGGCGCGTAGCAGTGCGGGAGTCATGCGAACCTCGAGGGCGGCAGCCGCCGGATCACGCTGGCAAGAACGGCTCCCAGAGCCATCCTCCGCAGCCGCGGCGGCCTACTTTCGCTTTTTATTCGCCTATAAAGATTGTGCTCCCGGGGGCGAGGGATTGTCAATAGGAGGGCGGGTCGGCCGTTTGCTCTAGGCCCAAGGTAACCAGTCAGTGAACTTCAGAAAGCTTGTATCTTCTGTCGCTTCTGGCAATCTTAGGGGAGGCCGAAGGGAAAGCGGGTTTCGTGATCAAGTTGAGGATCCCCCACCTGATTCTGGCGCTGGCCCTGGCCGGGGCGGCGCAAGCGCAAGTCCGCGCCATCGATATCCAGAAGTCCACCATGACGGTGCGTGTCAGCAAGGCAGGGCTGCTGAGCTTCGCCGGACACGACCACGAGATCCGCGCGCCTCTGGCCGAGGGCCAGGTGGACGACTCGCGCGCCGTCAGCCTGCGGGTGGACGCGCGCCAGCTCCAGGTCATGGACAAGGAGATCTCCGATAAGGACCGCGCCGAGATCCAGCACACCATGCTGGGCCCCGAGGTGCTCGACAGCCAGCAGTTTCCCGAGATCCGCTTTCGCTCCACCGCGGTCGCGGCCGCGGGCCCGGAGCGGTGGACGGTGCACGGCGACCTGACCCTGCACGGCCAGACCCATGCCATCGTGCTCCAGGCCAGCGGCGAGCCCGGACACTACCGCGGCTCGGTCACCCTCAAGCAGAAGGACTTCGGCATCAAGCCCTACAGCGCCGCCGGCGGCACCGTCAAGGTGAAGAACGAGGTGGAGATCGTCTTCGAGATCTTCACCACGTCCCAGACGGCAGCCGCACCCGCGGCTGCGAAGGCCGAGGCTGCTGCCCCGGCGGCCGATACCACTCGCTGAGACCAGCCGCGCTCCCACCCGAGTGTAGGCGTCCGGGAGCCTTTGCTATAATTTCTTCGCTGCTCTACGTGGCGCTATCGTCTAGGGGTTAGGACGGAAGATTCTCAATCTTCAAACCCGGGTTCGATTCCCGGTAGCGCTACCAAACCTCCCCTCCAGGTCTTTCCTGCGACTCTTGGCCCCGGCCGTACATCTAAAGGAGCCGTTCGGGGAAAGAGATAGGTTCGCCGGCCCCGGTTAAGGTATCCTCCCGAACCTCGACATGAGTGCGGCGGCCACTGCCGAGATGCTGGAACGGCGCGAGGCGCTGGCCCGCGGGCGCGCGCTCACGGACTCACTCTTCGCCGAAGTCCGCTCCGACGCTTTCTACGACCGCCCCATCCCGGAGCGTCACCGCATCCTCTTCTACCTGGGACACCTGGAGGCCTTCGACTGGAACCTGATGGCGCGCGCGCTGGGCCGCCCGCCCATCCGCCAGGAACTGGACCGGCTTTTCGCTTTTGGCATCGACCCTGCGCCCGGCCAACTTCCCCAGGACCAGCCCGGCGACTGGCCCAGCCTGGAGCAGGCGCGCGCGTACGTGCGCGAGGTGCGGCAGGCGCTCGACTTCGTCCTCGAGCTGGTGCCCGAGGAGGTCTTCAGCATGGCCGTGGAGCACCGGCTGATGCACGCCGAAACCTTCACCTACATGCTGCACAACCTGGCCCGCGAACGTCGCCGCGCTAGCGGCTTTTCCCTGGATGCCAGCGCTCCGGCCGCGGCGCAGAGGATGGTCGAGATCCCGGCAGGCAGCGCCACCCTGGGACGAATGCGGGGCTCCGGCTTCGGCTGGGACAACGAGTTCGAGGCCCACCGGCAGGAGGTGGCGGGCTTCGCCATCAGCCGCTACAAGATCACCAACGCGCAGTACCTGGAGTTCGTGAAGGACGGCGGCGAGGCGCCGCACTACTGGCAGCAGCGCAATGGCCACTGGCACTACCGTGGGTGGTCGGCGGAATTGGTGGTGCCCAACCACCTGCCGGTCTACGTCAGCCAGCAGCAGGCCCTCCGGTACGCGCAGTGGGCCGGCCAGTCGCTGCCCACGGAAGCGCAGTTCCAGCGCGCCGCCTTCGGGACAGCGGAAGGAAGGGAACGCACCTACCCCTGGGGTGAGGAAGCGCCGGAGGTCCGCCACGGCAACTTCCACTTCTTTCATCGCGACCTGGTGCCGGTGACGGCGACACCCGCGGGCGACAGCGCTTTCGGCGTCTCGCAACTGGTGGGCAACGGCTGGGAGTGGACCTCCAGCGTCTTCGCGCCGTTTCCCGGCTTCGCCGCCGCGCCGCTCTATCCCGGTTACTCCGCCAACTTCTTCGACGGCGACCACTACGTGCTGAAGGGCGCATCGTCCGCCACCCACGCGCGGCTGCTGCGGCCGGGATTCCGCAACTGGTTCCGCAAGAGCTATCCCTACGCCTACGCGACCTTCCGGCTGGTGGAGAACTGAGATGGCGTCTCCTCTTACTGGCGGACAGGCCCGGCCGGGGGGGCGCCTGCGTCCCGTCCTGGACGGTCGCTTCGCGCAAGACGTGCGCGAGGGGCTGAGCAAGCCGCAGAAGGAACTCCCGGCCAAGTACTTCTACGACGCCGTGGGCAGCGCGCTCTTCGAGGCCATCACGCGGCTGCCGGAGTACGGTCTGACGCGGGCCGAGGAGCGGCTGCTGTGGAAGTGCGCGCGCGAGGTCCCGGAACTGCTGGAATCTCCGCTGACGGTGGCGGAACTGGGCAGCGGCAGCGGGCATAAGACCGGCCGCGTGCTGGAGGCCATCTGCGGGCGCCAGCGCGAGGTCCCCTACTACGCCATCGACGCTTCTCCCGCCGCCCTGGAAGGCTGCCGTGCCACCCTGAGCGCGCTGGCGGGCGTGCGCTTCTGCGGCCTCGCGAGCTTCTACGAGGAAGGACTGGCGGAAGTGGCGCGGCGGCGCCTGCCGGGACAGCGCCTGCTGCTGATGTTCCTGGGTAGTAACCTGGGAAACTTCGACCGCGTCCAAGCGCACGCGTTCCTGGCCGGGCTGCGCAGCCGGCTGCTGCCTGGCGACGCCCTGCTGCTGGGCACCGACCTGGTCAAGGCGGAGGCTACGCTGCTGGCCGCCTACGATGATGCCGCGGGCGTGACCGCCGCCTTCAACCTCAACCTGCTGAACCGCATCAACCGGGAATTGGGCGCGGACTTCGATCTGCGCCGCTTCCGCCACCATGCGCGCTGGTTAGCGTCGGATCGCCGCGTCGAGATGCACCTGGTGTCGCAGGTGCGGCAACGGATCACCATCGCCGAGTTGGGGATGGGCGTGAGCTTCGATCGCGGCGAGACCATCTGGACGGAGTCGTCGCACAAGTTCACTCTGGAAGAGCTGCCGCAGATGGCGGCCGGTGCGGGGTTCTCCCCGCTCGCCCGCTGGGTGGACGAGGAGTGGCCCTTCGCGGAGAGCCTGTGGGTCGTGCCCCAAGCCCGCTGAGGTGGGCGCTCTTCCGCAGCGCGTTGCCGGGATCCCCGTTCCCGGCCTTTTTCTGAAACCTCCGCCCCGATTTCCGCGTATCTAGGTGGCAGGGAACCCGAGGTCCCGTGTGTCCTCCCACCAAGGGAGGGACAAAAACAGCGGCGGCGGGCCGATAACCCTTTTCGGCCTTCTCCGTCCAAGGGGAAGTGGGGGTGTTTGTGAGCGAGCCCAGCATCGGTCCCGTCGCCAATGAGCGCAAGTACCTGGAGCGCCTCATCATCAAGAACCGCGGGCGCATCTCCTTCGTCCGCACCGAGAACGTCGACTATATCCAGGCGGCGGGGAATTACGCCGAATTGCGGGTGGCCACCGAGTCCCACCTGCTGCGCCAGACCATGCAGGCGCTGGAGGCCCAGCTCGATCCCCAGAAGTTCGCCCGTATCCACCGCTCCATCATCGTGAACCTGTCGCGCGTCAAGGAGCTACAATCCTCCTTCGGCGGGGATTACGTGGTGGTGATGAGCAGCGGCGCCCGCCTCA